>ULOM01012951.1_pt1 | contig 19478 bp, 8 predicted proteins | sample 1952561 | NCBI WGS metagenome assembly ULOM01 (sample SAMEA4835602, study PRJEB28245) | human gut metagenome | biome: gut microbiome; material: fecal sample | place: Denmark | collected 2008
TAAAATAGTAATCAGTTCAGAAAACAGGAGGAAACATTCATGAAGTTACATGAGACAGGGGCATATCTCGTAAACGGATGTACCGTAGTAGAAGACAATAGCGAAGCATCCGCAGCTATTGCATCCATGACAGGCACTGCGGTAAGCAAAGAAGAAGCAGCAAAAAATACCATTGCATACGGTATTTTAAAGGACCACAACACATCTGGCAGCATGGAGAAGCTGAAAATCAAATTTGATAAGCTGACTTCCCATGACATTACATATGTTGGAATTATCCAGACAGCCAGAGCATCCGGACTGGAAAAGTTTCCAATTCCTTATGTACTGACCAACTGTCATAACAGCCTTTGTGCAGTCGGTGGAACCATCAACGAAGATGACCACATGTTTGGACTGACCTGTGCAAAGAAATACGGCGGAATCTATGTACCACCTCATCAGGCGGTTATTCACCAGTTTGCCCGTGAAATGCTTGCAGGCGGCGGAAAAATGATTCTTGGTTCTGATTCCCATACCCGTTACGGAGCACTGGGAACCATGGCAATGGGCGAAGGTGGACCGGAGCTTGTAAAACAGCTTTTAGAGCAGACTTATGATATCAATATGCCGGGCGTTGTAGCCGTATATTTAACCGGAGAACCGGTAAAAGGCGTTGGACCGCAGGATATCGCACTGGCAATCATCGGTGAAGTATTTGCCAATGGCTATGTAAAGAATAAAGTAATGGAATTCGTAGGACCTGGTGTTGCAAACTTAAGCGTAGATTACCGTATCGGCGTAGACGTAATGACCACAGAGACTACCTGTCTTTCCTCTATCTGGGCAACTGATGAGAAAGTGAAAGAATTCTATGACATTCACGGAAGAGTAGAAGAATACAAAGAATTAAATCCGGGACAGGTTGCTTACTATGATGGCATGATTGAAATTGACTTAAGCACCATCCGTCCGATGATTGCAATGCCATTTCATCCAAGCAACACTTATACCATTGAGGAACTGAATGCCAACCTCATGGACATCTTAGATGACTGTGAGAAGAAAGCACAGGTAAGCTTCAATGGAGCAGTAGACTTAAATCTTAAGGATAAAGTCCGCAATGGAAAACTATATGTAGACCAGGGAATCATCGCAGGCTGTGCCGGTGGTGGATTTGAAAATATCTGTGATGCAGCAGACATCTTAGCGGGAAGCAGCATCGGACCGGATGAATTTACCTTAAGCGTATATCCGGCAAGTACCCCGATTTACATGGAACTGGTGAAAAACGGAGCTGTAGCAAAATTAATGGAGACAGGAGCAATCGTTAAGACTGCATTCTGCGGACCATGTTTCGGAGCAGGAGATACACCTGCTAACAATGCATTCTCCATCCGGCATTCTACCAGAAACTTCCCGAACCGTGAAGGCTCCAAGGTACAGAACGGCCAGATTGCATCCGTAGCATTGATGGATGCCCGTTCTATTGCAGCAACCGCAGCAAACAAGGGATATTTAACCGCAGCAACTGATGTGGATGTAAACTTCAGCAAGCCGAAGTATTTCTTTGATAAGACTATATATGAGAACCGTGTCTTTGACAGCCATGGTGTAGCAGATCCATCCGTAGAAATCCAGATGGGACCAAACATTAAAGACTGGCCGAAGATGGTAGCATTAACCGATAACCTCATCTTAAAGGTAGTATCTGAGATTCATGATCCGGTAACTACAACCGATGAGCTGATTCCTTCCGGAGAGACATCTTCTTACCGTTCTAATCCGCTGGGACTGGCAGAGTTCACACTTTCCAGAAAAGACCCTGCATACGTTGGACGTGCCAAAGAAGTACAGAAGGCAGAAGCAGCAAGAGAAGCAGGCGAAGAGCCATACGCAGTATTGCCGGAATTAAAGGCAGCTGTAGATGCAATCCGTACACAGTTCCCGGATATCAACGAAGAAAATACCGGAATCGGAAGTACCATTTTTGCAGTAAAACCAGGCGACGGTTCTGCCCGTGAGCAGGCAGCATCCTGCCAGAAAGTATTAGGCGGCTGGGCAAACATTGCCAACGAATATGCAACCAAGCGTTATCGTTCCAACCTGATTAACTGGGGTATGCTTCCATTTATCATCAAAGAAGGAGAACTGCCATTTGCCAACGGAGACTATCTCTTTGTACCGGAAATCCGCAAAGCAGTAGAAGAGAAAGCTCCGGAAGTAAAAGCGTATGCCGTAAAAGACGGACAGTTAACCGAGTTCTCATTAACCTTGGGTGACCTTACTGACGAGGAGAGAGAGATTATCCGTAAAGGATGCCTCATTAACTATAACCGGAAATAAAATTCCGGAAAAAGAAGGAGAACGGAATGGAAGAAGATAAGAAAAAGAGCGGGAAAACAGAACATGAGATGCGCTGGTACATCAGCCTTGCAGTGCTGGTATTTGTACTGTTCTGCTGCTGCACAATGTTTTTCTTTATGATATACCGGTACAATGGTGTCTCAAAGGGCTGGGACACTATAATGAGGGTATTACAGCCGATTACCTTCGGACTTGTGATTGCATACCTCATTAATCCAATTATGAAATTCTTTGAAAAGCATTTGCTGCATTTCTTAGAACCAAGAGTGCAGAAAGAGAAGAAGTGCAAGAAGATTGCAAGAAGTATTGCAACCGGTGGAGCCGTAGTTGTCTTTGTATTAATTGTAATCCTGCTGTTTGCCATGATGATTCCGCAGTTAATCAGCAGTATTTCTGGAATGGTAAATTCCCTGCCAAAGCAGGTGGATTCATTTATTGACTGGTTCAATGGGCTGACAAATTCAGATAATGAAATCATACAGTCCTTAGAAACGAACATGATGGATATGGTAACGTACCTTGAAAACTGGGTAAAGGATTCCTTTCTGCCAAACATCCAGACTTACATTACATCCATTACAAGTGGTGTAATCAATATGGTTAAGGTGCTGATGAATGCAATCATCGGACTTATCGTATCTGTTTATGTGCTGATGACGAAGGAGAAATTTATCGGTCAGTCCAAAAAGATTGTATATGCCATTTTCAAACCGGTGCGGGGCAATGTAATTATTGACACCTTCCGGAAGAGCAATGAAATATTCGGTGGATTTATTTCCGGTAAATTATTGGATTCCGCCATTATCGGTGTATTGTGTTATATCTGTCTTCTGATTATGAAGATGCCATATACCCTGCTGGTTTCCGTATTCGTGGGATTGACCAACATTATTCCGTTTTTTGGCCCTTTTATCGGAGCAATACCGAGTGTTATTATCATCGCACTGGCAGATCCGATTAAGGGAATCTATTTCCTGATATTTATATTTATTTTGCAGCAGGTAGATGGAAATATTATCGGACCGAAGATTTTAGGAGATTCCACCGGACTGAATTCCTTCTGGGTGGTATTTGCCATCATGGTAGGCGGCGGACTCTTTGGAATCGGCGGAATGATTCTTGGTGTTCCGACCTTCGCAGTCATCTATTATATTATCGATAAGACCGTGGATTACTGTCTGCGGAAGCGAAAGCTGCCGGAGGATACGGACGAATATATCCGCCTGGAAAAAGTCGATGAAAAGACCAATGAAATCGTACATCTGAAGGAGCCGGTAGAGGAAGCCTCTGAGAAAAAGGAACTTCATATTCCATCCTTAAAGAAAAAAGAGAAAAAGTAAATTCTGGTAAAGAAATAAATAATCCGGAGAATCATAGCAGATAAAATGTTATGATTCTTCGGATTTTTTACTGGGACCTCATGGGATTATTAGGTGTTATAAAAATGGGATAGTTGCACAAAGGCAAATATTGACAGTATATGCTCGTATGTTTATTATTAATTATATTATGAGATATAAAAAAATATTTGATTAAATCCTATATTTTTAGAAAACTGTAAAAGAAAAGGAATGATAAAAACGTTGTATTTATCATTTGGGCAGTAAAGTATAAAAATATTAAATTAAGAAGGGGAGGGCAAAATATGAAATTATCAAAAGAAAAACAAATCAGATCAGCAGTAGCAAATAAAGAGAAAAATACAGAGGGAGTTCTTTATCGTTTTCCTGGTGATGACATAGGTGGGGTACAGGCTCAAATGCTTGTTAGAGATAGAGATGTAAAACAATTGTATAATGTTTTTAATCAGATACAGTTAGGTAATAAACCTAAAGAATGGATGAACGATGAAAAGTTATCTCCAGAAGAAAATGAGCGCAGAGCACAACAGAAAAATATTAAAATGAAGAACTATAAATGGAGAAAAGCTTGCTCAAAATATGTCGAATCTTCTCAGAGAGCAATAAACGACATCCTTTTTTATTCATATAAGGAAGCCGATAAGAAGATAAGAAATATGAGCAAAAATGAAGATATTCTGATAAAAATGCAGAATGCAGAAAAGTTATCGAAGTTTTCCAGTGGAAAATTAGAGGATTTTGTAGCGTATACGCTCAGAAAGAGTCTGGTAGTATCAAAATATGGTAATCAGGAATTTGATTCAATAGCAGCAATGGTAGTATTTCTTGAGTGTATTGGTAAAAGCAATATATCAGATCACGAAAAGGAAATTGTTTATAAGCTTCTGGATTTGATTAGGAAAGATTTCTCAAAATTAGATCCGAGTATTCAAGATTCTCAAGGTGCCAATATAGTCCGTTCGATTAGAAATCAGAATATGATAGTACAGCCACAGGGAGACAGATTTTCATTTCCACAGGTATCTGATGAAGAGAAAAAAACAGTAACCAATAAGAATGTGGAAAAGGATGGACTGAATGAGTTCATGCTTAATTATGCCAATCTGGATGAGGAGAAGAGAGCGGAAGTGCTTAGAAAGCTTCGCCGAATACTAGATGTTTACTTCAGTGCTCCGATCCATTATGAAAAGGATATGGATATTACATTATCTGATAATGTAAATAAGGGAAAATTTTATGTTTGGAAAAAACATGAGTGTGGGAAGAAAGAAAATGGTCTTTTTGTCGATATACCGGATGTATTGGTAGAAGCAGAAGCTGAGAGTATAAAGCTGGATGCTGTTGTAGAAAAAAGAGAGCGCAAGGTATTGGCTGACAGAGTACGAAGACAAAATATCATATGTTACCGATATACACGGGCTGTTGTAGAAAAATATAATTCTAATGAGCCAATCTTTTTTGAAAATGATACTATCAATCAGTATTGGATACATCATATTGAAAATGCTGTTGAACGTATTCTTAAGAATTGCAAAACAGGAACGCTATTTAAGCTCCGTAAAGGATATCTGGCAGAAAAAGTGTGGAAGGATGCAATTAACCTTATTAGTATAAAATATATTGCACTTGGCAAAGCTGTATATAATTTTGCACTGGATGATATCTGGAAAGATAAGAAGGACAAAAAGCTTGGCATTGTTGATGAGAGAATCCGAAATGGAATAACATCATTCGATTATGAAATGATAAAAGCTCACGAAAACTTACAAAGAGAGCTGGCTGTCAATATAGCATTTTCTGTTAATAATCTGGCGAGAGCAGTATGTGATATGAGCAATCTGGGTGATAAAGAGTCAGATTTTTTATTGTGGAAAAGAAATGATATAGCGGACAAATTAAAGAATAAGGACGATATGGCATCAGTTTCAGCGGTATTGCAGTTCTTTGGAGGAAAATCCTCTTGGGACATTAATATATTTAAGGAGGCATACAAAGGTAAGAAGAAATACAATTATGAAGTTCAATTTATAGATGATCTGCGTAAGGCAATTTATTGTGCCAGAAATGAAAATTTTCATTTTAAGACAGCATTAGTTAATAATGAAAAGTGGAATACAGAACTTTTTGGAAAGATTTTTGAAAGGGAAACAGAGTTTTGCCTTAACGTAGAAAAGGATAGATTTTATTCTAACAATCTGTATATGTTCTATCCGGTTAGTGAATTAAGGAATATGCTGGATCATCTATATAGCAGAAGTGTATCCCGGGCGGCTCAGGTTCCTTCATATAACAGCGTACTTGTTAGAACAGTATTTCCTGAATATATAACTAATGTGCTTAGATATCAAAAGCCGGGTTATGATGCAGATACTTTAGGTAAATGGTATAATGCATGCTATTATTTATTAAAAGAAATTTATTATAATTCTTTTTTACAGTCAGATAAAGCTTTACAATTATTTGAGAAATCTGTAAGAACACTTAGGTGGGATGATAAAAAACAGCAAAGAGCGGTTGATAATTTCAAAAACCATTTTTCTGATATAAAAAGTGCATGTACATCTTTAGCTCAGGTTTGCCAGATATATATGACAGAATACAACCAGCAGAATAATCAGATTAAAAAGGTAAGAAGTTCAAATGATTCTATATTTGACCAACCTATTTATCAACATTATAAAGTTTTATTAAAAAAGGCAATAGCAAATGCATTTGCTGCTTATCTGAAAAATAATAAGAATTTATTTGGTTTTATCGGAAAACCATTTAAAGCAAATGAGATAAGAGAAATTGACAAGGAACAGTTTTTGCCGGATTGGACATCAAAAAAATATGAATCATTGTGTATAGAAGTCAGTGAAAATCAGGAACTTCAAAAGTGGTATATTGTTGGCAAATTCCTGAATGCAAGGTCATTAAATCTCATGGTCGGTTCGATGAGATCATACATACAATATGTAACAGATATAAAAAGAAGAGCTGCCAGTATAGGAAATGAGTTGCATGTCTGTGCCCAGGATATAGAGAAAGTTGAAAAATGGGTTCAGGTTATAGAAGTGTGCTTATTATTGTCTTCCAGAACATCAAATCAGTTTGAGGATTATTTTAAGGATAAGGATGACTATGCCAGATATTTGAAATCATATGTAGATTTTTCAAATGCCGATATGCCTTCTGAATATAGCGCGTTAGTAAAGTTTAGCGAAGAGGAACAGAGTGATTTATATGTTGATACCAATAATCCAAAAGTAAACCGGAATATTGTTCATTCAAAGCTGTTTGCGGCAGATCATATTCTTAGAGATATTGTTGAACCGGTATCAAAAGGTAATATAGAAGAATTTTATAGCCAAAAGGCTGAGATAGTTTATTGTAAAATAAAAGGGAAAGAGATTACTGCAGAAGAGCAGAAGGCTGTACTTAAATACCAGAAACTTAAAAACCGGGTAGAACTTCGTGATATTGTAGAATATGGCGAAATAATCAATGAGTTATTGGGGCAGCTTATAAACTGGTCTTTCATGAGGGAAAGAGATTTGCTTTATTTTCAACTGGGATTTCATTATAACTGCCTTAGAAATGATTCTGAAAAACCAGAAGAATATGAAAAAATTGAAGCTGATGAGAATTCTATAAAAGATGCAATTTTATACCAGATAATTGGAATGTATGTTAATGGTGTTGCTATATATGCTCCGGAGAAAAACGGGGATAAATTAAAAGAACAATGTGTTCAAGGTAGAGTTGGTGCAAAAGTTACGTCATTTAATAGATATTCTGAGTATCTCGGATTAGATGAATTAACACTTTATAATGCAGGTCTTGAGATATTTGAAGTAGTTGCAGAACACGATGACATTATAAATCTGAGAAATGGTATTGATCACTTTAAATATTATCTCGGAGATTATAGAAGCATGTTATCTATATATAGCGAGGTATTTGACAGGTTCTTTACTTATGATATGAAGTACCAGAAGAATGTACTAAATCTTCTGCAAAATATTTTGCTCAGGCATAATGTTATTGTGGAACCGGTATTGGAATCAGGAGTTAAAACGATAGGTGAACAGACCAAACCTGGTGCAAAACTATCAGTTAGGAGTATAAAATCTGATACTTTTGAATATAAGGTAAAAGGTGGCACTTTAATAACGAATGCGAAGGATAAGAGATATTTAGAGACAATACGAAAGATATTGTATTATGCGGATGCTGAAGATGCCGATTCCAAAAAGCCTGTTATTGTAACCAATGCGGACAAGTATGAAAAAAATAAAGAATCTGAAGATGAAGATAAGCAAAAAGGAAAGGAAAACAGGGGAAAGAAAAACACAGAAACAAGAAGTGATGCGGAAAAAAATAATAATGAGCGTTTATCATATAATCCTTTTGCAAACTTTGATTTTAAATTACCAAATAAGTAATTAGAGGACTAAGATTATGTTTGCAGATTGATAAATGGTTGCTCCACTTTTTAATAGAAATAGATTGATTTATGTGAAAAAAGATGATAATCTGATATAGAAAGTATTATATATACTGTAGCGAATACAGCTCGATATAGCGAGTAATAACTTTTTTTCTACTATACATAGATATTCTTTTAGCGAATACAGCTCGATATAGCGAGTAATAACTTAAACTATCCAAAATTTCTGGCCGTCTACTTCATCGTGAATACAGCTCGATATAGCGAGTAATAACAGTTTAATCATTGTTCCACCACATTCTGATACATAATCATGTGAATACAGCTCGATATAGTGGAAATAGAATGTTTTGAAAATGTATTATTGAAAAAGAAAAATAGTAAATATTAACCAGAAGTTTTATTGAAGATTATGAATGTTATATATTTCATTCATAATCTTCTTTTTTTAAACAATGATTGGAAAAAGAAGTTGTAGAAATATTGACACCTTCACATTTTTAAACCTATAATTAAATGAGTCTTTAGTTTTATAAAGCGATTAAATAATACAAACTTACGAGGGGGGCAATGATAATGATCAAAACAGTTAAATTAAATATATTGATTCCATTGCAATATGAAAAAAGTGATTATTCAAAAACAACAGAACCAAATTTGAAACTCTCGAAAGAGCAGATTGATTCGTTAAAGACTTCTAGACTATATGATTCGGCTGATTGGTTTCATTATTGTTTTAGAAATAAACCACTGGAAGCTAATTATCAAATGATTAATTCACCTCTTTTGAATGACAATAATTATTGCATTAGCCGTATAGAGCTGGATTCAGTGGCAAGATCTTTTGCTGGATTACATAAGAATGAAAATACAAAATATATTTTAAAGGCTAAAAAAGAAATTGAATTTCGTATTGGAAAGTTGAGGATTCTTTTTACCAAAAGCAGCTTTGCTTTTCTGCACATTGAAATATATGTATCTGAACTTTCAGAAAAAGATACTTTGCTTTTCCTAAATATGTTTGGACAGGTTAATAATAATCAGCCATGCATTGAATACCGAAGGAAAATATCAAAGGATGATGAAGAAACAGTAAAGATTAATTTTAAAGACATTATTTTAACATTAATTAATCTGCAGTCATATGTACCTCTGTATTTATATAGAAACAGGATTACTCCATATTTTCAAATATGTTTAATCGGTGCATGCGAGCAGGATAACAAATTAATGTTTTTTGATTCTGTACAATCGCTTTCTAAGCGGGCAAGCATGAGAGAAATTGACATTTCCCATACATATACTGGCAAGGAAACTTATATATCAAGATTTGCAGGAGATAAAACATTTTGTTTATATGGGGATACAGATATTTGTGGAGAGGATAATATTGATTTTGTAACTGATATAAAAAATGGATTAATAAAATCAGCAACCGAAAATTATACTACTATATACGCGTTTTTAATCTCATTACAGCTTATCGTAACAAAAAATGATGTATATGATAATGATATTGAATATTTAATTAATGCTCCTGTCAGGCTGTCGGATGAAGATAATATCAGAGAATTTTATGATAAATGCATTTTTGAAAACGGCTGGAAACTTAAGGAGAGTATTTCTGATATAAGAAGCAGGATTCAGACTATTGGTTTAGATTCCATCAAGCAGTTTGTTAAACGATGGGAAGGAACTCCAAAGGAAAATTCAAATATTTATTTTGGAAAGTATCCGTTTTTATTTATAAGCTATGCGCATACTGACAAGGATATGATATATCCAATTATTGAAGGGCTTCAAAAGAAAGGTGTACGCATTTGGTACGATACAAGACTTAGACCTGGTGATGAGTGGCCTGAAGAAATAGGATGGAATATAATAGACTGTGCTTTGTTTATTGTTATGTTATCTGATGCTGCAGTTCTTTCAATACATGTTCGAGAAGAGCTTAATATGGCAAATAGTAGACATAAAAATTTATTTGGTGTAAATTTCAAAAATATTCAGTTATCCCCAGGAATGGAATTACAGCTTAGTATTAGCCAAATGATTAATGGTCCATTATCAGAAGATCAAATGGTTGACAGTATTTTTTCGATTATTTCAAATAAATATCCAGATTTAATTGAAAAGCCATCCAATTTTCCGACTTTATAAGTTTTAAAATACGATTCAAAGAATAGTAAACTATACTTTAAATGTAAAGATTGCAAAGAGCTTTTGTATTTACAAAGGCTCTTTGCAATCTTTTTATTATAGAGCAATCATTTTGAATAACACATGATTTGACAATGATAGGTCTTTTTCTGTGTATGAAAAATACGTTCTACTATCTGGCAAATTTTTACAGCAAATATAGACTAACGATGGTTCGATTATTTTTGACAGAAGGCACCCCTTATGGTACACTTAAAACAATAATTGGGGTCAGTATACCCTGACGAAAAAAGATGAATTTAAGTTTACTTGAAATAGATATTGAGGTGACATATTTTGGATAAATATGAATACAAATTAAAACTAGATGAAATAAAAAATCTGATGGCGAAGAAGCAGTATACAGAAGCTGCTGAAATTGCTGACAGTATCAACTGGCGAAAGGTCCGTAATGTCAACGCACTGATGAAAGCCGGAGATATTTATGCACAGATTGGTCGTTATGATGAAGCAAAAGAGATTCTCCTGATGGCATATGACCGTTCTCCTATCGGACGAATGATTATCTATAAGCTGGCAGAGATTGCCATCAAAACGAAGGAATTTGATGAAGCACAGGAATATTATGATGAGTTTGTAGAGATTGCACCACATGATAATTTGAAATATATTCTCCGCTATGAGATGAATAAAGCAAAGGGTGCAGGTCTGGATGTCTTAATTCAGATTCTCGAAGAATTAAAGGAACAGGAATATACCGAGAAATGGGCATTTGAACTGGCATATTTATATCATCAGGCAGGACGCAGCGAAGAATGTATCAATGCCTGTGATGAACTGATTCTCTGGTTTGGCGATGGTCCATATGTAGAGAAAGCACTGGAATTAAAGATGCTTTATCAGCCATTAAACCGGGCACAGGAGGACAAGTACCGCCAGTTTAAACAACGGAAGGACGGAATCGTGGAAGTGCGGCCGGAGGATTATCTGGAATCCGGTGAGATTATCAAGGAGCCGGTACAGATTAAACCGGTAACCACCAATGCAGAGAAATTTAATACAGTAAACCTGCAGGAAGAATTAGCCCGCAGCATGCAGCAGATTATGAATGCCACAGAGAAGGAAGAAGTGGCAGATACCATGCAGGGAATCAAGAAAATTGTAGAAGAAATTCCTTATTTACAGCTCCCACAGGATGAAGAAGCACAGAAAGAGCGTTTTGCGGATATCCCAACCGATGAAGAAATCGATGGCTCCCTGAAAATTAATTTCCAGGAGATGTTAGGCGAAGATTATGATGGTCAGATGCGTATGGTAGTCCCGGAGAAGAGTGCATTAGAAGCACAGATTACCGGACAGATGAGCATACAGGATATTTTAGAGGAGTGGGAGAAGACCAAGCGTGCCGCAGAGAAAGCATTACAGGAAGCGGAGCAGCAGAAGTTAGAATCTGCCAAGGCAAAGGCATTAGCAGAAGCCGGAGATATCATGGAGCGTCTTGCAGATGTAATTCCGCAGCTGGATGCAGGACTTACCTCCAAAGAATTATTAGAAAAAGAATACTTAGGCAAGCTGCCGGAGGAAGAAGCCGGACAGCTTGTTGCCAATATGAATGATATTTTGCAGCAGCAGATTGATTCCATCAGTCAGGCAAATGCGAAAATCGATGAATTCCTAGCTGCCGGTGTACCGGGACAGAGCGGAGAGGCGGCTGCAGGTGCAGCAGATGCGATGGAGATTCCGGAAGGAGAAGGTATTGCAGCTGCCGATGAAGAAGAACCGGCTGGCACAGAAGAAATGACAGAACTTTCTCCGGAAGAAGAACTCCCAGAGATTGCACTGCCGGACGATATAGCAGAAGAAGTGGCAGCAACAGGAGCAGAGGAAGTATCCGATGCTGCAGAAGAAGTCTTACCGAAGATACAGTTAGAACCGGAAGCTGAGACAGAGGATGCAAAGCCGGAGGAGAAACTTCCGGAGATTGCAGAGCCGGATTCAGATGAGGATAACATCGGAGAGAGAAAACCGATTACCCATCTTTCCAAGGAGCAGAAAGCTATCTTTACTTATTTTGTTCCGGTATCCGGAATGGAGCCGCAGATTTGTCAGGCAATGGAAGGATCCATTGAACATTTAGAAAAGGGAATCAAAGGTGGCAACATCCTGATTCAGGGAGCAAGAGGAAGCGGTAAGACGGTACTTGCCACCGCACTGGTGAAGGCAATCCAGAATGAAATCGGAAAGCCGGGCAAGCGTGTCGGAAAGATAGATGCCGTTTCATTAAATCAGAAAAATATCCCGGAGCTTTTAAAGAAAGTTGCCGGTGGATGTCTTATTATAGAAAAAATCGGAGGAATCAGCCGGGAAACAGCCGTGAAATTATCACTGGCATTAGAAGCAGATGACACCGGAATCCTTGTAATCGCAGAAGATACCAGAGAGGGAATCACCAAAGCAATGGGAAGAGATGAGTCCTTTGCCAGACGATTTACCGAGAAGATTACGCTTCCGATATTTACCAGTGACGAGCTGGTATCCTTTGCAAAATCGTATGCCCACGAACTGACCTATGAAATAGATGAGATGGCGGTTCTTGCTCTATACAACAGAATTAGTAACATTCAACGCTTAGACAGAGCGACCACGCTGACCGAGGTGAAAGAAATCGTGGACGAAGCAATTGCCAATTCCGAGAAATTCAGCATTAAGAAAGTATTTTTTTCAAAGAAATACAAGGATGATGATTACGTCATTCTCCATGAAAAGGATTTCGAAGAATAGGAAAGAAAGAAACGAGGTGTAGTATAAATGGGGAACTTCACAGAACTGGACATGTATTTATTTGGCCAGGCAACACACTATGATATTTACAAGAAACTGGGAGCTCATCCGGCAGAGATAAGGAAGAAAAAGGGGATTCTTTTCGATGTCTGGGCACCACATGCTGCAGAAGTCTATGTCATTGGAACTTTTAATGACTGGAATGAGACAGCAAATCCGATGCGGCGGTTAGAGCCGGCGGGAATTGGAATTTTTGAAGCATTTATTCCAAAGGCAGAGCTGGGAGATTTATACAAATATCTGATTATCACACCAGATGGCCGGAAATTGTATAAAGCAGATCCATATGCCAACTATGCAGAGGTACGTCCGGGAACAGCATCCCGTATTGCAGACATTGAGCATTTCAAATGGACTGACGATAAGTGGATGGACAAACGGAAACAGACAGAAGATGTTTATGCAGAGCCAATGGCAATTTATGAGGTACATCCGGGTTCCTGGATGCGCCATCCGGGAAGAGAGGATGATGGATATTATTCCTATCGTGAAATGGCAGCGGCACTGACGAAGTATGTTAAAGGCATGGGATATTCTCATGTAGAATTAATGGGAATTTCCGAATACCCATACGATGGTTCCTGGGGTTATCAGGTAACCGGCTACTATGCACCGACTTCACGGTATGGAACGCCGGAGGATTTTGTTTATCTGGTAAACTACCTGCATAAGCACGGCATCGGCGTTATCTTAGACTGGGTACCGGCACATTTCCCGAAGGATGCCCATGGACTGGCTGACTTTGATGGCTGCCCGTTATATGAATATGCCGACCCGCGGATGGGTGAACATCCAGAGTGGGGTACCAAAATTTTTGATTATGGCAAATCAGAAGTAAAGAACTTCTTAATTGGAAGTGCCTTAATGTGGATTGAACATTATCACATTGACGGACTCCGTGTAGATGCGGTGGCATCCATGTTATATCTTGACTATGGCAAGAAGGAAGGACAGTGGATTGCCAATAAATATGGCGAGAACAAGAACTTAGAAGCCATCGAATTCTTCCGTCATATCAATACCTTAATCACCGGAAGAAATCATGGTACTGTCATGATTGCAGAGGAATCTACCGCATGGCCGATGGTAACCGGACCGGCAGACAAGGGTGGATTGAATTTCACATATAAATGGAATATGGGATGGATGCATGATTTCTTGGATTATATGTCCTTAGACCCGTATTTCCGTAAAAATAATCATCACAAGATGACTTTCGCCATGAGTTATAACAACTCTGAAAAATACATTCTAGTGCTGTCTCATGATGAGGTTGTGCATCTGAAGAAATCCATGTGGGAGAAGATGCCGGGTGATGAGGAAGACAAGTTCCGCAATTTAAAGAGTGCATACTCCTTTATGATGGGACATCCGGGCAAGAAGCTTCTCTTTATGGGACAGGATTTCGGACAGCTTCGTGAGTGGAGTGAAGAGCGTGAGTTAGACTGGTATCTTATGGAAGAACCACGTCACAGACAGTTAAATGAATACTTCCGTGAACTGCTTCACATTTACCGGAAATATCCGGCAATGTATGAGCAGGACAGTGACTGGAACGGATTTGAATGGATAAATGCGGATGATGCAGACCGAAGCATCTACAGCTTTGTCCGCAAGAGCAAGAATGGCAAGAACTCACTTCTCTTTGTCTGCAACATGACACCGGTAGCCAGAGACGATTACCGTGTGGGTGTACCAAAGAAAGGCACTTACCATCTGCTGTTAAACAGCAACGAAGCCCGTTTCGGCGGTACAGAAGCAGATAAGAGCAGACCGGCAAGCTATAAGGCTGTGAAGTCGGAATGCGATGGCAAAGCGTATTCCATTTCCTATCCATTGCCGCCGTTTGGTGTAGCAGTGTTCCGGGTAATGTAAGATAGAATTATATAGAACCCTGAAAAAAGGCAAATTGCCTTTTTTCAGGGTTTTGAAATATATATTAATGAATATAAAGAGATGATAATTTGAAAGGAGAGAAAAAGAAATGATACCAGTATGGAAACAGATATATGACTTTTACAGAGATGAGTGTATAAAGGGTAAAGGAGCGAAATCATATAGTAAAATTCAAGATTTTGTTGAGGCAGTACTTGGAAAGGACTATATAGAGATACTAGTTGGAGGTAAACAAAATGCAACGATAAATAGAATATATAACGGAGAAACTAAGGCTACAACAGTAGAAGTTTTCGCAAAAAAGTTAATAGAAGATCATGCAACTTATTGTAATTCAATATGTAGAAAAACAATTTTTGAACATTGGAAGGCACTATTATCAGCTTCAATAAAAAGAAATATTAAAGAGAAAATTGGTAGTAATATAGTAGAAAAATTAGATGTTAATATTGAGATAGAAAAATTTATAAAGGATAATCTTATGAAGATGCTTGAAGATGAAAACGGAGAAGAAAAGGTAATGACTGCTATTTCACTTATTGCATCTACTTATTATTACTGGTGGGATAACCGTATAGAAAACAGTATAAAAGAAGAGATGGTTATTGAAAACTTGAAGGAAGTAATTTTCCCTGACTTGCAAAATGATCCAGAATGGAATGAGAAAGTAGAAAAAATTAGAAAAAGAGAGGAAAAGAAAGCTCTGGAATTATTAAATAAGCCCGAAAATAGTTTGACAGATGATGACATTAGAGAGATAGAAACTCAAATTGTATATAATGACGCAGTATCGAATGAAGTAAAGGGATGGGCAGAATATATACTATATAATGTGTGTAGACATGAGGATATAAATACTGCAAAAAAAATGTTGAAAGCAAGCTATAATCATGGTTGTGATAGAGCGAAAGAAGAATGGAAAAGGTATCAGGAACATGCCTTATTTTATTCTTATGAACATAGTGGGGATACAAGTGAGGGAATATATTTTATAAATACTGAAAATTTGTATACGAAGATTATAGAGGATACAGCTCCATTAGGATGGAAAAAGTATTTATTAAAGGATGACAAGGAGATATTAAGTCTGGCAGATGAGGCGAGGAGTATTAGATACTTTCTTTTGGACGAAAACGAAAAAAAGAATTTTAAAGATTTGTTGCATTTGTTAGAGCAATTTCGAGATGAAAAGGATAACAAGGATATACATATTTATATTAGAATAAAAATGGAATGCTATAGTCATTTAATAGATACTGCAGAACAACATTTGAATGGAAAAGTAATACCTGTTCATATAATAGATGATAATAAAATAATAGCACAAAATTTATTGTTTCAGCATCCGTTATTTTACCCAATCCGATTTTTGAGAAAACAGGATAATGTAAAGAGCCATTTCAATATTATTGTAATAGGAAATGCAAAAAATATTAGTTGCTTAATACGCCAAGTATATTGTTTATCAAACTTTCAGGATATTATAAAAACAAAAATATGGGTAATGGTGGATGCAGATGAGTTAAAGCAGGAGTTATCTGTGGATTGCCAGACGTTGATAGATAATAAGGCTTTTGAAATAATCAATATCAATTTAGAATCTAATGCAATATTTGATGAACTGGAAAAGCTGGAATTATATGGGAAAAATCAGTATTGCTATTTTATTATTGATAAAGGAAAGGATGAGGATAATTTAGCGTTATCCATACATTTAAGAGAATGGATAACAAGAAAAAATGTGAAAAAATGGGCAAAAAAATATTCCGATTCTGACTATAATAAAAAGGTTGAAATAAGAGAAATAGAGATGCCAGTGATTGCATTTAAGTGCGAAGATCCCAACATTTCCTTTTTAGCCAGAACAATGGTTGTACAACAGGAGGTACAGGGAGATCGCTGGTATAATAATTATAATTTATTACCGTATGGTGGAGTAAATGAAAGATATGAATGGAATCGGATTACCTATCAAATAGGGGACAGAGCAGAAAAATGTTCTAATGTGTTGGAAAAGATTGCAGTAGAAATTCATATGTCATATATGAAGTATAGTGATAAAAGTAATAGAGAAAAGTTACAAACATATTATATGTGGCAATATAACATGGATTCATCAAGAGCGCAGGCACTTTCTTTTCCATATAGATTATTCCAAATGCAGGCTTTGACATTAAATAGGGAAGATAACAAATTAATTCCGACATTTTGGAATATTACAGAAGAAAATGTTTATAATGAGTTTTCATGCAGAAAATTTGCAGATATATTAAAAACTATAAGCATACATGATGGTGTAATACCAAAAGTTGCAAAATGGGAACATGAACGCTGGGTAAGATATATGCAGATTAATGGATGGAGTATATCCGCTATAGAGGAGATGATTGCTTATATGAAAGCTGGTAATCCGGGACATCAATTATTTATAGGTCGAATGCATCCATGTATGTGTGATTTTGATAACCAGGCTGGAATTAAATCTAAACTAGAGGATATATTTGAAATAAAAAAAGATTTTAAAGAGAATGATATTGATAGTATAAAATTTACAAAAGAATTACTGAAATGTATTAAGATAAAGGAGATAGAGGAAGAAAGGGCTGTTTCAGTGGAAAAAACTGGAATATAAAAACGGTCAGTATTTAGATTATTGCCATAAATATATTCAAGTATTATAATATAGCTATAAAAACAAAAGAATGGAAATAGCTATATGTACGATAATGAACGTTGTCTTATATTTGATGAATCCGGAAATTTAGGTGTATTGGGCAGATATTTTGTGATTTCTTGTATAGATACAATGAATGCAAAATCTTTACATAATATAATGAAAAGGAAACTTAAGCAAGCCGGTGATAAGTTTCCCGAACTTAAAAGTTTACATGCTCATGAAATTAAAGCTAAAGATGCATATCCAGGTGTAAAATATCATATTTTAGAAAGTATTATTTCTAAAGACGTGACTATTTCGTATATTATTATAGACTTGTATCATATAGAGGAAAGACTGTTAAGAGATAAAAATATTTTATATAATTTCGCATCTAAAATACTCATTTCCAAGCTTATTACCAAAGCGGACGAAGGGAAAACAGTAAATATTCTATTTGATAATAAAACAACAAAAATAGCTTCTAAAAATTCTTTAAGGGAATATATAATAGCACATATTGTATATGAAGAAGGTTTGGATGTTAATATAAACTTTGAATATAAAGACTCTGATGCAGGAGATGCATTTATTATACAAGCAGCAGATTATGTTGCCAATGCATTGTATGCCAAGTATGAATATGGTAATGGAATATATGAAAAATTAATAAGAAAAAAAGTCAATATAGTACAACATTTTCCATATAAGAATTTTGGAAAATAAAATATAGAATAGATACTTGCATTTCTGCATATACTGTGATAGGATGTGAATAGGAAATTTGATGGGTATGTAAGCCCATATTAGTGTGTGATTTTTTTGAACATAAGCTGCCTGTGTGGTAGCCGCTAATATGGCAGTACCCATTTTTTATTTGGCTCTAAGTTTAGTATTGAGATGTGATTTTAAATCATGTCTCAATACTGGACTTAGAGCTGTTTTTATATTTAGACATTTTGGTTTGTGTGGAGAGCCAAAAAACCACTTAAGAATGTTATGTAAACCAAAAATTCTCATGGAAATTCTCATGGAACTCTCTAGAAAAGAAACAGGGGATAAAATACACTAATTATATCAAAAGAAAAGTGTATTTGTGAAAACAGAGAGGAGTGGAAAGGATGATAAGAAAGAATATTTTGTTTAAAAGTATTTTATGTGTACTTTTATTAGTGGGGTTATTGGGACTAAATGATAAACTTCCATTACCATTGAATTGCAAAAAAGAAATAGAGGTTCAGAAAAATGAGACAGCATTGGTAAAAGAAAATCAAAAACAAGATTTAGAGATCACAGGAGAATTAGTGAGTGAAGAAGTAACAGAATCAAATGCTATAGAAATTCAAGATTCTGTAGAGAAAGAAGAAAATCTGGTAACAGAAGAAGATTCCATTGAAGAAACGCCAATAGAAATACAGAGTAGTGAGGAGAGGATGGAAGAAAATATAACGGAAGCACTAACGGGAAAAGAGGTATTAGATATATGGACAGATAGTGTGGTGAGTAATAGCACCGGTTATAAAGAACATTATAACGAAAACTTAAATGTTTGGGCAGAAGAGGTGAATAATAGTTTTTCTCTAAAAACTGAAGTATGGTATAACATGTGGAATCATAATGTGCAGCAAGTTGTTGTTAATCCTCAGAGATTAAAACAACAGGGTGATTTTTTGAATATGTCAGTAGGAACAGTATCAGGTGGGGAGGGAGATATAACAATAGAAATTTATACATCAGATTCAGACACTGCAGATAATGTATATGAAATAAATGCGTCGTCTCCACC
>ULOM01051475.1_pt1 | contig 18063 bp, 10 predicted proteins | sample 1952561 | NCBI WGS metagenome assembly ULOM01 (sample SAMEA4835602, study PRJEB28245) | human gut metagenome | biome: gut microbiome; material: fecal sample | place: Denmark | collected 2008
CTGACAAACTTGTAACCGATAATCTGGTTGTCCTTATCAAGGGCAATACCTGTTACATAACCTTCAGCCATCTCAAGGTAACGAGGGCCTTTCTTTAATGTACCATACATAGTACCAACCTGAGAACGAAGTCCCTTACCAAGATCTTCAAGACCAGCACCAACTGCAAGTCCACCCTCAGAGAATGCACTCTGAGTTCTTCCGTAAACGATCTGTAAGAATAACTCTCTCATAGCTGTGTTAATTGCATCACAGACAAGGTCAGTGTTAAGAGCTTCCATAACTGTAAGTCCTGGTAAAATCTCTGCTGCCATAGCTGCTGAATGTGTCATACCTGAACATCCGATAGTCTCAACTAAAGCTTCCTGAATGATACCTTCCTTAACATTAAGAGTAAGCTTACATGCACCCTGCTGAGGAGCACACCAGCCTACACCATGTGTAAAACCTGAAATATCTTCAACCTTCTTATTCTGTACCCATTTACCTTCTGTTGGCACTGGAGCTGCTCCGTGATGAACGCCCTGTGCTACTGGACACATATTCTCTACTTCCTGTGTGTAAATCATCTTATTACTCCTTTCGTAATTCATAGTGTTTACTATAAATGAAACGACGGCCAGAAGCCGTCGTCCAAGCCTTGACTATTTTCTCACAAAGTTTAGCATTAGTCAATGTGAGACACAACTTTTTTACATTAATAAAACAAAAATTTCACATAATTATCTCTTAGTTACTACTTCGCCCTGCTTCTTATATATAGAACCTGCCGGAATAAAGCCTCTTACGCTTGAAAGCGGATAAATATTACTCTCTCTTCCAACAATTGTTCCAGGATTAAGTACGCTGCCACAGCCAACCTCAACATTATCTCCAAGAAAAGCACCAATCTTTTTGATACCTGTATCAATATTGCAGTCAGGTCCTTTAATAGTAATAAGCTTCTTGTCAGACTTAACATTAGATGTTATTGAGCCCGCTCCCATATGAGCCTTGAATCCAAGAATTGAATCTCCAACATAATTATAATGTGGAACCTGTACCTTATTAAAAAGAATTACATTCTTAAGCTCAGTTGAATTACCAACAACAGCGCCTTCACCTACAATAGCTTTTCCACGGATAAATGCACAGTGTCTTACCTCTGCATCTTTACCGATAATTGCAGGTCCTGCAATATAAGCTGATGGAAATACATTTGCAGTTCTGTGAACCCATATATTCTCCCCACGCTTCTCATATTCATCTTCTGGCAGTGAATTGCCAAGTTCTACAATAAAATCACCAATCTTTGCAAGTACTTCCCATGGATATGTACAGTCTTCAAATACCTTTGCTGCAATAGTCTCATTAAGGTCATACAGATTACTTATCTTTAATGCATCATTATTCATATCAAATATCCTCTTTATATCAATTATTCAACAGTAACAGATTTTGCAAGGTTTCTTGGCTTATCTACATCGTTACCCTTAAGAACTGCTGTATAGTAGGCAATAAGCTGTAATGGGACTGCCGCAACCATAGGCATAAGAAGCTGGTCTGCCTGTGGAAGCTTAATAACAATATCTGCCACTCCATCCTCAATATCAAGCTCTGGTTCTGCAATAAGCACTACAAATGCTCCTCTTGACTTAACTTCCTTAATATTACTTATAGTCTTTTCCTCAAGATTCTTCTGTGTTGCTATTGCAATTACAGGCATCTGTTCTGTAATAAGCGAGATAGTTCCATGCTTAAGCTCTCCTGCTGCATATGATTCAGAATGAATATAAGATATCTCCTTTAACTTAAGAGAACCTTCCATACTGAGTGCATAATCAAGACCTCGTCCTATATAAAGAAGACTGTCTGCATTAATAAGCTTGGATGCTGCAAACTGACACTTACTCTCAAGTGCAATGGCTTCTTCAATAACCTCAGGTATTTCTTCAAGCATCTTAGTATATCTGCTGCATTCTGCCTCATCCATCTTACCATTAGCATAAGCTAATTCAAATGCAATTAAATACATAATTGATACCTGAACCATATATGCCTTCGTTGAAGCAACTGAAATCTCAGGACCTGCATGTGTATATACAACCATATCTGCTTCTCTTGCAATTGATGAACCCTTGACATTAACAATTGCCATAGTATCAGCACCTGCCTGTTTTGCAAGTTCAAGTGCAGCCTTAGTATCAGCAGTCTCACCTGACTGTGATATAACAATCATAAGGTCATCTTCATTAATAAGAGGATCTCTGTATCTGAATTCTGATGCAATATCAACAGTTACAGATACTCTTGCTATCTTTTCTATTATATATTTACCGACCATTCCGGCATGCATTGCAGTACCACAGGCAACAATATATATATTCTTATAATTCTTTAACTTATCAGGATTGAATCCTTCTGCACTGAAATCAGGCATATCGTCCATGATTCTTGGCATAATTGTTCTCTTTACAGAATCTGGCTGCTCATGAATTTCCTTAAGCATAAAGTGCGCATAACCGCCCTTTTCTGCAGCATCAACATCCCAGTCAGCAGTATTTAATTCCTTATGTATCTCATTACCATGAACATCGTATATCTTAACTGAATCCTTCTTAATAACTGCAATCTCATTCTGGTCAAGAAGGTAATAATCTCTTGTGTAGTGAATAATAGCCGGAACATCAGATGCTATGAAATTCTCATGTTCTCCAACGCCAACAATAAGAGGGCTGTCCTTTCTTACTGCAAATATCTCATCAGGGAAATCCCTGAACATAATTCCAAGTGCGTATGAACCCTTAATCTCTGACAGTACCTTTGCAATAGTCTTCATCGGGTCACCATCATAATAGTAATCAAGCAGCTTTGCAGCAACCTCAGTATCTGTTTCACTTGCAAAGCTATATCCCTCTCCGACAAGAAAATCCTTAAGCTTCTTATAGTTCTCAATTATACCGTTATGTACAATAGTAACTCTCTTATTGCCATGTGGATGTGAATTAATGTCTGATGGTTCTCCATGCGTAGCCCATCTTGTATGACCAATTCCAACATGTCCTTGTGGTTTTCCTTCTTCATCCATCTTCTCAACAAGGTTGGCAAGTCTTCCCTTGCACTTCTTGACCTTTATATTACCATGATCAAATACCGCAATACCTGCTGAATCATATCCTCTGTATTCAAGCTTAGATAATGCATCTACAAGTACATCTGCGCTTTCTCTGTCCCCTACATATCCTGCAATTCCGCACATATATTTAATTCCTTTCACTCATTTACTTATAATTCTTAGCGGTCTCGTTAAAAAGTCCTATAAGCCCCGCCTGATTCCTTAATGCCATAACAGCCCTTGTTCTTCTCGAAACAAAACCATCAAGCTTTTCCATATACTCATCTGCTGTAATATTCCCCTCTGCTACACCTGTAAGTCCTTTTTCCCAGCTTGCCGTAAGCTCCGGATTAAGCAGATGCCTGATAGAATTATCTACAACATCATATATTATCTCACCTAAAAATGTAGGTGTAATAATCTGTGTCTTAGAATTAATAGAAATATACTTAATAGTATTAAGTTTTTTAAGGATTTCAGCTCTGGTAGCACTTGTTCCTATTCCACTACCCTTAATCTGGGCACGCAGTTCCTCATCTTCAATAAGCTGTCCTGCATTCTCCATTGCAAGAATAATAGAACCTGAATTATATCTCTTAGGAGGTGATGTTTCACCTTCTTTGATATTAAACCCATTAAATGTGATTGTAGAACCTTTTCTGTATTTTTTCAATACCTCAAATAAAGCTGCATCACATTTATTATCATCCTTATTATCGGCACTATCATCTTCCTTTACTTTTGCGTCATTTCTCGCCTTTGCAAATGAGTTCTTTGCTACGCCCAGATACCCTTCATCTACAAGCACTTTAAATGAAGCATACAGCTTTTCATTCTTTACATCACTGGTAATACTTACCTTCTGATAAATAGCCGGTGGATAGAATATACTTAAGAATCTTCTTACAATTATCTCATAAGTTCTCGCAGCTGTAACTGACAAGTTCTTTAAATTATTAAACCCCTGTCCTGTCGGAATAATCGCATAATGGTCTGTGATTGCTTTATCGTTGCAATATCTTGTCTTTTCAATCCCCTTCTGCATATTATTCTGTAATATATGCTCAGCTATCTCCTTCACAGGCGGAAAATTCCTGAGTCCTCCTATATTCTTATGTATTTCCTTACTTACCGCAGTCGATAACACTCTCGCATCAGTTCTTGGATAAGTAACCAGTTTCTTTTCATACAGTTCCTGAATAATATTAAGGGTCTCATCAGGGCTTATCTTAAACAGCTTGCTGCATTCATTCTGAATTTCAGCAAGATTATACAGAAGCGGTGGATTCTTGGTTTCTTTCTTTCTCTCAATAGAATCAACTACCCCCTGTGCCGGCAGTGGATCAGATAAGAACTTAACAAGTTCCTCAGCCTTTTCCCTTTCCTTAAAACCATTATCCTTATATAAATATGGCGTACCGGCATACATGCTCTTATCACTTACACGCCATTCTGCATCAAATATTGAATTGTCAGCCTGTGCCTGTCCAATAACTCTGTAGAATGGTGTCTTTACAAAGCTTCTTATCTCCCGTTCCCTTCTTACTACCATTCCAAGAACACATGTCATAACCCTTCCGACAGATACAACTGCCCTGTCAAGGTGCAGGTAATTAGCAATATTGCGTCCATATTTCAATGTAAGAACTCTTGAGAAATTAATTCCCATAAGATAATCTTCTTTAGCACGAAGATACGCTGAATCACTCAGATTATCATATTCAGATATATCTTTAGCCGTATTAATTCCTTTAAGAATCTCTTCCTCGGTCTGCGAATCAATCCACACACGGCGCTCTTTCTTTCCCTTAACGCCTGCCTCCTGCCTCACAAGCCTGTATATATATTCTCCCTCTCGTCCTGAATCGGTACACACATATATATATTCAACATCATCCCTTGTAAGAATGTCTTTAACTATATTAAACTGTTTCGCAACTGCAGGTATAACCTCATACTTGAATTCCTTTGGTATGAATGGCAATGTGTCAAAGCTCCATCTTTTCAGATTAGGATCATATGCGTCCGGGTAGCTCATAGTTACCAGATGTCCTACACACCATGTCACAATATGGTCTCCACCCTCAAGATATCCGTCTTTTCTTGTGAAGTTCACATGCAGTGCCTTGGCAAACTCCTGTGCCACGCTTGGTTTTTCCGCGATATATACGGATTTTCCCATTATATCCCTCATTTCTGTGTCTATTACACAATTATTATTCTCCTGAAGCATCAAGAGTTCCCATATAAGCTGGTATATATTCTTTTATAAAATAATCTGCTTCCGGAATATTCATATCAACAATAGCCTGATATATTGTCTTTTCCGCATCAGCAAAATCCATATTACCAGACTTCTTTTCCTCAAGACATTTGATATAAGCTGACATCTTATCAGCCGCCTTTACATATTTCCAGAGTTCTTCTTCCTCTTCTGTCTCTGATAACACACCCTTATAATGTGCTCTTATATCAGATGACAGACCTGAGAGCATCTGCTCCTCTGCAACATGCTCTACTTCCTTATAAGCATTTCTTATAACCGGATTGTAATACTTTACAGGAGTCGGAAGATCACCCGTAATTATCTCTGTAACATCATGATACATTCCAAGAATTGCAAGCCTTTCAGCATTAATATTCCCACCATATATCTCATTGTTGATAATTCCCAATGCATGTGCTATGAATGCCACTTCAAGACTATGCTCGCACAGATTCTCATGGCGTGTATTCTGCATAAGTCCCCATCTGTTAATATATTTCATTCTCGACAGCATTGCATAAAAATAATTTTCCTTCAATGTAAATGTCCCCTCTTAACTCTTTAAGTCGTTTCATAATTTTATATCATAATAGGTTTTTAAGCAAGTAAAAAGAGATGCCATCTCTGACATCTCTTTTCTGGTATGTGTATTAGAATTTAATTATTCTGCATCCTTAGGAGTGATATAACCCTGTGCCTTAAGAAGCTCTGCTATAAGAACAGCTCCACCTGCTGCACCTCTTAATGTGTTGTGTGAAAGACCAACAAACTTATAATCAAACACACTGTCTTCTCTTAAACGGCCAAGTGAAACACCCATTCCGTTCTCATAATTTACATCAAGCTTAACCTGTGGACGGTCATCTTCTTCAAGATACTGGATGAACTGCTTTGGAGCACTTGGAAGATTAAGTTCCTGTGGAACTCCCTTGAAGCTTCTCCACTTTTCAATAATCTGTTCCTTAGTTGGCTTCTTCTCAAAGTTAACAAATACAGCTGCTGTATGTCCATCAAGAACTGGAACTCTGATACACTGACATGTGATAACCGGATCACTTGCAGGAACAATCTTTCCATCCTCAATCTTGCCCCATAATCTTAAAGGCTCTTTCTCAGACTTTTCTTCCTCACCACCAATATATGGAATGATATTCTCAACCATCTCTGGCCACTGCTCAAATGTCTTACCAGCACCTGAGATTGCCTGATATGTTGTTGCAACAACAAGCTTTGGTCCGAATTCCTTTAATGCATTAAGAGCAGGTGTGTAGCTCTGGATTGAACAGTTAGGCTTAACACAGATAAATCCTCTCTTAGTACCAAGTCTTTCTCTCTGATATTTAATAACTTCAAGATGCTCTGGGTTGATTTCTGGAACAACCATAGGAACATCTGGTGTCCAACGGTTAGCACTATTATTAGAAACAACCGGAACTTCTGCCTTAGCATATCTTTCCTCTATAGCTTTAATCTGGTCCTTAGGCATATTAACTGCACAGAATACGAAATCCACCTTAGAAACGATTTCATCAAAATCCTTATCCATATCATATACAGTCATCTTCTTAACGAACTCTGGCATTGGTGTCTGCATCTTCCAGCGTCCTTCAACAGCATCTTCATAAAGCTTTCCTGCTGAACGTCCTGAAGCTGCTACTAAAACAACCTCAAACCAAGGATGATTCTCAAGTAATGTTATAAATCTCTGTCCTACCATACCTGTACCGCCAAGGATACCAACTCTTAACTTATCGCTCATTTTTAACTCCTTCAATATGTAAAATCTAAAAGACACTTCCCTCTGTTCTGTCTTTCTGTGACGGACATTTGTTTTTGTGTTTAAGAAAATATATCACAGCCTATAGGATAATGCAAGCCATTTTTAAATATTTTAAGATTTTTCTTAATAAAAATATATTTTTTAATGTAAAAATGAAAAAGCCCCGGCAGTTAACCGGAAGCTTTTTCTGGAAATATTAGGAGAAGTAAATTCTTATAAGCTTATTTATCGAATGTCTTCTTTCTCTTTAATTCAACACATGCAATTCCTGCTGTTAATGTCATTGCAGCAATATACCATACCATATGGTATGAATCACCTGTCTTAACACCATTATTATCTGATACCGCTGGCTCTGTAGCTGGCTGATCTGTTGGTGTCTCTGGTCTAACAGGCTGCTCTGGTGCTGGTTCTGCTGGTGTTGGATTCTCTGGTTCACCTGGTGCTGGATTTTCCGGTTCGCCTGGTGTCGGATTCTCCGGTTCACCTGGTGTCGGATTTTCTGGTTCGCCTGCAGATGTAATCTCCTTACCATCAACAACAAGCTTAACATCTGAAAATGTCACATCAGCACTTCTTGCAACATACATTCCAACATATACATATTCTGAATCTACAGAAGTTAATTTAAAATCAAAACCACCTGTAATAGTTTCTTCATTACCAAATGTACATGCATAACCATCTGTATTACTTTCGATTTTAAGGTTATATGTCTCACCAGCCTTAATCTCATTAGCACATGTTCCTCCCTGTGTAAGAGCGCCACTCTTTCTTGCAAAACAGTTCCATACAGAACCTTTCTTAGTAAGCTTAAGTGGACCAGCTGCAACATAGTCACCTAAAGTATTATTATTATTCTGATCAACATACATATCATCTCTTGCCATAAGACCGAATGATACCTGATCATTAGATGTAAAACTGTTCACAGTGGCCTTTGCTGTAATTGTAAAATTACTGTTTGCTGGAACTCTGTAATAATACATAGCAATTCCATCAGCAGTACTTGCTATCTTTCCTGCTCCGTTAACAGCAATATTGATATTACCATTATCCAGACTCTCCAGCTTGAATTTAGATGCTATCTTATCATTGCCGCCAACATTTCCAAATACAGTTCCCTTAAAGATTCCTGCATTAGCCCATAATTCGCTGTCTTTTAAATCATTTGAATATTCTGACTCTTTATAATCAGGATTAGACTTTAAAACATCACTCTTAGTTGGTGCTTTAGCATCAATAATATGCTCTGCAAGTCCTGCTACATTATGTTCCTTAATTGTCTTAGTAACAAGATATGCATTATATGTTCCGCCCCAGATATTAGTATGCGTATTGTCTACACTTTCTGGCTTTGATGATGTCCATGCATGTAAATTAACTGTCTCGGCTGCTCCTAATGAATCGTATAATTCCTTAGTAAGAGAAGTCATATCAACCACTGGAACATTAAGATCTTTTCCAAGATTAATGATTGCCTGTGGATAACTTCCTCCTTCAAACTCTCCTGAAGCAGCTGTAACATGAAGCTGGCTGTCAGACCAGTTGCCATCAGCAGTTCTTCTTACAATCGGTGTACATAAAACAACAGTTGTTCCTGCTGCCTGTGCCGGCTTTATATAATTCTCATATAAAGAATTAGCAAATGAGCCTGCTGTTTTATAATCTCCATTAGGGTTAGTATATCTTCCGCTCTCCGCTTTTTCATCATTGTGGCCGAAACCAACAAGAAGAAAATCTCCCTTTTTCATTCCAGCTATAAGCTCACCATACTCCTTATCTGCTGTATAGCTTGTTGAACTTCTTCCTGATAAAGCAATATTCTTTACCTCAAAAGTTCCATCCAGATACTTATCAATCTGTGTTCCCCATCCATATCTAGGATAATAATAATTGTCTGTGAAAGCACTGACTGTCGAATCTCCCACAATCCAGACAACAGGCTTTGATGAATCTGATTCCTCAGCTCCTGCAAATGTTCCAAATCCAAAGCTCATAACAAGCAAAAGAACTGCACTAAGCAGACAACTGATTCGTCTTCTATTTTTGTTTTTCATAACAAAGACCATTCCTTTCTTTTATTTGTTCAAATTGTAAACTATGAACCTATGTCAAGGTCAAGTCTTTGTGTATATTTTACCATAAAATGTTTTTGCAAAAAAATCCCCGCACTATGTGCGGGGAAATTCTCAAAATATTAATACGCTATACCATTAGATACTTCTACATAATAAATATTAACTCCACCAGATTCTGATACAATATAATATTCACCTGCCTCATCCAATCTGAATGATACTGATTTAAGTGAAGAACCAGGTATCTTAGCTGTACTTGTTACATCATTACCATTCTTATCAATAATCTTAATAAGTCTGCTTGTATCTGTATCTGAGCTTGTTGCATATATCTTTACCTTAGATTCACCTGCTGTCTTAAATGCAATTGCTCTTGCAGATTCGCTTCCTGCACCGCCAAGCTTGATTCTCTTTGTAAAGCTGATATTCTTGTAATCCTTATCACTCTTATCAACTGTTACAGTCTTTTTGCTTGTTGCAACAATCTTAATGCCATCAACTACAGTTGAACTCTTAATCTTTCCTGTTGAAACATCATTAGCATTAAGAATTAATTTTTCACCCTTTGTTGATACTGAAGATGCTTCTGTTGCTTTTGTTGGAGCCTGTGTCTCCTTTGTTGTGCTTTCAGTAGCCTTTGTTGAAGTCTGTGTCTCCTTTGTTGTACCTTCAGTAGCTTTAGTTGTTTCCTGAGCCTTTGTTGTCTCTTCTGGCTTAGTTACCTCAGATGATGAATTCTTTGAAGATACACTAATCATCTGATTAGCAACATTGAATCTTGCTCCCATTGATGCATAGCTTCCTGTTGTCTCATAAAGGCTGTTCATGTTAATTGTTCCATCAGAATTTCTAAGCTGTTTATCTATATTTTTGCTCATATCGATTGCATTAACAGTGTTCTTAAACATTCCAGCTGTCTTAGCAGGGTCAGTTACAACAGTTCCCTTCTTATCTCCACTTACTAAAGAAGTAAACAAAGAGCCTGAAAGATTATAATACTTACCTGAATTGTAATATATTGAATCAGCCATTTTACCAGTAAACTTATCTGAATCAATTGCACCAGCTGATACAAGTCCCTTAAATATTGCTGCACTTGATGTTCTGTAACATAAGAAGTTACCCTTCTTAGCATACTTTCCATTGCCCCATGCTGTAACATTTACAATTGTAAGACCTGTTGGGTTATTATTATCTGTAAATCCTGTTGCACCATTGTCAAATGACAGACAATTCATTACATTATGTGGAGTTCCAACGCCTGAACCACCAAGCTTGAAGCCATTCATATCTCCATTAGCATAATGAACACCGTTAGATAATGTTCCATTATTAAATGCAACACAGTTTCTTATTGTAATTACACCTATAGGACCTGTTGCACTCTTTGCAAATAAATCCCATCCATCATCTGAGTTGCTGTATGATATACATCCGTCAAATACATTGCCTTCACCACATGTAAGCTTTGCAGCAAATCCATCTGCATTCTCACCTGTACCACCCTGGTCAGGGAAATCACAGTTATCATGTGATGTACAGTTGATAATCAGGTTATTTGATGGCCATAAATCTTTAGTAGCTGCTGTTGTGTCATATCTTGAAATCTGGAGTCCTGAATCTCTGTTTGCCTCAAATACACATTTTTCAAAAATGTTGTTATTACCAGCAAGTAATACTCCGTTATCTCCAGCACCATAGAAATTAATTCCCTGGAAATACCAGTAATCTCCATCTACAACTACACCTCTGTTAGCTCCGTCAAGCTTCTGTGCTGAGAAATCAAACTTAACTTCCTTGCCATTTTCAGCCTTTACAATAATATAAGAGCCTGATTTTCCATTCATGGCATTATTAATTACAATTGTATCAGAGAACTTATATGTTCCCTCTTTTACAATAATTACATCGCCAGCCTTAGCTGAACTGATTGCATTAAGAATTTCATTTGAAGATGATACATATTTTGCATTCTTGAAATCTGCATCTTTTTTCTTACTGATATCTGTATACGCACCTGAATAAGAAAGGCTTGTCTTATCATATGATGTTGTTGCATCTGAACCCGTTGTTTCCTTTTCAGTTGCCTTTGTTGCGCTTTCTGTTGATTTAGTTGTTGCTTGTGTAGCTTTTGTTGTTGTCTGTGTTTCCTTAGTTGTTGCCTGTGTAGCTTTTGTTGTACTCTCTGTTGCCTTAGTCTCTTCTGTTGTTGGATCTGGTGAAACAATCTTCGCATTAGTACCACCTACAGAAACAAGGTCTGTATTCTTGTAATTAGTAACTGTTGCCTTTAATTCCTTATCTATGGCATATACAGAATCATCTTTATCAGAGAATGTCCATGAAATCACTCCACCCCCAAGGCTTCCTGCTCCCTTTGCAGATGTTACTACTGAAGGTACATCTTCTGCATTATTAAGACTTCCTGATTTAACTCCGAGATCCTTAGTTGTATCAAAGTTATCATAAGATGTTCCACCTGCTACAGTCTTATATGAAGATGGAACTTTCTCATCTGCTGATTTTGCAAGGTATGCATCAAATGATGTTGCATTTGCAGAATCACCAGTCTCTGAAACAGCATTTGCATAGATAATCTTCTGTGCACCTACGATAACATTTCCAAATGCTTTAATGATACCACCGTTCTCACCTGAGAATGTACCCTCACCAAGTGCATCTGTTCCCTGATTAGATGAAAGCATTGGATTCTTACAGTTTCTAAAATAGTTATTCTGTATGAATAATGAAGAACCCATTGTTGAACCAGCACCATACTTTGCATTGCCATCATAGTAGTTGTTATACATATGCACTGACATTGTTCTTACTCTTGCGTGTCTTGAATCAGAGTGATCAAACCAGTTATGATGATATGTAATATAGTTAGGACCAGACTCGCTCTTCATTCCACATAACGAACACTTACCTGAGTCATAAAAATGTACATATGAAACTGTTATATACTGTGAATTACCTTTAATGTCAATTGAACCGTCACCCTTTGCCTGGTCAGCATCCCCACCTGCTTTACCATAGTACAGATCAACATTGTGAATCCATACATTGCAGTTTGCTGTATCGAGAGAAATACCATCATCCATGAAATTGATAATTGAAAAATTTCTCATCTCAACATTTCCTGCATTTCTTAAGAGGAAACCGAATCCATTGATTGTTGCATCATTTCCGATACCCTCTATTGTCATATTAAGATTTGAATAAGCACTAGCTCCTTTAATCTGTACTCCCTCAGATGAACTTGAAAACTTATCCATTGCAGCATCTGTAACACATCCGATTACACGGACATCAAGTGCTCTTGTTTCTATCCCCTTGCTAGCACTCTTTGTATATGCATCAATTATTGTCTGAAGACCTGTATATTCCTTCTCTCCCTTTGCCTCTTTTACTGATGCCTTAATTGTCTTTGCATTATCGTTAGTAACATAAAGAACAATGGCATCTTTCTTAAGTGTTCCATCCTCATTGTAAGCACCTGAACCTGTCTTATATTTTGATTCAGATGAAAATGCAAATCCGGATCTGTCATATGAACTTACATTAAGTGTCTTAGTAACCTGTGCTTTGTCAGTAACTTCCTTTCCGTTCTTTACAGGAACTACCTTAATAACATAGTCACCTGCCGCAAGTCCTACTGCATCAACCCTGTAGTAGTTCTTATACTTTCTGATAAGTTCATTGTCGATTCTTGCATAAGCAGAATCTGACTGGCTGGCTTTCTTGATATATGCTGTATATCCTTCTGCCTGATTATCAATGGCCCACTGTGCATATGCTGACTCTAACCATCCTGCCGCACCATCAATAAATTTTACCGCTCCAACATCCGCCTTCGCTGTAAGAAGTGATGTAGGAATCACGATACTCACAATCATAACCAGTGCAAGTACCCATGCCCATTTTCTACGGGCTGCTTTGCTAATAATAGCTTTCATGTTTCGTTTTTCCTCCTCAATACATTTTTTTGTGCATTTTGCTTTAACAAGCAAGGGTTTATGCCGTTATATTAGCAATATTTACTCAAAAAGTACATGTATGTTAAGTAGGAAATAGGTACCATTTTCATAATTTTTAAGTATTTCATATAAAAATATGACAAAAACATGTAAAACACCGTGGCACATTTGCTGTTAAGCTAATATGCCACGGTGCAGATTAAGCATCCGGATATTCCAATATATATCTCTCATAACCATTAATTATCTTAGTATTCTCATTATATTCATATTCCTGCTTAAACTTCATCTGGTAGGTCTTGTGGATATGACCATGGATGAAATACTTAGGCTTATATTTTTCCAACAGATAATTAAAGCCCTCAAAACCCTTATGCGGTTCGTCAGGTCCGTCACCAATTCCCGCTGCCGGTGAATGTGTAAGCAGTATATCAAAGCCTTTATTTTTCTTTATCGAAAACCACATTTTATTAATCCTGCGGTTCATTTCTTTCTGTGTATACTGGTTCTTTCCTTTCTTATAGCGTATAGAACCACCAAGTCCCATAATACGGACACCTTTATACACATATATCTTATTCTCTATATCAATGCATCCATCCGGTGGCTGTGTATCATAACAGTCATCATGATTGCCATGCACATAAAGAATAGGTACTTTTGAAAATGATGCAAGAAACGACAAATACTGGGGTTTTAAATCCCCTGCTGAAAGTATAAGATCTATACCTTCCAATTTTTCCTTTTCGAAATAATCCCATAAGTACTTTGATTCAACATCCGCTAACACAAGTATTTTCATTAATAATTCCCCAGCCACCACTGCAGGCAGCATGCTTTCTATTCTTCTTCTTTGACAACACCCTGAAGTGCCATTTTTAATTTAGCATTATCTGTAAGTTCATCATACCGAGGCAGTCTGCCAACCACATTATCAAGCAGCCAGTCCATAGTAATTATATGTTCCGGATCAATAAGCTTCCCTTCTTCAACCCTTATATTACCCTGCTGATCTTTTAATTCACCCTCAAACACTCTGAACCTTGCTTCCTTAAGTTCTTTCTCAAAGAGCTTTACAAGTCTCTTAGTTGCTGATGGCAGACTCTCTGAATATATAAGATCAACAACTCCTGCCGACATTCCCCACCAGTAATTAAGTGCTTTTACATTATCGCCGTCCTCATCCTTACTCCATGAACCACTCATAATGCTCTGTATAAGCTTTTCATAAAAAACTCCCCAGTGCCATACAGGCATAGCCAGGTGCTTATCCGAATCACTCGCTTTATACAACCCGAACTTTCTCTTACTCTTGCCCGGAGTAATCATATCCTGATTAGAAATAATGCTTATATTCTTCTTAGCAAGATTTTCCTCTGAATCATTATCCTTAATACTGTTCCATTCAAGGTAAACCTTGGCTCTTGGATTAACAAACTTTACTCCCAGTGCAAATGCATTTATATTCGCACATGCCCCATAAACCGGATTATCAGCTATATAACCAACATTATCGTCATCAGCCAGTGAACCTGCAATAATCCCTGTTATAAACTTTGCTTCAAACATTCTTGCATAATATGACCTGATATATTTATGTGAAATGTTAAGAGAACAATCAAGAATCTTTACTGACGGATGTGCTATTGCAGCTTTAAGTCCAGCCATATTCATCGCCGAAGATGTCACGAATATAAGGTCACAGCCTTTCTCTATAAGTCTGTTGATTGCCGCCTCATCACTCTGCTCCGGTATCACATTCTCCTCAACATATGTCTCTATCTGGTCACCAAATGTATCATCAATATACTGTCTTCCAAGCTCATGTGTATAACACCACTCTGAATCCTGCGGTGTTTTTTCATACACAAATCCAACCTTAAGTTTCTTAACTCCTCCACCCATTGGAAGCAGATAGCTTAATATATTCTTCTTAGGTGCTGCTGCCGGTGTCATCTTAAGTTCCACTTCGCTGTTATCATCAATAAGCTCGAATTCAGCCCATGTCTTGGCAACATTCTTTGCCATCTCAGACTTAGTCATCTTCTTAACAGCATCATATCCGTGAATATGAATGAAGCGTAAAAATGAATCTCCTGTTGGAAAATCAAACTTATCCCCTCCTCTTGATTCATAAGCAAGCCTGAAATTAAGATAGCACGAAACAAGGTCTTTCTTATCATCCTCATCCATTGGTTCTCCTGGTGTAATTCCAACCAGCTCCATAAGAGTTGTAAAACTGCCCTCTTTACTGAAATATATATCATTTAACTTGGTAGATTTATAAAAATCCATGAATTCATAATATATCTTAACATCAGGATCATCACTGTATTTAGGTATCTTTCTTATAACCTGTGCACTTACTGTCACCGCCTTAAAATATTTAAGTACACTGACTCTTTTATTACCTTCAAGCACATAGAACTTATTCATGTACTCATATACTTTAATGTCGTCTCTTATTCCTTCATTTACCTGACTGTCGCTAAGCGAAGCCCACTTTGCTGAAAATTCTGTTCCCCAGTCAAGTATAGGCATGAAGTTGTCTGCAAATGCAGTAGTTCTGCCTGCTGTACATGTTCCAACCACAAGTCTTAACGGAATCTGGTCACTTCCAAGACTGACTTCTCTGTCAATACTGTTTTCATCAATAATATCCTCCAAAACCGGAAGATATGGGTACGTACCCTTATTTACACACGCATGATACTCTTTTTTACCAATCTTTACTGCACTAAGATAATCCTGTACTGACATATCTTCTACCCTTCCTTTCTGTCTGCATTCTACCATTCAATGTTCCTGTATGTAACATTTGCAGACCGCCATATCTTATTTATTTCTACTTACATATATAAAACTATCACATTTTCACCAAAAAATACACCTTAAAATTGACTTTTGTTAATTATGCTAGTATCTTATTCGATAGGCTTGAAATTTTTCTATATTTCGGGTCTGAATAAAATGCATGCAGATACGCATTTAAAGAAATGGAGTATACATATGAATATTGAATTTTCTAAGAGAGCTGACCGCTTTGGCAGCAACATTTTTAATATACTTAATCAGAAAAAGAATGACAGACTTGCACAGGGAAAGCCGGTATATAATTTTACTGTAGGAACTCCTGATTTCAAGCCCGATGAATCTGTTATGAAGGTTGTTTCAGAGGCAGCACTTGACCCTGAGAATTACAAGTACTCACTTGGTGATACTGATGAATTGCTTGACGCTGTATGCAAATGGTACAAACGCCGTTACAACACCGTTATCACACCTGATGAAGTCGCCTCTGTATTCGGAACCCAGGAAGGCATGGCTCATATTGCCCTTGCTTTGTGCAACCCTGGTGATTTATGCTTAGTTCCTAATCCGGGATATCCTATATTCGAGATTGGACCATTCCTGTGTGACGCACAGATTGCTTATTACAATCTTCTCCCAGAGAATGATTATCTTATAGATTTTGATTCTATCGATGAAGATACTGCAAAAAAAGCCAAAATGATGGTTGTATCTTATCCACTGAATCCTGTATGTGCTACTGCACCTGATGAATTCTACGATAGACTCATCGCATTTGCCAAGAAATATAACATCATTATTATTCACGACAACGCATATTCTGAGATTATATATGACGGACAGATTGGTGGCTCTTTCTTAAGCCACGAAGGTGCTATGGAAATCGGAGTTGAATTCAACTCTCTTTCTAAGACTTATAATCTTACTGGTCTGCGCCTTTCATTTCTTATCGGAAACCGTGAAATCGTAAGCAAATTCAAAACTGTCCGCTCACAATTTGACTATGGAACAAGTTTTATATATCAGAAAGCTGCTGTTGCTGCACTTAACGGTCCGCAAGGATATGTCGCTGACAACCGTGCTGAATATGAGTTAAGAAGAAATGCTCTCGTTGCCGGAATTAAGAAGCTTGGACTTAAACCTGCTGATGTTAAAGGCACAATGTTTGTATGGGCTGCCATTCCTGACGGCTATACCAATTCAGCTGATTATGTTATGGAACTTCTTAATAAGACTGGCGTTTTATGTACACCTGGAAGCAGCTTCGGAAGCCTTGGAGAAGGTCATGTAAGATTTGCCCTTGTACTTCCCCATGAAGAAATTGAGAATATTTTTTCTAATCTGTAATTCACTAAAAAACATAATATACGTACAAAACCCCGTATCCTGCAAAACAGAATACGGGGTTTATATGTATCTTTGATATTAACAATCACTGGTGATTAGCCACGGATCTTCTTAACAAGAGCAACAGCCTCTGCTGTCATATCCTTAATCTTGTCAAATTCTCCTGCCTTAATCATATCACCCTTAACCATCCATGATCCACCACAGCAGAAGATCTTATCGCATGATAAGAATTCCTCAAGGTTAGCTGTGTTGATACCACCTGTAGGCATGATTCTTACATTAGTGTAAGCTGCGCACATAGCCTTGATCATCTTGATTCCGCCTGCAGCTGTAGCTGGGAAGAATTTAACTCTTGTAAGGCCTCTCTTAACAGCCTGAGCAAGCTCTGAAGGTGTAACGATACCTGGCATAACAGGAATGTTCTTAGAAATACAGTAATCAACGATTTCTGGATCAAATCCTGGGCTTACGATAACTGAAGCACCAGCTGCTACAGCTCTGTCAACCTGCTCTGTTGTAAGTACTGTACCTGCTGCAAGTACCATATCTGGATATGCTTCATGCATAAGACGGATAGATTCCTCAGCTGCTGCTGTACGGAATGTAACCTCTGCACAAGGAAGACCACCATCAACTAAAGCCTTAGCTAATGGAAGTGCATCTTTAGCATCATTCAATACTACTACTGGAATTACTCCAAG
>ULOM01025194.1_pt1 | contig 17174 bp, 8 predicted proteins | sample 1952561 | NCBI WGS metagenome assembly ULOM01 (sample SAMEA4835602, study PRJEB28245) | human gut metagenome | biome: gut microbiome; material: fecal sample | place: Denmark | collected 2008
TCCGGCCAGTAAACTGGATATATAAAACTCAAACATTGTTTAACGTTTTATATATTATTGCAGATATTACTCCACCAATGACTCTCATTTATCTTCTCTCACCATACAAAGCGATTATATCTGGTCTCTATCATCTCCACCACCTTCTTGATATCAGATAAAGTTAATTTCTTTATCTCCATATTCCTACTATCCATCCTGACGAAAGAGTCCTTGAACTCCTGCTCGGTTATGGCGTCCAACCTAAATAGATTGTATTTTATAAGTAACTGGGTTACGTCAAATATCAGGATGTTAAGATCAATATCACCCTTCAACTCATTAAGAAGATCACGCATCATGAACTTGATAGCATCAGTATCAAGCTCCAGCTTCTCGGCTTCCCTCATCAACTTCTTAATGATGCCATTGTACTCGATTATGATATTAGCATTATCATCATCAGTAGGCAGAAGAATATCCATCGTACATTCTATACCTATCTTATCACTAAGTCTTTTATTGAACTCCGTCATATAATCGAAAGCCTGACTTCTGCTTAAAGCGTATGTATGGTCAAGCAACTGCCTTTGTCTGTTATTGACAAAATAATGACTGGTATATAACATCATCAAGACCTTCACTCGCTGGATGCGTAAGTCTTGCATAATTTTCCGGTGTAAAAAAGCATCTAATTGCATAATATAAAGAGTCCCCACCGGGGCCATCACACACCCGGCAGGGACCAACTTTTAAATATCTTACTCGTCAGGTGATGGACTGACACCGCGAAGATAAATCAAGATAATTTATTTAGCAAGGATTTTCCGCTTCATTTTCTCCGGATACGACATTCCCGTCGGAAACCAAAGACTTGTCCTCGGCTGCCTTCGTAGGCGAGGCGAACTCCGATTGGGAACCGGGCGGGTTGACGAACGGGGTCTCCGTATCCTCGAAGAACGTCTCATCCCTCCTAATACTCATCCTAAACTTAGGAGCTATGAAAGGATCGTTATTAAGATCAATATTGATCGTAACGTCATTCATCAAAATATCCTCCTTGGTCCTAGAATCGCCTATCCATCCTCTTACGTCAGCGGTCATAGGCATCTTGCTAGCGGCTTCCTTGACAGCCTCTAACCGTCCCTTGATAACATCCACGTCTCCCGCCAACGGAATCATATATGTCTTGTTATCCAGCCCGGATCTGGCTATAGCGTTGTTAAGATCCATTATATCATCAATACTTACTCCACCACCTAGACCCTCTATAATTCTGTCAGCCATTGATCCGATCATGGAAGAGAATGACGATATATCCTGATTTTTCAACCTTACGGGATATAGATAATTTCTTCCGTTCCCTGTTTTTATAGCCACGACCGGGATACGTGAATTTTTATAATCACCATATTTATCCCTGACGATAGCCGTACAGAACGGAAATATATTATACTTAATATCATCCCTCATCGTAACCTCCCCGTTCTCTATATATCCTACACTCTCGACCTTACCAACCGTCTCATTGGTAAAGTCATTTTCGGATACCATCAACGTACCATTATCATCACTTACACTGAAGTTCGGTCTTCCCGGCAAAACGCTAGTGACTGCGCCTACGAACGGTATATCAATCTCGCCAGCGACAGATCCCACATTATCCCTATACAACTCAAAGGCCATACTCCTTAAATCAGCGTTACTACCTTTTGAGTCTGGATCATTGGCTTTTAGCACCGAGACAAAATTACCGTCACCATCCACGATCTTAATAACCATATTATTAACCAAATCACTACGGGCAGACTTAGTCTCGTCAGAATTAGGATCAACGGCATAAAGGCTATTGTATTTATCATACAATTCCTTGGTATAAGGATCTAACATATCTACCTTGAACCTCACGATATCGTTCTTACGAAGACTAGCCGCAGCTTCTTGATTTATCGACTCATTATTAGAGCCAAATGCATCTCCTGTATAATAAGGAACAACAGATCCATCCTGCCCCTTGCGATACACCATGAACCAGTTGGAGGTCGATAAGGCGGTCTGCCTCCCCAGTATGACACCGGTAGCGTTCTCGAAAGCCTGAGCGTCATCCTCGCTAATCATCCATCTTGAATGATTTTTAGACTCGATAACGCTGAATATGTTCGTCCCGTCAGTGAAATCCATCACCACCTTATCATCCATAACATATTCACCGGGCGTGACAAGAGCCTTAAGCCCGGATCCCGCCATGAATCTATCAAGCCTCATTCCTCCTACCTCATAATACATGACTCCGCCAATCTCTTTCTTCTGGGCCATCAACACTACCGGATTCTGGGCGGCATTGGCCTCCGTCCTGCCGGTGGGTGTTCCGGGTTCGCTCTCCGTGAGAACATCACCCATAGGTATAGACTTATCGTAATCCTTGACAACCATACTTCCATTATCATACAGCCTCATCCATTCCACGAACTGGAGAAGAGGTCCATCAGAATAGTTATTGATAATATCAATAGCCTCATTAAGTTTATCCTGATCAACTTCATTCCCGTTGTCAATATCATTCATAAGATCATTATAAATCTGTATAGCCTCCTTAACCTGATCCTGATCAAGACCATTAATGTTCATATCTATGATATCATCAATAGTATCCCTGATGTTATTTAAGACGTTATCGTTGGTATTTAACCTATCTATCATTGACCTAATCTTATTAAGCTTAGCTATAGGATTATCGCCAAACCCATTTACAAGATCATTGATACGATCCTTGTTATTATCATATATCTGCCTCTCCCTAGGAGATAAGATATCCTCATTACCGTTCCATATCTTTATAGCTATATTATTGATTCTATCATCAGAAGGATTTATGATATCCTCATTATCAGGTACATTCTCAACGATACCGCCCTCATCAGCCTTGATATCATTCTCCATAGATCTGGCGATCATATGATTATAGGTCTTGAACATAAATGCCTCGTCCTCTCCTATAAGACCATCTTGATAAGCCTTATCTATGACCTGATCATTGGCATAAAGGGAGTTGGCATCAGGATCATCGGTATTCCTGAAATCATATTTACTATCATCCTCCTCATAAGTCTTTCCCCATATGTTTGACAAAACCTTCATGAACCCACGTTCCTGCGACCGTATGAATCTCCTATCACGCATACGGCGAAGAGACTCATTTATATTCTTATAAGCCACAAGATTATGACGATACTCGCTAAGTAACGCCATAGCCTCTTTATAATTATCAACCCCACGGATAGATACAGCATTCTCAAAACCAACTATAGTCTCATAAGCTGCCATAAGATCGGCGGCGCTGATCCTTGATTCATTCCTGTTTAATAACAGCTTAGATATATCTGTCTCTGAGTTAACTAACGTAGCTAATCTCCTCTCCAAAGCAATCCTATCCTCCGTCAATTTAAGAAGTCTATCATTCTCCTTGGCTAACTTGACCTTATCAGACTCAAGAGCTTCTTTAGACGTGATACTCTGCTGAAGCTTCAAAACATTCTTCTCCATCTTCTGTATATCATCTGTAAGCTCCCTAAGTTTCTCAAGATCCCTACTCGAATCAGGATTAAGACGAGAATATATATCTAAAGCGGGGCCTATATCCGTATTGTATATCCTTCCTAACTGATTAGCGATATCATCCAAATTATCCTTAGCCTCAAGACCATTATAAGCCATGTTAGAGATGTAGGTGTTAAATGATCTATTGGATATACCATCGGTAAGGGAGTCGGCAAATCTGCTAGCCATAGTAAAATTATCAACCTTCTTATTGAACTCGCCAACAAGGTTGGACTTATACTCATTTACCTGCTCATCTGTCATATTCATATCGGAGGCTATATCGCTATTAGGTATAGACTCGATGACTGTCTTGAAATTCTCCTTGGTATCATCTAACATCCCCATTTCCTGATCATAACGAAGACGGTTGAATACGGCATCACTAAAAGTCTTATCTACGATTCTAGAATTAGGTATATCGTCAGCGTTATTATCCGTACTTAAGCCTGATAATTGAGCGTTCAGGGCCATGCTGCCACGAATAGCTTGGACAGCCGCCGAGGTCAAGGCGCCGGCATTAGTGTTGTAGGCCTCTACCATCCCCTTATTACGGGACATGTCTTGGCTCCATTCCTTTATACCTCCAAGGCTTCTTACACCCATAACCGATCCGATAATCATACCGATGCCGATCTCCTTCCAGCCCTCATTAGATCCATAGGTCTCCTTGAACCCGTTCTTTATAGCTTCCATATAACCTATATTCTGGCGAATAGCCATGGGATTGTATCTTGATTCCACCCAATCCTCCGCGGACTTGCTGGACACACCTTGAAGACCTTCCTCGAACAAACCCTCAGATACCGGTCGCTTGATGATATTAAACGTATTACCAGCTATTTTCTGCCATTTCTTTGGTGCTATAGCCCTTAGTGCACCGTTATCCATCCTCTCGGCACCTACGCCAAATATATTGCGTTTTATGAACTTATCCACACCAAGATCCATGCCGAACATATCGCCGAACATAGCTATATTGGATAATGACAATATGCCGACGTTGGCGGCAAATACGGCATTAGCGGCATTGGCATTGTCAGCTCTGAACTTCATAAGCTCCTCATATGGGACTTCCCTTCCATAAGCGTTACGGTAAGACTGCCTGAAATTCTCCTCAGCCTCCATCAGCATGCTTCTGGCCTCGACAGACGCCTCCCACGAGGTAGATGTGCCAAGGAAAGCGAGGGTGTCCAGTCCCTTGCCTATCCTCCGTCCCGTACGGGCGGCCCTAAGGTAGACGCCGAACGCTTTCTTGGTATCCGAAGCCGCTTTGCCTATCCTAGCCAAAGCCACGCCCGCCCTAGCTCCCGTACGAGCTAAGTTCATCAATCCAGCGCCGGAATATACGGCTGACGATAACATGGCTCCAGCGGTAAAAGCAAGACCGGATAAAAAATCGTTAGACCAGAAATTAGCCGTGGTCATGCTTTGAAGGAAATTCATATCCCGCTCCTCACGATTGTAATAATGAGCAAGACCGTAATCCATCTTCTTGTCCTGATCATCCAACCATCTCGTGAAATCGTTATCAAAAACAGCGTTAAAATTACCTCTGGATACACCGGCGTAAATACCATAAAAAGGCTGGATAACGCCGCCTAATCCGTATAGGGCAGTCTTACCTACAAATTTTCCCAAACCTCTCATCCATTTTTCAGTCCTACCTTGACTCCTAGATAAACGTGTGTCATTATCTACACCAGGGATATAAGACTCGTATTTAGGTATCCAAGTACCGCTACTAAGTCGATACCTTGAATCCTCCAACGATATCTCCGGACCAGTAAGATTGAACCTACCCTTATAGCTTTGATCAGAAGCCATATATCCTAATGGGGACATATGTTTCATATCATCATAATAATTTGTCTTAACAGTATTCTTGATCCTCTCCGACAATGACGGTATCTGGGACTTTGATCTCTCGGAAGCGGAATACGGATCCAATACCGGAGGCAGGTCACGATCCGGTATATCATAGGGATCCGTACCAATAGCCTTTATATTATCTACGTTTATGGTAGGATATCTGTACTTCTCGGCAAGATCCTTTCCGTTAGAGGTATTATTATAGATTTCCATTGTTTCCATTATTTCCACTATTTCCGTTATTCCTGTTTCTTATCTCCTGATCGATCATACTAGCTATAGGCGAGATGAAACTTTCAAAATCATCAGTAGTAGATCTACCTTCACTTCTCCAATACACCTCATTCTCCTTACTAAGTATCTGTTGCCATGCCATGACCAAATAATATTGAGGGCTGAAATCAATTTTCCTAGCTACCTCATCAGCATAATTAACGCCATCCAGATCAATTGAGTATAATGGAGTACCGCCATCCCTTGCTCCTCCCTTGCTGTATATATCAACATTTATCCCAGAGGAACCATTATTATACTTATATCCGGAAGCCCTTAACTCATACATAGAAGCGTTATCAAATAACACATCGGTAGCGATCATCATCTGATTCTTCCTGATATTACCGTCATTTATATTCGTGAACATATCTATATAAGGCATTGTCATATCCTTGGCTCCGCTGGCATAAGCTACAGGAGCTACCTGCAATGCCTTGGCCATCTTCCCATAAGCGTTATCACTTGAATTGGCAAACGATATAGATACAACACCAGAGTCGTAGGTCTCGGATGGGATATTTACATCTTCTTTATAAAAAGTAAGGTCATTGGCGGCTAAATCAGCCTCACTTACCTCAACAACAGATCTGCCATCACCTCCATCATTACCAATGATCTGATAATTACCATCACCTATAGGAGATATAGTAAATGTTATCTTTATATTGGCATTATCCTTATCCTTAGGAATAAAACCACCACCACGAGTAAATAAATCGCTGATCTTTATATAATCCTCCTCCGCCTTACTTTTAGATGGATAATCGCCGGAGAAGATATACTCACGCTCGGCATATTCATGACGATATTGTCTTAGATAATCCTCGCCAGCACGTTTAGCGTCATCAGCGATCCTACCTAGATCACCACGACTCCATTTATGTCTTAACAAATCGTTTCTTTCCCTATACGCTCCATTATATAAAGCGGTAGCGACACCAATCGCTCTATTATCTCCAGCAAATCTATCCTCTATCGCCTTGACGTGTATATTCCTATTAGCACCAGACACAACAAGAGACATTATAGATTCAATATCATCAAGCGAGAAGGATGTTCCCATAAGATTATTTATCTTATCCAGTAGGACACTAGATTGACCTGAATCTACCGATATAGATGGCGCTTCCCCTTTAACGGGACTATTAACAACATTTATATTATCATTCAATAAAGAACTATAAGCTGACAGTTTAGCCCAATCGTTTAACGTTATATCGTTTATACCATTTATATCAAAAACCTTATCGCCATTGTTATTAATATCTCCAAGATTGAATGTGCCGAATCCATAACTAATATCTATACCTGATCCACTATCCGATCTAGCTTCTCTCTGAATTATAGTATCAATACCATCCAAAACAGCATTGCTCGCCTTATTGAATCCATCATTGATCTTATTATACTTATCTCTTTGGGTATTTAGCCCAAGAAGCTTTATATAACTATCCTTGCCATTATAATCAAGGAGCGTATTCGTAGATCCACCATTAGCCTTGAAATATGTCATGATGATCTGGTCTTTATCCATATCCTTGACCACGTTACTATTCTCAGGATCAGACGCCCATGCGTCGATCTTCCTTCTAGCGTCATTTGATAGTGATTTAACGAAATTATCCATGCCAGTAGTCACCGCCCTCTCGTTGGCTATGAACCCGTTCATGAACTCATCGCTTATATTTACGTCCTCAAGGTTAGCGCTCTTAGTAACCACGGTAGGTCCTGTCATATCATCGTCTCCACCACCATTCTTTGACTTGCCCGATTTGCTGGCTCTCATCAACGCGGCTTTCTCCATAGCCAGATTATGTCTCTTTGTTTCATTGAACTTAGCCCTCTCCATCATCTGTTGATTAGCCTTGAAATAATAATCGTCAACGCCCAACGTCTCATATGAGTTATTATAAGACCATCTCAATCCGACACCACGAAGGAACTGCTGCCGCACCATAAACATGCCGGCCCGCTCCGGACTGTAGTTGTCGCCGATAACGCCCTCAGCCTCCTCCACGAAATCATTTTTCTGCTTGGTGATATCCGCCAGTTCCGACTCCAATTTAGCTTTCTTTATCTTATCATTGCCGACACCCTTCAGCTTAGCCCGTATGGATTCCTCCTTGACAGCAAAGTCATCGATATACCCTTTAAGAAAATCAGAGGTGCTTTGGACGTTAAATAAATCAGGGTTTGTCCTAGCCATATATCTTCCCTCTAACTGCATCTGAGCCTTACCGTTCTCAGATATGGAAGCCATAGCTATATCCCTGACCTGAGCGTAACTCATTTCATCTATGTACATCTCACGCATCTCCCCCGTCCTGTTACCATTGGCGTCAACTACCGGCACATTGACTTTCTTCCCCTTGTTAAGGGAGATGAAGTTCTTCATCTTCTCATCAATCTCAGCGTGATAATCCGTATAAGGGGTATAATGTATAGGATTAAGACGTGTCCCTACCTGACCGTCATTCATCCAAGCCACGGCATCCGCGAAAGCCTCAGCCTCGTTTATAAGACTATACATCTTGGGATTGTTCAGCTTCATATCCTCCATCTTCTCGCTAAAAGCCCGGATCTCCCTAGTACCGGCAATAGCATTCAACACACGGGTATCCAGAGCTTCTCCAAGACGAGCCTGTATACTTCTGGCTATACCATCAGAAGCCAAATTAGATTTACGATACACGTTATTCACGTCCTGTATCAACCCATTTAACCTATTCTGAAGATATTCCCTATCCTGAGGTTTTATAATGTCAGAATTGATAATATAATCAGCATACTCGTTTATAGCCTGCCGATTGGTATCTATCTTCTGCTGCATGTACCCCATCCCCTGCATCATGATATCCATGTTGTAGGGTGATACGTACTTGCCGTAATTCCTTAATATACTATATTGTGAAGCCATCCTTTATCCTTTCTTGCCTTTAGTTACTTCCTGAGCAGGATATAATCTCCTATAACTCAATATATCTCCTTGAGGATCAGCGATCAACTGTCCATTAGGGCCGATCTTGACATCCCCGAATATAGACCTTAATGTATTCATGGTCGTAGCCGTATTCCACTTCTGCTGGATCTCGTCATTTACGCTATCGAAATACCTAGCCCAGTTCTCGTCATTTATAGCCAATCCCTGCAATATACGTTGCTGGTAAGCTTGACGTTGGGCTATATTCTTATCGTACGTATTAGCCCATGACTGAGCATTGACATTATCAGCCCAAGTCCTTTGAGCCACGTTCCCTTGTTCTACCTCATTAATGTATCTACCTATATTGGAGCTCATGATAGCCTGTAAGTTGGATGATAAAGCCCCTCTCTGGGAATCCGGGACATTACCCATCTGATCCAATTGTGATTGGAAAGCACGATTGGCCTCAACCATATACTGATCAGCCGATCTCAACACCGGGTTCACGGTAGGAGCGTAATGCCTTTCTAGACCTTCCGTTGTCACGGCTCCCGGAGTCATCCTGAACACCTCAGGAAAGTCAAGACCACCACCTACTATATTCCTGCCTCCATTGCCGCCGTTCGACTTACCGGCATTTGTGTTGGTTTTAGGAAGTGTATCAGAATCAATCAGCTCAGGCATATCCAGCTTAACATCAGGATTCTCCACATCACCTATATCCATAGGACCGGGAGCCACCTTATGAGGGTCAAGTATAAAATCAAGACCTTCCATTCCCTTCATGGATCTCAATGCCTGCATCTTAAGCATATCCTCGCCAAGTATCTTATTAACGACATCCTTGTTCTTATCAGAGAACAGTTGGCTAAAATGGGTGATACCGGCATCGTTAAGAGCCTTATGCTGTTCCTCTGTAACAACGTCTAGACCGATCATAGGGCGAGATGTGGTAAACAAACCTAATTTATTGTCTCTCATCCTATCATGATATGCGGCTTTCTTGTCTTCCGGGTAATTACCTTGACTATCCTCACCGCCAAAGGAAACGAGCGTCGTGTAATCCCGAAGCGCCTCGGCGTTGGCGATGATCGGGTTCTCAGCCGTAGCCAAGCCCATCCAGCTACTTGTCTGACCGTAGATAGCGTCTTGCAACGCCCTAGCCCTAGTGCCCTCTGAAGCTCCCATATAAGCATCGTAAGCGACCGGATTGAATGTCTTATAATAATTCAACCTCTCATCCGTATTAATACCTCCATAAGAGCCATCAGTTCCTTGGCGCTGATAACCGAAATAGTTAGGATCATTGTTGAACCTATTCTCGATCGGGCGGAAAGTTAATTTACGACCGAACAAAGACGTGCCTCCTATCTCCATCTTCTGGCGAATACCAGCCACTTTCTTAAGCAGCTCTTTCTTAGCCTCAGCTATATCCTCCTCCGTAAGACCGTATTCTTTCATGGATCTGGATATGATGTTATCTATCTCACCTCCCTTGGCGAAATACGTATCCTCATCCTTCTTCATCTTCCGGTCTTCCTGCTCCTTGTATATGACATTAGCGAAGTCCGTAAACCTTCCCTCTAAGCCATTAACGGTATCGTTACTATCATTTATAGCCTTAGATAATACGGAGGCGTTTAAACGCCTTGTATTCTCGTCATCTATCTTATCGTTTTTCTTCAGCTTCTCCAGCGCCTTTTTCTGATCATCGTAAGCCGATTTAAGACCGATCTTAGCCTTATACCTGTCCATTAACGTAGCATACGTATCCTTAGGCGTGGCTTTGATCCCATACGTATCTCTGATGTATTTAGCGAAATCCGGCTCTATGGTTGTGTCGTCGGTAATAACCTTCGTTCCCTGCTCCAAGGAAACGGGGGTTCCACCATCGGCGTGCTTCTGCCCCATAGCCTCCATCGGCGCCTCTCCGGGCTGCGTCACGTACTCACCCTTCTCGACCTCTACGTTGGCTTGATCTTCCATCGACTTAGGTAACGGATACAGGTACTCACCGGTAAGGCTTCCGCTATCGAACCTATTATTAGGCCCTAGATAAACACCCCCACCATCCTTGTACTGCATCTGGGATTGCCTTCTTTGTCTGGCCTCACGCTCCTGAGCCAACCTGATATTGGTACGAGTACCTTTCTCAGACGCTATCCCAGAAACCACGTTACGAGCCAATCCCATGATACCACTAATTCCTGAGGCTATGGTGGTTATCGTATTAGCCGTTTTAGCCCTAGTGGATAAATCTCCATATCCCTCACTTCTCATACGCCCTATACCACGACCCATCTGAGTGAATCTAGACCCTATATCATCAGCGCCATAGTAAGGGATGGTGGTAAAATCAAAAACATCCGTACTACCAGACTTATCAACCTTCTTATTACTGTCAACCAAAGCGCTCAAATCACTTGTATCAATGGTATTAATATCAGGCTGCTGAATATCAAATCCTATCTGGGTAGACGAAACCAAAGGCTCCACTCCAATACCCTGAAGACCAACAACATTACCGGGCATAATAGGGGTGACTTCCCCGGCCTCTTGATATTTAGGTATCTTCCTCTTGATTACATACTTGCTCATATCAAATTAATTTCGTTCTGACACAAAGATAGTTTAAAAAAAATAGAGACTCATCATTTCACAACGATGAGTCTCTCAGCAAATGCTATTATTATGTACAGAATTAAATTCTTTTTATGAATAATGATCCTATAGCCTTAACCAAATCATAGAAACCGGCAGAACTGAGACCTACAGCCACTCCATATAATAGAGCCTCCCACCATTCACTCCCTATAAGCAATGGAGACACCTTTAGTAGCCACGCTAATATACAAACCAGCATACCTATGACTACGGCGGATAGGACTTTAGCCCACTTATGGGCGTCAATATACGGCACAACCTTGGCTAACTGCGTAGCTGACATCGTGACGAAAGCCATGATGCCGGTGAAGGTAGTTAAATCAATAGTGATAGCCCCTTCTGATGGGATTACCTCTTGCGCCATCAAAGCGAACGGCGTCAATAACATAGCAAATAAAAATAACAATCTTTTCATATCTAAAACGTTTAATTACTTCGCAAATATAACACTAAACTGATTAGATATATAAATATTTATTGGAATATAGATATACGACAATATCCAGGACCTATATGTCCCTTTCCTAAATCATATAATCCACCCAAAGGATTAGGCATTTTTTCTAATTCCCCTTTCACATCTGTCCATACGAACCCGTTCCCATCTATCATCTTAGTGTTAGTAAATACATATTTATCATATTTCACGCATCCCGGATGACCGGATATATACGAGGATCCTCCACCACCAGCTTGAATAGCGTTCGACGATATCCCGCCGCCTGGTCCTCCATAAAAGCCTCCTCCTCCACCAGAGGAATACGAAAAGCCATCAAAACCACATCCTCCTCCCACTCCTAATAGACCTCCATTTCCGTTAGTTAAATTATTGCCGGAGTTAGATCCTCCCGCTACTTGGGATGCAGGAGTTCCCTTGGCATAGCCCCCCAGATACGCCTTCAACCCTCCCGCTGATCCTCCGTGCCCAATAAAATAATACTCACATCCTCCACCACCTCCCCCGGATACCATAATACGGGACTTTAAAGAATCTAAGTTTAGAGGATCTCTATTGTTGGACAACCTCAAATCTGTAGCTCCGCCCCCGGCTCCCTCATAGATATACCTTCCAGCGCTCTCATTAGTCATTGAATGCCCTGAACCTCCTCCATTATAATTATATTTTACAACATTACTCGTCTGCTTAAGTCCACCATTTCCACAATACACATAAATGATATCACCACCAACTAACTTGATAAATCCAGCCACATATCCACCATACCCAGGGTCATTGGAGCTGGTAAACCCTTCTTCGCTATCATTGTAACCATAATTACCTTGACCACCCCAGCACTCAACATAATAATACGCCGACTTTGGAGCTACAAATGTACGGTATTTATTACTATTATAAGTGTATGTATACAATACATCCAAGCTTTTGGGACCTGTCATTACACGTCTTCTCATAACATACCTCCCCTTAGATATTTTACTAACAATGCTATAACCATCCTCCTATCATCAGCCATAGCATCTACCCATCTATTCTCCCATCCTAAACTACTAGGGTGGTGGGGGGGGTAAAACAAGTCCCCTTAAATAACACATCAAATAAAAACAACAACTTATTCATAACAAATTATTTATCATTAAAATACTAACTATTATTTCTACTCACACCTTTTATGTTAAGGCTTAACCCCGGTATCATATTAAGAACCAACTGCCTTTTTGCCTGTTCCCTACGCATACGCTCGGCCTCCGCTATCTGCGCCTCCGATTGAGGATCATTCTTAATATTATTGGCGATGTCCTCTATAGCTTTCTTGTTAGCGCCAGATTGAGCTAGCATCTTATATAACAGATCTTGACCCTCCTTCTCCCACCAACTATCAATGGTAGGACGAGAAGCCAAAGAAGGATCGGCAGGGGCTACCGTCTCAGGTACGGGCTGCTGACCTCCGTTCCCCGTGCCCGAATCCCGCTGTCCGAACTCGTATCTCATTGGCTCGTTCTCAGGAACACCATACCTATTAGCGAACATATCAGCGAACTCAAATCTCTTCTCATTTCTTAAGGTCGATCCAAGAGGCCTACCGTATCCTTGATTCCATGCCACGGTAGCGTCCTTGTAGTTGACGGCGTTATCGAAATCGGATTTAGAATACATATAGTAATTATATACATTACCTTGAGCGTCCTTGTCAAAAAACTTTCCTTGATTGATGTAATTCCAACCTAACCCCGGGACCTTGCCTTGATACTCATCCACGAGATAATCCAACTGCTGTGTCAATGTCGGTTTCTTCCCATACCTGCGCTGTAGCTCCTTCTTCCTCGGTCCAAGCCATTGTTGGATGCCAAAATCACCGGCGGCTCCTAGGGCTTCGGTGTCCCCTCCGGACTCGGCGGCGATGTTCGATAGGATGCCGATAGCTTGAGTTTGTGGTATCCCTTTCTTTTCTGTCAGATAGTCCCATATCTCATCATACACAACCATCTTACTATCCTCTGATCTACTAGGATCAATAACGTATTTACCAGCACCATAATCTCGTTCTGTATTTACCGGACCTCCATCCTCCTTATCCTCCAACTTATTCTTAGACATAATAGCGTTACGGATAAGAGCATCCTTCCCGCTTTCCAGAAGAGGATTATGATCCTCAAACGACCCTCTCTCCTCAAACTTATCGCCTATAGCGTCTAGTACCTTTGTGGCTACGTTTACAGGAAATTCCTGATCGTCACCATGAAAATCGTATACGTCATAGACACCTAACCTTCCATCCGGACGCCTATAAATTGTAAAATTACCAAATCCTGACAATGGGGTAAGATCACCAGCAGCTTCGGGATAAAAATCGTATTCAGAAAAAACCGTAGGCTTTCCATATCTTACCGAATTACGATTCTTCTCAAAAACATCTACCCATTCTCTAGACTTTTTCAAAAGCTTCAGCCTACCATAAGCATCATCTGTAGCCGGCTTATCAGAGCCATATATTTCTTGCTCCGTATCATGTATTTTCTTATCTAACCTCTTTATCTCATCCTTAGTGTCACGATTGAACATCTTCTCAATATCAGTAATGACATTATCAGGAATCCGTATCTCCTTATTATTGCCATCTAGATTATTAGGTTGAGATAAAAATCTCGCCCATAGTTGATCGCTATATTCATCAACGTTAGCCTTCCCGTTTCTGCCATATATAAACTCATTGACCTTGTCAGGAAGGCTAGCATTTGAGGCTACCACATCAGGGGTGACATTCTCGTACAACCTCCTTCTTATGGCGTTACCTATGATGTCTTTTAAATACGAAGCTCTATCAGATACATCTTGTCTTACATACATAGGATCATTACCAGTAGGACCTCCTTCGGCTTTCCGCTCAATTTTCTCTCCCCATAGCCCATATTTCTCCATGGGCCATATGCCGTCTATGGCATCCACATAACCAACGGGATACTCCCCGTCCAGACGCCGGTTTCGCCGCTCGTCCGCCGGGTACAGGGCGTTGGCCAACGGCTGCGTGATATGACCCAACCCCTTACCCTTGGAACTCGACATAGCATCCACCACAGTCCGATATACAGGTCTTAATTTCTCAGGTAGATATAATCCCGCCTCATCAACCAACTCACCGATCTTTTTATTTATACCCCTGAGGCTGAAATTATAATTACCCATGCCATTATTCAACGGGGACAATGTACCTCTTATCCCATTCATACCCTTGACGGCAGCCCCTCCGCTAAGGATATCAAACTCCGGGGACACGTTTCTCAAAGGACTATCATCCATACCCCTGAAATACATGGGACGCTCACCTCTTACGACACGATCAAGATCCTCCTTATATAAATCCTTTATCCATGACGGGGTCTCCTCCCGCTTGTTCTTCTTTGCCATAAATCTTCTTTTTCACAAAGATAAGTATAATCAGATGCGGATTAAAATATTAGGCGGGTACATGATCATATCACCTACCCGCCTACATCCTCAATGCATATGATAAGCCGCTAAGGCTTTCTTAGCCGAATCCCTTGACTTGTACTTGGCCGGCCATAATTTACCAGTCTTGTTGCTAACCACTCGCCAATCACTCCCTACTTTCTTGATGCATCCTGACTTAGGGCATTTGCCATTCTTTTTACCACTAGTTTTTATTGCTGCCATAATATCAATAAATTTTCTCCTCATTACTAAACCAACGAACTATCATCTTGAACCGGCTCTCAATGTCATTCACGAACCTTGCCAAGAACCAATCGCCACGAAGACGATCACGCCACCTCCGGTGATAATCGACAGCCCTGGGGTCGATCTCCCGGCCAATGTCATTCACATCCTTGATCCATACCGGGAGGTTATTAGTATCGTCTTTGACCTCGTTAAAATAGTCATTTATATTTATCTTCTGATCAACCTCCGTCACCAGTATCTCACGGCTATCGTCATTGGTTACAGGATACCTTAACCGCTGGCTCATATCGTTCTTGTCAGCGATAACCATCCGAAGCTCACCACTGTTGTTGGTATCGTTATAAAACCATGCCTTATTGAATCCGGTAGTCCTAAGAATTTGGTAATTAACCTCATCCTGATACCTTCTGGCATCCATCCTATATTGGTAGTTCGTGAGGATCTTATTCACATACTGCTCACGTACTGGTACCTCTATAACGAACGGATATAGCTTACCGTAAAATACTTGATACGATTGGTTGGTCAATCCATGAGACCATAACCCTATCTCCTGACTTTCACTTGAGTAGTTCTTTCCAGACTGGAAATAATGCTGGTGCTCGATATAATAATCAGGGGTGTAGGATAAATATGATTTCCACTCACCCTTCAGGCAGTTATATCCAACGGTGAACGAGACGTCCGTGAAATGGCTGGCGTCCTGTAGCTCCACCGCCTGCCCGTTCCTGTAGAACCGGCCGCCACGGAATTGGTACTCGCTCGGATTCCCTACCGGTATATAATCTTTCTTGGTTATCAGAACTCTCTTGAACCGATTGTCCCAGCCCATGGATAGCCCTATACCAAAGAACTTGTTATCGATATCGTAATAAGACAACTCAGCGTCCGTATCAGCGTTATATATCCGGCTACGGATGATCTTCATCTGAAGATGCTCCTTAAACCAGTTTCTAAGCCCCGGTGTGACCTCCGTAAGATTCCTACCATTAGAATCTACCTTAAACACTTGACCACGCCTTAAATCGACCCAAAAATGCCCAAACTCGCAACTGATCATATCCCGACTCTGGGTCCCGGAATATCCTAACGTCGTATTATTATACTCGATACCACGAGAGGCGAAAAGACCACCTGTACCTAGCTCACTATTCTCCGGGGATATTCTCTCCGCCAACACGTCTATGGCGTTATAAAGCCCTACCTGATTCTCGAAGCGAGCCAGTATCTGATCCGACTCTATCCCTTTCATGCTTATAAGTTTCCCGAAAGAGGTCTTGAACTCATGGTAATCCATAGGCTTGTACGACAGCCAAGGATCGGTCATGCCATTCTCCGACACGTCGGCGGTGCTCCATATGACGCCGTTGGGTCTTTGGTAAGCGCAGTCCCAAAAATTGCTATCATACGTCTCTGGTAATGACCTTCCGCCTAGCGTAAAACGATTCTTATACACAGGACTTATCTTAAACACATTATCCCTTGATATAGGGACATTACGCTCCTGAGTCCATGATATATAATCCCCTACCTCCGGATAGAACCCCTCGTAAGGCTCAGGCCCGGCTATACGGAAATTGCAATTAATCTCAGACTCCACAAGAAACTGAGGTATGCCATAGAAGTATAGGAAGAAACGACCGCTAAGATACATATCTCCGGTCTTGCAAACCATCTCATAAGCGCTCTTCCGGCTAGGGAAAG
>ULOM01051686.1_pt1 | contig 17156 bp, 17 predicted proteins | sample 1952561 | NCBI WGS metagenome assembly ULOM01 (sample SAMEA4835602, study PRJEB28245) | human gut metagenome | biome: gut microbiome; material: fecal sample | place: Denmark | collected 2008
AAAAAGCAAGAGAAATCTTGCTAGATGCTAAAGACGAGGCAAATGAAATAATACGTGAATTAAATAAAGAATCTACTAACACAAAAAGTGCAAATGTTTTAAGAAACAAATTAAATTCATCAATAGATACACTTTCACATATTGAAACTAATAATTCAGTAAGCAATTCTAAGTCTTTGTCATCGGAAGATATTACAGTCGGCATGGAAGTAATGTGCAAAAACTTCAATGCTAAAGGAACCGTTCTTTCACTTCCAAACAGGTCGAATGAAGTACGTGTTCAGATTGGAGCTCTAACAACAAATGTTAAACTATCAGATTTATTATTATTGAATACTTCAAAAAAATCTAGTACAAAACAATCTGGTAGCACACATAAAAATAGCAATGTTACATTTTCAAATAATAAAGCTCAAAATGTAGCCTCAGAAATTAATGTCATCGGATTAACAGTTGACCAAGCACTTCCTATTGTGGATAAATATTTAGACGATTGCTACATGGCAAATTTAGAAAACGCTAGAATAGTTCACGGAAAAGGAACAGGACGTTTACGCGATGGAATTCACAGTTTTCTAAAGAAGAATCCTCATGTAAAATGTTACAGAATGGGAACCTATGGAGAAGGTGAAATGGGTGTAACTGTTGTAAGTTTTAAATAAACAAAAATAAGAGGAATTTTAAAATTTTCCTCTTATTTTCTTTAACCTTGGTTGGAAAATAATTTATTCAAACATATTTCCAACACCAACAGGATTTCCTCTTAAAAAGTCTCCTACCGCCATTCTTTTAGAGTTTTCTCCTTGTATTTCAAGTACTTGTAATATTCCACCATTTGCTTTTATAAATAAGCCTTTCTTATCATCTGAAAATAATACAGTTCCAGCTTGCATTTTGTTTAAATGATATTTGTATTCTTCTAATTCCTGGAATTTTTCTAATAATTCATTTTCTGTTAGTGTTTGTACTTTCCAGAATTTTATCTTTTTGCCATCCAAAAAAGTATATGCTCCCATTATTGGATTTAAGCCTCTTACAAGATTTTTTATATCATTTGCAGTCTTGTTTTTCCAGTCTATTTTTGCCATTTCTTTAGATAGCATTGGAGCCATAGTTCCTTCTTCTGGTTGTTTAGTTCTTGTGGCAGTTCCATTCTCAATTTCTTTTACTGTTTTTATTAATAGATTTGCTCCTATCGTTTTTAATCTATCCCACAATTCACCAGTCGTTTCATCTTCGCCAATTTCGACTTCTTCTTTTAATATCATGTCTCCCGTATCCATTCCAGCATTCATAAACATAGTGGTTACACCTGTTTTCTTATCTCCGTTTAGCACAGCCCACTGAATTGGTGCGGCACCTCTATATTCTGGCAATAATGAGCCATGAACATTTACACAACCATATTGGGGAATATCTAACAATTCTTGTGGCAAAATTTTTCCATATGCAACAACACAAATCAAGTCTGGATTTAATTTCTTTACTTCCTCCAAGAATTCCGGATTATTTCTAACTTTTATAGGTTGATAAACTTGCAAATTTTTCTCTATTGCATATTCTTTTACAGGAGAAGCCACCATCTTCATGCCTCTTCCCTTTGGTTTATCTATATTTGTAACTACTCCAATTATATCATATTTTGCTTCATATAAAGCCTTAAGTGACTCTAATGCAAAATCTGGTGTTCCCATAAATAAAATTCTCATATTTTATCATACCTTTCATTCGAGATTACTAAAAAATTAATTTAAAACATTTTATTTTTTTAATTATTAAGCTACTAACTTGTTTTATACAAAATTAGTAGCATTATTCTAGTCAATTGTAATTTATTTGTTGTCTTCTGGACTAATATATTCTAAAGTTCCTGGAATCATGTTATCAATAAACAAAACCCCATTTAAATGATCTATTTCATGAGCTAAAGCTTGAGCTAATAAATCTTTTCCAACAATTTTAACTTTCTTTCCTTCTTCGTTTAAAGCTTCAACCACAACTTCTTTTGGTCTTATCATTTTTGCATATTCATTTGGAAAGCTTAAGCATCCTTCTTCGACTTCTTGTTCTCCTTTAGTCTTAATAATTTTAGGGTTTACAAGTTTTAATGGCTCTTCACCATCATATAAATCTATAACAATTACTCTTTTAAGTACACCAACTTGTGGTCCAGCTAGTCCAACTCCATTATATTTGTGCATGGTTTCAACCATATCATCTAATAATTCTTTTATTCTATCATCAACAGTTTCAACCTCTCTTGAAGTCTTTCTTAGAATTTCATCATTTGATAATCTTATTTCTCTTATTGCCATTCTATTTGCTCCTTTCTCCCATTATAAATATTGATGCCTATGTGTATTTTTTTATAATTTCTTATGAAATTCATTCAAATAATTTTTACAGCATATTACTTGGATTTACATCTACAACTATTCTAGTATCATTTTTTGTATTTTTATTTCCAGCATTTTTTACAGTATCGTCTATTGCATTTATTATCGGCTCTCCCACAATACATTTTACTATTATTCTCCACCTAAATTTATTTTTTATTCTGTCAATTGGAGCTGGAACAGGCTTGTACAATAATATTTGCAATTTTTCCGTATGTATTTTTGCCTTCAAACTTTCATATATTTTATTCGAAGTTTCTTCCAATTCTTTATACGATTTACTAGAAACTCCAATTAGTATTATATCACAGAAAGGCGGATATCTCAACTGTTTTCTTAGGTGTATTTCTGTATCATAAAATAATTTGTAATCTTGTTTTTGTGAATATTGAATACAAAATGCATCTGGATTGTAAGTTTGGATTATTACTCTTCCTTTGTCTTTTCCTCTTCCAGCACGACCTGCAACTTGAGTAAGAGTTTGAAAAGTACGCTCGTGAGCCCTATAATCGTCTATATTTAGGCTACTATCAGCAGCAATTACTCCAACAAGAGTAACATTTGGGAAATCGTGTCCCTTTACCACCATTTGAGTTCCAATAAGTATATCTATTCCATCTTTTTTGAAACTATTTAAAATATCTTCGTGTGAATTTTTCTTTGTTACTGTATCTATATCCATTCTGATTGTTGTAGCATCAGGAAACATTGTTTTTATCTGCTCTTCTAGTTTCTGTGTTCCAGTCCCAAAGTATCTTATGTTTTTTCCACCACATTCTGGACATACAGTAAGTGCCTTTGTCTCGTAACCACAATAGTGGCACTTTAATTTATTTTCCTTCAAATGATATGTAAGAGTTATATCACAATTCTTACATTTAGCAGTATAACCACAATCTCTACACATTATGAAAGTAGCAAATCCTCTTCTATTTAAGAATAAAATTGTCTGCTTCTTATTTTTTAAATTTTCTTCAATCTCGTCATGTAATTTTTGACTAACCATTGTTTTATTACCACTTGCAAGTTCATGGCGTAAATCTACAATTTCTATATCTGGAAGGCTTGCATTATTAGCCCTTTTTGTTAATTCCAGCAATTCTTTCTTTCCATTTATAGCATCATGATATGTTGTCATATCTGGAGTAGCACTTCCAAGAACTACAGGTACATTATGCTGTTTTCCTAAGTAACTTGCAATCTCTTTTGCACTGTAGCGAGGACTCATCTCAGACTTATATGAATCGTCATGCTCCTCATCAATTATGATTAACCCCAAATTTTGGACCGGTGCAAAAATTGCAGACCTTGCTCCTATTACAATTTTGGCATTTCCACGTTCAATCTTTTTCCATTGGTCATATCTTTCACCAACTGATAATTTGCTATGTAAAACTGCTATTTTTTTTTCACCAAATCTACTCAAAAATCTATCCACAGTCTGTGGAGTAAGCGAAATTTCTGGAACTAGCATAATGCTGTCTTTCCCAAGTTTCAACGCCTCTTCTATTAGTCTTATGTAAATTTCTGTTTTTCCAGAACCAGTAACACCAAATAATAAAAATTCATCATATTCATCAAATTGCAAAGAAGCATTTATTTTATCAAAAGCATCTTGTTGTTCCGAATTTAACACCAAATCATGACTCTTTTCTATAACTTTATGTATAAATGGATTTCTCTCTACTTCTTTTTCTACAATTTCAATATAACCATTCTTTTCAAGAGTCTTTAAAACAGCCTTCGTTACATCTGCAAACATTTGCAAATCTGTACTTAATATTTCATTTTCAACGTTTTCAATTAAAAATTTTAAGGCTCTAATCTGTTTCTCAGATTTCAACTTTTTACTCTCTATATCTGCCTCAATTTCGTCCGCTTCTTTTGTTAAATATACAAAATTTTGTGTCTTATCATTTACTCTATTAGACATGACCTTTGCAGTTGTTCCAGGTGGCAACATTAGCTTCATACAATCTGATATATTGCAGAAATATCTATGAGCCATCCACTTTGCAAGCTCAATTTTCTCATCACTTAAATGTAACTTGCTCTCAATTTGAGCAATACTCTTTAATTTATCTAAATACTCAGAAGTCTCTTTGATTCCAACAATATATCCTTCTTCAAGCTCCTTCTTATTTCCAAAAGGCAGCAAAACTCTAGCTCCCACAATAGCCTGTGCTTCAAGCTCTTCTGGAATAATATAGTCAAATTTTCTATTCAAATTCTTAACATTGCTGTTTATAATAACTTCTGCTATCATGATTGCTCCTTTTCTTATGGTAAGATTATATAATTTTTTTATAAGATTAGCAATAATTTATTCAAAGATTGATTAAAACCCGGTATGCTGTAACATACCGGGTTTTTTAGATAATCTTTGATTATCTGTATCTTTTCAAAATTCAGTTCTTGCTCTTAAGCATTAAAATTCTACATTTTTTACTTTACTTTCATTTTCTATTATTGCTGTTATTATTTGTATTGTTTTTTCTAAATTATTGTTTTTCAATACATAATCATATACACCAATTTTAGATTCTTCATAATCAAATCTATTTAAACGCAAGGTTATCTCTTTTGGATCTGCATCTGGTGTTCTTTGCAATAATCTTCTATGCAATTCTTCCTTTGGAACACGTAAGAATATTGTTACTATTCTTGTATCTTTTCCTAGTAGTTTTACTAAATTTTCTGTTCCATTTACATCGATATCTTTTACTATTATTTTTCCACTTTCTAAGCGTTCATTTAATAAATGCTTTGATGTTCCATAATAATGGTCGTGGTGTACGTCGTACTCGTATAGGTCCCCGTTTTTTATTAATTCTTCGAATTCTTGTGTAGAAATAAAGTTATATATTTCCCCATTTACTTCGCCTTCTCTTGGTTCTCTATCTGTATAAGATGGTAAAGATGTAATATTTGTATTTCTTTTTATTAATTCTCTTTTTATTGTGTCTTTACCAGCACCAGAAACTCCTGATAATAATACTAGCATACCTTCACCTTTCCAGCATCAATCTCGTCTGCTGCTATAGAATCTGGAGCAACATCATCTGTTTTTACTAATGGTTCTGCTCCTTGTGCAATTTGTCTAGCTCTTTTTGATGTTGCAATTACTAATTCATATCTATTATCTACCTTCTCTAGTAATTCTGCAACGCTTGGTTTTATCATCATAATTCAATTACCTTCTTTCCAATTTTCTACTATTATACCACGTTTTAGTGGCTTTGTCACTTTAAAACACTAAATTTATTCTATATTTTGTATTTGCTCTCTTATGTCCTCTAGCTCAACCTTTAAATCAATTACTGCTTTTGTTATTTCTCCACTTCCTGCTTTCGAACCTATTGTGTTAGTTTCTCTATTCATTTCTTGTATCATGAAGTCTAGTTTCTTTCCAACTGGTCCATCACTATTTACTAATTCTTTAAATTGAACTATATGGCTATTCAAACGAGTTAATTCTTCTTCAATTGATGTTTTATCTGCATATATTACCGCTTCTTGTGCAATTCTATTTTCATCAACAACATCAGTTTTTAGAATTTCTTTTACTCTTTTCTCTAATTTACTTACATATTCTTCGACTATGCCTTTAGAATTTTCGGCTATTTTATCAACTAAATTCTGTACTCTTTCTATTCTCACAAGTAAATCTTGTTTTATATTTTCGCCTTCTGTTTTTCTCATTTCTATTAAGCTATCCAATGCCATATTTAGACATTGTAAAGCCTCACTTGCAATTTCTTCATCATTGTCCGAATCTATCGAATTTAATATATCTGGAAGTTTTGCTATTTCAACAACACTAATATTTTCAGATAAATTGTTTTCATCTGCAATCTCTCTTAACTGCTTTATGTATTCTTTTGCAATTTCCTTGTTTAAAACAACATTCTTAGATTTATTACTAAAGTCGAAAAAGCTAACTGATACTTCAACTTTTCCTCTAGTAATTCTATTGGCAATTTGTTTTCTTATTTTATCTTCCATAAAACTTAGTCTCTTTGGAGATTTTACTGTTATATCACTATATTTATTATTTACAGTTTTTATTTCTATTATGTAGTTTTTACCGTTACTTTCTAAACTAGCTCTTCCAAAGCCTGTCATACTTTTCATTGTTTGCAACATTCCTCCTTCAACATATAATTTCGAGTTGTAATTATGTTTAATATTTACTATTCTTCTGCGACAATCTCTTTAACATCACTTATTGTCTTTTTCCATTTTAATTTTTCACGTATATATATCGATATTGATTTTACAAGATAATACAATACGCCTATGCAAGCTACAATATTTGCTACTGCTATAAATTTGTCTTTATGTAATATGCATGTATATAATAATACCAAAGACATTATTGCTACAAATAGCATTTCCACTCCATATAATGCTGTTTTATCATCATCTTTTCCATATGCAAACTCAAATAATATAATTGCAATTGCCAAAATTGATAAGCTGAATACCTTCAAATCTGTGATAAATGTTGGACCATCAATATTTAAAAAACCTATTCCGATTCCAATAAAATATAATGTTACAACAATTCCTAGAATAATATTTGAAAATACCTTTTTATATATTTTTTTCTTTTCATCTTTTGGCATTTTTTTAGCTGTTTCAATTTGTTCTTCTATTTGTTTTTCATCAATTTTTTTCTTATCTTTTTTCTTTTTAGCCGGAACTTCTTTTACTTCTTCGAATTTATCAACATTATTTAGTTGTTCATTAATTATTTGTTTAATTCTATCGTCTGTTTTTTTCGATTTTTTTACTGCCTTAGATTTTTCTACCTTGTTAGTATTTCCACTTTTAGTTGTTTTCTTAGCATTAGTCTTTTTTTCTGTAGGAGTAGTTGTTTTTTTTGTGGTATTTGTCTTTGAAGCTCCTTTTTTAGTAGTCTTACTTTTTGTTTTCGTATTAGCTTTCACTGGCTCTTCAATAGCAATTTCTTTCTTTGTATTCTTTCCAACTCTTGAGCTTGAAGTTTTTTTAGCAGTAGATGAGTTTTCTTTTGAACTTTTCTTAGTTTTAGATGTTGTAGTGTTCTTCTTAGTTACACTTTTATGCGTTGTAGTTTTTGTTGTTTTTGGCTTTTCTTGTTTTTCAGAATTTCCTGCTACTTTGCTTTCACTAACAGTATCTTCATTTATTTCTTCTATATTACTATTTTTCTCTATATTATTTTCTGCCATTTTCAAAATCCTCCACATAACAATTATACCAAATTTGGTATTTATATTTCAAGGTAAAAAGAACTTTATTTAATATATTTTTTTTTAGTATATATTTAATAGACTCTGCTATGCAAAGTCTACTAAATAATTTCAGTATTAATTTTCTTAAGAATTATATTCTAATTCATAAATTATATTTCCAGCCATAACCACCCCAGCAGTTTCTGTTCTTAGAATTCTTTTTCCTAGTGAAACAAATTTAGCGTTTTTTTCTGCTAACATTACTAATTCTTTTTCAGATATTCCGCCTTCTGGGCCAATAACTATAGCAATATTATATTGTTGTTCACTAGAGTTATTGCTTTTTATCTTTCTTTCTAGTTTTTGTAATTCAGTTTTTAGCATATTATGTTCTTCATTCTCATATGCAACTAACACTGCATCAAATTCTGTTGTATCTATATCTTTTAGCTTAGTTATATTTCCTATTTGCGGAATAATATCTCTCATAGATTGTTTTGCTGCAATCTCTGCTATTTTCTGCCATCTTTCAAGTTTTTTACTTGCAATTTTTTCATCAAGTTTTACAACAGTTCTCTCCATAATTACTGGAACTATACTTTTTATTCCAACTTCTGTATTTTTTTGAATTATTAATTCCATTTTTTCAAACTTTGGAATTCCTTGGAATAATGTTATATGTACATTTGATTCTGTTGTTTCATTTATCTTACTTATAATTTTACATTCGACTTCATTTTTAGAATAATTAACAATTTCAGCATTATAATTATCACCTGTGTCTTGATTGCAAATTTGTACTTTGTCTGTTTTTTTCATTCTCAATACATTTATTATATGGTTTACATCGTCACCAATTATTACGATATCATTATTATTTATTTGCTCTGTTTTTACAAAAAATTTAGACATGTTATTTACCTCAATTCAATTTTATGTTTACATTATAGCAAACTTTGGAGTTTTTAGCAACATCAATATTAAACATAAAAAGTCTAAAAAATAGTCAGTTTTAAACTAAAACTAACCATTTTATTCATATAAAATTTTCATTAATTATACCTAAAATTTCTATATTAATTTAATTAAGGTTATTTACAAAATCAGAAAGTTCTACATAAACGCACATAACCTGAAGCATTTCCAAAGTCATCACTTTCAACTTCTTCCTCACCAAAACTAATATAATATCCATTGTTATATCTATTGGGTGAAGATGTACAATATGGTGATTTTAATCCATATTTTCTACTATAATTTGATTTATTTATTCCTAATTTTCCTGCAAACATAGCCCATTCTTCTTTTGTTGGCGTGCGCCATGATCCAGATGTTATGTTTTCTACACTATCAAATGAATATGTTTTTCCTTTATTATAGTCATTTAACGCCATTACATTAAACCTTGCATTTCCGCTCCCTCTTGCCGATAGGACACTCTTTGTTCCAAATTTTCCTGTATAACCTTTTTGACTTATATAATACTCTTTTAAATTCGTTACCGCAGAAATCGTATATGACTGTCCTCCCCACGAGCCACTTTCACCTTTTTTGAAATCTGCAAATATTACTCCATCTACTGTTCCATCTCCATCGGTATCTGCATAAAAACCTACTCCTGATTCTTCTAAAAATGTATCATCTACTACTGTTACACTGTACATGGCTGTTTTCTCATTATAATTACCTGATACTTCACTTTTTACTGTTATTATTGCAGTTCCAGCTCCAACTGAATTTATTGTCGCTATATTTGAACTTATACTTACTGTTGCCACACTTGTATTGCTTGAAGATACACTTAAAGTTCCTGTATTTCCGCTAACTGTAAATGTTGTGCTATTTGGATAATTAATTGTTCCACTCGTTTCCGATAGAACTAATCTTCCTTCTGCTTTCTCTATTTTTGCTGTTACTGTTACATTTTTTGTTTCATAATTTTCTTTACTTGCTCTTATTCTTATAGAAGTTGTTCCTGCATTTGTTATTGTTGGAATTGCTGTAAAATAATTTGTTCCATCTGTAGAATATTCTAGTATTGTATCTGTTGGTTCTACATTTATGGCCGTAATTGCTTCATGTTCATTACCATCATATATGCCCTCATATGGAATTGCACTTATTTTTATTGTTTTATTCACATTATTGTCATTGTTATTTGAAGAATTTGTTTTATTTTCTACTGTTACACTGTAATTATCTTTCCATACTTTTAAGGTTCCATCTGTGTTTTTCTCTATTTTATCTATTTTTCCAGATAAGACTTTATCATTCAAAAAGTCTTCTAACGTTTCATAGTCATTAGTTAAATAAAACTCCATCACTGTCCTGTTAATTATTTCTTTTGCTTCACTTTCTTTAGTTAGCTCTGCAGAATTTTGTGCCTTTTTTATAATTCCATTATCTCCAATAACCGCATTAATACTTATTCCAGCAAGTATTAGTAGCACTACTATTGTTACTACTAGCGAAATTATTGTGATTCCTCTTACTTCTTTTGTTTTCATGTATTTTTCATCCTCCTAGTTCATTATTAAGTTACTTACTTAATGATAGTAACTAATGAGGATTTTTTCACATATCAAGCTAGTTTTAACATATTTCTTATTTTTTTAATTTTAAATTTTTTACATTACTTTATATTATAAAAATTTATAGATAACTCTTGACTTTATTGGCCCTTTTGGTATAATAAATACAAAAAAGATTTCATTAAGTAAGTAACTTAAATACTATAAGATTCAATAAAAAATGAAATCTGTTTAATATATTTAACAAATTTCATTTTAATTATCCTTTTTACTTTTTCACTGCTTCAGTTTATAATCTCAGTGTTTGATTTATTAGAATTTTGTATATTAAAAAGTTCTGCATAAGCGAATTGGGCTTTTACTACTAGTTATCATTGTAAAAATCTTATATTTCCTAAAATTAATATACCATGACGTGTCAGAATAATTTACAGTTGAAGTCCAATAATATGAACTTAAGCCATATGTACTATAATTAGATTCTGTTATTTCAAGTTTTCCTGCAAACGCTGCCCATTCATTCTTGCTCGGCAGGCTCCATTTTTCTTTTGTTATTCCTTTTGCATTTGCAAATGTATATGTAGTGCCATTATTATAATCGTTTAATGTCATAACATAAAATCTATCGTTTTTCAAATTCGTACCACTTTCACTAATTACATCTTTTTTCCCAAACGGTCCTTCGTAATTCAATTGGCTTATATAATATTCCTTCGTATCACTCACAGTTGATACAACATATTTTCCGTTATTAGACGAAGATCCCCATGTTCCGCTTCCACCTTTTTTTAAGTCTTCAAATATTATTCCATCAGGAGTTCCATCTCCATCTGTATCTGCATAATAACCTACTCCTGAATCTTCTGTAAAAGTTTTCAACTCTACTTGTGCAGTACATGTAGTCATTTGCGTTTTATAACCTATTTTACTTGCTCTTACATAAACAAGTATTGTAGTAGCCTCAGTTATTGTAGGCATTACAGTACTATATGTATTGCCATCTTGAGAATACTCTATCTTAGCATCACTTGGATCTACTGTTACATTTATAATCATATTATGTGCTTGTCCATCATATTTTCCACTATATGCTGTAGCACTTAAGTTTATTGTTCCATTTTTTACTGTTGCTGTATATATCACGGATTTTTCCTTATAATTTGCATTTGAGGTACTTGTTACTGTTATTATCGCTGTTCCTTCTGTTGTCCCTGGTATTACAGTTATGTTTTTTTCTTCTATTTTGGCTATCGCAATATTTGTATTTGAAGATTTTACGCTTATTGTTCCACTATTTTTTGTTACACTAAATGTTCCACTAACTGGGTATGTATATTCTCCACTATACTCCGATAATGTTAGTTCTCCTTCCTGTTTATCTTTGTTATCATCTTCTTTTGAGCCATTGCTGGTTTTATCTTTTACCGTTAAAGTATAATTATTTTTTGATACAGTTAGTGTTCCATCTCCATTAGCTATTACACTATCTATTCGGTCCGGAACTTTTGTCTGTAAAAACTCTTCTAATGTTTCTCCACTATTCACTAAATCATACTCCAGAACAACTCTATTCATTATTTCCTTTGCTTCAATTTCTTCTGTTAATTTTGACGATTCTTGTGCCTTTTTTATTATTCCATTGTCTCCTACAACGGCATTAATACTTATTCCTGCTAGTATTAATAATACAACAATTGTTATAACTAATGATATTAATGTTATTCCTTTTTTCCCTTTTGATACTATTTTTTCTCCTGTTTTCTTTTGCATTTTTCTTCTTCCCTTCCATCATTAAGTTAAGTACTTAATGATAATAGTTAGAAGCTTGGCTCTTCTATATATAATCACTTTCCACATTTTTTTATTTTTCCTGTATATTATTTTTTTTACTATTTTATATCTTAGAAAATTTGAAAAAAACACTTGATTTTTCAAGTTCTTCTGATATAATAAAAACATAAAAATTAGTCATTAAGTACTTAACTTTAGTACTTTTAATGACTATCTTTTTTTATTATGCAATTTTTACGGTTGTCTTACACTGTGTACTTTATGTATTTAATATTAAAATTTTCGCCCAAAAAGGGGCGTCCCTATTGGGCGAAATTTTTATTGTTTTTTTATTTTTGGTTTTGCAATTAAAGATGCCAAATATCCGAAGAATATTGCTGCTGCTATTCCTCCAGCGTTTGCTTTTACTCCACCGATGAATGCACCTAATAAGCCTACTTCTTTTACAGATTCTAAGGCTCCTTTTGCCAGGTTTGCTCCAAATCCTGTAAGTGGAACTGTTGCACCGGCTCCGGCAAAGTCTATTAAATATTTATATAATCCGAGTCCTCCTAATATTGCTCCCACGGTAACAAATATTACAAGTATTCTAGCAGGTGTTAATTTAGTTTTATCTAATAAAATTTGACCTATTATACATATTCCTCCACCTGTAACAAAACATCTTAGTAATTGCATCCAATCTATACTTTGAATAAATTCCATAAGTCATCCTTTCTACATTTCTACAATTAATATTATAATGCCTTACATTTCAATGGAAATTGCATGTGCTATTCCCGGTATTGTTTCTCCCTGTTGCATACTAGTCGAGTTCATCAATGCACCTGTTGCAATTAAAAGAATTCGTTTTAATTTTCCTTCTTTTAATTGCTTAAAGAAATATCCGGAAAATAATGTTGCAATGCATGCACATCCGCTTCCTCCTGAATGTGTATCTTGTTTTTCTTTGTCAAACATTAGCACTCCACAATCGTCATAGTTAGCCTTTATATTATAGCCTTTACTCTGAGCCATTTCTTGTACTATTTCTTTTCCAATATAGCCTAAGTCTCCTGAAATTATTGCATCATAATAGCTTGGCTTTCTTCCTGTATCTTGAAAATGAACCATTAGTGTATCTAGTGCAGCAGGTGCCATCGCAGCTCCCATATTATTTGCATCTTTTATTCCCATATCTACTATCTTACCAGGTGTAATGTTTGTTATACGAGGTCCTTCTCCACTATTGCTTAATATTGCTGCTCCTGCTCCAGTTACAGTCCATTGTGCTGTTGGTGGTCTTTGAGTTCCAAGTTCTAGTGGGAACCTAAATTGTTTTTCTGCACTACAAAAGTGGCTTGAAGTCGCACATATTACATTATTTGCAGCTCCACCTTCTATAAATACTGACCCCAAGCACATGCTTTCCACAAAAGTTGAACATGCTCCAAACACTCCAAAGAAAGGTACATTTGTGTCTCTTAATCCAAAGTCCGAAGAGATACATTGGTTTAGTAAATCTCCAGCAAAACAATAGTCTATATCTGTATTTGCTAAACCAGATTTTGAAACTGCCAAATTTACGGTTTCTTTTATTATTTTACTTTCCGCTTTCTCCCATGACTTTTCTCCCCAGAACTCATCTTCCAAGCACTTATCAAAATAGCTTGCCATTGGGCCATTAGCTTCTTTTGGTCCAACAATCGAAGCAGTTTGTAATATTATTGGCGGATTATCGAAACATACAGTTTGTTTTCCTATTTTATGCATATAAAAATCTCCTTTACTTATAAAACTTCTCTTTAATTGAACATAAAAAAATCCATTAGATAAATATTGCTGCTATAATTCCAATTATTACTGAAGTTGATATACCAAATACTAAAACCGGTCCTGCAACAGTAAACATTTTGCCACCAACTCCCATAACATATCCTTCGGACTTATATTCTATAGATGGAGAAACGATTGAGTTAGCAAACCCTGTTATTGGTACTAATGAACCAGCACCAGCGAATTTTCCAATTCTGTTAAACACATTTAATGCCGTTAAAATAGCAGAAATTGCGATTAACGAAATCGATACTACAGTCGATGCCATAGTATTATCCATTCCTTTAAACATACAAAAGTCTAATATAATTTGTCCGATTGAGCAAATTAATCCTCCAACCCAAAAGGCATTAAAACAATCCTTTAATATTGGGGAATTTGGTGACTTTTGTTTTACATACTCGTTGTATTCTTTATTTGTATTGATCTGTTCCATTCTATTTTCCTCCTTTCGATTGAAAATAATTACAATTTTTTATTTTCTATCCCTATCAATCATAAACGTTAAATCAATATCCACATAATATTCAGTTATTTTATCACCATTGATTTTTGCTTTCTGATTTACGACAGTAACACCAGTCAAGTAATCTATAGTCTTAGATGCTTCTGCTATTGTTTGTACAATTGCATCTTTCCATGAAACTTTAGATGTGCCAGTTACCATTATATGTTTTTCCATAAGCTTCCCTCCAATTTTTTATTCATAGTCTAGCTTTTCCAGAAACAAAAAAATTATGCGAAAATAATGACAATTTTCGCATAATTTAAAAAGAATATGTTAATTTCGTTTTAATTTTGATTTCACATTTCGCTATAGCGAATATATGAATTAGATTTCTAGATTGAATAATAAGTTAGTTCTTATATACTCACTAGCACATACCTTAATTTTTCTATACTTTTAATATTTTTTCTACTTCTTTTTCGGTTAATTCTACAGCTTGAGCTATCTGTTCTATAGATAAATTCATATTTTTCAAAGCCTTCACAATTTTTTCTTTTGTTGTTTTTTCTCCTTCTCGCCTTCCTTCTTCTCTTCCACGTGCTTCTCCATCTTTTTCTCCGAGTTCTCTATTCGTTTTCATCTCTACGTTGTATCTCATAATGCTCCATTCACGTTCTTCATATTTAGCTATTTCATCTGGATCTTTGCTTAATTTATTTAGTTCTTTTACTGTTTTATTTATTTCTTCATTCTCTTTTGCCGACATTTCTACTTTCTCCTCCTTACTTCCATCTATCAACCACAGCCATTGCTCTAGCTTTGTGTTACAGTCTGGATTTTTCTCTTTAAATTTCGGAAGTTCTATGAAATGCATTTCAAATGTATTTGTTGCTTCTTCCTCTTCTTCATTATAGCCCATATCAACAAATTCTATGGGGTTTGTGTGTTCATATTTCATTCTTGCTATTGAATGATATGCATTTCTCTCTAAATAATTATATTTCAATATGTTTATTGTTATTATCTTTTTGAGTTCTTTGTAATTTTGTTTAGCTTTTAATTGTTCTGCCGCAAGTTTTGATAAATATGTACTAGACCTTTCTTTTATATTATGTTCATTCGAAACTTGCATTTCTACATCTACTACTTTCTCATTATCTATATCCAATTTCAAGTCTAATATTCCAAGTTTTTCATCTGCCATATTTGGCGTTAATTCTGGGTTTTTTACTTCAACCTTATTTATATGTATATTCAAAATTGCTTCTAAGAAGTCCTTTAGCATTGAATTATTTTCTTCTCTTGCAAATATTCTTTTAAAAACATAATCTGATGTTAGTGGTAACCTAGTTACATTCGTATCTTCTGTTACATTATTATTTTTCTTTAAATCGTCCATTGACTTCCTTTCCATTTTACCATTCTATCTACTATTTTTCAACTAATAAGTAAAATTTTTATGTATTTTCTCTCATATTTTTCTTCGGACGTTTATAAAACATTCTTTTTTCTTAAGCACGCTAGCTATTTTCTAATTTCTTTTTGAATTTCTACCTTTCGCTATAGCGAATATATGAATTAAATTTCTTGATTTAATAATAATTGATAAAATTTTTTTAGAATTCTAATAATTAACGTTAATTCTACAATAGAGAAAACTATTGTATTTTCTGATTATATACTCTAATCTCTATAAAAGCAATTGTAATCGTAGATAAAATTATTACAAATTTCGCTCTTTTTCAAAAAAATTCTCCACATATTTTATAGCACTTAACTTACTATAAAACATATGGAGAGTCACCATACCTTTATTACTGCAATAAATTTTTAAAATTCATCAATTAAATCTCTTACTATTTGGCTTGCAATAATTAATCCACCTACAGATGGTACAAAACTTATACTTGCAGTTGTTCTTCTGTATTCTTCACTTTTATCGAATCTATTTGGCAATTCTCTTGAATATACTGCCTTTGAATGATTTATTCCCTTTGCTCTTAATTGTTTTCTAATAGTTTTTGCGAGTGGGCATACTGAAGTTTTGCTTATGTCCGAGACTTCAATTTGTGTTGGATCTAATTTATTTCCCATTCCCATTGCAGAAATTATTTTCACATTTTTTTCATGAGCAGTAATTATTAAAGATAGTTTGGATGAAACAGAATCTATTGCATCTACTATATATGTATAATCTTCTCTTATTAACTTATCTTTATTTTCCTCGCAATAAAATTCTTTATATATTTCTACATTTGCATCTGGGTTTACTCTTAAAATTCTTTCTTTTTCAACTTCTACCTTATCCCTGCCTATTGTAGAAAAGTCTGCAACCAACTGTCTATTTATATTAGTTACATCTACTACGTCTTTATCTACCAATACAAAATTACCAATGCCAGCTCTTGCTAATGCTTCAACTGCATATGAACCTACGCCACCACAGCCAAACACTGCAACAGTTGCATTTTTTAGTTTGTCTATATTATCTTTTCCAATTAATAATTCTTCTCTTGCTTGCCAATCTTCCATTTTTAATTTTTTCCTTTAAATCATTTTATATTTAATATTTTTTCATTCTTCTTTTCTGGATTATCTAGAAAAAGCATCCATTGTAATACTTCGTCATTTGGTGTCTTTTGATATGCTTTTACTACTTTCTGTAGATCTATTATAATGATTTCAAGATAATCTGTCAATTGTCAATTCTCATTTATAGTAGCAAAAAGACTAGCTCACTCTAAAGCTAGTCCTATGATTATGGGTGTTCTGACTCTCGGCTTTGCCAAGACTCAGAACGACTCCTACCTTCTCTACATTTTCTAGTTGCTCCTTGTTAAGGGCAGGAGCATTTTCCCTTTTCAAACTTATTACTCTGGGCTCTAGTTATCATTGTGTTATAATTAGAGCATCCAGGAGGTCTGAGAGTATAAACTTAAGTGTGTAAAATCAAAAG
>ULOM01026216.1_pt1 | contig 17089 bp, 17 predicted proteins | sample 1952561 | NCBI WGS metagenome assembly ULOM01 (sample SAMEA4835602, study PRJEB28245) | human gut metagenome | biome: gut microbiome; material: fecal sample | place: Denmark | collected 2008
GACTATACGCGTTACCGTCAGTCGATAGAGGCTGTAAAACCATTGATTACTGATTTTAAAATTTTAGGCGAATATTCCAATTTCAATCAAGATGGAAAAGAATAGCAATATATGCCCGGCAAATCGGGTGAGACAAGTTAAGGAGTACTACTTCTCAAAGAAGTTGAAAGAAGTGGCGCAGCTGAATGCAAAAGGTATGGACATTATATCTTTGGGCATCGGAGGCCCTGACCGTCCGCCGCATCAGTCGGTGATTGACACATTGTGTGATGTGGCTCGGAGGCACGACACTCATGGCTATCAGCCGTATGTCGGATTGCCGTCGCTTCGCGATGCTTATGCTGATTGGTATTGCCGTTGGTACGGTGTAGAACTGAATCCTGATAAAGAAATCCAACCGTTGATTGGTTCAAAAGAAGGTATCCTTCACATTACGCTTGCTTTTGTCAATCCTGGCGATGCTGTGCTTGTGCCAAATCCGGGGTATCCTACATACTCTTCGGTGAGCAAATTGGCGGAGGCTGAAATCCTGACATATAATCTAAAAGAAGAAAATGGGTGGTATCCTGATTTCAACGAGTTGGAGCGGATGCCGCTCGACAGGGTGAAACTGATGTGGGTGAACTATCCTAACATGCCAACAGGCGCGCCTGCGACAATGGAGTTGTTTCAGAAGATTGTGGACTTCGGCCGCCGGCACAATATCGTGATTGTCAATGACAATCCGTATAGCTTTATCTTAAACGACAACCCTGTAAGCCTGCTTTCTGTGTCTGGAGCAAAAGACATTGCCATTGAGATGAATTCGTTGAGCAAATCGCATAATATGGCGGGATGGCGTATGGGAATGCTGGCGTCAAACGCTCAGTTTGTAGAGTGGATACTTAAAGTGAAGTCAAATATTGACTCCGGACAGTTTCGCCCGGCAATGGAGGCGGCGGTAAAGGCTTTGTCGTGCGATGGGTCGTGGTATGCCGAGCTTAATAAGGTGTATGCCGAACGCCGAAAGGTGGCGGAGGCGATTATGACGCAACTCGGATGCACATTTGACAAATCTCAGAAGGGACTGTTCCTATGGGGAAGGATTCCTGAAGGGGAGGAGTCGTCTGAAAAATTCGCCGACCGCATTCTGTATGGTGCGCGGGTGTTTATCACGCCTGGATTTATTTTCGGAAGCAACGGAGAGCGCTATGTCAGAATATCGCTTTGTGCGACAGAGGAAAAGATGCGGGAGGCTTTGAATAGAATTAAAGAAATGAAATAAAAACATAAGATTATGAACGATATTAAACCTATTAAGTTTTGTGGCGTAGACTCAAAACGCCCTGTTGTAATTGCTGGCCCGTGCAGTGCCGAGACAGAGGAACAGGTGATGGAAACGGCTAAGGATTTGGCAAAGAATGGTGTTAGAATCTTTCGTGCCGGCATTTGGAAACCGCGCACCAAACCGGGCGGATTCGAAGGTGTGGGCAGTGTCGGTCTGATATGGTTGCAGGAGGTGAAGAAGGAGACTGGTATGCTTGTGGCAACAGAGGTTGCAAACAAACAGCATGTTGAAGAGGCACTCAATGCCGGAGTGGATGTGCTTTGGATTGGCGCGCGCACTTCGGCCAACCCGTTTGCCATGCAGGAAATCGCAGACTCGCTTGTCGGAGCGGATGTGCCGGTGCTGGTTAAGAATCCGGTCAATCCCGATCTTGAGTTGTGGATTGGTGCGATGCAACGCATCTACAATGCTGGAATCAGGCAGATTGGAGCCATTCACCGTGGATTCAGTGCTTACGGCAAACATTTGTACCGCAATATGCCGCAGTGGCACATCCCTATTGAATTGCGACGCCGTATGCCGGAACTGACACTGATCTGCGATCCGTCGCACATTGGAGGCAAGCGTGAGCTGGTGGCTCCGTTGTCGCAGCAGGCGATGGATATGGGCTTTGACGGACTTATCGTGGAGTCGCATTGTGATCCTGACAGTGCTTGGAGCGACAAGAGCCAGCAGGTCACTCCCGAGGTGCTTAACTTTATACTGAATATGCTTGTGGTGCGCGACACAACGCAGACCACAGAAAGCCTCACGCTATTGCGCCAGCAGATTGATCAGATAGACAATGATTTGCTTGAAGCCTTGAGCAAGCGTATGCGCATTTCGCGGGAGATTGGTCAGTACAAGAAAGAGCACAGTATGCCGGTGGTGCAGACGGGACGTTACGACGATATCCTTAACTCACGTGCGGCGGCTGCGGAAGAGCTGGGCATGAACGGTGATTTCATGAAGACGGTTTACCAAGCGATCCACGAAGAGTCGGTTCGTCAGCAAATTGAGGTATTGAACAATAGAATGCGATAGTGACGATGAGAATACTGATTATAGGAGCCGGAAAGATGGGCTCGTTTTTCTCCGATTTGTTGAGTTTCAAGCATTCTGTTGCGGTTTTTGAGACCAATCCGCAGCGTTTGCGTTTTACTTATAATGTGAGACGAATGTCGTCGCCGGATGAGATTGCCGACTTCGACCCTCAGTTGGTCATCAATGCCGCAACGGTGAAGTATACGCTCGAGGCATTCCGCATGGTGATTCCGTATATCGGCAAAGAATGCATTCTTGCCGATATAGCTTCGGTGAAGACGGGATTGCCTGAGTTTTATGCCGAATGCGGGCATCCCTTTGTCAGCACACACCCGATGTTTGGCCCCACGTTCGCTTCGTTGAGCAATCTGCAGGATGAGAATGCGATAATCATAAGCGAGGGCGACCATTTGGGCAAGGTGTTTTTCAAGGACCTTTACAACGAGTTGCATCTCAATATCCGCGAGTACACGTTTAAGGAGCACGACGAGGTGATTGCTTATTCGTTGTCAATACCGTTTACGTCGACGCTTGTGTTTGGCAGTGTGATGAAGCATCAGGACGCGCCGGGAACCACCTATAAACGCCATATGGCGATAGCCCGCGGACTGATGTCGGAGGATGATTTTCTGCTCACGGAGATTCTGTTTAATCCGCACACTGTGGAACAGATTGGCAAGATTCAGAACAAGTTGGAAACGCTGAAGGAGATTGTGGCGCGCAAGGATTCCAACGCGATGAAGGAGTTTCTTGAACAGGTGCGCGAGAATTTGAAATAGCGCTTTTGAAAGCAATATGCAGAGCCAGACAGCCTTTTGGGTGTCTGGCTCTATTCGTGATGGTATGGCTCGTTGTGCATTATGGAGTATGCCCGATAGAGCTGCTCGCAGAACACAAGGCGTATCAAGTCGTGCGGAAATGTCATTTTCGACAGCGATATTTTCCCATTGGCGCGGGCATAGACTTCGTCGGAAAATCCGTATGGTCCGCCTACTACGAACACCAACCGCTTGCCTACGGTCTGCATCTTCTTTTCAATATATGCTGAAAATTCCATAGATTTCATTTCTTTGCCGTGCTCGTCGAGCAGCACAACGCAGTCCGACGGCTCGAAGGCGGCGAGCAGATTCTGTCCCTCGGCAACCTTTTGCTGGGCTTGCGTCAGATTGCGGGTGTTTTTTGCATCGGCGATATATTGTATTGCAAACGGCACGTAGCGGTTCACCCGCCGGCTGTAGTCCTCGATGCCTGGCGACAGATAGTTATGATTTGTTTTTCCTACAACGAATAGGCATATTTTCATAATTCTTCTGGATTTTTAAAACACGGGCATAAAGCGTCGTTTAATCATTATTATGCCTGGTGTTACTTTTCTTCTGCAAAATTACGTCAGTTATGCGGAAATTAATCATTACTTTTTCTCAAAAAATCAAAACAAGATGGAAAGAAACAATATTATTGAGAAAAAAGCAGTGCGCAGACCGCGCAGAGTTCTTGAATATTGGCGTGGCTTGATTCTGAACTTGAAAACCAATATGAATTTTGGCACGGCGCGTAATTATCGCAACTCGCTCTACAGGTTTTCTGAATTTCTTGACAGGCACGACATCGCATTTTCCAAAATTGACGCCGATTTGGTGTCTGATTATGAACTGTGGCTGCGGAAACGTGGGCTGAAGATGAACAGCGTGTCGTTTTATCTGCGATGCCTGAGGTCGGTCTGCAACCAAGCGGTATCAGAAGGCATAGCGCGGCGGATTGTGCCGTTTCAGAAAGTGTTCACAGGAGTGTGCGCCACGCGCAAGCTGGCTGTGCCAGAGACGGTGTTCTCCAAGTTGCTGCACTGGCCGTTGCCGCCCGAGCAAGAGTCGCTGGCTTTGTCGCGCGACATCTTTTTGTTCAGCTATTGCGCGCGTGGAATGGCGTTTGTCGACATTGCTTTTCTGCGGCGCGACGACATCTGTGGCGACTGGTTCAGCTACGTGCGCCGCAAGACGGGGCAACGGCTCACCGTGCGCATTGAGCCGCCGATGGCTGCTATAATCAACCGCTACAAAAACGAAGCAGGAGAGTATGTGTTCCCTATAATCAGTGCCGACGGACAGGATGCCTATCGGCAATACCAGACCGCGTTGGGATATCACAACCGTAAGCTGAAGCAGTTGGCTGAAATTGCAGGAATCTCGGAGAAGTTGTCGACCTACACGGCGCGTCACAGTTGGGCTACCGCCGCACGGCGCCACAACGTGCCGCTGTCAATCATCAGCGCCGGACTTGGGCACTCTTCCGAGCGCACCACGCTTATTTATCTTGATTCGGTGGAAAATGTGGCATTGGACAATGCCAACCATGAAATTCTGAAATGCTTGTGATGTGCGGTTTCTCCGCAAGAAACCGCACAACCGCGGAACGCGCTGGCGGAAAGAAATATAGAGCCGGCATATAGTGAAAATCGCGAGCTTTAGCGTGCGAAAATGGGCCGCAGGTCTCGGCAGCTCAGCTGTCGCTATCAAGATACGTGACGTGGCGACGATAGAGAAACCGCCGCATTGCCGTAGTGGCTGAACGATTAACTTTCAGTCACTTACAACGTCTGCGCAATTCAACTTTAAAAAAAGGTTGAATTAATATTGCATTCCACAAGCCTTTTTCAAGAAAATTATCTATCTTTGCAAAAGGTTGTGCGGTTTCTTGCGGAGAAACCTCACGAAGAGGGTTACGGACAGCGACCACGGGTAGTGGAACGCGCCGAGTTCCGGGGTTTTAGACAGATGAAAAATTAGCGGACTAACCCGACTTGCTGTGCGCTGAAGGTTGAAGAAACCGCGGTGGGCAGGAATGGAAGTTATATCCTTACGCGAATGGTTGAAGCGGAAAATCACGAATTGCATTGGTATGCCTTGAAGGTGTTCTACAACAAAGTTTTTGCTGTGGAGGAGGAGCTGACGGCCGACGGCACAGAGTGCTACGTGCCGGTGGAAGAAACCGTGGTGGAGCGAGGAGGGCAGCGCCGCAAGGTGCGCCGTCCCGTGATAAATTCGCTGATGTTTTTCCGCGCTGCCGAGGAGCGCGCCGTAGCGGTGCAGCGTCAGCTCACCGACCGCGCCATCCTCTACACCCGCCATTGCGATGACGGCAGCCGCAAACCCTATGCCATCCCCGACCGGGAGATGAACGTGTTTATGCTTGTCGCCTCGTCGGGAGAGACCGGGCTGGAATACTTTGGCGATGAAGACCGCAAGTTCGCGGAAGGACAGCGCGTGCGCGTCACCGACGGCCCATTCCGTGGCGCCGAAGGCAGCATCCAGCGCATTCATGGCGACCGCCGCCTCCTCGTCAGCATCCGCGGCATCTGCGCTGTCGCCACAACCTATATCCCAAAAGCATTTTTAGAAGAAATAAAACAGAATTATGGGGGTAAAAAAGAGAATCGGAATAATAACATGGCATAATTATCCAAATGTTGGTAGCGCTTTGCAGGCATATGCGTTGCATTCATATATAAATAAGCATAATGGTGATGCCTTGATTATAAATTATTCAGCCTTTGGAAGACCTTCTTTATGGTGGTTGCGATTGCTGGTTAGCAGGTTCGATCGATTTATTCCGAAAACTATTTCAAAAAAAATTCATTATAGATTCTTGTCATTTGAGTCTAAATTTTTCAAAGAAACTCATCTTTATACAACTATAGAGCAATTGGTGGCGCAAAATGGACTATTTGATACATTCGTTTGTGGTAGTGACCAAATATGGGCTCCTAATGTGTTTAATGATGTGTACATGTTGTCTTTTGTAGATGATGAAAAGGAAAAAGTGTCATACGCAGCGAGTATTGGGCTGCCTTACATTCCAAATGAGCTAATAGAAAAATATAGGACCTTGTTGGGGCGATTTGATTATATTTCTGTTCGAGAACGACAAGGTGCCGATTTGTTGAATACGTTGTTTGGAATAAAAAGTTCTGTAGTGCTTGATCCAACATTACTATTGACAAAAGAGGATTGGAGCTTACTGGGGCAAACGAAAAGAATGTGTAACAATAGATATGTGTTATGCTATTTTTTAGGCGAGCAGGAGGAACATCGTAAAATTGTGGAAGATTTTGCAAAAAAGCAAGGACTAAAAGTTGTATCTATATCTAGATTCAGTGTTGATATTAGACCTGGATTTATAACTGATACAGATGTTGGTCCTTTGGAGTTTATAAATTATATACGCAATGCCGATTTCATATTTACAGATTCTTTCCATGGTGTTTGCTTTTCTATAAATTTAAATAGAAATTTCTATGTAATGAAGAGGTTTGCGGAGAATAGTCCGATCAATCAGAACTCGCGGATTGAAAATATTCTATCGTTGTTAGAATTGAAAGACAGATTAATTTGCAGTGTACCGGAAGATATTAATATGATTGATTATAAGGTCGTAAATAAGACTCTTGAAAAGTTGCGCTCAGAGTCGCATCAATTCTTGAAACAAGCATTGGATATTGATTGATGAAAGAGAGGGTTGGAGATAATATTCGCTCTGGAATGTTTTGGACATTTATGGAGCGTATTGGGACAAAAATAGTCCAATTTGCATTGCAATTACTTCTGGCACGTATATTGGTGCCAGAAGATTATGGCTTATGCGCTCTTCTTCTTGCTTTTATAAACATTGCAACTGTTTTAGTAAATAGTGGATTAAATACAGCATTGATACAAAAGAAAAATGCTGATTCGCTTGACTTTTCATCGGTATTGTATTTGAGTCTTGGCATCTCTATAGCAATTTATGTCTTGCTTTTTTTCATATCGCCATTAATTGCAGAATTCTTTAACGATACACGTCTTTGTGAGCTGATGCGAGTATTGTCCATTACTTTAGTTATTGGAGCATTTAATTCGGTGCAATTGACGGTTCTATACCGAAAAATGCAATTTAGAAAACTATTTATTGCAAATTTATCAGGAATGATAGTATCTGCGGTAATAAGTATTGGTTTGGCATTAATGGGCTATGGAGTATGGTCAATTGTGATACAATACTTGGTAAATAGAATTGTCATAACCATTACGTTGTTTTTTTTGGTAAGGTGGATTCCAATGCTTGAATTTTCATGGATTAGAATTAAGTCTTTGTTCAATTTTGGGTGGAAATGTATGGCTTCTACATTCCTGTCAACAATCGTAACTGACATTTATACAGCGGTTGTTGGGAAATTTTATACAAAGGCTCAATTAGGGACATATGATACAGGAAATAAAATTCCTTCAACTGTGTCGGAAACATTTACAAGTTCTTTAGGGAGTGTTTTATTTCCTGCATTTTCAAAAATACAAGATGATATTCCAAAATTGCGGGGTCTTGTCGTTAAGTCGAACAAGGTGAGTTCATTTCTTATTGCTCCGATTATGTTAGCTTTGCTTGCGACAGCACACCCGTTGGTGACGATTCTGTTGACGGAAAAATGGATTGGAGCAGTGCCTTTTTTACAAATGGCCTGTGTATTATATGCATTTTACCCATTACATGTAGCAAATATTCAGGCAATTAATGCAATAGGAAAGAGTGGAACTGCTTTGAACTGCGAGATTCAAAAAAAAATAGTTGATTTAGGCTTTTTGGCATTGATGGTACATTTTAGTATCTACTGGGTAGCATTAGGCAGGGTTTTAACTTCGATTATTAGTCTATGGATTAATATGCGACCTAATGTTAAATTTCTTCAATATAAAGTCCAATCACAAATTAGAGACGTAATGCCGACTTTTATGATTGCGATATTGATGTGTGCAGCCATGTGCTCTGTGAATTTGATGCAATTTGTCAATACGTATGTGGAGCTCATAGTCAAGTTGATTATTGGAGGAATCGTATATTTTGGCTTGTCTTATATCTTCAATCGAAAGACTATGCTATATGTATTCAAAATTGTAATGAAAAGAAACAATTAAAATGGCTATAGATAAAATAACATATGCCGATAAATGTTGCGGCTGTGGTGTTTGTGCCGTAGTTTGCCCAAAAGGATGCATCATTATGCAGGAGGACGATGAGGGCTTCAAGGCACCTATTATTGATAGTGAAAAATGTATTGAATGCCACTTGTGTCAAAAATCATGCCCGATCAATGTTTGCCCGGAAACAACAGTTGAGCATGCGGAATTTGAGCCAGTGGTATATGCATGTCGTAACAAGGATGCTGAGATATTGCAACATAGTTCTTCTGGAGGCGTTTTTTATTCGATAGCACATATCGTATTAAACCAAAATGGCGTTGTCTATGGTGCGGATTTTGATTGTCATAATAAAGTGCGCCATATACGTATAGACAATGAAAAGGAACTTCATCGACTAATGGGGTCTAAATACGTGCAAAGTGATAAATCTGATGTCTGGAAACAAATTAAAAAAGATTTGAAAGAAGGACGTTACGTGTTGTTCTCGGGGACTCCATGTGAGAATGGAGCATTACGGAGTTTCTTGAAGAAGGATTATGAAAATCTGATTTGTACGGATTTTATTTGTATGGGTACACCGAGTCCTGCGGTATGGAAGCGGCATATTACAGATTTGGAAGCCAGATATGGAGGGCACGCGGCGCAAATTTCGTTCAGGACAAAAAAATATGGGGCATACACACACTCTCTCTCAATAGAATTTGATAATGGAAAACAGTATTGGAAGCCTCAGTTTGCAGAGCCATATGTAAAAAGTTTTCATTCAAGAATTTACCTCCGAAAATCCTGCCATAATTGTTCGTACAAAAAAGAGCATAGAGAAACAGACATAACATTGGCTGATTTTTGGGGAATCCAATCAACAAATATTAAGATGCCGATTGACAAGGGTGTGTCAATGGTAATTATCCATAGTCCAAAAGGAAAACGTATGTTTGATTCGATTTCTGAAAATTTGGAAGTTGAGCAAACAACAATGAACGTGGCAAGACGTGTGCAGCCTATGATGACAAGCTCTTGTTCTCCCAATATATGCAGAGAAAGTTTCTTCAAAGATTTTAATGAAAAACGGGATGCTACATTTGCGAGTATTATCGGGAAATACGAACCGATATCTGCAAAAGATGAGATTAGAGCATATCTTAAAAGTATAGATTGGTTGCGAAAGATTGTTCAAAGAATAAAGAATTAATGATAAATAACAACTGCACATGAAGACCATATATTTTTTTATGAGGATAGGTTTTTATGACTCTGAATTAAAGTCGATATCTATAGGCGGTGTCCAAACATACATTTACGATTTGGCAAAGCTTTCGGAGTCAATGGGGTATAAGCCTGTCGTATATGAGATGAATAGGACTGGAAAAACGGATAATTATCTTTTTGAAGGAATAGAAATACGACAGATATCTAATAAAAGTAAGGCTTATTTTCAGAAATGTTTTGATTATGTGTATAAAACCAGCAATAAGCCGGGTGACATCTTTGTAATTTCTACAGACCAATTGACAATTAAGGCACATTACAGTAATGTAATAGCAATTAATCATGGAATTGCCTTTGATGAACCACTAGTGGGGATAAAAGGCCGACTGATAAAATTGCTGAAGTGTATAAGAAATGTTCAAAGAGGTCTTCTTGTACCTAATGTTGTATGTGTTGACTATAACTATTATAATTGGTTTCGAACTTTAGCAGCAATCGATGATGAGTCAAAATTCACCGTTATTCCGAATTATTCACGAGGTTTCATAAGCAGGCGTGAATTGGATGTCAAGTTGGAGTTGTCTCCGCGGAAGATATTGTTTGCAAGAAGATTTGTAGAGCATCGAGGTACAAAGATATTTGCCAGCGCAATAAATAGAATTTTGACAGAATATCCAAATGTGGAAGTGACATTTGCCGGAACAGGACCGTTAGAATCCTACTTGAAAGAAATGTTCAGAGGATTGGAGAGGGTGCATTTTACTGCATATAGGATGTCGGAGAGCATTAAATTCCATCAGCATTTTGATATTGCGGTGATACCAACGATTTTTTCCGAAGGAACATCGTTGTCGCTGTGTGAAGCAATGTCTGCGGGATGCTTCTGCATTGCTACACGGGTAGGTGGGTTGACAAATATATTGGTTGACAATTATAATGGCAAGTTAATTGAGCCAACAATTGAAGGGATATACCAATCTGTAAAAGAGGCACTGATGATGGATAAAGAAGAGTATTGGAGGATTTGCCGAAGTGGTTATGAAACGGCTTTATATGGATTCTCCAAGTCGCTTTGGCAGTCGAAGTGGAAGCAATTTATTTTGAGGGTTTCTAATAATAAGTAAAGATTTGTAAATGGGAAGAATTTCAGTAATAATACCGACGTATAACCGAATTGATTCTTTGCGGAGAACATTTTCCTATCTTGAAAAATCTAAGCTAAAACCGCTTGAAGTATTGATTATAGATCAGTCAAATGCTGATTTTTCAAAGCTGATTCAAACTTTATGTGGGGAAGAAGATGAATTGAACGTAGTTTATATCCATCTGGAAAAGCCTTCATTGACAGCAGCGCGGAATGTAGGCATAAAAATGTCAAAAGGAGATGTTCTGGTATTTATGGATGATGATGTTGATGTAGATGCTGAAACTTTGTCGAATGTTGTGGACTTGTTTAAGGATGAACGGCTTGTAATGGCAGGAGGTTTGGATAAAAAAGACGTGTATCACAACTCGAAAAAGGGCAATTCAAAAATGGGCTATCTGTTTGGTAAATCGAAGTTTAGCAAGCGAGATGTTGGCCATATGGCGAGCGGAGTTTATGGGCGCTTTCCTCAAGTCTGTGGCGAGGCGACTCCAACGGAATGGGTTATGGGATTTTTCTTTGCGGTGAAAAGAGATTTTATCGTGGAGCATAATTGTAGATTTGACGAGAATTTGCAATATTATGCATACGCAGAGGATTTGGACTTTTCATATGGAGTTTGTCTCTATGCTGAAAAATGTGAAAAAAGGTGCATATTTAGTAACCGTCTGATTGTGAATCATAACGTGTCGGCAGAGTATAGGACGCTGTCTAGAAAGGCAACATTTATGAATTATCTGCACCGATATTATATTTGTAGAAAGTATAATCTCAGTGAGTTTAAGTTTTGGTGGAGCAATTTTGGAGACTTGCTGTTCCGATTGCTGAAAAAAGAATCTCTGCTTGATTATTTCAATGCAATGTCTTTTTTGATAGTCAATAGAAATAATATAAGGAGTGGAAATTTTATGTATAAAAAGTTCATGTAGATTGTAGTTTCAGATGAGAGACATTGACAGAGCATTATACAAATTATATTTATTCTGTTTGCCACTGGGACAATTGTTCAAGATAACTCCAGATGGATTCTTGCTGTCATGGCAATTCAGCACGATTATAATGATGTTGGGCTTTTTTCGAATTGTTGTTACAAGACCGTTGAAGACAAATGAAGGTATAAGGGCATTTGGAAAACTGTACCTTTATATGGCCGCCTTTTCTCTATTGGCTTCCGTTGTTTTGTTGGTTACACTTGATACGGCATTAACCGTGTCTCCATTGAGACGGTGCTTGGGAGATGTTGTATTATATCTTGTGGCATTATGCTCAATATGTTATAATTATTATGGGTTAACTAAACTGGTGTCAATCGCTGAACTATTGCAAATCTTTAAGTTGCAAACGATAGTATTGCTTATAGTGGGAATGCTTCAATTAGGAACATTGTTTGGCGTTGGAAATAGTGTTTATTCAGTGCTATGTTCGGTGTTTGCTTTGAGAGATGTTGTCTATTTAACATCTCTTGACCGAGGCGTAACTTTCTTTGGCACAGAGCCTGCAGCATCATCTCTAATATGTTACGTCGTTATTCCATTTATTCTATTTTCAATATCGAATAAAAAAGGATTTCGAAAAGTTGCATATATTGTGTTTTTTGCCATAATGATGCTGCTATTCTTGTCGTCAAATAGCAGTAGTGCATTGTTGTCGTTTATATTTGTCTGCATTGTTTATATATTGTTATATGCATTCAAATTGCGGATAAAGAGGCTTATAATGTTCTTGGCCTTTTTTGCCGGATTGGCGGTTGCTGTATTGTATAGTTTGGATTTGTCTTCAAGCGATGCAATTAATTCCGACAAAGAATCATTTGAGTATGTTTTAGTTGGGAAAATCCAAGACAGGGACAACCTTAGTACGGCAATGAGAGCCTCTACGGTAATCAACGATATGAAGATATTCTATGACTATCCTTTCACAGGTGTCGGTGACGGGAATCAAGGCTATTTTTATCGTCAAAATGTGCCGATGTGGGTTGTGGCTTCCGAAGAAGTGCAAAGCCTAATGCATGGAACAAAGATTGCTAATGGTGGCGGAAATTTCTTTCCATCTTTTGTTTCGGCATACGGACTAATCGGTGTTGTGTTTTTTTTATTTTTTTTAAAGTCATATCGGAAAGCTTTTCGCTCCTCAATCCTGACAAAAAACATGAATCTGCAGATGATATATACTTTGGGAATGTCGTTGTTTCTTTTAACAAGTTGGTATGTTACTGGTGTAAAATTGAATGAAACAATATGTTTCCTGTTGGCTTTGCCTTGTGTTGAAAAAATGAAGGAAAGAGAATGTTATACAATGTAATGATTCTCTAAGAAAATGACTTATTCCAAAGTATTTATAATCAATCTGCCGTCATTCTACAAGTTGAATCTCTATAATGCGATTGCGGAGAATGAGAGGATATTTGTGGTGTTCACTGGCGATACGGCAGGGGAGCGTAATTGGGAAATAAAATATATCATCAAAATATTCAATAGTTTATGAAGCGAGGTTTGATATTGATTCCATATGCCAATAAAGAGGCATATAAAACAGGTGTAAATCTATGTTCTTCAAATAGACTTGAAGTCTATTTGAAGAATTGTTGTGTTGCGTGTATGTCTGCTAAACAAAATGCATGTCAACAAGCAGATGTGGCGTTAGTAACAAATATAGATATCCCCAATTCATATAAAACAATATTGGAAGGCAATGAGATTAAGATTATAAAAGCTGATTTTGATGATTTCAATTTCGGAGGAAACTATGTGGGCTCTTGCATTCTACAAGTTGTGTGCGTTGAAGCATGTGTTGCTAGAAACAAACTATGATTATTATGCATACTTGGATTCGGATGTTTATGTGCAGTCTGATTTTGAAAATATTTTGAAAGAGTGCGATTCACATATAATGATGTACGATATATGCCATGGTCTGCAAGTTGAACACTATCGTCACTTTCTTGATGAAATTAAAAATTTCACTAAAAATATAGGGGGGTACAACGATATAACTCATTATGGTGGCGAATTTTTTGCGGCTAAAAAGGAGGATGCGGTTATGTTTATGTCGGAGTGTCAGCAGGTATATGCGCAGATGACAAAAGCCGATTTCAAAACGACTCATGGTGATGAATTCATAATTTCGTTAGCGGCGGTGAAATTCAATGTTAAAAATGCCGGAGCATATATTTATAGATTTTGGACAGGGAGTTTCCGATTGATTTCAACGTGTTATAAATATAATCCAGTAACAATATTGCATGTCCCCGCGGAAAAAGAATATGGTATGCTCAAATTATACAATAAGTATATTTCGAAAGGCAAAATTCCGACCAAAAAGAATGTATACAGATTGTTGCATTTAAATAGAAGAAGTCTTAGAACTGTTGTTGCTCAGATTGCTTTGAAATTAGGGAAATGACTTATTCCAAACTATTTATAACCAATCTGCCGTCATTCTACAAGTTGAATCTCTACAATGCGATTGCGGAGAATGAGAGGATATTTGTGGTGTTCACTGGCGATACGGCAGGGGAGCGTAATCGGGATTTTTTCAAAGGTGATATGCGGTTTGAATATTTCGCTTATAAGCAAAGCGGATTGTTTTATCGCATTATGACAACACTGAACCTTTTGTTGTCGTTGAAGTGGCAGGAGTGCGTGATTGGCGGTTGGGACTCGGTGCCGATGTGGATGTTTGCATTGCTGTCAGCATCTAAGAAGAATTCTGTTGTTGTTGAATCAAGCTATTTTGAGTCACAAACAAAAGGATTGAAAGGCTTGATAAAAAAAATATTTATCCGCAATATCCGAAAAAAAGCATACGTTTCGGGTGCTGGGCAGCGACGCCTTATAGAAGATTTGCGATTTAAAGGTGAGATTGTAGAAACAAAAGGTGTTGGGGTGTTCAACTATGTGGAGCAACCGCAGTATGAGCCACGCACGCAAGTGAGAAACTTTCTGTATGTAGGCAGATTGACTGCTGTGAAAAATCTTCCGTTCTTGATAAATGCGTTCAAGAATCGTCTGGATTTGACGCTTAATATTGTAGGTTTTGGAGAGCTGGAAGAATATCTGAAATCAATAGCCGGAGATAACGTTAACTTTATTGGAGCGGTGGACAACAAAAAATTACCACAAGTTTATCAAGAAAATGATGTGTTTGTGTTGCCATCGGAAATAGAGCCGTGGGGGCTTGTTGTGGAGGAGGCGTTAAACAATGGCACTCCAGTATTGGTTAGCGACAGAGTAGGATGTGGCCCAGAAATCGTGAATGAGAGTAATGGACTGGTGTTTAAATTCGATTCAGAGGAGGATTTGCTAAGTAAGATAGACAGAATATCGCAAATAGACTATTATAATGAATTGCGAAAAAATATCAGCGAACTTGATTTCGCAGAAATTGAGCGAAGGCAAATAGAATGTTATCTGAAATGAAGCACCTGGTAGAGATAAATGCGGCGGTCAACTATGGGTCGACCGGAAGGATTGCGGAGGCTATAGGATTGGTGGCACAGCGTGAAGGTTGGGAATGCACGATGGTGCACGGACCGCGCTATGTGAATCCGAGTCAGTTGCCGTGCATTTGCACGCAGGGCAAGTGGGGCGACCGGATGCACGGTGTGCGCAGTCTGCTTCTCGATGGGCATGGGTTGGGGTCAAAACGCGCAACCGAGCGGTTGGTGCGAAGGCTGGATGCGTTGCAGCCAGATGTGGTGCATCTGCACAATGTGCATGGCTATTATCTCAACTATGAAGTGCTGTTCCGTTGGTTGCAGCGCGCGGACTGCAAGGTGGTGTGGACCCTGCACGACTGCTGGACGTTTACGGGGCATTGCACCCACTTCGATTTCATCGGTTGCGACCGATGGAAGTCGGGCTGCCATGACTGCCCTCAATTGAGGGCTTATCCTCGTTCGCTGTTCGTTGACAGGACGAGCCGCAATTATGAGTTGAAGCGCGAATTGTTTACGTCGCTTGGCGACAGGCTCACGCTTGTGCCGGTGTCGCATTGGCTGGAGGGACTGGTGAAAGAGTCGTTTTTTAAAGGGACTGCCGTGCAGACAATTTACAACGGCATTGACACCAACGTGTTTTGTCCGCGCGGAAACAAGCCGGCGCGCGACTATGTGCTTGGAGTGGCGAGTCCGTGGTGCGAGAGAAAAGGCTTTAATGACTTCATCGCATTGCGCAGTGAGCTTCCGGCGGATGTCGACATTGTGCTCGTTGGGCTGACACGGAAGCAGGTGGAGGCGTTGCCTGGTGGCATCGTGGGCATTGAACGCACGCAGAATGTTGACCAATTGGCGGAACTTTATTCCGGCGCGACGCTGTTTGCAAATCCGACTTATGAGGATAATTTTCCAACGACCAACCTCGAGGCAATGGCGTGCGGCACTCCGGTGGTGACATATCGCACTGGTGGCAGTCCGGAGGCGGTGACTTCGGAAACAGGCTTTGTGGTAGGCAAAGGTAATATAAAAGCCATTGCAGATGCGTTGCAAGCGGTGCGCGGGCGTGGCAAACAAAAATATGAGGAGGTATGCCGCCAAAGGGCTGTGACTTGCTTCAACAAGGATGACCGCTATGCCGACTATGTGCGGCTGTATAATCGGGTGTGCCAGTGAAGAACACATATCGCTGCGTTGTGGCGAATATGGAAATGATAGAATTCAACAAGGACTTATTGGAAGAACTGCTGGCTGCGGCTCGGAGGAATCCGAGGCTGCGGCAGGGCAGAGATATGCGTACGTCGGAGGCTGACAGCAGCCAGCGTATGCTTAACGCTTTGCTGCCGGGAACGGTGGTGGCTGTGCATCGCCATCCCCGGTCGGCGGAGACGGTGGTGTGCCTTCGCGGAAGGATGTACGAGGTGATTTTGGAGGAGCGTGACGGGCGGCTTGTGGAGACGGAGCGCATACGGCTTTGTCCGGAGGAGGGGTGCTATGGCTGCCAGGTGCCGCCGGGTGCATGGCACACGGTGGAGGTGGTTGAGCCGTCGGTGATACTTGAGGCTAAAGACGGCGCCTATGGAGCTGACGGCAGTGAAATGTGGAACGAAAAACAATAAAAACAACATACACGATATGAGCATTTTTGCAGGAAAGACATTGATGATAACGGGCGGAACGGGCTCGTTTGGCAATGCTGTGTTAAACAGATTTTTACGTACTGACATTGGCGAAATCCGCATTTTTTCGCGCGATGAGAAGAAACAAGATGATATGCGTCATGAGTATCAGGTGAAATATCCGGATGTGGCGCATAAGATAAAGTTTTTTATCGGGGATGTGCGCGACCTTCAGTCGTGTCGCAATGCGATGCCTGGCGTTGACTATATCTTCCATGCGGCGGCGCTTAAGCAGGTGCCGAGTTGCGAGTTTTTCCCGATGGAGGCAGTTAAGACCAATGTGATCGGGACAGACAATGTGCTTACGGCAGCCATCGAGGCCGGCGT
>ULOM01049039.1_pt1 | contig 16243 bp, 9 predicted proteins | sample 1952561 | NCBI WGS metagenome assembly ULOM01 (sample SAMEA4835602, study PRJEB28245) | human gut metagenome | biome: gut microbiome; material: fecal sample | place: Denmark | collected 2008
CTGATGTCGTTCAACAGTGTAACCAAAGAAAAGGTGGGTATGCCGAATTTTCATGTATGGTTGCGGCCGCTAGCAAAAAAAAGAAGCAGGTTGCTACTGCTGGTGTAGCGGGCACGGGAAACGGTGGGGAAGATCAAGAAGATGTGTTGACCCTTCTCTACGAAAAAATCGAGGCACTGCAAGCTTGCGGCGTTCTGCCTTCCCAAATGGCCATTCTGGTCAGATACAACGGAGAAGCGAGGCAGCTTGTGGAGGCGTTTTCCGACAGGTTTCCTGACGTTCCCCTCGTCTCAGACGAGGCCTTTTGGCTCAGCAGTTCGCGTGCTGTCAACCTGATTGTCTGCGTCATGCGCTATTGCCTTGACCATGACGACGAGGTTGCTTTGACATATATCTATCGGCTCATAGAAGGCGGGGAGCATGAGGCTGTCTCGCCTTCCGCCTTAGGTCCTGTCTGCAAGGAGGAAATGTTGGAAAGAATGCCCCGTGATTTAATCGGCATTTTCGAAGAAACGCGCCATACGCCTCTGCTTGAACTTTGCGAACATGTCATAGAAATCTTCAAACTGAACAGTTGGGAAGGGGAGGCACCCTATCTGTTGGCCTTTTTGGACGGCGTCATGGAATACCTGGACGGCGGAAAGAGCGACTTGAAGAGCTTCATGGCTTATTGGGATGAATCGATGAAGAAAAAGCCTATACCTTCTTGCGGCAAGCTGGGGGTGCGCGTACTGACCATCCACAAGTCGAAAGGCCTGGCCTTCCGTGCCGTGTTTCTGCCCTATCTAGACTGGGCTGTAGAGAAAGATAGGAACGACGACATAATGTGGGTTGTGCCAAAGGAAGCGCCCTATAATTGTCTGTCGGTCATTCCCTCGTCGCCGACCTCGAAAATGAAAAACAGCATCTATGCCGATGCCTACGAAGCTGAGCATTTTGACCGCAGGGTGGAGAACCTGAACTTGGCTTATGTGGCTTTCACGCGGGCTGAAGAGTTTTTGTACGTATGGGCTAAAGTGCGGGAAGACGTTTCCGTTTCACAACACGACCTGACGATTGGTGAGGCGCTCTATCAGGCGTCTAAAGATCGTTTTTCCGGAACGGACGTACGCGAAAAATACGTGTGCGGTGTGCCGCCCCGCCTTGGAAATGACGCCAGAGTCGTTTCCGTATCCCCTGTGGCGGAGGGCGCATCATCCAGTAATCCGCTTAAGATTTCCAATGCCACAAAATCTTTCCAGATGAACAGTTTCCCCTTGAGTGCCACTTTTAAGCAGTCTAATTCTGCCGCTGATTTTGTGTCTGATGACAGTGATGCCCAGCAGAACGGCTATATCGACAAGGGCAAGGTCATCCATTATCTGTTTTCAAAAATCCGCTATGCCGAGGATGCCTCTTCTGCCCTCCTGAACGTACAGGCCCAGGGACTGATTGCTGGGGAGGGGCATTTTGAGGAACTCAAGAACTTTGTTAGGAACAGGCTGGAGAATTCCGAGGCCCGGGAATGGTTTACAAGACAATGGCGCGTGTATAACGAATGCAGCATATTGGTGCGCGACAAGGATGGCAATCTGAAAACGCATCGGCCCGACAGGGTTATCACCGACGGGGAGACTACGCTGGTGATTGATTACAAATGCGGGAAGAAAAAGGACGACCACAAGCGGCAGGTCAATGAATATTGCGATTTTCTTAGGTCTATGGGCCACAAAAACGTCAAAGGCTTCCTATGGTATCTCTATCCCGATGAAGTTGTCTCCAGCAAGGAGGAAAATCTGCTCTCTGAAGAATCGTGATGCACACGGCAGGGGCGCTCCCGTAGTCTAAAAATGCCCAATTCAACCTGTTAAGTAATTGTGAAAGAATAAGTTGATTGTATTTGACAGGGTATAAAGATATAACTCCCTACCCTTGAAAATTGTTCAAGTTATTTTTTAACCATTACTAAATAGATGGTAAGAAAACAATTCCGGTTGTCTGTCTAAAAATAATTCGTACAAAATGACCCCATTCCTTAAATACGTAGCGCAAGACCTCTTCGGCAAGCTCGGTCGCGATATGAGTCAGCTTGTCGTGGTGTTTCCCAACAAGAGGGCAAGCCTTTTTCTGAACGAATACATCGCCTCCTGCTGCGCATGCAGCGAAGCGTCGCCCATTTGGATTCCTCAGTATCAAACCATCAATGAGCTTTTCGCAAGTATGTCTCCGCTCACGGTGGCCGATAAAATCGAAACGATCTGCCGAATCCACAAGATATACCTCGAAGAAACGGGGAGCTCTGAAACGCTCGATTTCTTCTACGGTTGGGGCGAACGCCTGTTGGCGGACTTCGACGACATCGACAAGAATATGGCCGATGCCGACAAACTTTTTCGCAACATCCGCGACATCAAGAAAATTGACGAAATTGGTTCGCTTCTGGGCGATGCCCAGGAGCAGGCACTGAGCAAATTCTTTTCGGATTTTTCTGTAGACGCAAATTCAAAACTTAAAGGGAAGTATTTGGAATTGTGGAATGCACTTGGCGCCATCTATCATAAATTAAATCAGCAGATGAAGGAAAGTTGTCTGGCCTATGAAGGTGCCCAGTTCCGGAGTGTCGTTGAGATGCTGCAAGAAAAGGGACTTCCCGAACCCCTTGCTGCGAAGCAATATGCCTTTGTGGGCTTCAATGTCCTCGACAAAGTTGAAAGTGCCTTGTTCTCTTTGCTGGGCAAGCAGGGGCGTGCCTGGTTTTATTGGGACTACGATGTGTTTTACACCGAGCAAAACCAGGGATTCGAGGCAGGAACGTTTCTCCGTTCAAATCTGAAATTGTTTCCCAACCAATTGCCCCAGGAATATTTCGATAACTTCAGACATACAAAGCAGGTCGAATTTCTCGCTGCGTCAACGGAAAACGCTCAGGTGCATGCGCTTGCCCCCTGGCTGGAGCAAAATTTGAGCGCCGATGAGAAGGAGACGGCAGTGGTATTGTGCAATGAGGCGCTTATCGAACCAGTTTTGCATGCCATACCCCCATTGGTTAAAGAAGTAAACATCACAAAAGGTTACCCTGTGAGACACACTGTTGCTCATCAGGTTCTCGAGAAAAGCATGCAGGAGGCCACCGACGGCGCAAAATCCAATGTCGGCTGGCTGGAAGAAACCATGGAATTGCTGCATAAAATGGCGTCGGAGCAGCGACAAGGAGAAACGCCCCTTGAGTGCACACTCAACACAGAAGCCTTCTTCCTGGCTTACACTGCGCTCAACCGTTTCCGCCGCCTCATCAGTGAAGGTTGGCTCGACTTGGAACGTGCAACGCTCTTCAAACTGGTAAGGCAGGCCGTTGCCCCACTGTCTGTTCCTTTTCATGGGGAGCCTGCTGCCGGACTCCAGATTATGGGCGTGTTGGAGACGCGTTGCCTCGACTTTAAAAATGTCATTATGCTCTCGGTCAGTGAAGGCTTTCTCCCTGGAACGATGAAAGACAATTCCTTCATCCCCTATAATCTGCGTCTTGAATTTGGTCTCACCACTACGCGTCACAAAGTGGCGGTGTATGCCTATTATTTTTACAGACTCCTCCAGCGGGCGGAAAAAATCTGCCTCGTCTACAACGCCTCTCCTTCAGTGGGCGGTGCTGGAGAGATGTCGCGGTTCATGACGCAACTGCTGGTGGAGTCACCATTGGTCGTTACCCATCATTCCATGGACTTCGATCTCCAAAGCAGGCAGATATTTCCACAACCTATTGCCAAGCCTGTAGCATGGGCAGAGGGCATGCGCAGGTTTTCCCCTTCTGCCATTAATGAGTATATGCGCTGCCAACTGCTGTTTTTCTACAATCGCGTTGCGAAAATAAAGGCCCCTCAAAAACAGGCGGTGATTATAGAACCGAACGTGTTGGGAAGCGTTTTTCACAAAACTGCTGAACTATTTTATCTGGATTTTGTGAAGCATGGAAATCCCGTTATCACGCCCGTCCGGCTGGCCCCCTTTCTGGAACCGGCAGCCGATGCCTCCCTTGTGTTTTACGTCCGTCGTGCCATGGCGGAAGAGCAGGTCGGCGAAAACGTCCTCGTTGAGCAAATTGTTAAGTCCTTTTTCAAGCAGTTGCTGCGAAATGACAGCAAATTGGAAACCTTTAAAATCAAGGGATTGGAAACACCGCGTTCTTTGACATTCAACGTGTTGGTCAATGGCGCGGTGCGGCAGGTGGAGCTTTGCGGCATCATTGATAGGATGGACATCGTGTCGGATCCCACCATCAACGATGGGGCTGAGACGCTTCGCATTGTTGACTATAAGACCAATGGGAGCATGGAGCAAGCCCTTTCAATGGATGCTCTTTTTACGCCTGGCGAAAAACATCCGCACTATGTCTTGCAGACCTTCCTCTACGCCCTGATGGTTGCTCCAGATGTGAATAGCATGCCCCTGATGCCAACTCTGTTTTTTGTCAATAAATATGGTGACAAGACTTTTTTGCCATACATCAAGTATGCCAACGAACCGCTTACGGATTTCGCCCCTCTTGCCCAAGATTTCAAGTTCCGCCTCGAAAAACTCCTGAGCGAGATGTTGGACGAGGCAACGCCATTCAAACCGACGAGCGTTTTGCAAAGGTGTGAGAACTGCAACTACCGGTTGCTATGTTACGGCAAATAGGAGAGGGCGTTTCCTCAGAATCATTAAATTTTTATATAAATTATGAGCAAAATTCCCAAGTTAAAAGACATAGTTTTGCGCGATACGCCCTTTGCGGAATTGATGAATAAGCGTATATACAACGTGTTGCTCATAGCCACCAAGTATGATGCGTTTATGTTGGAAGACGACGGACGCGTGGATGAGCAGATATTCAATGAATATACGGCCCTTTCGCTGCGTTATCCGCCGCGCTTCACCCAGGTGACCACCGAGGAGGAGGCCATGCGCGAACTGGCCGACAGAAATTTCGAACTGGTTATCGTGATGCCCAATATGGACAACCGCGACATTTTCGTCGGCGCGAAGGAAATCAAACAGAAATACCCACATACGCCCATCGTGGTGCTGACGCCGTTTTCGCGTGAGGTGAGTAAGCGTGTCGCCATGGCCGACCTTTCCAGCATTGACTATATCTTTTCGTGGCTGGGGAACGCTGAACTGCTGCTGGCCATCATAAAACTCATTGAGGACAAACTGAACGCCCCTAACGATTCAGCGTCGGTCGGCGTACAAATCATCCTTCTGGTGGAGGACTCCATTCGTTTTTATTCTTCTGCCCTCCCACATCTTTACCGCATTGTGCTGGAACAGAGTCAGGAGTTTTCGAAGGAGGCCCTCAACGACCACCTGAAGACCATGCGCATGAGAGGGCGGCCGAAAATTATGTTGGCGCGTACGTATGAAGAGGCCATGGATATCTACTCGGATTATAGCGAAAATATCCTCGGTATTGTCTCGGACATGAGTTTCTCCAGAAACGGGGAAAAAGATCCGTTGGCGGGGTATGCCTTGTGCCGCGAAATCAAAAGCAGGGAGCCGCATATCCCGATCATTCTTGAATCGAGCGAGGCGGATAATGAGCGCTATGCGGAGGAGTTGAAGGCGTCGTTTATCGTGAAAAACTCTAAGCATTATCCGCAAGACCTCAGAGCCGAAGTAATGGAGCATTTCGGGTTTGGTCCTTTCATCATCGTTAATCCGGAAACGATGGCGCCGATTATGACAATCAAGGATTTGAAGGATCTGCAACGCAAATTGCCGGAAATCCCCGACGAGTCGCTGCGCTACCATTTAAGCCAGAACCATTTTTCGCGTTTCTTCTTCTCACGTGCCATGTTTCCGCCTGCAGTCATACTTAAAAAGGTGGATGTCAGTGAATATACGCACATGGACGAAGCTCGGCAGTTGATCAGCGACTTGATCGTTGGCTACCGCAGAATGAAGAACCAGGGGGTTGTGGCTATTTACCAGAAGGAACGTTTTGACCAGTACAGCAATTTCGCTCGCATTGGCAACGGCTCGCTTGGGGGAAAGGGGCGTGGCCTGGCCTTTATGGGAACCATGGTAAAGCGCTATCCAAAACTCTCAGAAGAGCATTTCTCTGTGGATATTCCCAAGACGGTTGTCATCTGCACTGATATCTTCGATGAATTTATGGAGACGAACAATCTCTATCCAACGGCTTTAAGTGACATCCCCGATGCTGAAATCCTTGATGCGTTTGAAAACGCATCGCTGCCGACACGTCTGCTTGATGACTTGCTGGCGCTGTTTGAAGTTGTTGAAGGACCGTTGGCGGTGCGCTCTTCGAGTCTGTTGGAGGATTCCCACTATCAGCCGTTCGCTGGCGTGTATAAGACCTACATGATTCCGAAAGTGCCCGATAAAAGTGTGATGCTGAGGTTGCTCCGTTCGGCCATCAAAGCTGTTTACGCTTCTGTGTTCTATAGCGACAGCAAGGCCTATCTGACGGCGACCCAGAACTTGATTGACCAAGAAAAGATGGCCATCGTTCTGCAGGAGGTTATTGGCGCGAGGTATGACACGGTGGATGCTAACGGGAATGCTTTGTCTTATTTCTATCCCACGCTCTCTGGTGTTGCTCGTTCTTTGAATTTCTACCCCATTGGCGACGAAAGGGCTGAGGACGGGATTGCCAACGTTGCTTTCGGACTCGGAAAATATATCGTTGACGGCGGACAGACGTTGCGCTTTTCTCCCAAACACCCGCACCATATCCTTCAGTTGTCGACAACGGATTTGGCTTTACGTGAGACGCAGCGTAACTTTTATGCGCTCGACCTGAAGAACATGGCGCAGGAGTTCAAGACGGACGATGCCTTCAATCTCTCGAAACTCAGGATACGCGATGCGGAGCCTCACGGGTCATTGCGTTATGTTGCCTCGACGTTTGACCCGGTTGACCAAGTGATTCGCGAGGGGTATTATCCCGGCGGCAGGAAGATTGTTTCATTCGCAAATATACTCCAGCACCACCAGTATCCGCTGGCAAAAACGATTTCGCGGCTGCTTGAAATTGGGCGTTGCGAAATGGGACGCCCAGTGGAGATTGAGTTCGCCATGAATCTTGATGCCGGAACCGCCAGCTTCTACCTCTTGCAGATACGTCCCATCGTTGATAACAAGGAGACGGTTGACGAGGATTTGTCTGTAATCCCCGATGAGTCTTGCCTCTTGAATTCGAAAATGGTGTTGGGCAACGGCATTGTGACAGACGTGTGTGATGTTGTATACGTAAAGACTAAGGGGTTCAATGCGCAAAACAATCCGCTGATTGCACGGGAGATCGAAAAGCTGAATGCCCAGTTGACGGCGGAAGACCGACAGTACGTGTTGGTCGGCCCAGGAAGATGGGGGAGCAGTGATGCCTGGCTGGGCATCCCCGTGAAATGGCCACACATCTCAGGGGCACGCGTGATTGTTGAGTGCGGACTTGAAAGCTACCGTGTCGATCCGAGCCAAGGCACCCATTTCTTCCAAAATCTGACGTCGTTTGGCGTGGGCTATTTCACGATTAACCCGTATATAAACGAGGGGGTGTTTGACGAGGCGTGGCTTGACGCGCTGCCGGCCGAGCATGAAACAGACTTCATCAGGCATGTCCACCGCGACGCGCCGTTTGTAATCAAAATGGACGGAAGGCATGCTTTGGGTGTCGTGTTGAAATGAACAACGTGATTTTTAATAATGGAAAATTTGGTTTATTTCCTCCCTTGTGTTAACTTTGCATATCCAAAGCCCACGTGGAACAAGAGGGCTTGATACCACAAGAATAAACAATATATATAATTCACATAAATCAAACGATGAATATTTCATTTGAAAAGACAGGCAATGTTAGCGCCGTCCTCACACTCAAGATGGAGAAGTCTGACTACGAAAGCAAAGTAAAGGACACTCTTAAAACCTACAGCCGCAAAGCTCAAATGCCAGGCTTCCGTCCGGGAAAAGTGCCTTTCGGTTTGATCCAGAAAATGTATGGCGCACAAGCAAAAGCTGAGGAGGTCAACAAGTTGCTGAACGATTCACTTTTCAATTATATAAAGGAAAATAAGGTCAATATGCTCGGCGAACCGTTGTCAAGCGAACAGCAGACGATGCAGGATATCGAGAAGCAGGATGATTTCGAATTTATCTTCGACATTGCTCTGGCTCCAGAATTTACCGTTGATTTGTCGGCTGACGACCACGTCGATTTCTATGATATCGAAACCACTGACGAGCAGATCAACGAGCAGGTTAAGAATATTGCACAGCGTGCAGGCCATTCTGAAAATGTTGACAGCTACGAAAACAATGACATCCTCCGTGGCGTTTTGGCTGAATTGGATGAAAATGGCCAGCCCAAGGAAGGTGGCTTGGTCGTAGAGAAGGTTTCTCTGATGCCTACTTATTTCAAGAACGACGACCAGAAGAAAATTTTCGAAGGTGCGAAAAAGAATGATGTCTTGACGTTCAATCCTTCAATGGCATACGAGGGCAGCGAAACAGAAGTGGCTTCTCTCTTGAAGGTGAAGAAGGAAGAGGTTGGCGCATATTCTGGCGACTTCTCGTTCCAGGTTGACGAAATCAGCCGCTTTGTGGCTGCAGAAGTAAATCAGGAACTCTTTGACAATGTGTTCGGAAAAGACAATGTGAAGAGCGAAGAAGAATTCCGCGGCAAAATCAAGGAGAACATCGAGAAGCAGCATGTTGCAGACAGCGACTATAAGTTCCTCTTGGATCTTCGTGCATATATGGAGCAGAAGGTGGGTGAATTGGAATTCCCAACGGAATTGCTCAAGAAAATCATGAAGGCCAACAACAAGGATAAGGGCGAGGAATTCGTTGAGAAGAACTTCGACAAGAGTATCGAGGAATTGAAGTGGCACCTCATTAAGGAACAACTCGTAGAAAAGAACGGCATCAAAGTAGACGACAAAGAATTGAAGGAAACGGCCGTTCAGGCTGCTCGCTTCCAGTTTGCCCAATATGGTATGACGGATATTCCTGAAGAGTATCTGGAACAGTATGCAACAGAAATGTTGAAGAAGAGAGAGCAGGTTAACGCACTGGTTGAACGTTGCATTGACACGAAGTTGGTTGAAGCCGTGAAGTCAGTTGTTACACTTGACCACAAAAGCATTTCTGTCGAGGATTTCTCGAAAATGTTTAACTAAAAATTGCTGCGTATGAGGTGAGTTGGTGTGCTCTGTCGTTGTCTGACGCGCATCTGCTAACCCAAGAAAAACATGGCTGCCGCATGCAAATGCGGTCGGCATTCGGCCATTTTTATGTAATGGTATTGCTCAAGTTGTTTTTTTACCATTACCATAGTCAGCATTCTTATAGAGTCTCTTTCTCGCCCTTTGATTCTTGTTTTTGTCGTGTAAAAAAACAGGCTGCAGTGGGAGAGAAGGAGATTCTTATCTTAATACACAAATGATATGAACGATTTTAAAAAGTTTGCCACGAGACACATGGGCATCAACTCTATGGTCTTTGATGATGTGGTGAAAATGCAAAATCAATACTTGAATCCCTATATATTGGAAGAGCGCCAGCTCAATGTCACACAGATGGACGTCTTTTCGAGATTGATGATGGACAGAATCATTTTCCTCGGAACGCAAATTGACGACTATACGGCAAACACATTGCAGGCCCAACTTCTGTATTTGGATTCGTGCGACCCAGGAAAGGACATTTCCATATATATAAATTCACCGGGCGGTTCGGTCTATGCCGGTTTGGGTATCTACGACACAATGCAATTCATCCAAAGCGACGTTGCAACGATTTGCACTGGCATGGCTGCATCCATGGCCGCTGTTTTGCTTGTTGCGGGAAAAGAAGGCAAGCGCTCTGGATTGGAACACAGCCGTGTTATGATTCATCAGCCAATGGGTGGCGCTCAGGGACAGGCTTCAGACATAGAAATCACGGCACGCGAGATTCAGAAACTCAAAAAAGAATTGTATACAATCATCGCCCATCATTCCCATACGGACTTTGAAAAAGTATGGGCCGACTCAGATAGAGACTATTGGATGACATCGGAAGAGGCGAAGGAATATGGCATGATTGATCAAATTTTATGTCGCAAACCAAATGAAAGATAAGAAAAAATGTTCTTTTTGCGGACGTGACGAGTCGGAAGTGGGTTTCCTGCTGACCGGGCTTAACGGCAATATCTGTGATGAATGTGCCGAACGCGCATACGAGTATGTTCAGCAGATAGAACAGCAGAATGAAGGCGCTAAAATCCAGAACATAGATTTAAAGGAAATTCCGAAGCCCAAGGAGATTAAGGACTATCTGGACCAGTATGTCATTGGGCAGGATGCAGCCAAACAGCATCTTGCAGTGTCGGTGTACAACCACTACAAAAGACTCATGCAGGCACATGACGATGATGACGTTGAGATAGAAAAATCAAATATCATTATGGTCGGCTCGACAGGTACGGGCAAGACGCTTTTGGCACGCACGATTGCCAAATTGCTGCAGGTGCCTTTCACCATTGTGGATGCAACGGTTTTCACGGAAGCTGGTTATGTCGGAGAGGATGTTGAAAGCATTCTTTCCAGGCTACTTCAGGTCGCAGACTACAATGTGCAACTTGCGGAGCGCGGCATAGTCTTTATAGACGAGATTGACAAGATTGCTCGCAAGAACGACAATCCTTCCATCACGCGAGACGTGAGTGGCGAAGGCGTGCAGCAGGGTTTGCTGAAACTGCTGGAGGGTTCAATGGTTAACGTTCCCCCTAAAGGTGGACGCAAGCATCCAGACCAAGACTATGTGCATGTCGACACGCGAAATATTCTCTTCATTTGCGGCGGTGCCTTTGACGGCATTGAGAAAAAAATTGCGCAGCGTCTGAACACCCACACTGTTGGCTACAACTCTGTGCAGAATGCTTTGAAGATTGACCCAAGCAACTTGATGGCTTACGTCGAACCGCAGGATCTCAAGTCGTTTGGATTGATTCCTGAAATTATAGGTCGTCTGCCTGTGCTGACTTATTTGAACCCACTCGACAAGTCAGCCCTTTTGCGAATCCTAACTCAGCCAAAAAATGCCATTACAAAGCAATACAAGAAATTGTTTGAAATGGATGGCGTAGAACTTTCGTTTGAAGACGACGCTCTGGGATTAATCGTTGACAAAACCATCGAAAGGAAGTTGGGCGCAAGAGGACTGAGGTCCATCGTAGAGAGCATCATGATGGATGTTATGTTTGAAATTCCTTCGTCGAACGAAAAGAAGTTTGTGGTGACAAAGGATTTCGTTGAAAAGCAGTTCTCAAAAAACAATCTGGCAGGTGCATGATGTTTGGGAATTCTGATAGTTCTATTTTAAGTGATACTAAGTAATGGTAAAAAATAACTTGACCAATTTTTTGGAGTAAAGAGTTATTTCTTACGCCCTGTATTACAGGGCAAAATTGCTCAACTTATTCTTTTATCATTACTAAAAGGGGTGTGCTAAAATTCTGTCTCAAGTAGAATTTTCAGGACACCCCTAAATTCTGCTTTGGAATTAAGTAATGGTAAAAAATAATTTGACCAATTTTGTGAAGTAAGGAGTTTTTTCTTATGCCCTGTCTTTTTGCCGTTTTTGGTGCTTGTCATCGGTCACATAGGCTATGTGACCTTCTCAAATTTCAAAACCAACAAAAATACAGGTCAAAATGGATCAACTTATACTTCCACCATTACTAAAATGGATTCTGTCGGAAATTTCAGAACATCCGCAAAAACAAATGCTGATGTAATTTTTTTGGGTCAGACTGTGCCTAAATCCAAAACTTGTTTATATCTTTGTTTAGCATTTGAGTCATGACATGTGGAATGGTCCGTTTGGAATGTTCACACATGGAATGGTTCGTCGTGCGATTACTAACCTGATATTTTATGAGCGTGAAAAAAAATCTACATGAAGCATTAAAGAAATACTTTGGTTTTGATAGCTTTAAGTCTAATCAAGAGGCTATCATAACCCATCTTTTGGCGGGCAAAGATGTTTTCGTCTTGATGCCGACGGGTGGCGGAAAGTCACTCTGCTACCAACTTCCAGCTTTGATGATGGAGGGAACGGCCGTTGTCATTTCACCACTCATCGCCTTAATGAAAAATCAGGTTGATGCCATCAGACACACCAGCGAAAACGATGGAGTGGCGCATTTCATCAATTCGTCGCTCAGCAAGTCTGCCATCGACAAGGTGAAGGAAGACATTCTCTCGGGGAAAACGAAACTGCTCTATGTGGCTCCAGAATCCCTAACCAAAGACGACAACGTTTCTTTTTTGCAACATATAACGATTTCTTTTTATGCCGTAGATGAGGCACATTGTATATCGGAATGGGGCCATGATTTCCGGCCAGAATACAGGAAAATCCGCCCAATCATAGACAAAATCGGCAATGCGCCAGTAATTGCACTGACAGCAACAGCAACCGACAAAGTGCGTATCGACATCAAGAAGAGTCTGGGCATCCTGGATGCAACGGAATTCAAAAGTTCCTTCAATAGGCCCAACCTTTATTATGAGATTCGCCCAAAGACAGAAAACATAGACAAGGACATAATAAAATTTATAAGGCAAAATCCGGATAAAAGCGGCATTATCTATTGTCTCAGCCGAAAACGCGTGGAAGAGCTGGCAGAGGTGTTACGTTCCAATAATATAAAGGCGGAAGCCTATCATGCTGGAATGGACCCAGCCACAAGGTCAGCGACGCAAGACGATTTCCTGATGGAAAAAATTGATATCATAGTCGCGACGATAGCCTTCGGAATGGGCATCGACAAGCCCGATGTCCGGTTTGTAATTCACTATGACATGCCCAAAAGTCTCGAGGGATATTATCAAGAGACGGGGCGTGCCGGACGTGACGGCGGAGAAGGAAAATGCATTGCCTTTTATTCACGCAAAGACCTTCAGAAATTAGAGAAATTCATGGAGGGAAAATCGGTCTCTGAACAGGAAATTGGTCGACAGCTACTCAAGGAGACAGCCGCTTATGCAGAGAGTTCCCTGTGCCGTCGCAAACTCCTCCTCCATTATTTCGGTGAAAATTTTCAGAAGGAAAATTGCGGAAATTGTGACAATTGCCTAAACCCTCAAAAGAAAGTGGAAGCAAAAGAAAATTTATGCAAAGTTCTCAACACGGTTTTAGCAACTAAGGAGAATTTCAAGGAAGATTATCTAAAAGACGTATTGATCGGGCGTGCAACAGATGAGGTCTGTGCGCACAAGCATAATAAGATAGAAGAATTTGGATGTGGCGACGATGTGAGCGATAAGGTATGGTACGTTGTTATCAGACAAGCAGTCGTTGCCGGATACCTCGAAAAAGACGTAGACAACTATGGCGTTTTGAAGGTCACAGACAAAGGTATGGATTTTTTGGAAAATCCATGTTCGTTCAAGATAGTCGAAGACAGGGATTATGAGAATGCCGAGCCCAACATCCCCTTGCAGGGTGGGGAGGCATGCACAGTTGATCCTCTGCTCTATCAGATGCTGAAAGACTTGAGAAAGCGCATGAGCAAAGACTTGGATGTGCCGCCTTACGTCATTTTCCAAGATGCTTCTCTGGAAGCGATGGCAACCATTTATCCCCATACGCTCGACGAACTGCAAAACATTCCAGGTGTCGGCGCAGGAAAAGCAAAAAGATATGGTGCGGAGTTCTGCCGGCTTATCAAGCAACATTGTGAAGAAAACGATATTGAGCGCCCGGAGGACCTGCGCATCAGAACCGTTGCCAATAAGTCGAAAATCAAGGTAAGTATCATTCAGAGTATAGATCGCAAGGTTGCGCTTGATGATATTGCCGTTGCCAAAGGAATCGAATTCGACGAACTCCTTGATGAGATAGAAGCCATCGTTTATTCGGGAACGAAGCTAAACATCGATTATTTCATTAACGACGTGATGGACGATGATCATATCGCGGAGATATACCAGTATTTCAGAGATTCGGAAACAGACAACCTGGAGACGGCCATTGAGGAATTGGGCGACGACTACACCGACGAGGAAATCCGCCTTGTCCGCATAAAGTTTATCTCGGAAATGGCCAATTAACAAGAGGGCCACAGCCATGTGGTCTTTTAAGGCGGCAGATAGCGGCTGCCGTTTGCTTCATGACATCTGTTTAGCCGCTAAGTTGAAAGCGATTTTCAATAGAAAAAATATAGAATATGACAGTTAATAAAGAACCAGAGAATAACGAAAGAAAGGGTCTGAACTTCATTGAGCAGATTGTTTCTTCAGATTTGAAAGAAGGAAAAAATGACGGACGGCTGCAAACGCGTTTTCCGCCAGAACCAAACGGGTATCTACACATCGGACATGCGAAAGCTATATGTATGGACTTTGGCATCGCCGAGAAATTTGGCGGTGTGTGCAACCTGCGTTTGGACGACACCAATCCGCAAAAGGAAGACACCGAATACGTTGAAGCCATCAAAGAAGACATCCAGTGGCTTGGATTCAAGTGGGGCAATATTTATCATGCCTCTGACTATTTTCAGCAATTGTGGGATTTCGCTGTACGCCTCATAAAGGAAGGAAAGGCCTACGTTGACGAGCAGACAAGCGAAGAGATTGCCGCTCAGAAGGGCACGCCGACACAAGCAGGCACCGACAGCCCCTACAGAAACAGACCAATAGAAGAAAATCTCCGTCTGTTTGAAGAAATGAATAGCGGCAAGGTGGCTGAAGGTGCGATGGTGCTCCGCGCCAAGATAGACATGGCAAACCCTAACATGCACTTTCGCGACCCAGTGATCTACCGCATCATCAACAAGGAACACCACATCACAGGCAACAAATGGAAAGCCTATCCTATGTATGATTTTGCACACGGACAGAGCGATTATTTCGAAGGTGTCACACACTCCATCTGCACCCTCGAATTTGTGCCTCACCGTCCTCTCTACGATTATTTCGTTGACGAACTAAAAGAAGGCAAGGACCTTCAAGACCATCGCCCCCGCCAGTATGAGTTCAATCGTTTGAATCTGACATACACAGTTATGAGCAAGCGCAAACTCCTGGCATTAGTCAAGGAGAACCTTGTGGCTGGATGGGACGACCCCCGCATGCCAACCATCTGCGGCTTGCGCCGTCGTGGTTATTCTCCACAAGCTGTGCGCAAATTTATTGACATGATTGGCTATACGAAGTTCGACGCACTCAACGATTACGAAATGCTGGAAGCGGCGGCACGCGAAGACCTCAACCGTCGTGCGCTCAGAGTGTCGGCCGTGATTAACCCCGTAAAACTGATAGTCACAAACTATCCAGACAACCAGGTGGAGGAACTCACTACCGTCAACAATCCCGAAAATCCGGAAGAGGGCACACACACCATCACCTTCAGCAAGCACCTTTGGATTGAGCGTGACGATTTCATGGAAGAAGCTCCCAAGAAATTTTTCCGCATGGTGCCAGGAAAAGAAGTACGACTCAAGAACGCTTACATCGTGAAATGTACGGGATGCAAGAAAAATGCCGACGGAGAAATCGAGGAAATCTATTGTGAATACGACCCCCTCAGCAAAAGCGGCTCGGAAGGTGCCAACCGAAAAGTCAAGGGAACGCTACACTGGTTGAGTGTCGACCACTGCCTACCAGCAGAGGTGAGAATCTACGATCGACTCTTTGCCGTTGAGAATCCGTCAGCCAGCGACAAAGATTTCAGAGAATTGCTGAATCCAGATTCTCTTAAGGTGTTGAAAAACTGCTTCGTCGAGCAGTATGCCGCCGAACAGCAGGAGAATCGTTATCTGCAATTCCAGAGAATTGGTTATTTTACCTACGACAAAGATTCTTCGATGCAGCATTTGGTGTTCAACAAGACTGTCGGACTGAAAGACAACTGGAAGAAAGGGAACTAGTTTCCCGATTACTAAAAAATATATGTAAAGGAATGGGCATTCTGAATTTTGTTCAGAATGCCCATTCCTTTATTTCCCCTCTTACTTCTCTAAAAGGTCTGGTCGCAACCGTTTCGTTCGCTCAAGGCTCTGAGTGAGTTCCCACTCCTTGATTTTTGCGTCATGTCCTGAAAGCAGGATTTCTGGCACCTTCCATCCTTTGTAGTCAGCAGGGCGCGTATAGACAGGTGCTGCCAGCAAGTTGTCCTGAAAAGAATCCGACAACGCACTCTGTTCATCGCTGAGCACGCCAGGAACGAGTCTTACGACAGCATCGGCCATCACGCCGGCAGCGAGTTCCCCTCCTGTTAG
>ULOM01048631.1_pt1 | contig 15623 bp, 15 predicted proteins | sample 1952561 | NCBI WGS metagenome assembly ULOM01 (sample SAMEA4835602, study PRJEB28245) | human gut metagenome | biome: gut microbiome; material: fecal sample | place: Denmark | collected 2008
AAATAAGAAAATAATACGGAAAATAAGCAAAAAATAGCATGTTGCCTTCTTTTTACTGAATACAAATCCCAGTAAAAAGAAGGCAACATAACGATAAGAATAAGGACAGTCCTAATCATCGTTACCAATAATAACATATTTTTGTGTCGGGCTATTAGGAGAGTTTGGTTCTGTCATGCGGAGAGACTTGCCCAATAGTGGGTCTATAAGTTTTTTCTTCATCTTATACTTCTCCTTCAATTTAAGAAATTCACTAATTTCAGACAAGCTTCTCGGTTCAGAACAAAAGGCAAGGAGTAATTCTTCTTTACTTACTGCCTTTTCACCTATACTCCTTGCTTTTTCGTCTTCACTCCTTGCCAAGGAATCACCACTCCTTGCTTTTTCCGTATTACTCCTTGCCAAATCACAGCTGATGATTTCAGTCTCATTGTGTTTTTCTGCAAGGACACGATAAATGCAAACAGTAAACTGGTTTCCATCTTTACTATCTATAAATTTGACATGGCTATCCTCTGACAATACTCGAGGAATGCCTGACCCCAATCCGCGATACGGCATTGTCTTGGCGCAGAAATTTGCCATGAGAGGATTTCGTGCAAAAGAATTGCCGAGCATCACCTCCTCTATGCTATGTCCACCCATGATGCAGCCAGGATTGATAATCTCCACACGGTCGTCAAACACAAGAAGACGAATTGCTGCAGTCTTTAGCAAATCGGCATGAACCAAAGCATTCTGTAGTAATTCCTCCAGTACCGTCTCTGGAATTTCCAATTTTCCCACAGAATTGAAAGATTGTCCACTTTGTGTCCGATGGAGACAGGACTTCAACCACATCATACCTTGTTCATACATTTCGGGGATAGTACCTTCAATGTCACGACTGTCACGATATTCGGTACCTGCAATATTATTACCATAAAACCAAACGGCTTTTATAACAAAAGTCGGTTTGAAGAGTTGGGGGTGTTGTCCAAAGAAGAGCAACCCTGCTGTAGTAAGTTTGCCATCTTCATCGGTTATATGCAAACTGCGAAGTAACCGTTCCTTGGGAAGATTGAAGTCAGCCATTGGCTTATGATACACATTGTCGAAGAAACGATCAAGTGCCAGTGTGTCAATATCTTTATCAGATGTTCCGTACACGCCCATTTCATCAGGATGAAATTCGCCTGACTCTTGGAACAAGGCAAGAATTTCACTGTTTTCCGTCACACGACGTTTGTCTGCTCCTTGCTTTACCCAAATCGTTCCAGACAAATCCTTATAAGGTTTATTCCTTCCACGGAGAATAGATGCAACAAGAATCAGTTTGCCATCCAAATCAACAACTTCAGTTCGAATGTATATCGTAGGACGTATATGTTCATTAGCAGTATTTCCCAATTCGCGAGAAACATTTTGTATGGTGTCATAATCAAGGCCAATGACATTTCCTGATTTATCTTCCACACCAAATAAAATCTCACCTCCTTCACAATTAGCAAAGGCTACCATTTCTTCAGCAATCTGCTTTTGTGTAGTAAACTGCCTTTTGAATTGCACATGGCTTGTTTCGCCACAGCGTATTTTGTCTTTTAATTCATCACGTGTCATAAGTCAGTCGTTTTGGTATGGCAAATCAAGTCGTGTATATCAACATTTAATACATTGGCAATATGTGCCAAAGTATACAAATCTGGTTGTGCATGATTATTGCACCATTTTGAAACGGTCGCAGGATCTTTCTCCAGCATTTTGGCAAGCCATTTTCCCATGATGCCTTTCTCCGCCAAAACCGCCTTTATACGATTCAATTCAGTCATATTTCCATTATAATTTGCGTTAAGCGCAAAGTTACAAAGAAATCATGAGAATAAAGAATATCTGATGTAAAAGATTTCCAACAAGTGACTAATTGAGGCTGTGTAAGATGAGTTATTATAGATGAGTTATTATAATTGGGATAAAAGAGTAATATGTCATTCTTCGCATAAAAGTAGCCAATGAAAACAAAGGGAAAATGACATTGGGAAATGTTTAACAAAAGAATGTCTCTCATCCGTATTTTGTACGTCAAAATACGGAACGTGCTGTAAAGGTACATTTTTTCTTGCATTTATTATCATCTTCTCCCGAAAATCTTCCGCCATTTTGCGATTTTCCGTAGAAATGTTTAATAAATCTACCATATCAGCACCATAAAACACCTTGATTTTCAGTCTCAATTCGGTTCATCCGTATTTTGACGTACAAAATACGGATGAACGGATAGAGACACAAAGCCACTATGAGGTGAAAATGCGGCACAATCAGCACATTTGATTTGTGAAACATTGAATCCCATAACTGGACAAACATACACACAGATAGTATGATTTTATGAACAATGTTATTGTAAAATTGGCATCGTCATCCCAGGTGATGGCAGCCAGCAGTGACATAAAGTAGCGGAGAGGTTATGAAGCAGGATTGCACGGTTTCTCAGTCTACAGCCGACGAAATAAAGAGTTTTCAGGCAACTGAAAGCAAAGGATTTCCAGAGGGCACACACGTTTCTGAGCCAGACGATATGACTGGTTCAGCGATAAAGAAGTGTTCGCAGGTGAACAAGGAAACTGAGACTGAGGAAGAAAACGAATCCATTCCCGAAGTGGTTCCAAGTAATGACGATAAAGATAACTGCACGTCATGGAGTTATCTTTTTGTACACAATCAAAAAGTAAAGTCGATAGAAGAGCAGCTAAAGAAAGATGGAGTAACCCATTTTGTGCATAAGACAATAAAATATGTTCCCCGTCATAGGAACAGAGGCGGAATGCGCGAAGTGGAAACCCCTTCGGTAAGTGGACTGATATTCTTGCAAGGTAACCCAGAAATATTACAGGACTACTTAGACCAAAACATAAAACCATACAAACTTTGTAAAAATTGTAGTACAGGAAAGGTTGCCACTATCCCTTGCAACCAAATGGAACCATTTATGCGTGTGGCAGAAACCGAGCCAGAGCGTCTCCGTTTCCTTCTTCGTCCTTTTGTTTATTATTCCAAGAACCGTACCCTACTTCGCATTGTGACTGGTGAATATGCCGGGCTCGAAGGTTATGTAATCCGCATAGCCCGAGACCGCAAGCTTGTCATGGATGTCGGTGGAATGGCAGTAGCTTTATCAGGCGTACATGCCGAACGGTTCGAAGAAGTAAATAAGAACGAGGCAGACAAAAAAGAGCGCGAGCTGTTCTACAAGCGCAACCTACATGAGCGCAACGCCTTTATCGACCGATACTTTCATCAAGTGAAGACCGCCCAAGAGGTGTCAGCCCAAGTAGAAAATATAGAAATACTCCGTCTTCAAACTCTTGCAGATGTAAGAGACAAGAAATTGGATCTGAAAGATGCCTATGACACCTTCTATTTTATGATAGAAGAGATAGGCTACTACTATGCACCTTTCATCGACTATTTCAAAGACGAGCTTAGCCCCATCTTTGAAGCAGGAAGAACCGTAAAGGAAGAGATAGAGAAAGTTATAAAGATATTCAAGGACAGCGACAAAGAGCTGCATAATCGCTGCGAAACAGAATTTGAGGCGTTGCAAAACAACTACGGCTATCTGTTTGAATAGTTTTTATTAGCCATCGTAGAGAAGTAAAAATGGAAACCGATTTCTTCGCATATTCTCGTCGAAAAATAGAAAAAGACAAAGAAGAAGGTCACTTTGAGGCTGCTCACAATCGTGAGATGGCACTCCGTTGCTTTGTCAACTTCTTGGGTAAAGAGGAATTGTCATTAAACGAATTGACTCCAGAACTTATGGTAAAATTCGAGGAATGGTTGAATACCAAAGGGCGTAAACAATCAACAACTCGACTCTATCTATACCAAATCAGTTCGGTATATAATATTGCAGTAAAAGAAGGAATTGTTCCAAAACTTAAATTACTGAAAGGCGTAAGAGTTGCTTTGCCAGCCAAAAAAGAACGTGAATTGCTGTCAGTTGATGAATTACGTAGAATGCGTTATGCCGACCTGTCTGATTCCATACCACAAACTTTTGCCCGTGATATGTTCTTCTTTTGCATCTACGGCAGAGGCATCAGTTTTACAGATTTGGCAAACATCAAGAAAACCGACATCAAAGGATTCACATTAACATACATCTCACAAATACCAGGATTGCCACGTATAACCGTACAATGGGATGCAGCCATGCAGGAAATCGCAGACCGCTACCCCTCTGATTCAGAATTCTTATTCCCTTTCATCAAATCAACAGATATGCAAATGGCGGATTGCGAGGTGAAAAGGGTGCGACAGAATGTGATGAGAGCCTTTAAAAGAATTGCTACTCGTTGCAACCTATCTGTTGTTCCGTCAATGGGAATGGTAAAAGATATCTATCAGAGAGCTATTGATGGGGTGAGTGTGAGCAAGATAATATAAAATTGAGAAAACTAAATCAAACAAAAATATGCGTGATTTTAAAGACATTAAAGTTGCAGTGGCCGGTACAGGCTACGTGGGACTGAGTATAGCTACATTGCTATCTCAACATCATCATGTTACAGCAGTAGATGTAATCCCTGAAAAGGTGGAAAAGCTTAACAATAAGATTTCACCAATCCAGGATGATTATATCGAAAAGTATTTGGCTGAAAAGCCATTGAACCTTGTAGCCACACTTGACGGCAAATCTGCTTATGCTGATGCCGATTTTGTGGTTATAGCCGCACCTACCAATTATGATCCAGTAAAGAACTACTTCGACACCACTCACGTGGAGGAAGTAATAGACTTGGTGTTAGAGGTTAATCCTGATGCCATCATGGTCATCAAATCAACCATTCCTGTCGGCTATACTCGAAACCTCTATTTGAAGTATGCTCAGAAAGGAGTTAAGAAGTTTAATCTCCTCTTCTCTCCAGAGTTCCTTCGTGAGAGCAAAGCTCTATACGACAACCTCTACCCCAGCCGTATAATCGTTGGCTATCCCAAGATTATCAACAAGCCAGAGTTTGAGGCTGAGAACAAGGCTATCGAATCTGTAACAGATGTTGATATGTTGATTGAAGCAGCAAAGACTTTCGCTGCACTTTTGCAGGAAGGTGCCATCAAGGAAAACATCGACACTCTCTTTATGGGTATGAAGGAAGCCGAGGCTGTTAAGCTCTTTGCTAACACCTACCTCGCTCTTCGTGTAAGTTACTTTAACGAGCTTGATACTTACGCAGAAGTAAAGGGGCTCGACTCGAAAGCAATTATCGAAGGTGTAGGTCTTGATCCCCGTATCGGCACACACTACAACAATCCTTCATTCGGTTATGGTGGCTATTGCTTGCCGAAAGATACCAAGCAGCTCCTCGCAAACTACGCAGATGTACCCCAAAATATGATGTCTGCTATAGTTGAGTCAAACAAAACTCGTAAGGATTATATTGCTGATGCCGTATTGCGTAAAGCTGGCTATTATGCAGAAAACGGTCAGTGGGATGTGAGCAAGGAGCAGGCTTGTGTAATTGGTGTATACCGTTTGACTATGAAGTCAAATAGCGACAACTTCCGCCAATCAGCCATCCAAGGCATTATGAAGCGTATCAAAGCAAAAGGCGCAGAAGTTATCATCTATGAGCCAACACTTGAAGACGGAACCACTTTCTTTGGCAGCAAGGTAGTTAATAGTCTTGATGATTTCAAAGCTCAAAGCAAGGCAATCATTGCCAATCGCTTTGATGACTGTCTGAAGGATGTAGAGGATAAAGTATATACACGAGATATATTCAGAAGAGACTAAGAGATGGTAGAATATAATGTAAACTTAGAAGGCAAGACGGTTTTTGTAACAGGTGCTGCTGGCTTTATTGGCAGCAACCTTGTTAAGCGTCTTTTTCACGATGTAAAGGACATAAAAGTAATCGGTATTGACTCAATTACCGATTATTATGATGTCAACATCAAGTATGAACGTTTGAAAGAAATTGAGGCTTTGGGGCGGGACTGGACTTTTGTTCATGCTTCAATTGCAGATAAAGATGCTGTTGAGAAAATCTTCACCGAAAATAACATTTCCGTGGTTGTAAATCTCGCAGCCCAGGCTGGTGTACGATATAGTATTACTAATCCCGATGCTTATATCCAGAGCAACCTTATCGGTTTCTACAACATACTTGAAGCTTGTCGTCATCATGAAGTAGAGCACCTTGTGTATGCTTCATCTTCATCTGTTTACGGCAGCAACAAAAAGGTTCCGTACTCAACCGACGACAAGGTAGACAACCCTGTGTCTCTTTATGCAGCTACCAAGAAGAGCAACGAGCTTATGGCTCATGCATATAGCAAACTCTATAATATTCCTTCTACAGGCTTACGTTTCTTCACTGTCTATGGTCCAGCTGGTCGTCCCGACATGGCGTACTTTGGTTTTACCAATAAATTAGTAAAAGGCGAAACCATAAAGATTTTCAACTATGGCAATTGCAAACGCGACTTTACTTTCGTAGATGACATAGTAGAAGGTGTAGTTCGTATTATGCGGCACGCTCCAGAAAAACAGAACGGTGAGGACGGTCTTCCTATTCCTCCATACAAAGTATACAACATAGGCAACAACTCTCCAGAAAATCTTCTTGACTTCGTAACCATCCTACAAGAAGAACTTGTACGTGCTGGAGTTCTTCCCAAAGACTATGACTTTGAAGCCCACAAGGAACTTGTTCCCATGCAGCCAGGCGATGTGCCTGTGACTTATGCAGACACAACACCACTAGAGTGTGACTTCGGGTTTAAACCAAATACAAGTTTGAGAGAAGGATTGAGACTCTTTGCCGAATGGTATGCAGAGTATTATAAAATGGATAATAAATAAAAAACAATAAAACTATGAGCATTTTTGCAGGTAAAACCCTTATGATTACTGGTGGAACAGGATCCTTCGGTAATGCAGTGTTGAATCGTTTTCTTTGTACAGATATAGGTGAGATACGTATTTTTTCACGAGATGAGAAGAAGCAAGATGATATGCGCCATGAATATCAGGTAAAATATCCTGATGTGGCCAACAAGATTAAGTTCTTTATTGGTGATGTACGCGATTTGCAATCATGCCGTAATGCCATGCCTGGCGTAGATTATATTTTCCACGCAGCAGCCTTGAAGCAGGTGCCCTCTTGCGAGTTCTTCCCGATGGAGGCTGTAAAGACTAACGTTATTGGAACGGATAATGTACTTACAGCTGCTATTGAGGCTGGTGTAGGTGCTGTTATCTGTCTCTCTACTGATAAGGCTGCTTATCCAATCAATGCTATGGGTATCACCAAGGCTATAGAGGAAAAAATAGCCGTGGCAAAGAGTCGTTATTCAGGCAAGACAAAGATTTGCTGCACACGTTATGGTAACGTAATGTGCTCACGTGGTTCTGTAATTCCTTTGTGGATTGATCAGATTCGTAATGGCAACCCTATCACATTGACCGAACCCAAGATGACTCGCTTCATCATGTCCCTTGAGGAGGCTGTTGACCTCGTTCTCTTTGCTTTTGAGCATGGCCAGAACGGTGATATTCTTGTACAGAAGGCTCCTGCTTGCACTATCCAGACACAGGCAGAAGCAGTATGCGAGCTCTTCGGTGGCAAGAAAGAAGAAATCAAGGTTATCGGTATTCGTCATGGTGAGAAGATGTACGAGACATTGCTCACCAAGGAAGAGTGTGCCAAGGCTGAGGATATGGGCAACTTCTATCGTGTACCTGCTGACAACCGTGGTTTGAATTACGACAAGTTCTTTAAGGAGGGCGACACCAAGCGTGCTGAAATCGAAGAGTTCAACTCAGACAACACCTATCGTCTGAACTTGGAGGAAACAAAGGCAAAGATAGGCAATTTGGAGTACATCAAGAAAGAGTTGAGTGGCGAGGGTAACTTCGTGCAGTAAACAATGCCATTATGAAGATTTTAGTTACTGGAGCCAAAGGTTTTGTGGGCAAAAACCTTTGCGCTCAACTCAATAATATAAAAGACGGCAAGGCACGTTGCTACGGGGACTTGCAGATAGAGGAAGTTTTCGAGTACGACCTCGACTCTACGCCAAAGCAGCTTGACCAGTGGTGCAAGGAATGCGACTTTGTGTTCAACCTTGCAGGTGTCAATCGCCCCAAGGATAATGACGAGTTTATGAAGGGCAACTTTGGTTTCGCCTCAACTTTGCTCGACACCCTTAAAGCTCACGGCAACAACTGCCCCGTTATGCTTTCAAGTTCACAGCAAGCGTCCTTGACAGGACGTTTCGGCAACAGCGAGTATGGAAGAAGCAAGAAGGCAGGCGAGGATTTGTTCCTTGAGTATGGCAAGGAGACTGGAGCCAAAGTATTGGTTTATCGTTTCCCTAACCTCTATGGCAAATGGTGCCGTCCCAACTACAACAGTGCCGTAGCCACCTTCTGCAACAACATCGCCAACGACCTCCCCATCACTGTCAACGACCCAAGTGTAGAACTTGAACTGCTCTACATCGACGACCTCGTTGACGAAATGATTCACGCATTAAAGGGTGAGGAACATCATTGCGAGTTTGAGGGACTTGAAGTACTTCCTTCAGCAGAAGGCAAGTATTGCTATTGCCCTATCACCCATAAGGCTACTCTTGGTGAAATCGTAGACTTGCTCCATAAGTTTGCCGATATGCCCAAGACATTGATGATACCCGAAATCCCTGCCGACTCATTTGCCAAGCGTCTGTACAGCACATTCCTTAGCTATCTGCCAAAGGATAAAGCTATTTTCGACTTGAAGATGAATGTAGACCCACGTGGATCGTTCACAGAATTGGTTCACACCCTCAACTGTGGTCAGGTAAGCATCAATATCTCTAAGCCTGGTATTACAAAAGGTGAGCATTGGCACAATACCAAGTGGGAACAGTTTATTGTTGTAGCAGGTCACGGACTCATCCAACTTCGCAAGGAAGGAACAGATGAAGTATTGAACTATGAAGTAAGTGGTGACAAGATACAGTCTGTCATCATGCTCCCTGGTTACACCCACAACATCATCAACCTCTCCGACACAGAAGATTTAGTTACAGTTATGTATTGCAACGAAATCTTTGACCCCTATAAGCCAGATACCTATTTTGATAAGGTAGAACAGAAATAAAGATAAGGAACATGGAAAAGCAACCCAAATTTGATTATTCAGATATAAAGTTTAAGGATAATGGCAAATTAAAGCTCATTATCGTTGTCGGTACACGCCCTGAGATTATCCGTCTCGCCGCCGTTATCAACAAATGCCGTCAGTATTTCGATGTAATTCTCGCCCACACAGGTCAGAACTACGACTATAACCTCAACGGTATTTTCTTCAAAGACTTGAAATTAGCTGAGCCTGAGGTATACATGGATGCTGTAGGTGATGACCTTGGTGCCACATGCGGCAACATCATCAACTGCTCTTACAAGCTCTTTGCCCAAACCAAACCAGACGGAGTTTTGGTGTTAGGTGATACCAACTCATGTTTGAGCGTTATCGGTGCCAAGCGTCTCCACATCCCCATCTTCCACATGGAGGCAGGCAACCGCTGCAAAGACGAATGTCTCCCCGAGGAGACCAACCGCCGTATCGTTGATATTATCAGCGACGTAAACATGGCATATTCAGAGCACGCAAGAAGATACCTTGCCGACTGTGGCCTACCCAAGGAGCGCACCTACGTTACAGGCTCACCCATGGCAGAAGTACTCCATAACAACCTTGCTGAGATAGAGACCAGCGATGTTCACCAGCGCCTCGGCTTGGAGAAGGGCAAGTATATCCTCCTCTCTGCCCATCGTGAGGAGAACATCGACACAGAAAAGAACTTCCTTTCTCTCTTCAATGCTATCAACCACATGGCAGAAAAGTATGACATGCCTATTCTCTACAGCTGTCATCCACGCTCACGCAATCGTCTTGCAGCATCTGGTTTCCAGCTCGATTCACGTGTCATCCAGCATGAACCTCTTGGCTTTCACGACTATAACTGTCTTCAAATGAATGCCTTTGCAGTAGTTTCTGATTCTGGTACACTTCCTGAAGAATCAAGCTTCTTCACCTCAGTAGGTCATCCATTCCCAGCTATCTGCATCCGTACATCAACAGAGCGTCCTGAGGCTATCGATAAAGGCGACTTTATCATTGCAGGTATCAACGAGAAGTCATTGCTCCAAGCTGTAGATACTGCTGTAGAACTTTGCCGTGATGGTCAGCATGGTATTCCTGTACCTGATTATGTAGATGAGAATGTATCAACAAAGGTTGTGAAAATCGTGCAGTCCTACGTTGGTATCGTCAACAAAATGGTATGGCGTAAGTTCTAAAAAATGGAAACTGTTGTACATGTAGTTTTTGAAAGAATGTGGTGCGATACTACCAATAGTTGTAAAGAATACAATGAAAATTATAATTCGACATATTAATTTTATATGAAGAATATTTTATCACAAGCATTTGGTAAATATATCAAAACAAAATTATTAATGCAGTTGTTATGTTATATTACTCCAGCACTAATGGGGGTTATATTATCTTCGTATAGTGCCAAAGAGTGGATATTACACAATATTCCTGAGTGGTTGCATAATATTTTGATAAACGGTTGGACGCAATTTTTGCTAATTATCATTGGTACAGTTGCTATTCCATGTGCAATATATTCGCTTATAGAATATTCTGAGTTTCGGAAAAGGAGGTCTGGCTATGATATTTTACTCTGTTTGATAACAAACATTGATAAAGCTGTAAAGCTGAAAAGACAACGTTTTAGAAGGATACGAGAGAGTAATTACAAATCAGATAAAACTATATTTCGTAGTATAACAAGGCCTGATTTACAGATAGAAAATCTTTGCGAAGCTATTTGTTTTATAATGCGCCTATGGACTAAGGATGAGGAAGTTAAATCAACAGTATTTTATTGTAAAAATAATAAATTAGCAAATGTTCTTGCTGTATGTGGTGAAGATAAAATAAAACCTAAAATTCATGAATTAAACAATAAGTCATTAGCAAAATATGCTTTACAAGAAGGACGCTCGCAAATTATTGACGATGTGGATCAGAATGAATATTTTATAAAACCATATGGCTGTAAGGCGAAATCTGCATTTATAATACCCATATACGATGGTGGTGATGCTGTATTTGTCATATGTTTTACGTCTCCCAACACAAATTGTTTTGATAAAAATGAAATGAAAAGGTACGAAGCTGTTATCGAAGAAATATCAAGCAGGATGATGTTGGAATGGCACTTGTATGAATTATTAAAACAAGGAGAAAATGCGCAAAGATAATAGGAATGCTACAAATTTAGACGTTAAGCTTAAGCAAACGAGATTTAAGAACAAATCTATTGGCAAAAAAGATATTCATAAGAGTAGCATTAATGATAAAAAAAGAAGGTGGAAAATAGTACGCATAAGTGAAGAAAAGTTAGGTGGACATTTTTCGGAGATTAAAGACTCAATGTCTCAACTAAAAACTATTTTGGGTGAATTCTATTGATTACATAAATAACAAAATAAAATGTCCAAAACATCAAACAATAATACTCGCATTGCAAAAAATACTATTTTTCTATATTTTCGGATGATGCTGCTAATGGTGGTGTCATTATACACTAGTCGTGTGGTATTAGCAACTTTAGGTATCGAAGATTATGGAATATATAATGTAGTCGGTGGCTTTATAGGGATGTTCGCATTCTTAAATGGCGCAATGTCTGGATGTACCCAACGTTTTATAACAATAGCATTAGGAAAAGGAGATGAACAAAATCTAAAAAGAGTGTTTTCTACTTGTGTCATTACTCATGGCATGATTGCTATAGCTGTATTTTTACTTGCCGAAAGTGTAGGCTTATGGTTCGTAATAGAGAAGTTAGTTATACCAGAGAATAGAATGGCAACTGCAATGATTGTTTATCAGTGCTCTATTGTTTCTACAATAGTGATGATAATGAGCTTTCCTTACAATGCAGATATTATTGCTCACGAAAAAATGTCGGCATTTGCTTATATTTCAATTTTTGAAGCATTTGCCAATTTAAGCATAGTGTATCTACTACATATTGTAAATGCTGACAAATTGGCTCTCTATGCAATATTGTTGATGCTTGTCAAAATTTCAGTGATTATGGTGTATCGAATATATTGCAAACGCCATTTTTTTGAGTCGGGGTTCAGATGGTTATTTGACAAGATATTGTTAAAAGAAATGCTTACATTTACGAGTTGGAATTTATTTGGTGGAATAGCAGGAACGTTAATGGGACAGGGTATAAATGTCTTGTTGAACTTATTTTTTGGACCGGCAGTAAATGCTGCTCGTGGAGTTGCTGTGCAGGTTCAAAGTGCAGTACAGTTGTTTTCAACTAATTTCCAAACAGCTCTTAATCCCCAAATGATGAAGAGTTATGCTGCGGGAGAATTGCAAATAATGCATATGCTATTGTTTAGATCTGCAAAATTTACCTTTATGTTATTGCTATGTTTAATGTTACCATTAATATTAGAAATTGATACGGTATTAGGACTTTGGTTGAAAGAAGTACCGAAATACACAAATATATTTGTGTGCTTAATGTTGTGTATATCTATGGTTGATGCAGTTTCTAATCCTTTAATGACAGCCTCTGCTGCTACAGGTAAAGTGAAGGTTTACCAATCTGTAGTTGGCGGAATATTACTAATGATAGTACCACTTGCTTACATACCATTAAAATTAGGCGCAGAACCATATTCGGTATTTATTGTACATTTGACAATAGCCATAATTGCGTTTATAACTCGAATATTCATTATTCGGAAGTTGATAGATTTATCTATTAAAGAATATCTTATGAATGCAATTCTTCCATGCTTAAAAGTAGCTTTACCCTCTATATTTATATCATTAGCGATAAAAATGAGCCTTCCCAATGAATTAGTTTATTCTATTATTGTTGGTGTTATTACATTGATTATGGTACCCATCACATCCTGTTTATTTGGCCTAACTGAGAATGAACGGCAATTCGTATTATCCAAAATTCCAATTTTAAGAAAATGATATATATTATAGATAAGAAAAATTGTTGCGGTTGTAATGCCTGTGCCTCAATCTGTCCCAAACAGTGTATCACAATGAAGGAAGATTGTGAGGGCTTCTTATATCCACATGTAGATAATACAACTTGTATAGAATGTGGACTATGTGAAAAGGTATGTAATGAGATACATCCTTATGAGAAGAGAATACCCAAACAGGTCCTTGCTGCTATTAATAAAAATATAGATGTCCGTATGAAAAGTTCTTCTGGTGGCATGTTTTATATATTAGCAGAGAAAACCATAAAGGAAGGAGGAATAGTATTTGGTGCGTGTTTTGATGCAGATTGGCAGGTCGTTATAACTTATGCAGAGGACTTGAAAGGTATTGAAGCCTTTATGGGATCTAAATATGTCCAGGCTCGTATAGGTAATGCATATAAAGATGTCAAAAGATTTCTTTTAGAAGGTAGAAAAGTGCTTTTCTCTGGGACTCCTTGTCAGGTCGCAGGATTACATAAGTTTTTAAGAAAATCATACGACAACTTATTAACGGTAGATTTTGTATGCCACGGAACGCCAAGTCCTAAAGTATGGAACTTATATTTAAAGGGCGTATTACAAGAAATAAAAAGTATACATAATATTGAATTTAGAAATAAAAAGAATGGGTGGAAAAATTTTAATTTTAATCTTGTATATGATAAAAACAATGAAACAGTATCGTTATTGTCTCCAGCCAGTCAAAATCATTATATGAAGGCTTTTTTGCAAGATATAATTCTTCGCCCATCTTGTTATGATTGTAAGGTAAAAGAGCTTAGAAGTCAAAGTGATATAACAATTGCAGATTTTTGGGGAATTGAAAAAATATTTCCAAATATAGATGATGATAAAGGAACAAGTTTAGTTTTCATTAATACCGATATTGGTGCAAATGCTTTAGATTTTACAAGTATAGAATATTTAGAAACTGAATATGACAAGGTCAAAAATCTTAATAAAGCATGTATTTATTCATCTGCTCCCCATCCTAAACGAGATTTCTTTTTTGATAGATTAAATAGGGGTGAGAATTTGATTAAATTGATAGAAATATGCACTAAACCCTCATTAAGATATAGAATTAAGCAATACTTAAGTGGATTTATACATTTGGTACATAATGGGGGGGGAAACAAATATTATAATCAAATAGAAGATTTACAGAATATGAATATCTCATCCATATACTTTCGCAATAAACAAAACGGATGGAGAGCCTATTGCGTGGAAATTACTTTAAAAGAATATAAGAAAGTAAATTAAAATTCGGGTGTTATTTAATATTATAAAAATGTTTTACGATGAAAATAGGAATATTAACATTTCACTGGGCAACTAACTATGGGGCTATATTACAATGCTATGCTCTGCAAAATTTTCTTGAATCATTAGGCAATGAAGTTCAGGTTATCAATTATAAGCCAAAACAATATGATGACAATCTATATACATTTTTGCATTTTCGTAAGTTTAAGAATCTTATAGGGTATTTTAGAGAAAGGAGGAAAGAATTTGTATTAACAAAATTCCGTGCAAAATACATTCATCAGACAAAGAGGTTTTATTCATATATGGATTTATCGCCTTTTGTTTCTAAATTTGATGCTATAATATCAGGAAGTGATCAAGTGGCTAACCCTTCTTTTCTTTTGTCTGGAGAAGGTGCAAGTATTATATCTCCTACATTTTTCCTTGGGTTCCCTTTTGATGGCTTGCGTATTGGTTATGCATTGAGTTTTGGTTGCGTTTCTTATCCAAATAATGCTTGCAATATTGCTGCAAATTATATTAGAAAATTTAATGTAATAACAGTACGTGAAAAATCAGGTATTGATATTGTGAAATCTATGGGAAGAGAAGATGTAAAAGTCGTTCCAGATCCAACTATTTTAATGCCATCTGAGTTTTATCAAAAAATGTCTGCTCCCCCAAAAATAACAAATACTTCTTATATATATAGTTTTTTTATCCGCTACATTAATGACAGAAAAGCAGCATTAAACAATATATTGAAAGGAAACAACATTCTGTGGAATAATGACGATAATGATTATTCTATGGAAGGTTGGCTGAGTAATATTAGACATGCAAAGTTTGTTATCACGGATTCATTTCACTGTGTGGTAATGTGTTTAAAATTCCATGTACCTTTTGCTGTAATAACAGAAAAAGAAGGAAATGTCGGAATGAATGATCGTCTTTATACACTTTTAGACAAATGTGGTTTAATAAAATGCATACTACATAAATCACGAATAGACAAAGTTGCGAATATATTTGAAATGGACGTAAAATGGGACGATGTAGATACATCCTTATTAGAATATTGCAATGAGGGAAAATCTATTTTGATAAAATATATAAAATAAGATTTTATAATGTACGTATTAGTTGCTATAAGTTTATTCTCTATGCTATTAGCATATTTAGAATATAAAAAGAAGTGCAACAATGGACTTGCGCTTGGTTTCATATTACTTACAATAATTATGGGATTAAGGTTTGAGTATGGAAACGTACATGAATGGGCTTTCGCCAA
>ULOM01017236.1_pt1 | contig 14751 bp, 19 predicted proteins | sample 1952561 | NCBI WGS metagenome assembly ULOM01 (sample SAMEA4835602, study PRJEB28245) | human gut metagenome | biome: gut microbiome; material: fecal sample | place: Denmark | collected 2008
TGGGCTATCCACGGACTTCCGCACCTGAGCCTATATTCCACCATATTGATACAGTATCCAGAAACGGGCATAGTCACTCACAAAGGCATATTTCTTTGCTTGATATGCCTCAGCAGTATAAGGAATGATATTCACATCGAAGTTATCCTCATTCCACTCCTTAATTTCATAATCTGGCAAATACTTCTTCCAAGAAGCAATGCACTTCTGTGCAAGTTCAGGCAACGGTCCTCGCCCAAACCAGCAATAATGAATAATCTTTGGTATCATTATATTTTTGATTTTTCTTAGAATTTACAAAATCTTGTCGTTTTCGCCTATTTCCCGTTTCCGCTTATATCTGTTCTCTATCAATCTTACAAAAAGGCAATAACATAAAGTGCAAACAAGGCTCATCACCCTGTCTGCCTAACATATAAAATTATTCAAATGACTTATCTCAATCCGTAGTTTTTCACGATATTAGCTATAATGCTCCAAAAAACGAAATATCATAGAAGAAATAGTTTGTGGAGAAATCATTCTATTTCCAGCCCATCTCCTCCATGATTGATTCAAAGACCTGAGAATTAGGAATACAATGTCCAGCCTTAGATTCCTTATAAGCAAATTCCGCAGCAGCCTTTAAAGCTTCTTCATCTATCTGCCAAAAAAATTATCAGTATCAGACTTCTCATTTTGTTCTTCCAACAAGGAAACCTCTAATAAATCATGAAGATTGCTTCTATCTTCACGACTTAGATTTTTAATTTCATTCCAAAAAGGAACAACTACCGCTTTTGGTGCATTCATACGTAACACAATTGTTTTAAATCATTTTTCCCAACGCAACCTATAAATATATCCAGGCTCAGGATTGACAATGGAAAAACTATAGACTTTATTTCCTCCATCAAACGCTACGCTTTCGATATATTCAAAATCGCCATCAACATCCATATCAATTTTCTTACGCTCAAAAACAGCAGGTTCATGATAACCATTCTCTTTATATGAGAGCATCACATGATACGTTATCATCTCTATAGGATTGACCAACTTGCAACTCAACCATGATTTTGCAGTATTATCCACATCGTCATGGTCTGATTTAATATTCATCACGGTACATTCATTATATCGCAATGGACGATTAAATTTCACGACAGCCTCATCCCACTTATTGCAATTATCATTATGGCTTACGTTTTCAATAGTTTGAGTTTTAGAAGACAAGACTGGCATCTTGGTACCAGTCCATTTAAAATTAAAATGAATGTCAGTTAAAAACAAACGTTTACATTGAATCATACGATACGTATCCAATGTTGACTTTATCCCATCTTTAGACTGATAGATATACAAAGTATAAATACTCTTATAATCTTTTTCAGAATTGTCAAGAATTACTCGATTTATGCCTCGCAAAATTCCCCAAATAAGAGCAGCAAATCCGAAACATATAACACACAAGGCAACAATACACGCAGTCTTACTATTAATAAACATCAATACTAACCCTAAGATAGAGCATAAAGATGCAAGACCAGTACAAGCTGGTCCAATATAAGCTTTTAAGAAATTATAAACTTTCATTTCAAGCAATTTCTTCGTTTTTGATTATGCGTCCATTCCCATAATTACATCATTTTAAGTATTATTTTTTGCAAAGATAAGAACTTTTCATAAAACTTGCAAGCTTTTTAATGCTTTTCTTATCGAAATTAACAGTTATAAACTAAAATCTTCCCTCAGTTCCTCCACGAGCCACTCCATTCTCACATCCCAACTTCCAAGCCTTTCTGCCGTTTCACGATTTTTATCCACAAGAGACTGATAATCCTCAATATGCTCTATCACATTAGCAATCAGCTCTTCTGCCGAGATTTTATCACTCAACTCTATTACAGGATTATAACCGATGAAATCCACCAACTCATGAGGCTAAAATTTACAACTACCCTATTATTAAGTCTAAGATTTCATCTTTCATTGAGTTTACCCTATCCCTCACTCTAAAAATATCAACTTCTGGATTTGTATCATCCACAACCCTTGAGGGAACAATATCTACTCTATGAGTATCCACATCATACGAGCATTCATATCTATTGCTACCATCTTTTATGAAGTAATAAGCATGTCTCGTACACTCACAAAATAATGGTAACAAAAAGTACAAGAGAGTTTCCCCAGACATACCTGATACTAACGCATAAAAAATCATTGGTAAAGAATATGAAGAAACCAACTTAAAGGTAACAAGAAGTTTGACAAATGGGATTGATGTTGGTATAATTCTACCACGATTTCTCCAATTTGTTTTTATTCTCATAGCGACATTAACATCAAGAAACTCCTTACATTGCCGAACTGATAATCTATCTATGCACATATCCAACGAAAGAGAATGTTTATCTAAAGTATTGGGAGTTAAATCACCACTAATATTAGACAAATCAGACAAGCCCAACATTCCTTTAATTTTTTCCCTTACTTGTTTCTGTGCTTCCTGTGTTATAGAAAATTGAAAGGGAATAGAGCTTATGAATTTATTCATATAGCCCTCGTAATTAGCTTGCTGCCCATAAAAATGATGGAACAAATGCCCTGTCATATCATAATCCATCACCAAAATGATATTATCAAAGCCGAACTTATTGGAATTATGGCAATCAGAATAGTATGGATTATCCACCTGCGAGGACAAGACATTCATAATTCTAAAAAGGTGTGCAGGGTCTATTCTGTCAAGATCCTCAATTATTAAAACGGACTTTGCTATTGCATGTTCTAACGTCTTTTGGATAAGCATCGTAAAAGCATCACATTCACTAATACTTCCTTGCATTCCATAAAAACCATTCAGATAATCTTCAGCGTTACCAGCAACGTCTTGCTCTTGATACTTATCCACAATTGTTTTGGTTGTATCAACCAATGCCTCTATTTTTCCGACGACATCCCCTAAGACAGGAAGAGGTATAATTGAAGACATAAAACCAGCCAACTTAGATAAAGACTCCTTATTACAAACAGAATCAAAGATTTTATCACCCTCTTCTTTGTAATCAAAGATTCTATCATCTTTAATGAGTTGGAATAGAATATCACGTTTAATATACTCTATAATATCTTTATTGTCCTCAACCACATAATTGACAGGATGCAGTGTTATGAAATAATAGTCATTATTCTTAGGGTCAAAACTATTTATAAACTTGTTCAAGAAATATGACTTTCCATCCCCAAATTTTGCCGATAAAATCATTCGACTTTCATTCTTAAAGACTTGTTTAAAGTCTGCTATTTTCTGAGAAATATCAATCTCATCCATATTTTTTAGATTAAATGTCACTTTCGCCTCTATCATCCCAATCATACAAGCGAAAATCTTTCTTCAATTGGCTAATCATATTCTCTGTTGTACCTGCCATACTTGTCATATAGACAGTGGGATACATAGAACCACCCTCACAACACTTTGATTCACATTTCGCTTTTGCTTCTCGATATTTTTTCCATTCTTCAAGATATGAGAAATCCCAAATGTCATTTTTATCTTTGTTTTTTAGATGTTCTATAATGTCCTCAAGTTGTTTCTCTGCCAGGTCAAACGATTGACTTGCATCCTCGTTCATAGCTACTTGTGTAAAATCAAAGTCCGGATACATAATATCATCAATTAAAAAGTCAGCAAATTGGACAAACAACTGTGAATCAGAAATCATCTGCATAATAAATTTATTATCCAAAGGCTTAGTTAGACCACCTTCATGGCAGAGTATATGTCTAATTTCAAAAATTATTTCTATAGATTTGAAAAAATACGATATATTCTTTCGGGCCTCTTCATCTGGCAAATCAACTTTCCCCTCATACTGTATTATTTTATCAATCAATTTATGTCTAAAATCAACTCCCAACAATTGTCCTAAATGTTCAAAGATTTGATTTACAGAACTACATGGAAAATGATATGACAAGTATTCTCCCAGTGAAATTTCATTGCTTTGAAATGCCTCAATTACGTCAAAGTCAAAAGTTAATCCCCTTAGAAACTTCACCTTCTTTAAGTTGACTCGATATTCTTTTTTATCGATTATATCCTTGTATATTTGTCGGAAATGTTCCTCCATGATGGATACAATTTTAATCGGTACATATTCTAAAAGTTCACTATCATGAATGTTCTCGTAAACTCTATCCAAACCTGTCAATAATACCAAACCAGAAACAATAGAGCTAGAACGCCTCAATGATGATTTAATATCTTCTATGTTCTTCATATCCTATTTACATTCGTACCCCAATTTTTCTAACATTTCCATCATCTGATGGATTCTCTGTTTCCAATCACCATGTTTCAATGCCATCTCACGATTTTTATCCACGATCTCCTGATACTCATCAATATGCTCAAGAATATCCAAGATTTGGTCGTTGGCATGATTTAAATCCAAATGAACTACGGGATCATAGCCGATAATGTCAATTAACTCTTGAGGCGCACGTCCCAAGATGACAACTCCAGACAACATACATTCCCAATATCTCTGGGTTAAAGTATCAATACCTTCAGCCAGTTCTGGCTGATTATCCAAGCGAGTAAGTGCCAAGGTTATTTTAGAATCCGCTAATGCATCTGCCAGCTGTGCGCGAGTACTGAGACCAGTCTTCTCGTTTCTACTACTCAATACTTTTATGGACTTGTCAAATCTTGATGAATTCAATATTCTGCTACATCTTCCAAATTCCAAGTAATCAATAGAACGCTCGGACAATTTCTTCCCAGCATGATAAAGTTCAGTTTCTATCGCCTCTGGTAAATGAAAAATATTCACCTGTGGGCATAATCTCCTCATTTTCTCGGCAGTCTGAGAAGAAGTAAAAAACGCAGTGTGCACTTGATGCTTTTTAAACCATCTTGCCATGCTGTCCACATATCTTGGCCAACAATCCCAAATCATAGGAATCACTTCATAACTCATATAATCAGGAAATGTATCAAATCTAAGACTCGCTCCCTCAACAAATCTAAGGCGAGCTTCTTTAGAACTTTGCCTCAAAGATGGTAAGTCCAAGTGGTAGGCTAAACGCTCATAATATTTCTCCAATGGACGTATTGAAGTAACCTTGCCTCCACACTCTTCCCATTTTTGATATACAGCAAGTTTAAAGTTGCTGTTATTTTGATATATAAATGGCTTTACTGCCTTAATTATTTTTCCCATGACTTTTTTTATTAATAGTATTTATAGAGTCTATTAGCAGATGCTCTGATTTTTGTCTGATTGCATTCAATTTTTCTTCTTTTGATATAATAGTATCAGAATGAATCAAAGATGCAGAAACTTCTGATTTATAATATACCAACGAGTCCTTTTGGCTCAATGCATTAAGCAAGAACCTAGATTTGCATTTACGCTTGTCAACATTCATCAAATGTACCAAATTACCGACATAATAAAAAACAAGTGCAGCCATTCCATGAGCTATATAAAAAGGAACATAGTATTTATTTCCTGCTACTACACTCAGCACCGATAGAAATAGAATCGCCCCCCGAATAGCCATATATTTGTAATTATCCTCCTTAATGCATCATATATAATGCGACACCAGAATAGAGCCATCAAAAACCAAAGAGGACCATTACCTCCATATCCGACCATGGCATTACTTCCAAACCATTCAGAGGACACGCCCAATGTTCCAAAGAAAATCTTTTGTGAATTATCATCCATAGACAACACCAACGAAACTCCCAATGCGACTCCACATGTAATAAAATAAGGCACAAGCAAGCCGAAAAATGAAGATTTCAAACATTGCGTTCTTGATTTTTGATGATAAAAATAACCCGAAACAACGAAAAACAAAGGCATATGCCAAATATAAATAAAGCTGTGCAAAACATTAGGAATTATGCAATGACCGCATAGCATCGCCAAAATAGCAAGCCCCTTCATTAAATCATATGTTATATCTCTCTTTGCTACCATACTTACAATTTATACATATCAGGTTTTAAACCCATCTTCGGCAACAACACACGCTTTACTCGGTAGCTATAACTCATTTCTGCAAAAGATATAGCATACTCTTCAGGCACTTCAAGCTTACCGCAAACCAAGTCAGCAAGTACATTTGCCAAACCGGCACTATCATTTTGGTTCAACTTGATTCCATATTTCCAACCATTAGAACACACATCTGCACCACCGACATCCGTACTTATCACATAGCAGCCCAACGCTGCTGCCTGACTGTAAACATTAGCAAAACCTTCATGTCGGGCAGTGGCAAGCAGAACCTTCGCCCGATTATAATATTCAAAAACAGTCTTGGCATCATAAATCATGCCTGTAAATATCAACTTATCATTATACTGAGGACATTCCTCAAAGAATTGATCTATCACTTTTTGGAAGTCATCGCCCTCCTTTAGGTCAAAGCTACTCGTAATTGGACCAAGCATATAAATCTTCCAGTCCTTCAAGTCCACCTTTCGCAAGGCATTCAGAAGCATTTCGGTATTCTTCTGGTAGCAACCAATGCGCCCTACGCAAACCATGATATTCTCTTTCTCGGTAAAAGGCTTTCGCTTCAGACCATACGACTCAAACTTCTCGTCATCCAAGCAGGGATAAAAATGAAGCAAACCATTCCAATGTTTACGCTCACATAAATCTGCCATCAAATGATAAGCTGCCGTATTCGCCACGAGGTATGTAACATGACGAAAGAAATAGTCCGTCAATTTGTCCTTTATCCAGCCAGCCAAACCTCCAGAATAGTGGAAGCCATTCTGATTGAGTTCCTGTGCCTGCGGTTCTTCCATGTCACCGAAAACAACAACCTTTCCTTGTGGATTCATCTTTTTGTACAAAAAAGTTGCGAACATATGGACAGCACTACTGCCTGTAAGGAAGAGAACGTCGATGTCTTTGGCATGCGTCAAGATTTCCTTCAAGAACACCTTCCATACATTCTTGTTCTTCGTCTGCTCAATAGTCACACCTCGATGCAATTTCGGGATTTCCGTATTACCCAAGTTTTGGGTATATAAATATTTGCACTTGCCTCCCAGCTCCTTACATATATAATAAGGTATCAAGAAGATATCCTTGGAGAGGAACATCTCCTGAAATTGGGAGGCGTAAGCTAAAATCTTTATTGTATTATTCATTATTTTTGAGTTTTTCTTGAATCACAGTAATAGATTCTTCCAATCTAACAAGTGCCATTTCGAAATTCACATTGTCATTAGAAAAATCAGCTATAGCATCTCCAAAACCACTTTCTGAAAAATGCTCATATTGAGAAAAGAATTTATAGTAAGCATATATATATTTTGCACATTCTGAATATTGGGGTATTCTTTTTAAGGTTTCAAATATCACTTTAACCTCTTCTGAGATTTTGATCCGGACACTAGTGATACTTGATAATTAAATTTGATATATACAAATCAACAAATATAAGATCTAAATTCTAATCATTACTTAACTATTATATTTGTCTCCACCATAATACCCTTTTAGCTTATCAATATCACAAAGCAATTTCCAATTTTTCTCAAGCCATTCAGGATTATTGTTCCACCATTTTATCTTATTTAAAAATATTATTGTTTCCTCATCATACCGATAACCAACAATCTTTGCTGGTACACCACCTACTATAGCATATGACGGAACATCCTTAGTTACAACAGCATTAGCAAGAACAACTGCACCATCGTGAATCTCAACACCACCTATTAATGTTACATTTGCACCGATCCAACAGTCATTACCGATTCTATTCACTATTTCTCTATCTTTGTCATAGAACTTAAACTCCTCTATCATCTGCTCATTGGCGAAAGTCTTTCCTCGTGGATTATTTCCGTTGCTTTTAGAGAAGAACAAAGGACATGTTGTAGCGAACGGCGCCTTATAAGCATGGGTAGCATTGATGTATCGGCAGTTGGGACCGATGGACGTAAAGCGCCCTACCTCAGCACTAACCATTCCGTCTCCACCGACATAAGAGCCATAACCTAAAGAGCCAAAGAATGATGTTCTTGGTCCCACCATATTCATCCCCTCAAACTTGCAGCGATACGAAATATGAGTAGAATACCAAAACTTCACCTTATCCCCATTATGCCGTTTCTGCCATAAATAGAGGAGCAGATGACTTAAAACCGGCAACTTCTTTATTATTGCTAATAATTTTGTCATTCTATTTTAAGAAGTGAATTAACTTATACAGCAACAACCAATCGTATCTGCGATGCAGCCCAGGATACAGCTTTCTGCATTGCTCTGGATAGTAGTTGCGCTCACCAAGATAAAAAACATACAACGCCATCTTTTCCCAAAAAGACTTGCCCTTGAAATCAAGATAACCAAGAAAATCTTCCTTGATATCCTTTCGAGCACGAGAGGCAGCGGAGAAGTCTATATTTGTTGTTAAAATAGGTTTAGACACCTTATATATTATTGTATGCTTATAGATTCTATACAACCATTCCAGATCTTCAAAACGGCGTATATTCACATCAAAAGGCTCTTTAAGACATAATTCTCTGGTACATACAAATGCGCCCGTTCGAGGTAGAATTCTACCAAAGAAATGCTCCTTGTAAGGGTTTTCAACCATCCCCTCTTGATATTTACATGCTAATGTCTTGTTTCCACATCGTGAAGTGTAGAATGGTGCAAATATGAAAGAGGTATCGTTGTGATTATTTATATTCTTAGCAAAATACTCTAAAGCGTCAGGTTCTAAATCATCGTCGGCATCAAGAAACAGTATCCACTCCCCTTTAGCATTCTTCACACCAGTATTTCGAGCCTTGCTCGGTCCGCCATTCTTCTGCTTTATCAGTCGAATACGAGGACCAGCAATAGACTCTACAATTGCTACAGAATTATCTGTGGATCCATCATCTACTACTACCACTTCAAAATCGGAATAATCTTGAGAAAGAACACTCTTCAGAGTTTTTTCAATGATGGGTTCCTTATTATATAAAGGTATAACTACTGAAATCATTTTTTCTTTGTGTATTTATGAATCTTTTCCAAGACGGTGGCACACTTGTTCATTAAGAAACTTGCTGCGCCACCCTCTTTGTAGATTCTGTTGAAGATTTTACCTGCCGGAGAGAACAGAAAATAGATATGCTCTTTTCCTACAGGCATTGTTGGCGATACGAAACTCTGCTTGCAATGCATTATGAGTTCTTTGATGTCTGCCGTGAGACCTTTCGCAGTCTTCACATCTTTGTATATCTGCAAGCTGAAGAACGGTGAATAATCCTGATTCTCTATAAAACTCATGTGCCACCAGTGAACAATCGCTGCATCAGCAAAATATTTCAATGACATTGCCACCTGAGCGTTATAAATGCCTGGAAGTTCCGAGATTATGTATCCAAACTCCTTGTCGGTAGCAAGCAGTGCCGGTTGGTCCTGACTTTGTCCCTTTTCGAAACAAGAACAAGTCCAGTTCTCATTCCAACGTTTGTAGAACTTTCGTGTCAGTTCGTTGTCTGCCACAAACATAACACCAGAGTTAAACCAATATTTAGAGTCGGAAACATCTGTTTTGAAAATCTTATTCACTGAGTTTGTCGGCGGGAACATACATTCGGACAAAGGCAGATGACCATCGGGCACGGCTGCCATATCGCAAGTCAGGCTATCAATATCATCCAAAGGTTTGCAGATAACTGTATCCGTATCAACGAAGAGGTATGCGCCGTCTATCACGTTGCGCACCGTGGTCTTGATAACTCGTGAACGCTGCTTGGCATTATAGTTCTCTGGCACCGGCACGACAACGATGTTGGTTATCATGCCGCAGAGCTCAGGGAATCGCTCCATATACTTCTTTGTAGGTTCATCCACCAGTACATTGACCGTAGCCTCAGGATGAAACTGCCTAAAAGAATAAAGCGACACCCAAAGTTCCTCTAAGAAATAATCCTTTTCAGAACTAATTAATGTATATACAATTTGAGTTTTCATCTGTTACTTTTTCAAGGGTGCTAAAGACAAGTCTACTTTTTCTCCCATTTGTAGAAGAAATTCTTTACTAAAGTATGGCATTCTACCGCAATCAGAAGTGAATGTCATCTCGCCAAAATATGCTTTACCTGCAACATCATAAAAGTCTACTCTTACTTCAGGAAATCCTTTTGACAGAATCTTAGCAGCATTCAACATATCTTGAAATGAGTTTGGACAAGGGACTTTACCTCCACCATCTCTATAATGATTAGTAAAACGACCCCATTCATGATGGTAATTCCAATCCAAATCATATTGTTCAACTTCTACATGTCCATGAACATTATCACGATTGTAAGCAACCCAAACCACATAGGGTTCACCATTAAAGCACCAAATCTTGTAATCTATTGGTGTTGAAGAAATTCCAGCTCCATCAAGCGTTAGAAACTCTTCTGCCATAACCATTGGAGGAATCTTATTATAATGTGGTTCACAACTTAGATAACCAAATTTTACTCTAAGTTTGTTATTTAAGTCTTCTATAACTTTATCCTTATCAAATCCAACAGATTTGTCCAAAATCTTGACTGAAGCGCTGTCATGATTGCATTTTAAAACAAACTTATTAGGCAATTTGTCAAAGTCTATCTTTCTGGCATCATCCCATGCACCTAACATTGGTACTAACATGTGCGCCAAGCCTTTATCTGTCACATAGTCACGAACAGCAACCTTATCTGCAAGACGAGACCATTCGGATGTATCAGAATAAAGAATAAGCCATTGTATCTTCTCATTAAGGTCTTTCGGATTGTTCCAATCTAAATGATAATTGAATTCCCTAAACCAATACTTAGAAAGTACATACTTTGTAAAGTGATCTACAAGGAACTCATTCCATTCCTTTGTCAATCTGTTTTTTATTCTTGGAACTAAATTTTTCATATTATATTATTTTGTTTTATATTTAAGTTCAAATATTCTTGATATAACCCACCGATGTGGTTCACATCTTAAATTGTTTATATAATACGCAGGATTATATTCTTTGCTTTTGCTCTTAAAAACCTTGCTTTTTAGTCTGGTCAAAATCGCTCTTGAATACTTTCGAATATTTGGACGAATATAACCGCTACACTCAAATTGATAATTGTATAAGAATTCCAAATTCATGCAATGGTTATTGACTTCTTGAATATATCTGCCTGCATTCTTGAATATATTATTGATGGAGTCCAAATGTTTCTTGAAATTTTCATCATAACAACAATCAACTTCTCTTTTGTCTTTGTTAAAAGCAATTTGGCGAATATCTACATTTATTTTATTGCCAGAAGTCATCTTTAATTGAGCCATAAGGCCATAATGCCAATATTTGTTTTGAGGAGACAAAGAGTCAAATACAAAATTGCCTAAACTATAGACTATAGTACCTTCACCATAATTCTCCCAGGGCTGAGGAACATGAGGGTGATTTCCTATTACTGCATCGGCACCAATATTAACAAAATGTCTATATAAAGAACGTAATTCTGGTAACGGGTAATCAAAATGCTCCAAACCGGCATGAGGAAGGAGTATAAGATAATCGCAATGTTTTTTTGCTTCTAATATGAGTTCATCAACACAGGAATGGCATAACCAGGCAGTACCAAAGGTATTGTAGCATTTCTCTCCTAATACACCAAATTCATATTGAGTCATGGCCATAAAACCGACACGCAAACCTTTTAACTCGATGATTTTATATTCATAAGCATCCTCCCAAAGCCCGCATCCCAATATAATAGATTTCCCAAATGAATTTATAGTATTCAATACTGCATCTTTACCAAAATCCATGATATGATTATTGGCTAAGGTAAATACGCTAAACTTATGTTTCATTAGGAATTGAGGTCCCCCAGAATCTTGGGATAAAGAGGGGCCACTTTTGAGAATTGGTCGGGAATTTGACGTATGAATTGGAGCCTCAAAATTAACTACGTTTATATCTCCGAAATCTAACATTCTTTGTAAGTCTTTTCCAATGGTTAATCCATTGAGTGACTTAACACAGAAATCGCCCAAAATATTAATGGTTAACATACTTGATAAATTTATTCTTCACTATATTCAACACCTTATTTCTTTCTCCTACGGTCAATCCCATATAATAGACAACCATTGTTGTGATAAAGAAACAAATCACAATAGAAAGCAAACGTATTCCTACATTTGTAATATTGAGATAAGAATAAGCTACTAAGAGAAAACTCATAACGACAGCTATAATAATTGGCTTCACATACGCTTCCTTCATATATCGCAAAGAATCAAATTTCAATATTGACTTGAGCAAAACCATCTGAACAGCTCTTTGCAATAAATCGGCAACAATAAATAATACCAATAAAGAATATTGGGAATATCCCAATTTAAACAAGACATAACCTATAGGAATACAAACGAGAAAGAATGAACTTATTTCTATCTTGAACCATTTAATCTTACCTGATGCATTGATGAGTTGAGAGAATCCTCCACAGCTTAATGATATTCCGCATAAAACTAAATTGATTTGGCAAAATGTTAGAACACCTTCAGGCACATTACCTAACCACAAATGCAAGAGAAAATCTAACTCTATGTATAAGGGGAAGAAAATAATTTCAAACAGCAGTAAAGAAAAACGCCCTAACTTATTTACTAAATAGTTACAACGTTCCATATTTCCAGAGCTATATGATTGGATGATTTGCGGTCCAGATGCTACATCAAAATTTGCAGCAAAAGTGCTGACGTAATTGTTTACAGAACGGCTGATAGCATACGCTCCATTAACTGCGGTTCCAAAAAATGAATTAAGCAACAAGTCACTTCCAGAAGAACGTGCCATAAACGAAACAGTAGATAATAAATTCCAACCACTAAATGACAACAATGGTTTATAATTGCTCCAACCTTTTATAAAGCGAAGTTTTATAATTTTCGGCCATTTATGAGCTGCATAAATATGAAATACAAGAAATGTATTTATTGTAGTAAGACTCATAATGATGGCATAATATCTCAAACTATTGCCAGGCAAGTATAACAAAGCCAACACACAAGCAAAACGCAGCAATGTATTACCAATATCAAAGAGAGTAAGGAATCCAAATTTCTCATGAGATGAAAACAAACTACTATATGGTTCGTTAACTATACCCAAACAAATTGTTATTACCGAAACTTGATAGACGAATAATGCATCCATCAACTTACCATCAGGCAATACCAATTTATTATAGATGTACCATAAACCTATCGTTTCTGTCAGAATAAATATAATGACAGCAAGAACAATATGAAGGAATTGGTTTACATTAAATATTTTGTTTACATCACCATTTTCTTTTCCCATTTCAACATTAAAGAAACGTGAAGTCGCAGTTCCTAAAGAGGCTGTAATGAATGTAAACATAGCTAAGACACCACCCACAACGCTAAATATTCCAAAATCAGAAATTCCTAAGACTTGAAGAACTATACGGGATGAGTATAGTCCTATAATCATAGTCGTAAAGATTCTGAAATAAATAAAAATGGTGTTCTTCGCTATTTTTTTGTTATTATCAGATATTTGTGACATAAGTTTTAATTGTCATTCTGACTAATTTTGTTTTTTACTACTTTTTATTATTTTTTCAATCACTGTCCAAACTCTTATCCTTAACAGATCAACAAAGATACAACCGAAATAAACGATTATCAAGAAAGAGAGTAACGACAAGATATAGATAATTCCACTATAAGTTATGTTGATATATTTTAACATATCGAACCAATATCCCCATAAACCATGAAGCAAATAAACAGAGAAACAGCCTTTTCCGCATAAGTTAACAAAACTATTGTTTATTTTGAATTTAGAGAAGAATAGTAGCAAAGATGCAGCTCCTATCACTGTCAAAGGACTTACATAACTACAAAGTTTCCACGCCAAAAAAGAAGTTTGGCTTACTCCCAACAGACCTCCGAAGAAGATTATACAGAAGAAAACTACACAACACAAAAATAGATAATAATATCCTTCTTTTGTAAGTATCCGCTCAACGCCGTATTGCATATCTCAAAATAATATTGTAACTTTGCACGGCGGCATCATTTTTCTAATTTTGAGACAAGAATACAAAGTTTAGCCCTCCATCAGCATAAGCTAATGGAGGTTATACCTTAATTTGAAACAAGGAGTACATCATTGCTGCACGCTTACAGGCATCCAAGTCACGACAGAACAAATAAGCCTTCTTACCCATCACCATGTCACGGATCAGGCGTTCGGTATCATTGTTGTCCAAAGGCATATCTGGGATGTCTATATAATTGGTCAGCTTATCATAAATGGTATCACGTTCTTCCTTACTAAAGAATACCCGCTCACGCTTATCCAAAGCCTTATTATCACCGATTACAACCTCGGCGAACTTTGGCTTGCTGTTTAATTGTTTCTTGCCTTGTACCATAATTTGAATAATTTAAAATCACGGTGCAAAGGTACGAAACTTTATCTAGGCACACAATACGGCTTTCACCGAATACTTCTGAAGTGAAAACCATAGATGATGCATAATCATCAATACCAAGGCAAAAGCCTTCAGTTGGCTTGATACGTTCTTATCGAATGAATACTTAGATTTCAGCATTATATATCACATTCATTGCACACAAGCAAATTTCTCCCAATGGCAAAACTCGCCCCTAATCCCTATCAATCCCCATTTTAGAGAACAGCGGATAG
>ULOM01030078.1_pt1 | contig 14644 bp, 20 predicted proteins | sample 1952561 | NCBI WGS metagenome assembly ULOM01 (sample SAMEA4835602, study PRJEB28245) | human gut metagenome | biome: gut microbiome; material: fecal sample | place: Denmark | collected 2008
TAACGATGAGACATGGACGGATACGCTAAAGCCGGGAACTATCGTCCTAGTGATACCTTTGGAAGGTTCAAAGAATCTAGAAGGGAATCAGCTATATTGGATAGCAGATAGCGGGGTGAAACTATGAGTGAAGCGTTTCCTTTTGTCGGTGCCAGCGAGGCTTTGATTCAGGCTTCCTCTGATACGCAGGATCTACCGTTATTTAAAGAATTCGCATGGGATTTTGAAAAGAATTGTTTTCTGTATGACAAATCGGGGAAGCATATCCTGCTAGAAGGCACCGAGGCTATCAAGATATGGGTATATAAAGCATTGGCCACAGAACGCTATACATACCTTGCTTATTCGTGGCAGTACGGTATTGAAATCAAGCCATTTATAGGATTGGTGATGGGAGTACAGGAACGAATCAGCGAGCTGAAACGAATGATTACGGAATGCCTTATGGTAAATCCCTACATTCTATCCATCAATGATATTTCATTTTCACAGGAAGGGCGAAAGGCGACAGTAACGATTGACCTGACAACGGTCTATGGGGAGGTGAGTGCGTAATGTATGTAGCTAGAGATCAGAACGAAATCCTGCAGGAATTGCAAAGGCAAAGCAGGATTGAAGCGTCGAAAATCGAAGGAACCTTTGAAAATGATGTGTTGGCGTCCAATAGCTTTGAGTTTGCGAAGAGCGAAGTCGAAATTGAGCAGCTCTATAAGGCTGCCTTTGCGGATACATCATGGGGTGAATACTTGACGCTTCGAGCCGCGGAGTTCGGCATTGATAGGAAGCCGGCCGTTAAAGCCATCGGGGCCCTGACTATCACCGGGACCAAAGGTATCATCGTCCCGCAGGGCTCCGTATTTTCAACCGACAATAATGTATATTTTACGACTGATGTAGCATGTACCATCGCTGATAACGGGACCGTGGATGTAAAAATCACGGCGCAGATCGCCGGCACTTCGGGTAATGTGGGAGCCAACACCATCGACAAGGTACCTATGAGTATTCCCGGGGTGTCGAAAGTCATCAATAAGGATGCTACCCACGATGGGTTTGAAGAGGAAACAGACGAATCTCTCTTGAAACGGTACTTGGTACATGTCAGAACGCCTGCCACGTCGGGGAATGTGATGCATTATAAGGAATGGGCCCTCTCCGTAGCTGGTGTTGGGGATGTGAAAGTCATTCCCCTATGGAACGGCAATGGCACGGTCAAGGTGTTGGTTACCGACGTCAATAAAAATGCAGCCAGTCAGGAACTGCAGAAAAAGGTGGCTGATTATATCGAGACGGTACGGCCCATCGGTGCCACTGTGACCGTAACGGCGCCGGCATATCTCAATATCAACGTGACGGCTAACGTAAAGGTCAATCAGGAATATTTACAGGATTATGCGTCTGTGCTGAAAAATACACTGGATGCGTACTTGGTAGATAGTGGATTTGATAGTGATTATGTATCCATTGCCCAAGTCGGCAAGGTCCTGCTTAATAGTGGTGCTATTTCAGACTATGACTCACTAAAAATCAATGGTGGTATCAGCAATATAAGAATTCCATCAGGATACCTGCCTAGAGCCGGCACTATGGGGGTGACTAGGGTTGACTAGACTACTAAGGTCATCTGACAAAATAGATATCACGCAGTACTTGCCGCCTTTTCTAAAAAAAGATCCTCATTTCCGTGCAGTATGTGAGGCGTGTTCATGGGAGCATGAAAACATCCGTAATGCTATTCTCGATGCGCTGAACCAGTTTTTCGTCGAGAAAGCGACTTGGGGACTATCCATGTGGGAACGAGTGCTGGACCTGCACCCTAGCCCGGAAGATACTTATGAACAACGGCGCCAAAAAGTGCTGGTTAAGCTGCAAGGTACGCAAACCAGCACGGTATCTTTTTTGGGGAAAGTGGTGAATGCCTACGGATATGGATACATCGAGGAACATAACGACAAGTACTATTTCAATATCTACACTACATCCACAAATACAGAGGATTTGAAACAGATGCAGAATACAATCATCTATTACAAGCCGGCACATTTGGGACTCAATGTGTATCTAGGCTTTTCATGGAATGGAAAAATCCAATTTGATGGGAAATATACCTATGGTTCGTCCATTACTAAATGGGAGGAATAGACATGGCAAAATATCTTGATAAATGGAAAACTGATTTCCCCGCTTCGGTGGGGAATGTGACAAGACCAACAGACGGGATCGATGATACTCTTGACTTCAATTCCGACGGATTTTCGCAGCGAATCTCATCTGATCCGGTTCATTATAAACTGGAAAACGACATGGCAAGTCAGCTCTTCTCTAACGATGCCCGATTGAAAGAAGCTATTGATGCTAACAAAGCAGCCGGAGATGATACGCTTGCAAATCATAACAAAAGCGCCCAATCCCATGCTAATGGCATTGCGGGAAATGCAGCATCTGCCACTAAGCTGAAAACGGCTAGACGCATCAACGTTATTGGAGATTGTCTGACGGGCAAGGCTGCTTCTTTTGATGGAAGTGATAATGCTGATATCGAAGTTGCTTTAACTACCGCACTAAAAGCATTAGGCGGACTCAGTCCATCAGTTGATAAATTACCTTACTTCACAGGAGCAAACGCAGCATCTCTTGCCAGTCTGTCAGAATTCATGCGCGGCGTACTTGGTAAAGCGACGGCAGCAGAAGTGCGTACGGCTATTGGGGCTATCAATGAGCCTGGTGTTGGGGTTATTGCAGGCGATGTGTCAAACGCTAATGCATGGTGGGTGAAGCTTAGCGGTGCAGTGCCGCTAATTATACAGGGTGGATTTAGCTCATCTGGCACATTCACTTACCCCATATCAATATCAAGATTCCTTACTGGGGGCGTCACATCAAGGATGACTTCTCGAAATTATGACAGTGATTGGGGAGACATAATAAGAACGCCCACATCATCGTATTTTCGCTTTCGCAAAAATGGTTACAGTGATGGGAGCTACTGTTGGCTTATTGGGCTATGAAAATAACTGCTTATGTGCCAACCGCCAGCCATGTTAACCGTTTATCAGCTATATCGTAACCCGAGTAATATCTGAAAGATGATCCAGAAAACGTCTTGATATGTTCGAGCCCACGGCCGCTCGGATTCTGATTGTTTACCACTGCAAGCCCCGCAATGCCTAGCACATGCGAGAATGATATAGGGAATGCTATATCAACGTTGGTTCTGGACCCTACCCACGTATATCCACCCTGTTTATATGCCAATAGTTATTACATACGCGAAGCAGCTTGACGCGGCCGAAAGATAAATTGAGGTTAAACCGCGCTTGCGAACAGTCAGCGCCGACAGTTCCGGATACCATGCGGATTGTGGCTGGCCAAATCCTGTAACAGGGACGAAAAAACTCGAATATGAAACAGGTAATGTATACGCTGTGTCCTTCGTGCCATCGACATTGCCACTTACACCCTGTTTATACTGTGCCAATAATTAGTATACTGGCTTTCCACTGATTGCTGCCGCCGGGGAGGGCAATAATTATCGAATTTGTTTTAACCGATTGTACTGATACAGGGGCGTTTGCGCCGCCACTCCAATAATTCGTTGTAGGCGTTGCAGGGGATGCAATAGCAAAGTAGTTATTTGCCGAAATAGGTAATTGCACTGTATCCCAGCCCCCTGTCATTACAACAGTTACACCCTGTAGAAAATGATTTCCGTAGAAGGGCAGAAGAGTCGATAATAACAGCTATCTTAGAATTGTCGATTCGCATGAAATCCTAGAAACCGCAAGAATCCTAGCAACAAAAAAGTATCACGATACATACAATACTCGCGGTACTTTTCAAATTAGGCAATTCTTTGGTTAGTAGCAGGTTAGTATCAAATCTTTTCGATGGCTTTACGTAGTTGCCTTAGGTTCTTGTGAGTGTATACTCCGTTGGTTACGTCATGCCTGGCATGACCAAGGATCATTTTTCTGGCGTTGTCATTCACTTCGGCGTTATCTAGCCATGTAGCGCAGGTATGACGAGTATCATGGGGCTTGTATTTTTCACCGTGAATTAGCTTCATGACACGGCTAAATAAGCGGGATAGGCGGCTATAGCTATAGGGATTGCCGTACTCATCACATAACAGGTAATCGCCCGGTAAAGAGTATCGAACTTCTACGAGTACCCATATTTTACTGGCGATGGGGATGATTCGTTTCCCGGCTTCTGTTTTTGATTTTGTGATGCGGATATACTTCTGCCTACGATTGATATCTGATTTTTTGAGATTGCGTAGTTCGCAAGTACGCATGCCGGGGTAGATGAGTATCAGTACAATATCGACATCTGCTTTATCAGCCAGCTTCCAAAGCCGATTGATGGCTTGCTTACTCATGGCTTGATGAGGATTGACTGGCTTGTTTTTACCGATCCGGATAAGTCCAGTAAAATCATGAGACGTGTATTCCATTTTGCGAGCGTATGCAAATAGCAGCGATAGCAGGTTGCGGACCTTTTTCTTGCTTGCATATGACAGACTACCCATTCCATCGATGACGGTCTGCAGATGACTGTATTTGATTTCGGCTACTGGTAAGTCATACAAAAGCCTGCAGTGCTTATAGGCGCTTTCGTAGCCGTGTATGGTGCTATCGGACACGCTGCTGTATTCGATGTGTTTAGGGAGCCAGCGAGCATATAGCTCTGCAAATGTTATTTTGTTGTCTGAAAGGCGGTGCAGACCATGAGATTTATTATAGTCTACTTGAAAGGCAAGAGCTTCCAACTTGGTAGAGAAATAGCCCATTGCCTTTTGCTTTCCATTTATCGAGACCATAAATACGAATGGCCTCCGCCTGTTTCCTGACAATTTTTTGATGGTTCCATAACCATTGGGATTTTTCATTTTCCCAAACCTCCAATCATATTGATGGAGGTTATTTTAATGGAAGGAGATAGTGAAATGGAAGTTTCAATCGCCAACCCCGCGCTTACCTATTTGTCTATCTACGAAACAACAGGTGAAAGAGTAATCTCTTATGTGACCGGTGTACATGGTGACACGGTGGAAGAACTGCAGACCAAAGCCAAAGTGGAATATCCAGATAAGGTCCATGTTGTGCAAGACGCTTTGACCTACAACAAAGCCCTGCAAGGTGATTTGCTGTATAAAGATGGAGCATATCAGGCTAAACCGGAACCGACAGAAGAAGAGAAGCGAGAAGCCGAACTGGCAGCTCTTGATTCTGAATATGCTAGAAAAATCAGTGATATCGAAACAGGAATGGCGAAAGCAAAAGCCGTAGAAGATGAGGACTACTACAATGACCTCAAAGCTGAAAGAGAAGAACTGGTTGCGGAATACACAGAAAAGAGAGGAGCAATTTAAATGGAAAGATGTTTCCTTTGCCATCGCAAGATGGATAACAAGACTGGACTTTGCACTAATGCGAAATGTATCAGATCGAAGCCGCTGACCCCCAAAGATGAAACGGAAGAAAAGAAAGATGCGGAGGATAAAACATGACTGAAATTTTCATTCAAATTTACAATTCCGCCGATCGTGCGATTTGCAGTATCCCGGATGGCTGGCCCTACAAAATTTTTATGGGGATCTTACTCATCGCCATGTCGAAGCACATCATGCTTTTTACTGCATTCGCCGTGTTGGTGGCTCTTGACTTGTTCGCCAAATTTATCGCCCTGTCTTATCACTGGCTGATTGAGAACAACGTGGAAAAGCCCTCGCTGGTTGATTCCATCCGAGGCATTCCAGCGGCACATCGGGCTCGTATCATCAATAGCCATGAAATGAAAACGCAGTTTGCAGGGAAAATCTTTGCTTATATGTTTTTGGTGATTGCTGGCGGTTTAGCCGATATCCTTGTGGGTCATGTCAATTTTGCACAGATCGTGATTGCCTACCTGGCATCCACTGAGCTTCTCAGCATCGTGGAAAACCTGGACGATGCTGGCGTGTCTATGGTCCATAATTTAGCTGCAGTAATTAAAAAGAGGAGTCCAACATGAAATTAAAAGAATGGGTTGTTATTTACGTGGCAGCCTTTTTGTTTACCGTAGGGGATTGGATAAAGGGACGTTGGAAAAAGGAGGATAACGAATGCTGGTAACTGATTTAAGTGACTGGAATGATCACATTAACTGGTCTCATCTCATCGCCGCAGGAGTCGGTGGTGCGATTGTGAAGATTTCCGAGGGCAGAAGCCTGACTCAACTGCACGGAAAACATATCGCCGGTGCGGAGGCTAGGGGATTGCCGTGGGGCGCCTATTGCTACACGCACGCACAAACTACCGAGCGAGCAAGAGAAGAAGCAAATCGAGTGATCGAGGCGTTGAATGCATTGGGGTACGGTACACCGCCGTTAGGGATTTGGTTTGATGCGGAAGCCCCTGAGGTCATTGGACAGGGTAGAGATGATGTGACGGCTATCTGCAGTGCTTTTATTTCAGAATGCAATGCAGCGGGTTATTCTGCCGGAATCTATGCAAGTCTGTCTACTATCACAGACTGCATGAATCTTGATGATCTAGCTGATTATGTACCCGTATGGATTGCCCAATATGCCGGTGCATGTGATTTCCCTGATTATTTCCCGAGCAGAATCCTTGCTGGTTGGCAATATACTGATTCTTTTGAAATTGATGGGCAGAAATATGATTTAAGTGAATGGTACTGATGAGGTGATATTGTGCTGAAAGTGGTCAACAATGGAATTAGTCTGACAAGAGGAGATACTGCTACTTTCAGACTGCAAATCAAAAATCAAGACGGCACCGACTACGAAATCACTCCAGATGATCAGGTGCTTTTTACAGTAAAAAGATCCCCAAACGATGAGGAAATCGTTATCCAAAAAGCGGCTGCTAATAATTGCATCACCATTGTTCCTAGAGAGACAGATAATCTGGCGTATGGCACATACTACTATGATGTCGAATTGCGCCGGCCTGATGGATTTGTCGCGACTGTGATTCCACCACACATGCTGAAACTAACAGAAGAGGTGACTTTCTGATGAGTGATAATGCAACACTTACAGGAGTCCTGTCTGCCGTAGGAGTTTTAACTGGCGTGTTGACTCCGGCTGATACAGGCGATTTCGTGGCAGATTATGCAACCGATGCGGAATGCGTGGCTGTCATTGATGATATTTTTGATAATCTAATAAAAGGAGAATAATATGGCTACTACTGATAAAATTCTGAGAAAATCCAATTTTGCTGCTGCTATGACAGCTTTGATTGCAAAGCTGAATAGCCTTTTTATCAGGAAGGAAACCGGGAAAGGCCTTTCTACCAATGATTATACTGACGCAGAAAAAGCAAAGCTCGCAGGCGTAGCAGTAGGAGCGAATAACTACGTCCTTCCAGCACCGACAGCAAGCACCATCGGTGGCGTCAAGGCGGGCAATAATGTGACTATTTCCGAAGACGGTACGATTTCCGCTATTCAGGGGCAATTGGACCTGTCTCTCTACGCAAAGAGCGCCGATATAGATCGTACTTATGCGAAAAAAGCAGACATCACAACCGTTTACAAGTACCGCGGGAGCGTGAACACCTATGCGGAGCTCCCCGTTAACGGGAAGGCTGTAGGCGATGTATACAACGTTGTGGCGGCTGATGCTTCTAACGGAATCAAAGCCGGGGATAACGTAGTTTGGAATGGCAACGCATGGGATAATCTCTCCGGCGTGGTCGACTTATCTGCCTACATGAAAATCAATGACTTTCCGTTGGCGACTGATGATGAGATTACCGCTATTGTTAATGAAACGATTATATAAGTGAGGTGCTAGCATGAGCACTTACAAGGACTCGCTGCTGGGGGCCATTCGAAAGCTATGTACGCAGCTGAACGGGAAATTTGCCAAGAAATCCGATGTACCGACTAAGGTATCACAATTATCGAATGACAGCGGATATCTGACGCAGCATCAGTCTTTGGATGGCTATGTTAAAACATCCGGACAAAACGTGTGGAGAGCGCAGCAGACGTTTAATTTGGCAACTCTTGGATATGAGCAGTATACTACGCCTAACCGCAGTACATCATCCGTCAGCCCATCTACGTCAGCAGCATACTATCATGCAACAGGAGCGTTTACTCTTAACCTTGCGACGTTATCAGCACTGTTGGGCAGTAATCAGTCAACAGTGTTTACGGCATACATCACTGCTGGTGGTGATTATGCGCTGTCCATCACAAACGGCGGCACGATTAAATATATCGGTGCTGCTTCCGACTTAGCAATCACCAGCGCAGGCCTGCTGCTCAACATCCTTATGACCAAGGACAGCTACGGCAGCATGACCAGCATCGTGCAGGCTAATAAGCTGACATGAGGTGATAACCATGGGACTTAACAGGATGATGTTTATCAAAAAATCTGCTGGAAGCGGCGGGGATACCGGGGATAATGCCTTTATCATGACTATGGGACGGCAGAGTGGTCAGTATGGATATAATACCAGCAGTGGTTATTATGGTGAAGTTACAGGCAATGTTACACACGATGGTAGAGCCGTTACTCTTGTTATACTGAGTTATTATGGTGGATGGCTTGACATCGCCTTTAAGGAAGAAGGTATAACAAGTGGCAGCCGTAACATTAGCCTTAACATCACTCCGCTTGAAACAGGTGTTACTCAATCACTTGCTGTTGGTAAAATATCGTGGCAAGGTACTGCAACTGGCTTTTACACCTACGTGCAACGTGTGCCGTCAAATATATCAAGCATGTTTACCGCCGCTAATGTGGGTAAAAAATATAAAGTCGAAATTGTGTTTAACTAAGGAGGCAAGCAGTGAAAACATACACATACAAGGACAATATCTATAACAACCTCTATGATTTGGCAGAGGCCATGGGACAGGATGGCACATTTATCCCACTCAGCATATCGGATGCTGATTTGGGATGTTTAGGTGTTGCTATCGGTGAGGCTGAGGAGCCGATTGAAAATATCCGCACCCGCAAAATTTTTGAACTGAAGCGCCAACGCGATGATGCGGAGGTTGAGCCGATTGCGTATGGCGGGCACCTCTACGATTACGACAGTAAAGCTCGCGACCGCATCGCAGCAGCAATAATCGCGTTGGCGCTTCAGGGAGAAGGCGCAAGCATCAGCTGGACAACGGCAGACAATGATGATGCGGTGGTTACGGTTCAGGACCTGCGCGCTATTGTAGCAGCGGTCGCCGTACGCTCCAATCTCCTGCATATTGCATACCGCACGGCAAAGGCGCAGGTCGAAGCTGCACAAAGTAAAGCCGAAATCGACACTATTTATTTAGATTAAGAGTGTGGGAAGGATAAAATAAAGGAGGGCATAATGTGGACCACAAAAAGATTATGTATCTGCTTGCTGGCGTGCTCCTTGTGGCTAGCTGCTGGTTCTACTTCGCAGGCCGAAACGATGTATCAGATATCCAGCAGCGAGCTGACGCAATTAGAAACGAACTTACAAACGCTGAAAGCTCACAGTCAAGAACGGCAGAAAGTCTTGACCGAGCAAGCGACCTTGCTGAATCAGCAGAGGGAAGAGCTGAAAAAATTGAAGAAGGAAATCGTAATCTCCAAGGCAGCGAACGAGGAGACGCAGAAATCATTACTGAGAGCCAATCGATTCTTGCAGCAGTTCGAGGACGAGGCAAAAAGGAAAATTAGAGTAAAGACCCGCCAGCGTAACCTCTTGATCGCAATTTCAGGTGGGCTCCTGTATGCGTTGGTTAAAAAATAGGGGAACGCTGTATGATTGAGCTTTATCAGGGCGACTGCTTAGAGAAAATGGGCAAAATCGCGAAGCAATAAAAAAAGGACGTCTTGATTTAGCACATTGTTAAATCAAGACGTCCTTTTTTATTTTGCAAGTGGGGAATCGGAGATTTTATGCTATTCTTATATTTAGAGAAAAATAATTCTTTTTGAAGGTAATTGTGTTTGTACCCATGAGGGGAAGGACCACCAGACATTCAGCCCGAAGTCATGGATGACTTCGGGCTTTTCTTTTTCTACCTAACTCGCACAACATTCATCATTTCTACCAATACTTTTACCAAATCAAGAAAATGCCATTCCGCAGCGCATGACGGGATGGCATTTTTTGATGCAGTGTGACTGGCTTCATCATCTTCTTCGTTAGAAAAAAGTATTTGCTTGTCATCAAGGTTTGACGGTACAAACAAAGCACGCTCGCCGCCTTCTGCAGCCTGCTCTGTCTAAAGGGTATCAAGGGAACGCGTTCAAACGCGCCCTGCGCGATGTGCAGAGGAACATAGATAAATTATCCACGCAGGGACTCAAGGCGGGCTGCAATGGCATAATAGGCGCTATTTCAAAGGGCAATGAGGAGATGGTAGATACAGCCATTGACGTGGCCACCCCAGAGAGAGCGCGATACTTTGCGGAACGAATCGCCTGCACTGAGAAGGCGAGAGCCTACATGGATGGGGTCATGTACCAATATGCCCATGATCCCGACTGCGTAGCTTTCAAGTGGAAACTTTCGAACCGCCATCCATGTGATGACATTTGTGACCTGTACGCCCGTGCAGACCTGTGGGGAATGGATGAGGGTATTATCCAAAATGACTGTTGGCATCATGCAGGGAAAGCTCTCATTGCTTTAAAGAGAAGGGGAGCAGTGATTTTTCTGGCATTCTAAAGCATGTGGGGGAGCGATGAAGCGGGAAATCATGATCCACTCGCAGGATCATATTCTGCGAGTATTTTTATATTTTTCCATCCGAAAGCCCAGCATATCTGTTATAATAATAGTAATATAGTAAAATTTTAGGGGAAGCCCTGGCAGAAGAAGCACTTTGATTTCATGGAGGAACGAGAATGGACTTTACATTAGATGCAAAGCAGCAGGAGCTGGTAAATCTGGCGAAGGAAATCGCCCAGAAGGAGATCGCGCCGCGCGCTCTGGACATCGATAAGAGTGGTGTCATGGATCCGGAACTGTTGAAGATTTTGAAACAGTCCGGTATGACTCAGCTGGCTGTTCCGAAGGAATATGGCGGAGCAGGGCTCGATCTGTTGACGGGTGCGATGATCAGTGAAGAGCTCGCAAAGGGCTGTGCAGGTACTGCGACTGTTTGCGCAGCCAATTCGCTCGCTTCCTTCCCGATCCTTTTCGCCGGCAGCGATGAACAGAAAAAGGAATACTTCGACTGCCTGAACAACGGTGGGATCGCCTGCTTTGCGCTGACGGAACCGGGAGCAGGCTCTGATGCAGGTGCGGTATCCTGCAAGGCAAAAAAGGTCGATGGCGGCTATGTCCTGAATGGTACGAAGTGCTTCATCACCAATGCGCCGATCTGTGACAAAATCACACTCTTTGCCAATACCCGTGAATCAGGCGGCATTCGTGGTCTGACTGTTTTCACTGTCGATAGAAATACGCCGGGCGTCTCTATCGGCAAGGAAGAGGATAAGATGGGGATCCGTGCTTCGGCTACTTCGGAAATCATTTTTGATGATTGCTTCGTTCCGACAAGCGCCCGCATCGGTCGTGAAGGCATGGGCTTCCGCATCGCTATGCAGACGCTTGAGACATCCCGTCCGGTCGTCGGTGCGATTTCTGTCGGTATCGCACAGGCTGCGCTGGAAAATGCCATCCACTATGCACACCAGAGAAAGCAGTTCGGCCAGAAGATCGCTTCTTTCGAAATGGTACAGGAAATGATCGCCAATATGGTCACTAAGACAGAGGCAGCACGCGCGCTTGTCTATAAGGCTTGCTGGCTGAAGATGCAGGGGGATAAGAGGGCGTCCATGTTCTCCGCTATGTCGAAGTGCTTCGCTTCGGATACAGCGATGGAAGTCACCACGACAGCGGTGCAGGTCATGGGCGGTAATGGGTACTCCCGTGAAAATCCGAATGAAAAATACATGCGTGATGCCAAGATCATGCAGATCTATGAAGGAACGAATCAGGTACAGCGCCTCGTCATTGCTAATGAAGCATTGTACTAATTGGTGACTGGTTTAGCGGGTTCGGCAGGTTCCAGGGGTTCAGAAGGTTCAACGGGGAAAGAGCGGCGCTCTACTATTTTATGCGCTGCACCACACCTGTTGAACCCTCAGAACCTATTGAACCCGTTGAACCTGTTTCTCTGAACCCTAAACCTTCTATTTCATGAAAAAACGGCATAGTCGTGATTGCGGCTATGCTGTTTTTTATGTCTGATAGCCAATCATTTTGGACAATGATAAGTAGCCTTTACAAAATGCGCATAATGCGTATAATGAAGAAAGGAGGGCGGAACAATGAAATTCAGAGAAGTCATCAAAATACTGGAAGACAACGGGTGGGTCCAAAAGGCTGTCAGAGGCTCTCACTATCAATACACGCATCCTGGGAGACCGGGAAAGATTACCGTTCCCTGTCACAGAGGCGATCTAGGGAAACGCTGATTAAATCGCAGAGTCAGATTTTACAAGAATTTTTATATATAGCTTCGTCATAACCCTCCTTAAATAGCTCGCTATTCGCGTCAGGTTATTTCTCGCTATGCATAAAAATTCAAGAGTAAAATCTGACAACGATTTAATCAGAGTTTCCCTAGATAAAAGAACAGTGAAATCGATTTTTACTGCTGCGGGACTTGATACGTCCCGATTGATTTGATAAGGGGGCGATTCCTATGAAAAAATTACTTTATCCTGCTTGCTTTTATCCGTGTGAAGATAAGCCAGGCGCTTATACGGTAGTTGTTCCTGACCTTCCCGGCTGCATCAGCGAAGGAGATTCTTTGGAGGATGCAATCGCCATGGCAACCGATGCCGCTTCTGGCTGGGTATTGGATGAAATGGAAGAAGGTCGTCCGGTTCCGGCAGCGAGTGATCGGAGCACCATTCATCCAGATAGCTCGGATGGATTTGTCAATATATTGGTTCTGGACATGAACGCCTATGAAGAGCGCTATGGAAATAAAGCAGTTCGAAAAAATCTGACGATTCCTGCCTGGCTGAATACATTCGCAGAAACCAATCATGTAAACTTTTCTCAGGTTCTGCAGGATGCACTGATCTCTATGTATCAGAGACAGATGGCAAAGCGGTGAGCGTAAGGTAAGTAAATTTAAAAAGAGAGAGTCCCTGTTTTTCAGGGGCTCTTTTTCGTGTTCTTGGGTGCTCTATGCTATAATATTTGTCAAAGATCATTATAGTGAGTGCTGATAGAACCTATTGACTAGAAATTGATCTCTCCCTACCATGTCTCGAAGGCGGGTATGGTCGGGGAGATGTGGAGGAAATGAAATGGCGAAGAAAAAGAAGGAGGAGACCATCAATCTGGATGCGATTCTCTTCAAGTGTAGAGACATACTGCGTGGAGCACGGAACTCCGGCTCTTTCTTTGAGAAGCGGGATATGATGCTGACGCTGGTATTCCTGCGTTTCATCGGTGAAAAATATGAAGATGGGGTAGAGAAACTCCGCCAGATCTTGCAGGAGCAGGGGCTTGACCCGGACGATGAAAATATCCGTGCGGCATTCTTTGATGATGCCACCTTTACGGACGGCACCTACAACCTGCCGCCGGAGGCAAGATGGTCTACCATCATTGATACACCGGCCCCCAAGCTGAATGTAGCACTGGACAACGCACTCCATAGCATTGCGGCAGGCTCCAAACAGCTAAAGGGCTGCTTTGTGGAAGGCACCTTTATCACACGAAACCTGGGGGCGAATGACATCAAAAAGCTGATCGATGAAGTCAATAAGATCAGCCATAAGCGGTTTGGGGAAGAAAAGGACCTGATTGGCCGGGTATACGAATACTTCCTGAAAGAATTTGCGGTCAATGCCAAGAAGGAGGAAGGCGAATTCTACACGCCGCATGATGCCGTACAGCTGATCGCAACGATGATCGAGCCGTATGACGGCACGCTGTATGATCCGTGCTGCGGATCCGGCGGGATGTTTATCCAGAGCGCTGCCCTTGTCAAGTCCAAACAGGGGGATCTCAACCGTATCAATGTATACGGACAGGAGAAAGAGCCAGCCACCTATCGCCTTGCCAAAATGAACCTGGCACTGCGCGGTATCAGCTATAACCTGGGGGAAACCAGTGACTCCAGCTTTCTGAATGATCTGCACAAGGGGCTGTACTTCGACTATATCATGGCAAATCCGCCCTTCAACCTCAAAAGCTGGTATGATAGTACATTGGAGCATGACCCTCGCTGGGCGGATTACCAGACACCGCCGGCAAGCAATGGTAACTATGCATGGATCCTGCATATCCTTTCGCATCTGAAAAAGCAGACAGGCGTAGCAGGCTTCCTGCTCGCCAATGGCGCACTGAATGACAGCGATACACTGGAAATCCGTAAAAAGCTGATCCAGAATGACAAAGTGGAGGCCATCATCGTCCTACCGCGGGAGCTCTTCATCACGACCGATATCAGCGTGACCCTTTGGATTCTGAACCAGAACAAAAAGGGCGGCAGCTACCATGGCAGAAACCTGCGTAACCGTGAACATGAGATCCTGTTCATGGACCTGCGTACATGGACGGAGAACGCGGTCAAAGGCGAGAACAAAAAGAAAGTCCTGCTGAAAAACGACCAGATCGAAAGAGCCGCCGACATCTATCACACCTGGCAGAGCGAGGGCACGGAC
>ULOM01046369.1_pt1 | contig 14176 bp, 9 predicted proteins | sample 1952561 | NCBI WGS metagenome assembly ULOM01 (sample SAMEA4835602, study PRJEB28245) | human gut metagenome | biome: gut microbiome; material: fecal sample | place: Denmark | collected 2008
GATACAGCTACGCAAGTGGACTTGACAGCTTTGGAAGTCAGCCGCATTCAATATGGTCGGATTTCCCGATGATAGACTTGGCAGCAAGGAGATTGCAGAAGGTAGTAGTTGAGAATAAAGACTTTGAAAAACTGATACGGCAGTACGACCGCCCTGTCAGCTTTTTTTATTGCGATCCACCGTACTTTGCAACCGAAAGCTATTACAAAGACGTGGGATTTAAAGCCAAGGATCACATCAGACTGCGTGACAGTCTTATGGATATCAAGGGCAAGTTTCTTGTTTCCTACAATGACTGTCCCGAAATCCGTGAACTTTGGGACAAACCGAATATTCACATTGAGGAAATTTCAAGGATAAATAATTTGGCGCAGAGATACGACGGCGGCTGTCAGTATGCAGAGCTGCTCATATCAAATTATGACACAAGCGAACGTGCGAAAGCTATCAAACAGCTTTCGCTTTTTGATTAGGAGGTTTTTATGAAGAAGATAATATTGGCACAGGTTTTAACGGCAAAAGGCAAAACAGAATTTTCAGGGCTTTATGACAGGCACGGAAATGCTGTAACGGTAGAGGTCGAACGTGACAGCAGCGGTGTTTCACTTATCGTATGGCAAGACGAACAGAAAAAGCAGCATTTTGACTGTGGGATATCCGAAGAGGAGATACAGCGTACCTGTGCAATGTTTGATGACTGCGGCGAGTGTCCGCTGAAAGAGTATTGTGAAAGTGAGGCAAAAGAATGAGGATACTTGTGTTTGAACCTCTGAAAGAACCGTATGTGAAAGATATCGAGGACGATATCCAGGCAATGCAGGAAGTAGTGGGAGGAAGCATTGAACCTATATATTTTGAGCAGACAAATGACGCACTTTGCTGGTGTAATGATGAGTTTCTGCTGAACGGCTCAAAGCCTAACAGGATAGTAGGAAACACTCTTGTTCATGGCACTTTCTATATTTCGGGCAACTGTCTGAACGAATACGGCGAATGGGACTCTTGTTCACTTACCGATGAGCAGATCGAAAAGTACAAGGAGCAGTTTGGTCATATGCTGGTAGACCTGCCGGGTATAGGGCTTGTGGCTGTTAAAGAAACAAAACCCGAAGTGATCGGACCGCTTGAAGAATTTGATGAAGGACCTGAGCTAATTATATAGTATGCCAAATCTTATGCTGTGTAAATTGTCACAAAGGCAGAACTTTTGCAAAAAGGCTGGATATATACAAAAAGGTGTGATATATTGCTTGACAAGGAGCGTGATGATATGAAAAAAGCGATATATATTTCAATACTTTGCACAGTAATGCTGACTGCCTGCGGCAATGTATCGGAGTCCGTAGAAAGTGCAGAAATCTCAGCTGTGAACCAAACTACGGTCACGGTAACATCGGTAAAGGAAGAAAAGGATACAAGCGAAACCGCAACTACTACACGAAAGAGTTCGCAGACGGTATCCGAAACTTCCTTAGCTAAAACAACCACAAAAAGTATGCAACCACCGCAGGAACAAATCAAACAGCAGAGTTATCCTCAGACAGTAAAGCCGCAGGAAAACACACAGGTCAATACTACTCAAAAGCCTGCGGTAACAACTACACAGCAAAAGCAGACTACCGCAAAGCAAACCACAACAGCTCCGCCAAAGCCTGTGACCACTACGCAGAAACCGCAAACAACTACTCCGCCGACCACAAAACCGCCCGAAAGCACAGTAACATGGTCTGATACCATGAAAGCATGGAGAAAGCTGTGTGAGGGTCAAAGCCTAAGCGGTGATGAACAAAATCTCATAAGATCTGAAATACTTGAATATGCCAAAAACTTCAACGGCAAAAGAGATATCCATGTAAGCTTTGGAATAGATGAGTATGACATATCTTATGCGAATCCGATCAATATGACGGTGCGAGAGGACATGACCGACCTGTCATATGCTCACATGGACGCATATGCTGACTCAGACAGCAAGTGGCTGATAGATCATGCAGAAAATGAAGAAGAGATCTGCAGCATAGTCAGTGAAACGAGAGAAAACTGCCTGCACGTCATAGACTACGGACTGTTCAACAGGTGGGAGATATACAGCGGCAATAATGCCCTCAAATATGCAAGCGATATTGAGTTTAATGTAGGCTTTGACGGCACGGCAATATGGTTTCTTACGGAGGACTAAAAACAACTGAATAAGCAGGGAAAAGAGTCGAAAATTCGGCTCTTTTTTCTTTGCAAAAAACAAAGGAGTAATACAGATGAAGATAAGAAAAATATTAAAACGCTGCACAGCGGCAATGCTTGCGGCGGCAATAGGAATGACTACGCTGGCGGCGAATGTTTCCGCAGCCACATCGGGAGTATCCATAGGATACACTTGGAACAGCTCGGTCAATCCAACTATCAAAAACAGAAAGAACGGAGTAACAGGAGGAGTAAGCGGACAATATATCAAAGCCGGAGAACAAATATGCAGATTCAGTCCCTCATCAACTTCCGACTGGGCGTTTTGTATCGAGCCTGCAAAGTCAATGCAGGGAGCAAGCTACAAGGACTGGTATACTCAGAACGGCTTTACAAAGTATGATACCTTTGACCTCTCGGATAAAAACAAGGCGGACAGCTTTGCATATTGGAAGTCCATAGGCGGAACAGACGGACCAATGGCTAAGTATCTCGGACTTGTGCAGTATTACGGCTATTCAAGCCACAAAACAGGTGACTACTATGCCGCAACTCAGTGCCTTATCTGGGAGCTGATACTGGGTTACAGAGGTCATACGCAGGCAGGCTTCGGAAAATGTTCGGATATTCTTTGGAATGATTTCACCTATCCAAGCGGTGGCTGGTGTACAAGATCGGGAGTTGAAAAGGCGTACAACGATATTGTGTCAAATGTGAAGGATCATTACAAGCTTCCCTCTGCTATGAGATCCACCAAAGCTCAGGCAAAGGACGAACCGAACGTTATGAAATACAACGCTGAAAATCTAAGATACGAAACAAAAGTGACTGTGCCCACTTCCTATGTCACAGCGTCAAGCCTTGCACATAATTTCAGCAGCCTTGAAAGCAAGCTTGGATCGCTGATAAAGTCTAAATTCAGCGGTACTTTCGGCAAGGACTATGGCCTTGAAACAGAAATGAGCGGCACAAATACTGTTTACACCATATGGTCAAAGGAAAGGCAGTTCACTTCAAGCGGCGACAGCAGTATATATGTTACGGAAAGTATCCCGATGCAGATGAAGAACAGCCTGAAAAAGCAGGAAACTTTGTTTGCCAACAGCTACTATCAGACCTGCCTGTTTTCAACAAGGCTCGACCCCGTTGTGGGATATGTGGGACTTGCGTCATACAATGAACCGAATCTTACCGTTGAAAAGACATACACAGATTCAAGCAATAATCAGATAACGGCGGCGGAGCTGAATAACCTTCTGGGCAAGACTACGTTTGTGGTTTCATGCCTGTATGACGGCAAAAAGTATTATGTTCAGGCTGATAAAAACAGCACGGGAACGGGATATGTTTTTTCAAAGTATGTGACTTCTGTCAGCGAGGCTACAAAGTTTAAGACCATTAAAAACACAGACGCAAAGGGTACTTTCACAGTAAACGATCTGCCCACCTCAACGTCAAATGGCAGGACATATACGGTAACGGAATATACAGTACCCGATGATGAAAGGTATGAGAAACTTTCTAAATCAGTACTTCTGCCCTCTCCTACAAGTGATTTTACTGCCAATGCTGGCACAAAAACGATAAAGATGAACAACAGCGAAAAGAATTACAATGCTAAATTTGGAACTGCGGTGCTTGACAAAACCATTCTCAACGGTGATGGAAAGGCTTTATCAAGCGATAACGAGAGCGACATCAAGACCCTCTCCGACATCTACAAGTCAACCAAGTTTATTGTGGGCTATTGGGACGAGGAAAACGGCAAGCCTGTTATGAGATATATCTCGCAGGGTCACAAGTCTGCAGAAAAAGCTTTTTCAGGCGATCTTAACGACCTTGACGGCTTTAATGGAAAGACCTACTCCTCAGGTGACGGCTGTTACTATGTGCCAACAAAATTAAACGCAAATCACGACCTCATATTCGATACCACTCGCACTACGACTGACTTTTCAAAGACATATGTTTTCAGCACAGGCTCGAACTACAGCGGCTGTGACACCTGCGATCACTTCGGACAGCTTTTCTTTGATCTTGTACCTCTTGACAGCTCAGGCAATGCAAAGGAGCTTGTTTTTATCGAGATAAACGGAGCTAAAGGATATGGCTATGATGAAAGTCTTGAGGCTTCAAAAGCGTACAATCTGAGTACTATCAAAGATTCTACGGCAAAAAGAAATATCAGCGGCCTCATAAGAAACGATACAGGCAAGTCATATGCTCTGACCGATGAAAATGGGAATAAATATATTCTCGGAGCAGGAAATCTTTATCCCATTTCATCAAACAAACTTGAAGATAACAGACTTCACAGCAGTGCTGAGATAGTAAATCAGCTTGTAAATTACAGCCTTGTGCTGACAAAGAAAAATGATTCGGGAGAAGTTCTCTCCGGAGCAAGGTACGGTTTGTATAATTCATCAAAAAAGCTGCTGAAAACCGCAGTTACTGACGACAACGGAAAAGCAAAGTTTGACTATGACCTTTTGCCAAACACCAACTACTATGTCAAGGAGATAACTGCACCCGAGGGATATGCTCTTAACAATGAATATCATCTTGTGAACCGTGCAAATACGGCGGTAAACGACCTTGATAACTTTCAGAATGCAAAGCTTTCGGATCACAATTATTCAGTAACGGACAAGCCTTTTACACTTAAGCTGGAGCTTAACAAATATGATGTTCTTAATGATATCAAGATAGAGGGAGTTACTTTTGATATTTCTCTAAATGGAAAGGTTGTAAAGAGTATTACAACCGATAAGAACGGCTATGCAGAGGTAAGCGGACTGGCTCTCGGCAAGCTTAACGGTGAAACTTTTGAAAATGTCTACACCGTTACAGAGCGTGAAAACGACAGGTATATCATGCTTGACGAGAACGGAGAACTGAGCCGCTCGTTTACAGTAACTACAACCCTTGCGGATATCGATGACAATACAGATCCCGTCATAACCTATACTGCGGATATTCCGAATACGCTTCAGCTTGTTGACCTGAAAATTCACAAGGTAGATGAGTTTGATAACCCCATAAAGGGCGTTGCTTTTGACATTGTGCCTACTCAGGACATTGCTTTTAACGGCAAGACGGTACAGAAAAAGGGCGAGCCTGTGGGTACTGTTGTGACAGATGAACAGGGATATGCCTCAAGCACCTACACAGAATATGAGACCGATGGAACACAGGGATATACAAAGACTATACCGATCTATCCGAACTTTGAGTATGAACTGGTGGAGGTTTCAGCTCCCGAGCCTTACGTTATATCTGCTGAGAACACAAAGTTTACGGTTAAATCGGATAAAGCCGATACTCTGACTATCCCTTATGAAGTGATCGTAACAAACGATGTTCAGAGAGGAACGCTTGAAGTTTTCAAGGCGGACAGCGAAACCAAGAAGCCCATTGAAGGAGTTGAGTTTGAGGTAAGAGCGGCGGAAGATTTCTTTGTCGGTTCGGCACAGCTTCACAAGCAGGGAGACGTTATATGCACAATGACCACAGACAGCACCGGTCATGCTGACACGGGAAACGCACAGATGTATGTGGGAGCAAAGTATACTCTTACCGAAACAAAGGCGGCAGAGGGGTATGTTATTGACTCAGAAAGCAGGACATTTGAATTCAATTACGCAGGCAACACAGCCGTATATTCAAAGCTCAGCATCGACCTTGGCAACGATTCGCAGAAAGGAAAGATATCCGTATACAAATCGGGCAAAGCATTTACAGGCGTGACGGCTCTTGGCAGTGCGATATCCGTTGACGAAAACGGAAATATTGAAGAAAGCGGTCAGACCATATACAAGCCAGTGTTTACGGAATGTGCTCTTAGCGGAGCGGTATTTCAGATAACAGCCGCAGAGGATATTGTTACAGCAGACGGAACAATTCACGCAAATGCAGGCGATGTTGTGACTGAAATAACGACCGACGAAAACGGCTATGGGGAAACTGAGCCGCTGTATCTTGGCAGATATGAGGTCAGAGAGATAAAAGCACCTTACGGATATGTGCTGAATAACGAACCTAAAGAAGCAGAACTGACATATGCGGGACAGGAATTTGAGGTGAGAGATACTGTGGATACAGAGTTTGAAAATGAATATCAGAGAGTAATGATAAGGCTTTCTAAGACAATGGAGAATGATGAGCTGTTCGGTATCGGCAGTAACGGAGAGTACAAAAATGTTCGTTTCGGACTGTTTGCCGCAAAAGATATCACAGCTTCAAACGGCACGTTGATCCCTGCCGGCGGGCTGATCTCTGCGGTGTCGCTTGATGAAAATATGACTGCTGTTATTGCAGAGAAAATTCCGTTTGGAAAGTACTATGTTCAGGAAATTGCCACCGACGAACACTATGTCCTTAACGGCGAAAAGTACCTTGTGACTTTCGAGTATATGGGTCAGGATATTCAGACCGTGGATATCGACTGCGGAGAGTTTGAAAATGTTATCAAGCGTGGCAGGATAGAGGGACATAAGACCGATGACAAGAGCGAACCCCTTGAAAATGCTCTGTTCGGACTGTTCAGAACGGACTGTACAGAGTTTACGGAAAGCAATGCCATAATGACAGCGATCTCCGATGAAAAGGGATATTTTGAGTTTGGAAACATTCCTTACGGCGAGTATGTTGTCAGAGAGATAAAAGCTCCCACGGGATATATTCTAAGCGATGAAAGCTATCCCGTAAGCATTTCAGAGGACGGCGAAGTCATTGAGATAACTGCCGAGAACAAGCCGATTACCGTTAAGATCTCAAAGCGTGATATTTACGGAAACGAGCTTAAGGGAGCAAAAATGCAGATCATTGACTCTGAGGGAAATATTGTTGACGAATGGACTTCCGACGGCACAGATCATATTGTAACTGAGCTTCCTGCCGGAGATTATACACTGAAAGAAATCGCCGCTCCCGACGGATATGTAATTGCAAACGACATCAGATTTACAGTCGACGTTTATGGCAATGTTACCGTAGAAAATGCAGATGCGGCAGCAATTGCTGAAGACGGCACGCCCATAGTCATAATGGTGGACGAGGCTAAGCCAAGCTTGCCTGACACGCCTCACACAGTCACAACAGACAACCCTCACACAGGTGTGTCACCAGACAATGGCATATGTATCTATCTTATGATCGGCTCTGTAATGCTTTTGTCCTTAATATTTGCAAGCAGAAAGAATAATGAAAGGAATGATGTGTAATGAGAAGAGCCAAAACAAAGAGAATGGCTGCGGCATTTGCAGGGGCTTTTTGCTTTGCCGCAATGCCTACGACCACCGCCTACGCTTCGGGCGATGTTGCGGGAGCGGTCACAAGCACTTGGAACACAGCCAGATCGCAAATAGTGTCGGTGGTGAACAATGTTGTTTTTCCGTGCCTTGATGTTATCCTTGCGGTATTGCTGTTTGTGAAGATAGGTGCGATGTATATGGACTACCGCAAGCACGGACAGATAGAATGGACTCCTGTTGCGATAATCTTCGCCTGCCTCATATTCACCCTTACCGCTCCGCTGTATATATGGTCTATTGTGTAAGGAGGTATGACAAATGAAGAATATTCCTATACTCGCCGTACTGTCTGCGGTGATCCTTACAGGCTGCGGAAATATCTCGCCGCCGTTCAAAGCCGAGCAGACAACGGTCACAACAGCCGCACCGACAGTAAGTGCGGCTGCCTCTTCGGAGGCTGAAAGTACCGTCGATGAAGAACAGGTGAAGTCTAATACTTTTATTGCGGAGTTTTTTGACTCAAATATCAGCTTTGTGGACGTTTCTACAATCGTTACTGAAGCGATGAAAGGTTGTTCTTTTGAGAATGAGAACGACGATTCCAACGGTATTCAGAAAATATCTCTCAAAGGCAAAAACGGCGGAGGTATGATAGATGTTCTGTGTGTCGATTTAAGTCAGAGTAACCTTGATTACGACATGAAATATATCCTTGAAAATTTAGGGGATCATTACTTTAGTCAAACTGCTGCACAGATGAGCGGTATCACTGAGGACGATTTTGTGTCCAATTACAGAATGACAAGCAGCGTTGTATCAAAGGGCAAGTATCAGCGTTACGTCTCTGTTCAGAAGTCTGACGGTATGGCGACGCAGTTCGGTTACGCAGAAACCTACGCTGTGCTGAACGAGAACAAGCTTACTGTTGTTTCGGGGGCATTTCTCAGCTCGGATATGATGGAAAGGCAGAGTTTTTCGGGGCTGATGAGCAGATTTGCGGAGAGTGTGAAGTATTAAGGCGGTGATAAATTGCCATACATCCCATTCACAGACGAACAAAAAATCCTTGCCAACAGCGTAGACCTCGAAGAATTCCTGATAATGCGAGGTGAAAAATTAGAACGTGTCGGCAGAGAGCATAAGCTCATTTACTACGACAGCTCAGGCAAGCACGACAGCATAACTATCCGTGGGTCAAAATGGTTTGATCACAAAAATCAGGTCGGCGGCGGAGCAATAAAGTTTATGCAGGAGTTTTATGGTATGGATTTTCAGACAGCCGTTCAGGAACTGCTCGGTCGGAGCATATCGCCGCTGTCTAACAGCCCACCGAAAGCGGATACAGAAGAGCAAAAAACAAGAGATTTTATACTTCCAGAACCTAATAGTGATATGCACAGGGTCTACGCATACCTCATAAAACAGCGGTTTATCTCGACTGATATCATCACATACTTTGCAAAACAGCACACCCTCTACGAGGATAAAAACCACCACAACGCAGTATTTGTCGGACTTAATGAAAATGGCGAGCCTAAACAGGCACATAAGCGGTCAACAAACAGCATTGGCAGTACCTTCCGTATCACTTGCAGCGGCTCTGATACCCATTACAGCTTTGCACATTTCGGAGAGGATGAACGACTTTATGTCTTTGAAGCTCCCATTGATATGCTGAGCTTTCTTACGCTGTATCCGAATGATTGGCAGAAACACAGCTACATCGCTATGAACGGAGTTTATGAAAATGCTGTTTTGACGGCGTTAAAGAACCATTCAAACCTGTCAGAAGTCATTCTCTGTGTTGATAATGACGAGGGTGGGATCGAGGCCGTTGACCGCTTAAAAGATATTCTTTCAGAGAATGGATATACCGATGTGAAACGGCTTGCACCGAAGTTTAAGGACTGGAACGAGGTGCTGAAAGCAAAGAACGGGGTCAAAGCTTTACCTGCTGTTCCTCACAAGCGGAAGGAAGAATATCTGAAAGAAGTAAGCGAACTGGGGTATTTAAAATGCCGTCCCGATAAGCTGACCTCGAAAATCTATGCAACATTCAAAAACGGACAATACAAATATCTTGCCGAGTATGCACTTGCGTTATACCATTAACGAAGAAAAATAAAAATGAACCGAATAGGAGCTATTACAAAGCTGTTGTATGTCACCATAACCATACAACAGCTTTTATCATTTGATTGGAAACTCCAATTCCAGAACAAACTCCGGGAACTGCTTTGGTATTCTCATCTCTCCGCCAAGCTTTTCGACAGTCCTGCGAATGTTGTATAACCCAAAGCCGTGATTATCTTTGTCGAGCTTAGAGGTTTCTGTGGAATTTTTGTTGTCTGGATTTGGATTTGATAATTTAATCACCTGAACATTCTGTACAACAGCACATTTCACCGTTATAACAGCCGAATCGGTTAAGCTGAGTTTTTCACAAGCCTCGATAGCATTATCCAAAGCGTTGGAAAGCATTGTACATAGATCGACTGCAGGAATCTCATCGGAAATAAAACCGCTGAATTGAATCTGAGTGCCGATATTTGCGGCTGATTCGCTTTTCTCCGAAAGTATCGAATCAGCGATCTGATTTCCGCTTGAAAACTTATTTGCATCAATTATCTTCTGCTTGGTTATACTTTTTACATAGTCAAGTGCTTCATCAAGCTGTCTTTTCTCAAGCGTTGCCTGCAAACATATCATATGATTTTTATAATCATGACGAAATTCTCTCAAATCGTCTGTAAGCTTATTGATCTTTTGGTAATGCTCAACTTGACCTACCATCTGTTTTTCCATTATTCCTAATATGCTTTCGTAGTATTGCCGTGAAATACTGCTGAATACAAATGAAATAATAATTGTCAAAAAAGCCATAATGGTCAGCACTGTCAAGAAACTGTTTATTTTATTATCAAAGAACAACTCGCTAGATTCAACAGCCATGTTTCCACAAAGCTCTCCGATAAAAACCAGGACAATTAATATCAATATATATAATCGTTTTGGCAGTAATCTTATGCTGTTCCTGATTTGATTTTGATGATTTTTTTGAAGAAATCTGAGTAGGATTAATACAACAATATTAAAAATCATAGATGAAAAATTTAAAACCGTTGCTCTGTCAAAATCTTGTACAAATAAATCAATCAGTATGCATCCAATTGATTGGAAAATAGAATCTAAAATCAGTACAATAACCGAAATATATACAGACCATAATTTTTTTGATTTGAATATTGACAAAATGCAAATTAGTAGAAATGCATAATAACATATTGTTGCCGTTAGGAAAATAACAGGTTTGTCATGATTTCTATACCAGGAGCAAATAATTCCGGAAATCAAATACATAAGAAATACAGTCACATATTTTCTCCTGTACTCTTTGGTTCCATAAATAAGACTCATGGTTTGGATAATCGTAAATAAATATAGTATAGATATTACTGTAAATTCAAATGTGTGTACTAAATTCATTTCTATTCTCCTATACTTTTTCTTTTAAGATAATTCAGATATTTGCTTTTAAAGTCCTTGAATTTAGAGCTTGAAATAAGCGCTTTTTGACCGTTAGAAAATTCAATTTCCTTTTTACTGTAGCCGATTATGTAATTGAAATTGACGATATACGAGCGATTTGAGCGGTAGAAATACTCTTCATTCAATTTTTTCACCAACAAAGAAATTTTGTTTGAATAAAGAAAAATTCCTTGAGCTGTGACAACTTCCGCATAGATATTGTCGGCTTGTGCATATATTATTTCGTTTTCGGGTATCGTTATATTCTTTTGATTAACAGTATCCTTAACTACTATATAAGCAGTTTTTGCTAGATTTTTTATAACAGAATCCAAAGCTTCGTACAAATCCTCTTTTTCAAACGGTTTAACGAGAAAGCGAAAAGCATTAACTTTCATACTGTCAAAAACAACGTCCTTATAGCTGCTCACAAATATTACGGTAGTATCAACATTGCGTTTCCTCAATACCGAAACGGTATCGAGTCCGTTTTTATCTGTCATTTGATGATCCATAAAAATCAAGTCAAAGGACATATCGGCAGCTAAGAGTTCCATGCCGTCGGAATATTCGTATATAATAAAATTAAGACCATGCTTATCTGCATATATGTATAATTCTTCAGACAACGTTTTTCGAAAAAAAGACTCATCATCGCAAACTGCTATATGCATAATAACCTCTCCCTATTATTTTCTGATATTTTTTGTTGTTCTTATTATACAATATTTTGACATTAATTTCAAGCTATTTTGAGCTTTACAAGAAAAAAAGGGGTGTTTACAAGAATTTTGTAGCCTGTTTTAGAAATCGGTGTTATCTTAATGGCATCGATTTGTAAAGGAGGCAAATAATATGTTCTATAATTTTTGGCTTGCATTTTATAAATTCTTAAAGTAAGGCGGTGCGGTTATGCCGATAGTTGAACACCAGTATCTACATTATAAAAATGTTTTATGTTTTGAAATGTAGCTTGATTACGGAGAAATAGAGGACTTTGCCCAAAGAATCGATTATAGTCTTGACGTTTTAGATCTATCCCGTGACGGGAAAATTGTTATTACTCAAAAATCCCCTTTTCTTGAGTTTCTGATTCCTGTAGATAAACAATTTTCAAGCAGCAAGCATTACCGCTATAAACCGGAGTTCAAACTTGTAAATGCTATAAGGATAAGACATTACGGTTCTTTCGACAGTATTCAAAACAAAGTGGAGGAGCTTAAGAAGTATATTCAAGACCAGTCTTTTTTGCCCGCTACCCCTCCGTACTTCATTGTTCAGGATATTAAAAACAAAATTTATGATGTGTATATTGGTATCAATGAGAGCATTTTATGAAATGCGAAAACGAGGTTGGATTTTAGTAATCTGATCTCGTTTTTTTTCCTTTACAAGGAAAAAGGGGGTGTTTACAAGAAATTTGTTGAGAACAGCATGATTTTGTGGTATTTTTATGGCGTTAGTAAACTAACAAGGATTTTAAATTATGGAGGTAAAAGTTATGATCAAACAGAAAACAAAGTCACGGCTCAAGCGAACGCTATCCGGAGTACTGGCTTTAGCTATGACAGCGAGTGTGGCAGCTGTCATGCCGGCAGCGGCTGAGGAAACCGCCAAGTATCCCTATGCTGTTTTTGCCGCAGACAATGACGCAGGCATCACAATAAACACTGACAATTTCACACTCAACGGCAGTGCATATACAAAGGGTGTGTTTGGGGCAACCGCTCAGTATCCCAATATCAACGGTACTGTTACAGATATTGACGATATTACAGATGAAGACAATACAGAGGGAGAAGAAACCGAAGATGTATTTGATGTAAGCTGCGATATGATACTTATTCACACCAAGCTTGCAGACAAATATTTTACAGAAAACTGCGATACATACAACGAAGATTACACATATTCCGATATGAATATTAATATAAATAATTCTGTCTACGTTATGGGCAGACTGAGTTTGGACGGCAATATCAGCCTGAATAACGCTGTCGGAGCTGTTTCGGATGTTGATCTTACAGGCGGTAATCTTAACGGAAATAATACGGTTATCTATTCAAAGTTCGGAGATATTGATATTACAAACAGTCAGGCAACTGTAAATGGTCTGATTTATGCTCCGTTCGGAACTGTTACCATAGACTGCGACAACTTCAATATGAACGGACTTATCATTGCTCAGAATGTTGTTATCGACGGATACGGAGCTAATATCAATTATAGCAGTTCGTGGGCAGAGCTTGTCGGTACAGAATCCGAAGAACTTAGTTGGACGTTTGATGACTGGCAGTATCTTGCCGATACGGACGAGGACGGTCTGCCTAACCTTATTGAAAAAGAAATCGGCTCCGATCCGTATAATCCGGATACGGACGGTGATGGTTTACCAGATGGATATGAGGCATTAACGCTGGGAACTGATCCTACAAAGCCCGATACCGATGATAACGGCGTTCTTGACTGCGACGAGGATTTTGATGAAGATGGTTTAACAAATCTTCAGGAGTACGAGCAGGGCACTGAGCCTTACAACGAAGATACCGACGGCGACGGACTCAAAGACGGCGAGGAAATTAACACTTACGGAACAGACCCTCTCAAGGTTGACACCGATGATGACGGACTTGATGACGGAGACGAGATCTACTTTGAAACCGATCCTCTGAATCCCGATAGCGACGGCAACGGCATTTCCGATGGTGATGAAAAACGTTCACAGACATTTATTCACAAGGTTGAAAACGAGGATTGTGCTGTAACCGAGGTTCATGTAACTATGGAGGGCACGGGAAATCTCCAAAAGACAACAACTGTTGAGAGCATTATGAACAAGGATATACTTTGCTCTGATGTTGTCGGTCTTGTGGGCGAGCCTTTCTCAATTGAAACGACTTCACAGTTTGATACTGCTACGCTTACTTATGTGATCGACAAGTCAAAGCTTGGAGATACCGAGTTTGACAATCTGCTGTTTTTGTGGTATGATGAAGAAAATGACAATTTTGTTGAGCTGGATACCATTCTTGACGAGAAGAATTCAACTGTAAGTGTGGAGACTACACACTTCAGTAAGTATATGATTGTTGACGGAAAAGAATGGTATAGAGCATGGCAAGATATTTACACTAAAATAAACGAATCAAAAGGCCAGCATATTCCAAATGCAACTGTATTAATATCAAAAAGTTCAAATATATATAATGTTAATA
>ULOM01033141.1_pt1 | contig 13970 bp, 9 predicted proteins | sample 1952561 | NCBI WGS metagenome assembly ULOM01 (sample SAMEA4835602, study PRJEB28245) | human gut metagenome | biome: gut microbiome; material: fecal sample | place: Denmark | collected 2008
ATGAGCAGATAGACAAGTCTGGTTTTAGAGGTCATGCTAAAAATAGTTTTATTGCTTGAAACGAACCAGCAGACTGACATAGAAAGAGCGTCCCGGTGTCAGAGTTGCATAATTACTGTTATAAGGACGGTCATCTGTGTAATTGAAAATGTTTTCAACTCCGACGGCGGGTTCCAGAGCAACAGATTTTAAATTGAATGAATGGCGTGTGTTGATATCCCAAAGCTGGTGGGCGGGGGCGTTGCCGTAAGTTTTAGACCAGCGTGTACCTTGATAGCGTCCGTTGATTGCAATATTGAATGTATAATCATTCCATGTTTTTCGCCAGCTGGCATTGAAATTACTCGAGTGACGTACTGTTCTTTCCAAACGGATGTCTTCCGTACGGTTGCGCCCGTCCGTGTAAATATAGTTTGCTCCGAACATGAAGCCTGTGAAGGGACGGACTGAAAAACCTATGTCAAAGCCTTTCACACGTGCCTTTTCTATATTGCGGTACTGGCGTCTGCGAGTGATGCCGTTTTCAATATCTTCGGGCGTTGTTCCTATATCTTCCGCTTCGATCTTGTCTTTCAGGTCATTCTGATAAATGGACGCGGCAATGGAGAACAAACGATGATTGTATTCTATATTCAAATTATAGAAATTGCTCTTTTCCGGGTCCAGGTCAGGGTCTCCGACCGTGATTTGTCCACGGCTTTCAGAAACGGCATACATTTGTTGCAAGGTAGGTGAACGGAATCCGGCAGCGTAGGATGCACGTACATTCAGTCCTGAATATTGGTACATCAAGGATAGTTTGGGCGTGAACTGGCTTTTAAACTTTTCATTATAGGCATACCGTATACCTGCCACTACGCTGATTGCATCCAGTAGTTTTACTTCGTCCTGTACGTATGCTGCCAGTGTATAAACACTTTGGTATTCATTATTCAGCATCTTGCTGGTTTCAGTCGGCTCCAAGCCTTCGAATACATAGTCCAGTCCGGTAAAAAGTGTATTGTTCTTGTGGGTTTTGAATACACCTTTTAGATTGGCATTGGTGTAAGTCTGGTCTTTACTGAGGACTTCGTCACCGGTTTTATGCGTTTTTGCATCATTTATATAGTCATAAAAAGAACGGAAATTGGTGGTGCTTATATTCCCTTCTATATATGAAGCCCGCTTAGCCAACAGATATTTGGCTGTTCCACCCACTGTATAGGACTGATGCCGGTTGTTGTAATCGTAGGCTCCGGTACGGTCGTTCTCGCTGATAAAAAGATTACCGTTCAAATGAAGGCTTAAACGCTCTGTGGCTGCGTAGCTCAAGGTTTGGCTCACATTATGCGAATGATTCTTATAGACCGGTTTCTTTGTGGTTTCCACCAGTTCTCCCTTGCTTTCCTCATACGGATTCAGTTGCCATCCGTCCGAAGTGCGGTAATTATAGTTCAAGTGTGCGGATAATTTTCCATCATTGGCGTCTGCGTTGACTGATTCTGAAATTCGTCCGTGAGAACTTACACGGGTATTGGAAGATACATTCAATGCAGATTTAGGATCATCGGTAATGATATTGATTACTCCTGCGATGGCGTCACTGCCATAAAGGGCGGAAGATGCTCCTTTCAATACTTCAATACGTTTTACGGCATCCATATTGATCCGGTCGTAATCTATAGATCCCGAAATATCTCCGGCTACTTTTTTACCGTTAATTAATACGAGGAGGTATTTATCAGGCAGTCCGTTTACGTATAGGGTTGTTCCCATGGCGGTGGTTTGCACCGAGATAGAGGGAACCAGTTTCACCAAGGCATCCTGGAAACTGGATGGATTGGCATTTTGCAGATCACGTTGGGAAATGACCTCTACGGGTACAGGACTGTCTTTCAGCTTGTGGTGAGTTCCGGTTCCGGTTACCACTACCTGATCCATGTTGAAAGTGGTACTTTTCAGCCTTATCACCATTTCTTTTTGACTTTGACTGACTTTCTGAGTGACAGGAGCATAATTCAGGCAACTGGTACGCAGGGTATACGTTCCCTCTTTGATGTCTTTCAACAAAAATTCTCCTTTAGGATTGGTAGCACATCCTATTGTAGTTTGTTCCAAACGTACGTTAGCGCCTTCCACCGGCTTTCCTGTACGGGCATCCACTACTTTTCCACTTAACGATATCTGGGCGGATGCACACACCACCATGCAGCCGAATAAGGCTGTCAGTAAACATTTCTTTTTCATCGAAATAATTTAAGAATTAATAATTAGCTTTCCTGGCCCCGGGAAAGCGTGAATTATCTATGTTCAGACCTGGCAGGTTTCCTGGCTTCACCCTGAAAAGCGCCTTCCCATTTCTTACAAAGGAAACAGTGGCATGGCGAGAGTTGCTTTTCATTGACGGGTTTCACAGTAGCGGGCACTGCTTCGGATTCTATGACCGAATTCCCTTTTATGCAAATACGGAAAGTACTTACATCACCAAATCTGATGCAAAGGTAGGGTTTTATTTTAAAATCTTTTGGGATTCTGAAAATAAAAGAAACATTTTGTGATGTTTGATACTGATTTATAGGCTTCTTAATATATAAGGAAGGGACAACTAAGGACGAATGGGCATTTTCTTTGGCAGGATGAGAGGCTTGTTTCCGGTTTTAAATCCATAACTACTATTAATAGGTATTGACTGCTATTGGAAATAGTTCTATCTTTGCCCCCGTTACGATGAAGAAGCATTTGATTCATATTCTAAAGCTTTTCCTTCCACTGATATTTATTGCCTATTTGGGAGGTATTACCCTTTTTACTCACTCGCATGTGGTAAATGGGGTGATTATCGTACACTCGCATCCGTTTAAAGGGGAGCATCAACATACAGAAGTGGAATTGGAAACTATCTTTTTCCTTTCTTCTTTTGCTGCTTCCGGTAGTTTGTTCACTCCGTCTTCCACAACGGTCTTTTGGGTATTGCTGTGTTTGCTGGCTGTGCCGGCTGTAGAACGCATCAAACTGATACGAACCGGTTGTGGCATTTATTTGCGCGCGCCTCCCGCTGTTTGTTAAATAGTATATTTTTATGTTGGTGGAGTGATTTTCCGTTACATTATCTGTTCGCGGATTCATTCTTCTGACTGCTATCCTTTTATTTATTAATAAACAGAATAACAACACATGAAGAAATATATATTTTTCTTGATGGGAGCAGTGTGTTTTCTACTCTCATCATCGGCTGTGCACGCCAATGAATTGAATAAGTCCGATGCCAATATCATAGGTCATGTATTGGATAAGAATACGGAAGAGCATCTTTCTTTTATCAGCGTATCGCTGAAAGGAACTACCATAGGGACTATGACTGACGCCAGTGGACACTATTTTCTTAAAAATCTGCCTGAAGGAGAATTTACCATGGAGGTAAGTGCTGTCGGTTACAAGACGGTCAGCCGGAAAGTAACTTTAAGAAAAGGGAAAACTTTGGAGGAGAACTTCGAGATAGAAGAGGATTTGATAGCATTGGACGGAGTGGTGGTGTCTGCCAATCGTAGTGAGACCACCCGCCGCATGGCACCTACGTTGGTTAATGTGATGGATGTGAAAGTGTTTGAGAACACTAATTCCTCCACATTGTCGCAAGGACTGAATTTTCAGCCCGGAGTGCGGGTCGAGAATAATTGTCAGAACTGTGGTTTCCAGCAAGTACGTATCAATGGGTTGGATGGCCCTTATACGCAGATATTGATTGACTCGCGTCCTATATTCAGTGCCTTGGCCGGTGTATATGGATTGGAACAGATACCTGCCAATATGATTGAGCGTGTAGAGGTGATGAGCGGAGGAGGTTCGGCTTTGTTCGGTTCTTCAGCCATTGCGGGAACCATTAATATAATCACCAAGGAGCCTGTACGGAACTCAGGGCAGTTGACACATACTCTGACAGGCATAGGCGGTACTTCTTCTTGGGATAATAATACGACACTGAATGCTTCGTTAGTGACTGATAATCATAAGGCAGGATTGTATATTTTTGGACAGAACAGAGAAAGAAGCGGTTATGACAATGATGGCGATGGCTACACCGAATTGCCAAAACTGAAAAATCAGACAGTCGGTTTTCGTTCTTTTATCAAAACAAGTACATATTCAAAACTGACTTTTGAATATCATCATCTCAGTGAGTTCCGTCGTGGCGGGAATAAACTGAACCGACCTCCCCATGAAGCGGATATAGCCGAACAATTGCAGCATACTATCAATAGCGGGGGAGCAAAATTTGATTATTTCTCTCCGGATGAGAAACAGCGGCTGAGTGTATATGCTTCTGCACAGCATACAGGACGCGACAGTTATTATGGTGGAGGACAAGATGTGAATGCGTATGGCGCGACCACGGATTTTACCTGGGTCACAGGATCGCAGTATATCTATAGTTTTGATAAATGTTTCTTTATGCCTGCCGATTTTACCGGAGGACTGGAATATAATCAGGATAACTTGACGGATGATATGTGGGGGTATAACCGTTATACCAAACAAGAAGTCCGTATAGCCAGTGCATTTTTCCAGAATGAATGGAAGAACAAGCAGTGGAGCTTTTTACTTGGAGGGCGTTTGGATAAACATAATATGGTGGATCATGTAATCTTCAGTCCGCGTGCTAATCTTCGTTACAATCCGACCGAAAATATGAACCTGCGTGCCAGCTATTCTTTCGGATTCCGTGCACCTCAGGCCTTTGATGAAGATTTGCATATAGAAAATGTAGGTGGAACTGTGTCTATGATTGAACTGGCAAAAGACTTGACAGAAGAAAAATCACAAAGTCTGAGTATATCGGGAGATTTGTATCATCGTTGGGGAGATTTTCAGGGAAACTTGCTTATAGAAGGTTTTTATACTTCGCTTTCAGACGTATTTGCCTTACGTCAGAAAGGAGAGCGTGACGGTATTATTATCAATGAACGGTATAACGAGAAAGGAGCTAAGGTATATGGTTTGACTTTGGAAGGAAAGATTGCTTACCGTTCCTTACTTCAATTGCAGGCCGGCGTTACCATGCAGAAGGCCGAATACAAGCAGGCACGTGCATGGAGTGATGATGAAACGGTTCCGATGGAGAAAAAAATGTTCCGTACTCCGAATACTTATGGATATTTCACTTTGTCATACAACCCTTTCGTACCGATGACTATTGCATTATCCGGTACTTATACCGGTAGTATGATGGTAGAACATAAAGCAGGTTTTATTGATAAGGACATTGCTGTGAATACACCTGATTTCTTTGAATTGAATCTGAAAGCCGGTTATGATTTCAATTTGTATAAAGGCATAACCATGCAGGTCAATGCTGGAGTACATAATATCTTTAATGCGTATCAAAGTGACTTTGACCGGGGGGCAAAACGTGATTCCGGTTACATTTATGGACCGGGTATGCCGCGTTCTTACTTTGCCGGAGTGAAATTGAGTTTTTAATTTGTATATATTATTGCCGGGAGAGGAGCGCTGTCCGCCCTCTCCCGGCAATTTGCGTCATAGAATAAATAACCTGTTATAGGACTTTCGAACAGGTTATTTTAGATAATAATTCTTTTGATACTCTTTATTTAGAATAATTATCTAAAATAAAATGCTTTATTGGATGTAAAATCTGCTATTCCTATCTTTGTGAAGAAATAAATCTGAAATGTGATTAATATAAAGATAAATCTTCTATATAGCTGTCTGTTATATGGATTTATCGGAATTAATAAGTAAAAAGGTCAAAAAAGATGGGTATTGCTGAGTTGATAAATAAGGAAAAGAAAACAGCATTTTCTTTCGAGGTTCTTCCACCGTTGAAAGGTACTGGAATTGAAAAACTATATGCTACAATAGATACATTACGGGAGTTTGATCCTCTTTATGTCAATATTACCACTCATCGCAGCGAATATGTGTATCGCGAGTTGGGGGGTGGTTTATATGAACGTAATCGTTATCGGCGGCGTCCGGGTACGGTAGCGGTGGCTGCGGCTATACATAATAAATATGATATTACTGTTGTACCGCATATTTTGTGCAGTGGTTTCTCGCGTGAAGATACGGAATATATATTGCTTGATTTGCAATTCTTAGGTATTACTAATCTGTTGGTACTCCGGGGTGACAAGGCAAAAGATGAATCTTCTTTTGTTCCCGAGAAAGATGGTTATGCCCATGCTTTGGAGTTGGAAGAGCAGATCAATGCTTTTAATGAAGGCAAATTTATTGATGGAACGCCGATTCAGGCTCCTTTAACTCCTTTTCGTTATGGGGTGGCAGGCTATCCGGAGAAGCATGAGGAATCTCCCAACATGGAACAAGATTTATATTGGTTAAAAAAGAAAGTGGAAGCCGGAGCCGATTATGTAGTGACACAAATGTTTTATGATAACCGAAAATACGTTGACTTCGTGGAGCGTGCAAGAAAAGAGGGGATTAATGTTCCTATCGTACCGGGCATCAAACCTTTTTCCAAGCTATCACAACTCAGTGTTATTCCTAAAACATTCAATGTGGATTTACCACAGGAATTGGTTGTGGAAGCAATGAAATGCAAGGATGATAAAGAAGCGCGTGCATTAGGCATAGAGTGGTGTATCAATCAATGCCGGGAGCTGATAGCATATGGGGTTCCGGGGATACATTTTTATACAGTGGGTGCGGTGGATAATGTGAAAGAGGTGGCGACAGCTGTTTATTGATAGTCTTTAATGGAAATGTTTCTGTCAGGTCATTTATTGCTCCGTATCTTAACGGTTTAAGATGCGGAGCAAAATTATTTTGTAAATGGGTTATAAGTCATCTTCCAAAGCTGTGCTTTTGGCATAAGCCGTACTCTTTGCTTCAAAAAAATCAGTCTTTACCATATTGGCATTGGAATATTGAGATACCCAGTGCATGCTTTCCGGCTCTTTATGGTTTTCTTCGTACAGAGGGCTAAAACCTAAACTACTCCAACGGAGATTGCCTAAATATTGAATATAATCTTCTATCATTTTCCGGTTGAGTCCCTGTATATTGTCTCCTATTACATATTGTCCCCATTCTATTTCCTGCTTGACCCCCTCACGCATCATGTATTCATATATTTTTACTTTATCGGGAGTGAATAAATCCGGTTCCTCTTTCTTTAATTCCAGAATAATGTTGCGGAATAACCACAGATGCGTGTTTTCATCTCGATTGATATATCGGATTTCTTGTGCGGAACCTGACATTTTTCCATTACGGCTCAAGTTATAGAAAAACATGAATCCGCTATAGAAATAGATTCCTTCCAATATATAGTTGGCGATAAGGGTTTTCATCAATGTGAATCCATCCTGACTTTCCTGGAATTCGTTATAGCAATTGCCTATAAAGGTATTTCTTTTCAGCAGGTGTCCGTCTGTCTTCCATTGGTAAAGGATCTCGTTACGCTTTTCGGGGCTACAGATAGAATCCAGCATGTAACTGTAGCTTTGGCTGTGTACACATTCCTGAAAGGTTTGGATATGGAGGCATAGATTAACTTCATTGGCTGTGATGTATTCGCTGATGGTGGGCAGATTATTGCTTTGTAAAGAATCAAGGAACACTAAAAAACTCAGGATTTTATCATAGGCGGTGCGTTCTGTCTGGTCCAGGTGAGGATAATCCTTGGTGTCTTGGGTGAGATTGATTTCTTCGGGAATCCAAAAATTATTCATAGCCTGACGATACCAGTCACTAACCCATTTGTAGCGCATATTATTGAAATCATTCAAATTGGTGGTGTTTCCTCCAATCATTCTTCTGTGACGGAGGTCGGTATCTCCCTCAGGATTGAAAAGGGCATTCTTTTTTAATTTTATTGTATTCATGATTTATTGTTGTTTTATATTCTGTCTTCTTGTTTTACTGCTAACTCAAGGCTGTATATTAAAAATAAATTTGTTATCCATTTCTTGTAGGGGCGCAAGCATGGTGCCCCTACAAGAAATGTTTTAGCATGACAATTCAGTACTGGAGTGTTTACGAAAAGATCAGGAAGCACAGCTTTCACATTCTTCTACTTCCAATGATTTGCTGCGGACATAATATACTGTTTTTACGCCACATTCCCATGCCAGCAAATACAGGTTTAATACTTGTCTCAGGGTAAATTCATTGGTAATGTATAGATTCAGACTTTGCGCCTGGTCTATATGTAACTGCCGGATCCCTGCGGCACGGATACTCCATGTCTGATCTGTCAGATAAGCACTTTTATATATCCAATAGGTCTTATCGGACAATGCCGGTGCAACACGTGGCAGCATGGCTCCTTTCTTTTCTTCCAAGAAGAAACGTTTCATTACCGGATCTGTTCCGGCAGTGGTTCCGGCAATGATACTGGTGCTGCTGGTGGGGGCAATGGCAAGAAGATAGGCGTTTCTCATTCCTTGTGTGGAAACCTTTACAGCCAATGCTTTCCATTCTGGCGAATTGTAACCCCGTTTTATAAAATAAGCTCCGGTCTGCCAGTCGCTGCCTTCAAAATAATGATAGGCCCCTTTTTCTTTTGCCAGTTCGCTACTTGCTGCTATGGCAGCATAGTTGATACGTTCGAAAACTTTATCCATAAAACTGAGATGTTCCTCGCTTTCCCAACGAATGCCGCGAACAGCAAGAGCATGATGATAGCCGCTGGCTCCCAAGCCGATACTGCGGTAGCGATGATTAGTAATCTGAGCGAAAGGAATCGGATAAAAGTTCAGTTCAATCACATTATCCAATGCCCGTACTACAGTTGCCACCTTTTCTTTCATTTGTTTTTCATCCTCCAAGGGCAAATGTCCTAATGAAAGGCTGGCAAGATTACATACCACAAAGTCTCCGGGCCGGATTGTTTTGACTACCACTGTATCACCATCTTCCGTACATATCTCTGTAGAGACTGTTTCAATGGAGGACATGTTTTGTGCTATTTCCGTGCAAAGATTGGAGCAATAAATGATTCCCCGGTGCGCATTGGGATTGGCACGGTTCACGGTGTCACGATTGAATGTAAAGGGAGTACCTGTTTCTACAGCCGAACGCAGTATCAGTCTGACGATATCTTTGATGCCCATGCTGCGCTTGGAGAGTCGGGAGTCATTTACGCAATCCATGTATCTTTGTTCCCATTCCTCTCCGTAGTAGTCTTCCAGACAGTATCCTTTGACGGTTATTATTTCATTGGGGCAGAATAAATGCCATTGCTGGTTTAAATCCCGTTTCGCCATACGCCAGAATAAGTCCGGATAGCATACGGCGGGGAAGATGTCGTGCGCTTTCATCCGGTCATCTCCATTATTGGTCCGGAGTTGCAGAAACTCAGGCAAGTCTTTGTGCCATACATCCAGATAGACGGCTACGGCTCCCTGACGCATACCTAACTGGTCAACGGCTACAGCAGTGTCATTCACCAGTTTCATCCATCGGATTACACCTCCGGCCACACCTTTGAATCCGCGTATGTTTCCACCTGCGGCACGAACTTTGCCAAAGTACATTCCCATTCCTCCTCCAAATTTGCTTACCATCGCAAAATTGTCTAAGCTGCGGTAAATGCCTTCCAGACTATCGGGCACTGTATCAATGAAGCAACTGGATAACTGGTGATAAGGTTTTCGGGCATTTGCCAGGGTAGGAGTGGCCATTGTGACTTCCAGACGACTTAATATATCATAGAACTTTTTTACCCATTGCAGTCTGTTCTGTTTTTCGGGCATAGCGAGATGAAGGGCAATCCCTAAATACATTTCCTGCACAGACTCTATAGGTTCGTGTGAACGGGTACGGATCAGATAACGTTTGGCAAGCAGATCCAGTCCTGAATAATTGAAAAGCTTGTCACGTTCGGGACACATGAAGCCGGCTGCCGTTTCTATCTCCTGTGGAGTATAGGAGGCCAAGATATAATTACCATACAAGCCCTCGTCGGTGAGGTAGCGTAATTTATCATAAAATGAAAAGATGCCGGCAGCTTCCGCCTGTTCGGTCAGTTTCTTTGTCAATCGGAAATTCAGCAGACGCGCTGCAATGAATTCCCAGTCGGGAGTTTCTTGTGTTGTCAGTTCTACAGCCGCTTTGACAAGTGCCGCCAACCGTTCCCCGGATGTCATATCCGGTTTACAGAAACTTGTGAATTTCTCTGCGAGAAAGGTTAGACTATATTCCTTCCCGGAGAAGTCTTTTTGTATCTCTTTCAGTATATTTGCTATAGTATCATCACCGGTTCCGGTAATGATTTGACTGAGGACTTTTCTTCTTTCTGTGCGCTGCCAACGGTAAAGTATATAGTTTTGGGCTTCTGCGTAAAAGCCATGTTCCATCAAGCTACGTTCCACTTCGTCCTGAATGCGTTCTACACTACGATTTGCTTCGTTTTGATGCAGAAATTGTTCCACTTCATCTACTATGGTGTAGACAGCTTCATCTGTTATTTCTTTTTGGGTACTGATAAAACTTTTCCGTATGGCAACGGCTATTTTTTCCCTGTCGTAGGATTCTGTTGTCCCATTCCTTTTAATTATTTGCATGAGATGCTGTTGGTATGAATTATTGTATCTTTTCGTACCGCTTCCCTAACCCCACGAGTAGAAACGGCCTTTGATGAATGGCAGGTCTTCTGACTGGCTCCTCATTTCCGATGCCTTCCCGCGTTCTCGTTATGTGGAGTCAGGCAGTGGCAATAGGTACATATCGGAAATTTTATCGGAGTTTCACAGCAGCGGGACTGTCCGGGATTTACACCCGATTCCCTTTTAATCCGGATAGAGGACATCTATTCGGAACCGATTCGGGAACAAAGATAATGGAAATTGGAATTATTACAGCATTGAGTTAGTTTAAAAATCAGAAATGATTTATAAAAGTTGGATGGTATTAAACATTTTGGACAAGTTCTACTACCATGCTTCCAAGCAGCACAGCTACTATTGTTATGAGTAACCAATTGATATACTTGCTTTTCGATCTCGTTTTTTCTTTTTCTGAATGACACTGATTTTTACCATATAACCGAATGATTCCCCAATGCGATTGGCACTGCGTATCACTCGTGAAGTATGTACACCACATCCCATCATGTGAGCGGAATATTCAGAAATAAATCCACTGACATCTATCAAAGTTTCGGCTGTCTTATCCATTTAAATGAAGTTATGTTTTTCTTTTTTTAGAATCCATAGACACGACATGGCTTTCCAGTGGAAGGCATTTCCTTGTCAATTTCAATCTTTAATTTTTTTATATTCAATATTTCTTCTCCTTCAAGCATCAGGCACATAATAAGAAAACAACCGTTTTTCTCACATTCCATATCGAATAACCGGTGTTGTGAAAACATGCCTAACCCATGTGAGTCAATAAGAATAAACTTTGGATGGTTATAAAGTAATGCAGCCAGAGAGTCCCAATTAAGCTTCATGTCAAACATAAAGAAGTCTTTGGTTGCATAGTCGTTGGTTGCCATATTGCCGGTATATAAAACCAATGCTTTACCTTCTATGTCCAAGTTATTAAAGTATTCGTCGGCTGGTAGTCCGTTCCGACAATCTACCACGACGGCATCTGTTACATATTCTTTATAGCGGGGAGCTTCCATATAGCAATCCATGTGGGTGCCGATGTGTCCGAGGCGTTCCGTTTCTTTGGCATCAAGTTCGAACTGTGCCAAATCTTCATCACTTAACTGTAAATGTAGTTCTTTGGTAATCGTTTCTTGTTGGTACATATTTAAAGAATTTTAAAGTTTAACCTAATGAGAGTATCAATAATTGAGCCGTAAGTACGCGTAGGAACATAGCAAGCGGATATACGGTGGCATATCCCACGGCCGGAGCGCCACATGAAGTCAGATCATTGGAATAGGCGAGGGCAGGCGGATTAGTATTTGCTCCTGATAATACACCAATAAGGGTATAATAGTTTAATTTACAGGCATAACGCCCAATGAGCCCCGTTATGATTAATGGTACGGTCGTAATAATAGCTCCATACATAATCCAAATATATCCACCTTCATTTACAATTGTCTCTATAAAATCTTTCCCGGCTCCCAACCCTACACAAGCTAGGAATAAGGAAATCCCGATTTCTCTTATCATCAAGTTAGCACTCATCGTGGTGTATGTAATCATTTTATATTGAGGACCGAAACGACTGATAAGAATGGATACAATAAGCGGTCCACCTGCTAGACCAAGTTTTACTGGTTGTGGAATACCTGGAAACATAAATGGAATACTTCCCAAGATACATCCTAATGCGATGCCGAAAACAATGGGGATAAGATTGGGATGATTCAGTCTCTTCATGGAGTTTCCCAAAACCTTTTCGGCATGAGTGACAGCAAGTTCACTACCAACTATAGTTACACGGTCGCCCATTTGCAACTGTAAATGTGGGGAGGCTACCAAGTCTACTCCTGAACGGTTGATACGGGTGATGCTCGCACCGAAGTTATTTCGTATCTTAAGTTGTGAGAGCATTTTTCCATTTAACTCAGGCTTTGTTATCAAAATGCGGCGTGAGATAAGTTTCTTGTTTAACTGTTCCCATTCCATTTCTACCTGTTTGCCAAAAAATACTGTAATCGCTTCAATGTCAATAGGGTTCGAGATAACCAGAATCTTGTCATCAATATGTAATATCGTTTCTGAATTTACTAGTTCCACTTCCTGCTGTCCGTCATGATGGCGTATGCGCGAAATGACGAAGTTGCGGTTTACCAAAGGACGTATTTCCTTAATGGTCTTCCCATGTATTGCTTCATTTTTTATCTCTAATGTAACGGGGCGTACGGTCAGTTCCTGTAAATGTCCCAATCCTTTTTCGGCATCGGCTTCTTCTTGTGATGTTTTGATATTAAGAATGTATTTCAGTGCAAGCAATGAGAGAATGGCACCAACCACCCCCAAGGGATAGGCAACAGCATATCCCATCGCAATCTCCGGTGCATCTATGCCATTTAAATCACTATTTGCCTGTTGGGCGGCACCAAGGCCGGGAGTATTGGTAACAGCACCAGAGAGAATGCCGACCATGGTGGTTATGGGAGTTCCGGTAGTAAAATGTAAAATGATAGTAATGACTACACTGATAAAAATAGCCCCCATAGCCAACATGTTCAGCGTAAATCCTCCTTTCTTAAAGGCTGAGAAGAAACCGGGACCCACCTGCAAACCAATGGAATAGACGAACAAAATAAGACCGAATTCTTTTAGAAAATGTAGCAGGTGTTCATTCAGATTCAGATTGAAATGGCCGAATACGATACCGACAAAAAGAATCCATGTGACACCAAGTGAGATGCCGGATATTTTTATTTTACCCAGCATAATTCCAAAGGCGATAACTAGTGACAGAATGAGTACGGAGTGTGCTACACCTCCGCCCCAAAGATTGGGATATCCTTCAAAGAGGTTTTTAAGAAGTTCCATAGTATTAAGAAATATATTTATTTTTAACTAAGTCATCATTTTATATTTAAAATTTCCCATCATGTGGGTTGGTAAAAGTATCCCCGGAAAAATCACTTCTGCGGGGATACACACACATTGAACAATTACAACGGCATATTGCCGTGCTTTTTAGGCGGATTGCTTTGGTTTTTGTTGTGACACATTTCCAAAGCCTGAATGAGTTTATAGCGGGTGTCACGGGGCATAATCACTTCATCAATCAAGCCGCGTTCTGCCGCACAATAAGGGTTAGAGAATTTATCTTCGTAATCTTTGATTATTTCTTGTTTTTCTTCAGGAGTGGATTTCCGATAGAGGATATTTACAGCTCCCGCAGCTCCCATAACGGCTATTTCCGCCTGTGGATAAGCCAGGTTCACATCGGCTCCCGTCGGTTTGCTGGACATGACAATGTAGGCACCTCCGTAAGCTTTACGGGTAATTAAAGTTACCTTGGGCACTGTAGCTTCGGCGTATGCATAAACTATCTTCGCACCGTGGCGGATGATGCCGTTG
>ULOM01005658.1_pt1 | contig 13892 bp, 13 predicted proteins | sample 1952561 | NCBI WGS metagenome assembly ULOM01 (sample SAMEA4835602, study PRJEB28245) | human gut metagenome | biome: gut microbiome; material: fecal sample | place: Denmark | collected 2008
GAATGAGAAGATAACAGAAAAAGTATGCAATATACAGAAGAAATGATATTACAGTCCAAGAGCGGATATTGTATGCCGTTTGAGGAGCAGCCTGGTAAAGAAGTGGCAATGACATTGGGATATGGAGAACAGACACATCCATCTACAGGAGAAAAGTTCTTTCATCACGGACTGGACTTTATGGTCAACCATTATCCTCTGTCCGCAGTGGCAAGTGGCATCGTATCGGGAGTTGGCAGTGACAGCATACACGGCATATACCAAACGATACGATATGGTAAATACGAGGTAATCTACGGACACCTTGCCAATGTGTATGCCAACTTCGGGGAGCCAGTAGTAGCAGGACAAGCAGTAAGCCTGAGCAGCGACCGATTGCACATCAGTGTAAAATTCGACGGAGAGGAGCTGAATCCGTTGGAATTCCTGACCATGCTTTATGGCAATATTAAAGCATTGAAACATCAAGGAAGGATCGGGGCGATAGACATTGACGATTTTGACATGAACATCGCCACACAATATGACAACGACAGAGAAGAAATCGAGTCATTGATGCTGCGTTATCTGCCTTTATATTTGGATGACCTACGGCATGGCCAATACGCATTGTCGCCCCATCGGGAACAATCGCTACGTAATATTTTTTCGTTGGGAGCCATGAAACGCTACTTCTTTGAGGTTATGCCAAGCATGAGCAATCCGTTGGGTATCAGTCAGAGAAGTGTACCATTGGCATGTAAGGTACAAAATCTCCTAATTGGGGATTTTCTTGACTATTTGGCGTTGCGCCACAATGTGTTCCTATCCACATTGAATGAAGCATTAAAAAAAAAGTCCACAGCGACCTCCTGAACAGTAGTGGAGTCATCGACCCACTAATGAATTTGGAGGTGGACATTCAGAGCTTCGACATACCGAGAATAGTCAGCGTATACCCCGACCGCGCAGGAGTAAGATGGTGGACCAAAGCCTGGTTCAACAATCATGAGAACGGAGAGAGTTCTGTGGAGATAGAACGTCAGCAAGCCATTCTGTTTGTTCTTGACCGCATAGAGAAAGACGAGTGGCTAACTGAATATTTCCCAAAGCAGATGGAAGTATACCATCATGCGATAGAGCAGACCAAAGAGCAACTGTTGAACCAAACCCTGTAAGTAACAAAGCAATGAGCATAAAGAACAGCAAACGATTTGCGGAGATAGAATATAGTCTGCAACATTACTTCGAAGGCAGTGTCTTGCCTGTAATGAAACAAGTCAGAAAGACATTGAACGACAAGCAAGTCAAGGAACTGGCAGACTACCAGCGTAGTCCGGCAGGTATCATGGCATCATCCAATCCTATGTTGATAGACATGGGTTGGCAAGCAGTGCGCACAGCTGGCGAGTGGAACAGCAAGACCACCGAGGACTATCTCAGGATGTGCAATGAGCAAATGCAAAACGACAAAGCGATGCAGCGTGACTTCGCATTGTTGTCAGCAGAATGGCGCAAAGCCGTGGTGGAACAAATCGGACGTACAAAATACGATGCACTATCCAAACAAATAGGATGCGATTTGGCATATGCCTATATCGGTCAGCGGATGGAAGACCTGATGATCAACAAATTGGTTGTGGATGACATCCCCAAATCATCGATGGAATACATCATGCGAAAGGCAGCCAAGCAAAGTATCTGGGGATTTACTGAGGAATTGATGAAGTCCCCATTAACCAAAGAGATTGAGGCAAGAAGCGAGAAAGCCTATAAGCCCAGTACCACAGAGAAAGTTACGGGACGAGTGGCAGGTTCTGCAGTAGATGCCGTATCGATGGGAGCTTTTAATGGTTGGACAACCTTCGCCAAGTTCGTTGGCTGCGATGTAGCATTAGGATATGCCTTAGACAAAACCGTTGGCAGTACAGAGCACCGCAAGGAGCAGGTAATGGAGCTAAGCATCAGCAAAGGAATCTTTGGCAGTAACAGCAATGTCTTCAACGGCTTTCGCAAACATGCCAATGAACTTGAAGAATCTGGAGGTTTCCTGCAAACGCTTAACGGACAGTTATCACATAAAATCAAGTTACCAACAAAAAAATACAAGCCTGTGACATGGACAACAAACAGCAATAACAAATCCCCTTTCCCGGTGTTTACACCCAATACGGACTTTCTGAAGCCCAAAGATATACGTAAGGATCCAAAATACAAGGACGTTCCATTGATTGTAGCACCAGGAAAGGAAGATGACTATCTGAAGGAAAAGGCTCAGCAAGAAGCGGCAAAACAAAAAGAGGCAGAACGCAAAAGTGCGGAAAGAGAACAGGGAACTGACAGTTCAGGAGAAGCACAATCTGTTGACGCATCATCAGATGAGGATCAAGCCAATCAGTTTCAGCAAGCCAATGAAAACGGATGGGAAGGGCTGTTGGCAAATTTCGGGTTAGACGGTTTCGGTGACATCACCCATAACCTTGGCTATGTGCTCGCCATGTTGCCAGATATGTTAGTAGGATTGCTTACTGGCAAGACAAAGTCCTTGAACATGGACAACAGCATGATACCATTGGCAAGTATTGTGGCAGGAATGTTCGTGAAGAATCCGATACTTAAAATGATATTGATAGGTATGGGAGGAGCCAATCTGATAAATAAAGCCGGACATGAAGCATTGGAGAGAAAAGCCAATGAAGGGTTAGTGCCAGATAGATATGCAGCAAGCAATCGACAAGTCGCATACAGACAATATGCAGACGAGCCATTGAATCCACGTTTAAGCAATCCTGTGCTAAAAGGCAGTTGTTTGATAGTACATATCGACCGGGTGCCCTGCACCATTCAATTGCCACAAACCGTGGTGGATGCATATCAGGCAGGGGCGTTGCCGTTGAATACCCTTGCCAATGCGATACTTGCAAAAAATGAGCAGATGCAATCTGTGGCCATGCAGCAGTATGAGAATGGTCGTGAGGAGCGTGAGACAGTCAGCAGATCAAGAGGAATACAATAAGAACATAATAAAAGCAAAATATGAAAGACAAGAGTCAGGCAGAGAAAGCGGCTGCAGAGAGACAAGTTGAATTACTCTCTACAGCGTTGGGCAGTGCGCCATCAGCAAAAGGATATTGGTTGAACGCATCGGGTAAGACCTATCCAAGTTTCTATCCCAAGGGATTGACAGTAAGTCCGTTCAATGCATTGATCATGTCATTGCATTCGGACAAGTCTGGTAGCAAGACCAACCTTTTTATGCCTTTCAGTGAGGCAAAAAGACAAGGAGTGGCGGTAAGGGAGCATGAACGAGGAGTACCGTTCCTTTTCTATAATTGGAACCAATACGTCAATCGTAACAATCCAAAGGATATTATCAGTCGAAACGACTATCAGGCATTGGATGTAAAACAGCAGAAGCAATATAAAGGTGTACACAATCGAGAGATACGCACACTGTTTTGCATTGACCAGACCACAATGCCATTTGCCAATGAGAAAGAATACAAAAAACTGTTGGCAGATTATGGCACAGCTGAGGAGCGAGGTTTGGGAGAAGGAGATGATCGAGCCATGCATGTTCACTTCAATGACTTCCTATTGAAAATGCGTGACAATCTGGTACCCATACGTACGGACGGCAGCGGTGTCGCACATTATGACACGGAAAAGGATGCAGTGTATATGCCACGCCAAAAGGACTTTGAGCATTACAATGACTATGTGCAAGAAACATTGCGCCAGATTGTCTCTGCCACAGGACATCAACAGCGGTTGGCACGTGAAGGCATGGTGATGAAAAATGGTACAGCTCCATCGGAGGATGCCATAAAAAGAGAACGATTGGTGGCAGAATTAGCTTCTGGAGTGAAAATGTTGGAGTTGGGACTGCCAGCGCGATTGTCAGAAGAAGGCTTGCATCTGACAGATTATTGGGTTCGTGAGTTGAAGGAAAATCCCTGCCTGATAGATGCTGTAGAGAGTGATGTAAACAATGCCCTTTTAGTGATGCGCAAGGCAGAGCAAGGAGAAAAGATGGAATACTCCACCATGCGAAATCAGCGAGAGACCAAGGAACTGATGGACCAGTTGTCTAAACACTATCTCATAGCGGATGAAATCAAACAGCATCCCGACAAAGACAACAAGACCATCGTATTGGTCATCGACAAGGAGAAAAAGACAGCCGACGTGGTTATGCCGTCAGGAGCCTCATTAGAAGTGAACAATGAGATACAGGGCATGAGCAAGCAGCGCATCCAGAAAGCATTGGAACGTGAAGGCATCGAAACCGTACGCTTCTACAATCCTGACGGAGCATTGGGGTATCGCCCCGATGACAGTTACTTTGCGGACAAGCAAGTGGACATCGCCCGACTGAAAAATTGGTCGTTAGAACATCTATCCACATTAGATGCCAGTCCTGCTGTAGAGCAAGCCAAGAATGTTGGGTTCAGTCAAGTACAGATGATACAAGACGACAAAAACCGTTGGGCATTGTATATCAAACCCGAGGGACAGAACGGATATAGCATATATCCAGACAAGGCAGACATCAACCAGTTCTTTAGTACACTGAAGCAGTCGATGGACAATTTTGAAGCAGTAAAGATGGAGTTGGCAAACAAGTATCACCATCGTGCAGCCGTACAACCTGACTTGAAAGTGGACCTGTTCGGGAGCAATGACCAGGACATTGATATGAACCGCATAGAACGTGTGTGCGTGTTCAAGACCAAAGAAAATGGCATTCTTTGTTCAGCAACCATCGACGGAGAGAAGATGAAACCCAGATGCATTACCCCACAGCAATGGCAGCGGTTATGGGTAGCAGAAGACAGAAACAGCTATAAAACCCATTTGGCGGCAACCCTGTTTGCTGACGTGCTGAAAGCAGGAGAAAAACAAGAACAGACATCATCGGAGAAACAGGAAGTGGAGACCGAGGTGAAGCAGGAACAGCAAGGAACCACAGAGAAGCATGAAGAAGAACACCGGGAATATCACGAGGAAGAAGACAAACAAGACAAATCCGAGGAGAAAGCCAAGGAGGAAAAAGCAACTGAGGAAAAGAAAGCACAAGAAACCCAACGCAAGAAAGAGCAAAAAACATCTGGCATAAAAAAGCAATGGGATGACTTGAAAGCCAAGCACCCAGATGCATTATTGTTGTTCCGCATTGGTGATTTCTATGAGATGTACAATCAAGATGCACGCAAAGGGTCTGAGATATTAGGAATCACGCTGACCAAACGAGCAAGCGGCAATATCAAAGAAATGGCAGGATTTCCATACCATGCCCTTGACACCTACCTGCCTAAACTGATACGGGAAGGACAACGAGTAGCCATCTGCGATATGTTGGAAGAGCCCAAACGGCACAAGCAGGAAGAAGTGAAAGAGTTGGTAGAACCATCGAGAGGAATGAAGCGGTAGGTATACCAATGAGATTAAAAACAGTAAAAGGATAACAAAAAGTAATAAGAACAATGAGCAAGAACCAATCATACGCCGACAAATATGCAGAGGCGGCTATGGAGCAGATGAAGCGTTATGGCATTCCTGCCTCCGTTACCTTAGCGCAAGGCATGCTGGAAAGCAGTAATGGAGAGAGTGAACTGTCACGATTAGGGAATAATCACTTTGGCATCAAAGCAACAGCTTCGTGGTTGAAGAACGGAGGTGACTATCTAGTATATACGGATGATAAGCCCAATGAAAAGTTTTGCAAATACAGTTCTGTGGCAGATAGCTACGAGCACCATTCCAAGTTCCTCGCAAACAATCAGCGTTATGCCAAGTGCTTTCAGCTGTCACCAGATGACTATAAGGGTTGGACTAAAGGGATTGCCAAAGCCGGGTACGCATCAGGTATGGGGTATGCAACAGATTTGCAGGACATCATTGAACTGAATGGACTACAGAAGTATGACCAACAAGTGATGAGCGAGATGAAGGCGCAAGGGAAGTCATTTGGAGTGGAGAACAATCCAAGACAAGCAGCAAGCGAAGAACAAGTACCAGACAAACGACCAAATGGCAAGTATTCATTCCCTTTGCTCCGTGAAACCTATCTTTTCATCACTTCTCCGTTCGGTATGCGTCAAGATCCGATGGACAAGAGCAAGCAGCAAATGCATAAAGGCATAGACATCCGTTGTAAGCATGATGCCGTATTAGCAACCGAGAATGGCGGTAAGGTGGTAGCCATCAACCAGAATGTGAATACAGCAGGAGGAAAAAGTATCACGGTGGAATACAATCGTGAGGACGGCAGCAAGGTGCAGACCACCTATATGCATTTGTCGGAGGTAAATGTAAAAGTGGGCGATGCCGTGTCAGCTGGACAAAAGATAGGTGTAACAGGCAATACTGGAACAAGAACCACAGGAGAGCATCTGCATTTTGGAGTAAAAACAATTGCAGCAGACGGGACAAGTCGGGACGTGGATCCATCCAGTTATCTGGCAGAAATCGCACAAAAAGGCAACATCAAACAGCAAGCCTTGTATAATAGCAATGACCTGTTGGCAAAATACAAAACCGATGTGCCAAGCAATACAGAAAGCATGTCACCTGATGCATGGATGAAGAAGTTGCTGTCGTCTGAAGATAGCGGTGTAGGATTACCAGTTGGCAATGACCCTATCTTGGAAATGGCAATGACAGCTTTCTCATCGTTAATGATATTGGCTGTGAAAATAGATAACAAAGAAGCCGATGAACAGAAGGCAGCTATCAGTCAATCTGTCAGTGAACGGTCTGTAGATTTGACTTCACTGGTATCAGGCATGAAAACATGCAGTCTGAGTATTGGTGACAATGGTCGTGCGATACTGACGGCAGACAATGGCAATGTCAAAGTAAGCCGTGAACTGACATCAGCAGAATTGAGCAGACTGTCCGCCACCTTGAACGACCAAGGATTGAACGAAGAGACCAAACGGTTGCGAGTAGCAGGAATGGTAAACAGCATTGTCATCAGTCAGCAGGCTTCGCAAAATTTTGAGCAAGGAATGCTGGAACAGCAGGGACGCAACGAAAGCATGCACAGATAAATGAAGTGTGATGATTGAGATAACTTTTTAAAAAGTATAAGACTATGATGAAATGTAATGTAACTATTTGCGGTGTGGTGAGCAAAGCTGCCACATGTCGCACGAATAAAGAAGGGAAGCCGTTCGTAACATTTAGTGTTGCAGTGGTCATCCCTGCCAAGAACGGAATCAATAAAACAATTGAAGTTAGCGTGTTGAAGGATGGAACACTGACGGAAGTAGGCAATATTGTGACGGGACAGCGCATAGAAGCAGTCGGTGTGCTTATCCCCAGGAAACATGGTGAGAACATGTATTACAACATGAATGCAACAGCTGTCAATACCGATACAACAGTAAAGGAAGACAGCATTGTAGGACAGTTGGAGTTCCGTGGAAAGATAGGTAAAACCATCGACGAGAAAAAGAGCAAGAAGGGTGAGCCGTACCAAATGTTTTCAGCTTATTCAGCGACTAAAGCAGAAAACGGTTTTGAATATATCTGGGTACGACTTGTCCGTTTCAATAAGGAGCGTGAGTCTTGGTTAGTACCAGGATGCCGAATAACAGCTAAGGGCGAACTGGAGTTGTCACTCTATAACGACCGACTAACATTCTCATGTAAAGTGGACGAATTGGTGGAATACATACCACAGCCGTATAACCCTAATGCTTGACGCTTATGGCAAGATACAACAAACCAACCAGTGATGGTCCGAGCAGTGAGGAAAAAGCTTTGGACCTATTTGCTGAGATGATGATAGAAAAAATCCAAAGCATTGACAAAGACTGGAAAAAGCCTTGGTTTACAGATGGTGCACTGCAATGGCCGAAGAACCTTAATGGTAGAGATTATAATGGTATGAACGCTCTTATGTTGCTCATCCAATGCGAGAAACAAGGTTGGAAGATACCCCGTTTCTGTACATTCGACTGTGTGCAGCGGTTGAACAATACGGAGAAAAAGGATGCCAACGGAGAGGCATTGCCACGTGTGTCTGTGCTGAAGAGTGAGAAATCGTTTCCTGTTTTCATAACTACATTTACCTGCGTTGATAAGGACACCAGGGAACGCATCAAATATGATGACTACCGTCAACTGTCGGAAGAAATGCGGAAGCAGTACAATGTATATCCGAAACTACAGGTCTATAGAGTTTTCAATGTACAGCAGACCAACTTGCAGGAAGCTCGTCCCGAGATGTGGGCAAAGTTGGAAACAGAGTATGTAAAACCGGTGCAGGAACAAGGCGAACAATTCTCATTCGCTCCTATCGATGCAATGATTAAGGACAACCGCTGGATCTGTCCCATCAAGCCACAATATGGAAACAATGCCTATTTCTCAATTAGCAAGAATATGATTGTAGTGCCAGAGAAGCAACAGTTTGTGGATGGAGAATCGTTCTATGGAACCTTGTTTCATGAGATGGCACACTCGACTGGACATGAGACAGTACTCGACCGTTTCAAACCTACAACATTCGGTTCATCTGAGTATGCACGTGAGGAATTGGTGGCAGAATTAGGCAGTGCGCTTGTCGCCCAAAGATATGGAATGGCAAAACATATCAAGGAAGACAGTGCGGCTTATTTGAAGTCGTGGCTGGAAAGTCTGAAAGAGTCACCACAGTTTATCAAGACCACGTTGCTTGATGTGAAGAAAGCGACATCAATTATCAATCAACATATTGATAAGATGTCGCTCGAACTGGAAGAAGCACAAACGGAGGATGTTGTAAAAGAAGCAGACCAGAAAGTTGCAGATAATAAGACTGTTGCACCATATTATGCTTCCGTTGCCTATCTGCAGAGTATCGATGACACAAGTGTATTGGATAGTTTGAAAGATATAGGTGACTATGACCGTCTGCTGCAAGAGGCAAAGGAATATGACCAAGGCGATGCCATTGATTTGGAACACACGTATAAGAGTGTCGTGCAGAACCGTGGTGGCGATGTATTGGTAGACGATGCCCATTACGCTGTGGTATATAATGGTAGTGTTGGCGGCACCTATGAGGTGATGCGCAAGGTAACAGAGGAAGATGTTCGTGACAGTATTACTCGATACGGATTGCCTTCTGAGGCATCAAAGGATGTGGAAGAAGTGGGCAAGGCAATGATTGCCGAAGACTTTTCCGACTTGGCGAAGCGCAAGGCACCTGTCTTTGAAATGCCGAGTGGTGATGTGCTGCATCTGCAATACGACCGTGAGCACGACAGTTTTGAGGTCGGAACAGTAACCAATGCCGGGTTGGCAGTGCAGCATATTCTTAGCTACGACCACAGCTTGTCACTTGCAGACAATATCGAGGACGTGTATAACACGCTTTGTGAGTTGCCTGACTATCAGTTACAAGAGGAAAATGCGGAAGAAGAAAATGTAGCAAAGGCTACGTTCCGCAGATAAGAGAAGTCAGCCGTAGGGAGAAGTTATTGTCCTCTCCTTACGGCTGGCTTTTGTTTGGTCTAAGCGTTGAAAGCGTTACTGAGTGCCGTGTGCAACTGATAGACCATATCCTCAGCAGCGTTCATGTCCGCTACGATGTCGGCTATGTGGTATGGCGCACCGTTATGTCCATGTCCGTCTTCGCCAATCCACAGGTAGGCTTCGTAATCCGGGTCGTAGTCTTGGTAATAGTCAAAGATATTCTCCAAAAGCACATCGGGGTCGTTGTCAAAAGTGTTGGCTGAGAAAGAGAAATCCTGTCCTTGGGGCGTGAACTTTGCAAAATTGAAAGTGATGCGTAATTCATTCTGCTCCTTGATAGTGACAGCCCAACCTTCTTTTTCGGCTACACTGATAACCATGTCTTGTATCTTTTCCATATTGTGATAGTTTTTGTGCCGTAGACTGGTTTGAGCAGCCTACGGCAGATGTTACAAATTAGTTCTTTTGGGGCTTAGAGTAAAGGCGATGAAGAAAGCTACGCAATTCATTGTCTTGTATGTTCTTCAGTTTGGTTGGTGTAAAACCTTTTACCTGACATACATGGAACTTGTCATTAATCCCATACTTGGTGCCATCAATCTCTATTTTCTCCAATTCGTTTGCTGATACATAGCCGTATTCCGTTTCGCACAATCCGCATACAATAGTGAATAACATAAAGTCATTTCCTTCAGTCTGTCCTTCAAGAACAAACCATCTGATGTGTCCTATAGTAAATACAGCCACACAAATAGCGTCTTTGCCTTTTTCCTCTTGAGAGTAAAGAGGAAAGTTTTTTATTGCCTCCATAAACTGAGGCGTAATCAGTTTGTTCGTCATATCAATACTATTTTGCTTGTTCATAAATATTCGGTTCGCTTGTCACGTTGTAGATATAATCACCACAACGTACCAACAATGCATCCTTGCCATAATAAAGGCTTTTCATGCATTTCACACTGCCTGTCTTGTGGAAATTAGGGAAACGGCAGATGTCAAACCGCTTGCCTTGTTCTTTTGTCAGTCTTTTTACTTTCATATCCGTTTGAATTGAATTTTATTTTCTTCCCTTTGATTGAAGCCTTATCAGCTTCGCTTGTCGGGAACTTGATTTTTCGTGCATTTCTAAACTGCATGACAAGAGTGATAAGGCAAGCAAATGACAAGGAATTGAACGGAATACCCAATATCTTTGATTTGGGAAGGCTGCCGTTCCATTCCGAAGTGCTTAGCCCAAAGGCGATGCTTGACGTTCACTCAATGCAGTAACTTTGCATAGAAAAATGATGGGCTGACAAGTGTAAGTAAACAAAGGAGACAACCACTCCAATAATGTTGCGTGCAATCATTAGGCTATATATAGACAAACAGTTTAATGATTAAAAATGGAAAGTAAAGCAACATTTGTAGCCATCGAGAATGATGGACAGAAGCGAACAATTGAGAATTGGAAGAAGGCAGACATACTGCTATTACTGGAAGCACTGAGAATAAAGAATCAAGACCTGTATGTATTCATGCAGGATTGTGTGGTAAAAGGCTATCGGCAAATGAACCTTGTCGGTATTCAGTGTGAGGAACCGCCACCATTGGGGCATTATTGTACAAGTGAGAAGAAAACGCCAACATTCAAGTCATCACTCAACGATGGGCAATTAGAGATATTGGTACAAATGCTTGATGAAATGATGGTATTTGCCCATCCAGTAGCACTGACCAAAGAAGTGTTGGGGGCATTCTTCAAATGCGAGCAGACAGAATTGAAAGTGCGTAACCTGCGGTTGTTGTGTGCAGTAATGCAAGCCTTGTCCAATTACGGATACATCGGAAAGTATTGGCAAGCCCCCATATACAAGCACAAACTGCTTAGAGCATATAAAAAAGAGGAATATGTCAACAGAAGTGATTTGACCACAGCAAACCATGCTATAAACAATGTTTTGATGGATGAGCGTGTGAAGACAATAATAAAAACGGTCAAGAATCTATGAATAGCAAAATGCGAAAAGTACTGACATGTCAGTGTGAGCATGAAGCCACTTCAACTCACAGCCGTACCTTTGCAGTGGTTTCAAGAAAGCCGCTAAACAATTGCAATTTATCACATATCAAAACTTTCGAAATGAATAAAACAAGTACATTCCTCGTTGCAGGAGCTATGTTTGCTGCAATGACATCGTGTTCAGAGAGTGACGTGTATCTATGTGGATGCAACGCAGACAAGGAGCAGTGCCAGTTAAGTATCAGTGAAGTGAACAAAGAGGGGTATCGCCTTACTCGGACAGCTACGGAAAAAGAATCCTTCGTAGACGGTGATGCTTTGGGCGTGTGGGTGGACGACATCGTTAATGATACCTACAATGGTACAGTCTATTCAAACATCAAGGTGACAAAAGGCACAAACGGATGGACATTCCTGAACAATGTAGCCTTGACAAGCAGCAAGGCACGTGTGTATGCCGTTTATCCGTATAACGATAAAATGCAAGACAAGAAGGTGACTCTGTCTGTTGATGACGATACCGATTATCTGTATGATGTCGTGTCAAATGCATCAAACACAAACCCAACCGTGCAGTTGACAATGAAGCACATCCGTTCCAAACTCGTTGTAAAAGTGAAGAGAGGCGACTACACTGGCGATGGAGTCATTACAAATGGAACCGTCTCTGGTTCCTCGATGATGCTGAATGGCAGCTTCGATGTGAAAACAGAAAAGTTTCAGTCAACAGAAGGATCAGGAACTCTAAATTTTACTGGAAAAGTCTCAGGAGAAGGAACGCTGGAAGATCAGTGGTTCGTATTCAGCAAGTTCGGCGGTTCAGCCTCTAAATTGTCATTCAATCTCACCATTGACGGTATAAAATACCCGACAGCACAATCAACAGAAGGCGTGATATTTGAGAAAGGTAAGAAATACATCTACACCCTGACCATCAGCAACCACAAGGTAGAAGTGTCCAAAGTGGATATTGAACCATGGGCAGACGGTAAGGACGAGGATGTGACCATAACAGATTAACGCTTGATGGATGAAGAGTATATTATCGCGATTGTCGTCATTGTCAGCTATCTGTCTGTAAGGATAGCTTACTGGTGGGGCAAGCGTTGGAAAACAAAAGCCACACATGCCTATATGATAATCGGACAACGTGGTGCCAGTATTGAGGAATGCGAGTGGGGCTATCGTAATGCCCTGCTCGCAGGAGAACAAAAAGCAATGATGTTCTATGCTTGTGCCGCCATGCGTAAGTTCATGGACGAGCAACCACTGACACCCAATGCGTTTGAAAATGGTCTTGGTGAAACAATTCCATTCGTATTCTATGACTATTATCTACCTATGAGAATTAGGAATTTTGGGACAGAAGACCAAAGGGATTTGTCTTGGCTTGTCAATGAGTTCAAGGAAGGTAAAAGAGATGCTTCGGAATACTATCTGACAGCCATAGCCAAGCTCGGATTGAGCGGAAACCTGACAATCCTGTTTATGCCATGCAGTAATGAGCGGAACTATTATTTGCGTTTCTGCTCTTTGGCGAAGCAACTCGGTCGCTACCGTGAGCTGACACCAGAAATGTACAGCATGACATATATAGCGCATAGAAAGAGTAAGCATAAAAGTATGGATAGGTCGAAAATATCAGTAACCTCCAACATAGTGGTGGACGCCAATGTGGTGGGCAAACGCAATTGTGTACTGATAGACGATGTCTGTACTACAGGTGACTCAATTAGGACGCATATAGCAGAACTGCAAGCTTATGGTGTTCGTGTTGTAGGAGTAGTATGTTTAGGTAGAACAGCTCGCATCCCGAATCGCGATAAGATAATGGAACAAGCAAAGAAGGACAGCAATCAAAATTTTGAGACATGAACAATTTGACGATTATCGGACGGCTTGGTGCAGAGCCTGTCGTTCGAACAACAAAAGAAACAATAGTTGCCCGTATATCACTTGGAGTCAACCATAAAAAAGACAATGTAGAAGAAACAGAATGGCTTGAAGTCATACTGTGGAACAATCTCGCATCAGTAGCCCAACAGTATTATCATACAGGTGACAAGGTATACGTGAAAGGACATTTGTCATCAAACTCCTATGAGGACAAGGAAGGCGTAACGCACAATGTCACCCAGATTGTAGCTGACGACATTGAAAAACTAAGTACAGCCAAAAGAAACATTCAAGAACAAAGCAAGTAAAACAGACATGGGGGTTAATAAGGTAAATCTTGTGGGAAGATTGGGCAAAGACCCAGATTTTCACTATGTAGACAAAACTACAACAGTGTCACGTCTACGTGTAGCGGTAAAGGATTGCGACTATGATGCAAATGGCGACAAAGGTAAATACACTACATGGGTAAATGTCGTGGTATGGAACAGATTGGCATATGTTGCAAAGAATCGACTCTACAAAGGAGCGGCTGGGGGGGGGGGGG
>ULOM01006827.1_pt1 | contig 13593 bp, 8 predicted proteins | sample 1952561 | NCBI WGS metagenome assembly ULOM01 (sample SAMEA4835602, study PRJEB28245) | human gut metagenome | biome: gut microbiome; material: fecal sample | place: Denmark | collected 2008
GCTGTAAAACCATATTACCGGGATTATATCACCAGCGAAAATGAGGACGATTACAAATCCTTACATATTACTTTTTATGATAACAGTGCGAGATGTTATGTGGAAATGCAGCTTCGCACAAAGCAGATGGACGATATTGCAGAAATCGGTTCCGCCAATCATATTAATTATGAGAAAAAGCAGGAAGCATCCAGAGCACGCCGGGATACCATCCCGGAGGGAGAATGCATTTATTTTGATGAAGCTTATGAACGGTGCAGGCGTTTGCAGGAACTGGAGCTTTCCGGTGTGGATGTCGACATGTTTACAGCAGTAAGCAACAGCCTGATGAATGACGGCTGCGGCTTATACCGGGGAAGACTGATTCTTCCTTATGAGCATTTGTCGAGATTTCAGAATGATTTGATTGATTAGAAATAGAACAGAATGGAAGCGTATGAAACGGAGAAGGCAGCTATGGGTGAAAATATGGAAAAGGAACAATGGATGAAAGAGAGTCTCCAGATGCAGAAGGCAAGCTGGATTCAGGATGAAATCACAAAGCGCAGAGAGCGGGAAGATGAGTTGCTGCAGCAGATTTTTATGGAACAGAAAATGTTGCAGGAACTGGACGAAGACATGGACGAAAATATGGCACATGCCAGAGAAGGCCGCAAATACCGGGAGGACATGAAGGAGCGGGTCAATGACCGGGTATATGAAATCCATGACCTGAGTGCAGATAAGCGAGAGGGAATGCGGGAATACAAATATGCATACCGCAGAGGCTACGCCCTTGCCATGTTTTTCTTTTCACTGGCATTGTGCGTCTTTGTAGGCTTTTTACATGGAATCACATCACAAATCTGTCTGATGCTGATGTTCTTTACCGGCGTGCAGGCAGCCATTTTTGTACACCAGAAGCAGTGCTTCTTTCTCTGGAGACTCATCTGCGATATTTTCTCAGCAGTAGTTTTTCCGGTGCTGCTGGTTCTCTTTATCGGTTATGAATTAAAGTACGGCTTCTATGATTTTCTACTTCCAATCTGCCTTGTCGTAGGACTGGTGCTGCTGGCACTTACCACAGCATCCTATTTCCTCTACGATCCATACCGCAGTGCGCGCCGCAGAGTCGGTGATGCCAAGAGCATGATCCGTTCTATCGAGCGTTCCGCCAAAAAGCAGGTCAAGAAGAGCCAGAAGCAGCAGGCGAAAGACGAGCTTCGCCAGAACCGCCGGCTGCAGAAGGAGCAGGATAAAGCCGAGAAGCTTCGCATCAAAGAAGAACAGAGCCAGGAAAAAGAGCTTAAGAAAGCCGCACAGCGCGAAGAACAGCAAAAACTCCGTGACGCAAAGAAGCAGGAAGCCTTAGAAAACCGCGAAGAGAAGAAGCTTGCCCTCATGGACGCTGTGGCAGCCAAGAAAGAGCAGTTCCGGGAGAAGTTCCGGAAGGATGGGGGAGTGGAAGAAACGGAAGAAGAGGCGTTAGAAGAAGAGGTTGTGCCGGAGGATGCAGTGCAGAAAGAAGAGACGTTAGAAGAGGAAAATGTGCTGGAGGATGCAGTGGCATCGGAAGATACTGCGGATTCGGGGGAAGATGAGGCAGTTTCGAGCGCGGGTGAGGATGAAGAATCCGGGGATAAGGATTCTGAGGAAGAGAAAGTTCAGACAGAAGATAATTAGATAGATGAGGGTTGCAAGATAAGAGCATGGAAGAGATTCTGTGCTCTTTTGTGATGGGAATTGTTAGATAAAATAAGAGGGGACAAAGGAAGTAAAGTGAGGGATTACACATGCGAAAAGGTATTAAAAAACAGCATTCTATAGGAAACTAGTGTTCCTGAAAAACATTTATTTAATAGCGAAATTACATTGAAAGCATTTCCTATATGGAATATACTATAAGAGATATATTGTTTATAGTTTTAGAGGATAATATATAGTATTTGGCTTTAGAAAATGAGGTTTTGTTTCTACAGATTTCGAGAAGTTATATGAATTAAGAAGCATGCATAAAAAAGAAACAAGAATAATAATAGACATATATAAAATAGGTAGGGAGAGTTAATATGCCAATGATAAATGAAATTCAGTCTTATCCATTTAATTCAGAAGGTCTTGGACAGGTTAGTATATTAAGTAAAGGAAAAAATTGGCCTGTTGTATATTTGATTCATGATGATGAAAATTTATATATTGGTGAAACAACAAGTGTTGTAGCACGCATGAAGCAACATCTTAATAATGATGAAAAGAAAGAATTAAAAGTAATAGAAATTGTTTTTGATGGGACATTTAATAAATCAGTAGTGCTTGATTATGAGCAACGTTTGATAAAGTATTGTTCAGTTGATAAAAGATTTCAGAATATATTAAATCGAAATAAGGGGCAGCAAGCTGCTCATGACTACTACAATAGAAATAAATATAGAAATCAATTTCGTGTGTTATGGCAGAAGATGAGGGATAAAGGGCTTGCAAATAATGCAATAGATATAATTGAAAATGATAATATTTTTAAATTTTCACCTTATAATGCATTGACTGGAGAGCAAAATGCGGTAAGTGTAAGTATTATGAATGATATTTTGGATTCATTTGAAAATAATATTTCGGGAGTAAGTTTGGTAGACGGGTGTGCAGGTACAGGAAAGACTGTTTTGGCTATTAGTATAATTAATTCAATAGTAAATGCAGTCGATGTCACTGATGATATATTAGAAGAAAACAATAGAGAAATAGAAGATGAGGTGGACGAGAGTAAAAGGCAGGTTTTATTGCGGTTAAAGAGATATATTATTAATGAGCGTAATGGCAAACCTTTTAAAATTGGCTTAGTATTTCCAATGCCAGGAATAAGAGAAACAGTGTCGAAAGTATTTAAAGAATGTGGAAATGGTTTAGTAAAGGAAATGGTTATAGGGCCATGTGATGTAATAAAGGAAAATTATGACATTCTTTTGGTGGATGAATCACATCGATTGTCAAAAAGAAAAAATTTAACAGGGTATAAAACTTTTGATGATACTAGTAAGGCACTTGGATTAGATCCTAATATTACAAATCAGCTTGAATGGATATTGAAATCAGCTAAACATGTTGTGTTGTTTTATGATCAATATCAAAGTGTGAAATCATCTGATATTTCACATAGAGAGTATCAAGCATCATTAAAAAAATATTCTGGAAATGTAAAAAAACATATGCTTGAAACACAGATGAGGTGTGAAGGTGGAGATACATATATAAAATATGTAAAAGATGTTATGACATGTAAACGTATACAAAGAGAATGTATAGAGAATTACGATTTTCTGATATTTGATGATGTGAATTTACTGGTTGAGGCTATAAGGAAGAGGGATGATCAATTAGGTTTATGTAAAACAGTTGCGGGTTTTGCATGGGAATGGAAAACAAAACAAAAGAAAAAACCAAAAGATAATATGAAATGTTATGATATGTTGGTTAATGCTGGTGAATTTGATATTTTAATTGAAAATAACAAGTATATTTGGAATCTTACAAATGAAGATTGGATAACAAGGCAGGATTCTCATTATACAATTGGATGTATTCACACAGCACAAGGGTATGATATGAATTATGTTGGAGTTATATTTGGTGAGGAAATAGATTATAATTTTGAAACAAATTCTATCGAGATTAACCTAAAAAAATATATGGATAAGAAAGTCAAAGCAGGAACTGATGAGACTGTATTAAAAAAGCTTATAATAAATACATATACCACAATCTTAACAAGAGGGATAAAAGGATGTTATGTGTATGCATGTAATCCTAATCTTCATAAATATTTGAAAAAATACATATCTACTGCAAATGATATATCATTGGAAAGGAAGTAAAAATGAAACAAGAAACAATAGACAGAATAAGAAAATTTACTGAAGAGCGTGATTGGGAGCAATTTCATTCCCCGGAAAATCTTGCAAAATCGATTGTGATTGAGGCAGCAGAACTTTTGGAATGTTTTCAATGGTCGGATGAAGCATACGATTTGCAACATATAAAAGAGGAGTTGGCGGATGTTATTATCTATAGTCAGAATCTATTGGATAAGTTGGAGGTTGATGTAGATGAAATTATTAATATGAAGATGTCAATAAATGAAGCGAAATATCCTGTAGAAAAAGCAAAAGGAAGTTCAGCAAAGTACAATCAACTATAGATTTAATGACAGCATGTAATTGGAGAAGGAATAAGTCACAGAAGATGGAATTACCATAATGATTAAAGCTGGAAAGATAATAATCAAGAAAATTTGATGTTTTTTTAATAAATTAAGTTGAAAATAGAAGAAAATGGGCGCATAATAGTTATATACAATTGGGGGAGGGAGAATGATATGAAAAATTTGAAAAAATATTATAAAAAGAGAAATCAGAAGTTCACAAAAGATATAATGCATTATATCTTTTGTGAACTTTTTATTGTAGGAATTTAAGGAATATTAGCCCCAAAATGTCCGAAAGATGTAAGTAGATAGGCTTGAATAATAGATGCAGAAAAAGTATTGTTAGTAAATGTAAATGATTCTTTTAAGAAGATTATTTTTGTTAAGGATGTTATGAATGCGATAAGGATGAAGACGGTATTACAACTATGGGTATTGGTGATTTTCTGTTGAAGGAGAATAGTCCGGAGTTGTAAAGAAGGAGGATATTATGCCACTAGAAAAAGGCGGAAGAGCAGATAAAATAGGTAATAGGTACGAAATTAGATGTATTATATATGAAATGCTTAAAATTCTTAAAGAGGTTAATTATAGTATTGTTATAGAAGCTCTTGGGGACGATGAGATGGGAACAGATATTTTGATTACTGATTTTGAAGGAAAAAAGGAACATCAACAATGTAAAGTTCGAAATGCAAGTAAAGAGTATTGGACGATTGCTGATTTAAAAGCACGTAATATACTGAATAACTGGAAAAAGCAACTGGAGCGTGGCGCTGACAGAAAAGTAGCGCTGGTAAGTACAGTAGGATGTACTCACATTGTTGATTTGCATACTCGTGCAATAAATTCAACGGACAACCCAGCTGAATTTTATGAGTATCAAATAAAAGCAGGAAGTAAGGAGTTTCAGACCTCATACGAAGAATTTTGTAAAGGAATGGGGTTGGAGTCCTCTGAAACCGTAGATGTAGTAAAGAGTATTGATTATTTGCAACGTATTAATTTTAAGCAGATGTCAGAATATACATTACAAGAAAGCATATTACAAGAAATCGGATATTATTTTACTACAGATAAAGAGAGGGTATATAGTGCATTTGTTTCATTAGTTGTAGATTCCGATATTTTTGCAAAAGAGATAACTGCGTTAGAGTTAAGAAACCATTTTATAAAGCAAGGCATACGTATGCGTTTATTGGATGGAGATAAACGTATTATTCCACAGGTTGAACTAATTAATAAGGAGTATAGAGATAGTTTTAAACCTTTGAAGGAAGGATTGATTGACAGAAATGAATTTAGAGAATGTATTGAGACAATAAATAATGAACAATCATTTGTGATTTCTGGAAATGCAGGATATGGAAAAAGCGGATGTACAGAAGCTATTTTGAATTATTGCGAAAAAGAGGATATTCCACATATTGCGATAAAACTAGATAGAAGAATTCCGCATGGTAATAGTGAAATATGGGGACAAGAGTTGGGATTTACAGGTTCAATAGTATATGCACTTAACGCTATTGCGCAAGATAAAACTGCAGTACTAGTCTTAGATCAATTAGATGCATTGAGATGGACACAAGCTAATTCGAGCGAAGCATTGGCGGTTTGTATGGAAATGATTAGACAGGTTGACTATTTGAACAATGAGAGAGAGAAGAAGATAGTCATAGTGTTTGTGTGTAGAGAATATGATTTACATAATGATAACAATATTAAATCTTTGTTTGAAAGAGAAGGGGACGATATTCTTAGGATTGAATGGAAAAAAATTGTAATAAGTGATTTTGATGAAAGTATTGTAAAAAAGGTTGTAGGGACAAAATATGAGGATTTAACGCTAAAGACAAGGCGTTTGTTACAAGTGCCAAGTAATCTTTATATTTGGCAACATTTAGATGAAGAGGAAACATATAGTGATTGCACCACAACTAGTCACCTGATGGACATATGGTTTCAACAGATTTGTAAAAAAAGTAATAGTATTGGAGTGGATGAAAAAGTAGTTAGAGACACGCTGCAGTATACAGTAGAAGTATTAGATAAGATAGGTTGTTTATACGTACCAAAAAGAATCTTGAATGTTGATGAAAGAGGGCTTGATTACCTGATATATGTGGAATTGCTTGTGAAAGATAGTCAGAAAATTGGATTTGTACATCAATCAATTCTAGACTATTTTATTTCGAATAAGATGACAGAACAGTTTTTGGTTGGAGATAAAATTGAAAAGATAATAGGAGAAATGAATAAACAAACGCCGGGAAAGCGTTATCAAGTTCAAATGTTTTTGCAAAATTTACTCGAGTATGACAGTGGTGCTTTTTTAGCTGCTGGAATCCAAATGGTCGAATCTTTACAGGTAAGGTTTTATGTAAAATATGTGTTTTATGAAATCCTGAGACAAGTGTTTGAACCAGATGAGAAGATTATAGAATACATAAAACAAGAATGCATAGATGAAAGGAGGGGCGATTATTTTGTAAATAATGTTGTATGCGGGAGACATATATACATTACTATATTGAGAAATGCTGGAATCTTAGATCGGTGGTTTTCTGATGAGAAAAAGAAAAACACTGTCTTTGTGTTACTTAAAAGTATTAGTCAAGAGTTGAATAGTGAAGATATTGCATTTATTAAAAAGTATTCATTTTTAAATGAAGAAGATGATAAACAATTTAGAGGGTGCTTTGGGCATGATATTATAAATGAAAGTGATGAGCTGTTTGAACTACGAATGCTATTTTATAATAAATATCCAGAATGGTCTCAGGAACTGTATATAGATGTTAGAGCAATGATGAAACATTGTGAATCAAGAATGATTAGACTGATATCATTTTGGTTAAAAAATAAAATTAAATCAAAAGGAAAAAGCGTGTATCGATATGAGGAAGAAATTATTGCGGAAACAGATCCTTATTTGTTGCAAGAAGGTAAGTATATTTTGGATGAATTAATACAATATATTCCATTGCAAAGTGAAGATAAATTATATTATAGTGATTGGTCAGCCAAATTTTTGCATCATAGAGGGTTGGAAAGAGCAACAGTTGAGTTGTTGAAAAAATCTAATGTTGCAATAATTGAGACAGATGCGGAATATTTTTGGAAATATTATAGTCCTTATATGGGGAAGAATTATGCTATTTTTAATGAGCTAATATTATATGGTCTGCGTTTTTTGCCAGAATCATATAGTGACAAAGTTGTTGATTATCTAACAGGAGATTTTGATAAAAAGGTATTCGATTATACAAGTGGTTTAGAGGATCAACTAGAATTGGTAAAGAGAGCACTTAAGGTTCATACAGCATATTGTACAAAAACGTGTCTTAATGCATTTCTTGAGGCAGTAGAAAAATATGTTTCACCAAAAAGTTGTGAATGGTATAAGTGGAGAATGGATAATAATAAACGAAAGGAGTATCCACACGCATATTGGAGTTTTTGGGGAGATTTTCAGTATCATATATTGAAGTGTATTCCGTACGAGCGTCTTTCCTCTAAATATAAAGAGTTATTAAATGTGCTTGATAGAAAATTTCAAGGAAAAGCAGATAGGTATATTAATAGGGAAGGACATTCTGGTTGGGTAAAATCACCTGTTACTGGTAAGAAAATAGGAAAAAAACAATGGCTACAAATTATTACTAATTGGAAAATATCTGATAGAAATCATTCTCAATGGAAAGAAGTAGATGGTGGATTTATAGAAAGTTCTTTAATTATGTATGCGGGAGATTTTCAAAATGCTGTAGAAAACGAACCTATAGGTATGATAAAAATGGTTATCGAAAATAAAGAAGATGTTGTACCTGCTTATATTGACGCAATGTATTCAGGAGCTGAGTTTTCAGGGGCGTTTGAGCAAATAGAACAGAAACTTTGGGAGAAAATGTTTGGTGAATTTCCGTGTGACATGAAAAGTCAGAGAGCACAATATTTTTGTGGAATAATTGAAAAAGCAAAGATTTATTCGTGGTCTGATGAAGTGATAGAAAAACTGAAGGAAATTGCTATCAATTATGAAGAACGAGAAGAGGAAAAAACAAAAGATAATAAAGAATTGAACTGTGAGGAGTTGATAAGCAAATCTTTAAATTGTATGAAAGGTCACGCAATAAGAGCAATGGGACATCTCCTATGGGATAATATGGGATTGTTTGCAGAGTTTAAAGATGTTGTAGACAAGCTCATATTAGATGATAACGAGGCCATTCGAATGGCTTGTTTTGATATGTTACGACCTATATATAACATTGATAGGGAATGGGCTGAAACAAGAATACTTAGTGTATATGAGTCGGATATTCGAATGGCAGGATTTCATGATTCAAAAGATATGTTTTTTAGATTGTATTCAAAATATAAAGAACGTATTTTAGCAATAATTCAGAAATGTTTCGAAACAGATGACAAACGGCTTGTTCAAATAGGTGGCTACACAATCTGTGAGTTTTATATTAGGTATAACGAATTTGGAACTGTGATACATAATATGGAGCAATTAAGTGAAGAACAAATAAATGTGATTTTAAATATGGCTGTCGTATATCTTAAATATGATGAATATCGAGAAATAAGTAAAAATATTATTTTGAGATACAGGAATTTAGATATTGATGTTGAATTTCCACTAGGTAGTATGTTTTATGATAATCTTGTGGATGTAGAACGTGATTTGGAATTTCTGAAAGCTATTATGAAGTCAAAAGTAAGTAGGAGAATGGTCTATACATTTGTTCACTATTTGGAAGAAAATGCATATACAGTAATAGATTATGCTGAAGTTATAATTGCACTGTGTGAAAGTATATTAAGTGAGTCTAAAGAGGAATTAGAAAGGCAATGGGGAACCGAAAGAGGTATTTCAAAACTCATAATTGCTTTATATGATGAGACGGCAAATTCTGACAAAGAAATCGAACAGAAAATAGCAGAAAAGTGTTTGGAACTATGGGATGTGATGTTTGAAAAGCAAATTGGACAAGTGAGAGATTTGAGTAGAAGATTGATGAATAGATAAAGGTTACTTTTTTCAGTTGTCCATCTTTCAACGTTAATACAGTTTTTAACACTTTGGCAGGAAAAATAGGTCACAATATGCCAGTATATACAAAAGAATGAAATGTAATTTGAAATTATAATAAAAATTTTATTCATCTATCACGGTAAAATTACTTGATATTCCTACAAAGCCTATAAAAAAGCTATTTTTTGGTTGAAAAAGTGCTCTACTACACGTTTTTTAAAGAAAAATCTTGGTATGATTACTTTAAATGGATAATTTGCATTATGGCATATATACCATACAATGTTTGCAAAGGAGATTGCATGACAGAATCTAAACTGATAGCATATGAAAAGGAAAATGGTGAAGTTCCAGTAGAAGAATTTCTAGATTCTGTTAGTCCTAAGATGCGAGCTAAAGTATTTGGAGTATTGGGGATTCTTTAAGAAAATGGGAATATGCTTAGAGAACCATATAGTAAGCATTTGGATGACGGAATATTTGAATTACGTTGTAAGTTTGGCAGTGGCATTACCAGAGTCTTATATTTTTTTTCTATTATGAGGGAAAGATAATACTGACGAACGGATTTGTTAAAAAGACACAGAAGACTCCTAAAGAGGAGATTCTGATTGCAAAGAATAGAAGAACGGATTTCATAGAAAGGGTGATGAAGGATGAGAACATTTGATGATATGCTTTCTAAGCAGTTAAAAGATGATGAATTCAGAAAAGAATATGAAGCTATTCAGCCTGAGATGGATGTTATAAGAACTATCGTGGATGTGCGTACTTCTCAGAATATGACACAGAAAGAACTTGCAGAACGTACTGGTATTAATCAAGCAGATATCAGCAAACTTGAGAATGGAACACGGAATCCTTCTGTTAATTTACTTAAAAGATTAGCGGATGGTATGGGGATGGCTCTTAAGATTGAGTTTGTACCAAAACAGAAAGTATGCTCATATGACTTCACTGGAATGTTGTCTGGTGAGGTTATACTAAGATTGAGGTTACAATAGAGCCTGATGAAGCGAGTAATTACACACCATAGGAAAAGCCTACTTATTCAAAGATTAAGGAATATGTGAAGGACAAGCGTGGTGTGAATGTGCATACTTCATTATATTGTACAAGTAAAGCGGAGGTGTGGTCTGGATATGGGTGAGAACTACAATAAGTCGAAGAAAGAGAATTCAGAAGTGAAACAGTGTCCGCAGGAGAAGATGGAGTATATTAAGGATGCGTTGAGGCATTTTAATATGATATAAACGTAAAATACGATAGGAGAAATACTATGATTGCAGCCGTTATGTTGAGACATTATAAAAACTACGAAAACGTTAATTTTTTGCCAATAAGTGATAATGTTGATTGTAAGTATACAGTATATGTAGGAAATAATGGTGTTGGAAAAAGTGGAATCTTAGAATCTTTGGATGTAGTATTAAACAATCGTGAATGGAATATTACGTCTGGAGCAAAAAAGAGTGAAGCATATATATGTCCTATTTTTCTAATAAGGAAAGATAGTGTTAGTAATCATTTAAATGAATATGCGTTTATTAGTAATTATTATTGGAATGTTGATAATAGCACTAATCCAAGTGTAAGAAATGCAGCAGCAGTAATGACTTTTTGGGATTATAGAAATAGAATTAAAGAAAAATATGAAGCAGATTATTATTTGATATTAATAGGCATACAGATTAATGATAGGCATTCATATTTTTCAAGTGCTTTTGATTCAGATTTCATTAATAAATTTTCGAGCAATTTTAATATGGAAAGGGAAGAAGCAAGAAATGTTTTAGATGAAATAAGGGATGAAATTTATTCAAGGTATAATTATCTTTATATTCCTGTAGAACAGTCACTTAATGAACTGCTGAAATTAGAAAATAATGAAATGCAAATGTTATTGAATAAAAATTTGCTTAACGAAATAGAACAGATATTAACTAAGAAGCAGGACGGAGTCGGAAATAAATCAATAGTAAAACAAATTAATGAATATTTGGATAAATTTATTGAACAGGTCAATGAAGCAATATCTGCGGTGGATGAATCTTATAGTTTTTCTACAGAAGAAAACTATAAGAAGAGTTTGACTGCAAAAGATATTAGGGAAAAAATTCTTGAAGCGTATTTCCCATTGAGGGTACTAAAACGTAATGGTAGAAAAATCAGTCAACTTAGTTCTGGTGAACAGAGGAAAGCTTTAATTGATGTTGCGTATTCTGTATTGGTAGCAAATGGGAAGAATGACACTGAAAGAGAAGTTATTTTGGCAATTGATGAACCAGAAACATCCATGCACATATCAAATTGTTTTAATCAATTTATGATGTTAGAAAGTTTGGCAAAAATATATGGAAAGCAAGTTATCTTAACAACACATTGGTATGGTTTTTTACCTATTACACAATTTGGCAATATGCATCATATATCTCGAAGAGAAGATAATAAGGTTAAAATTGATACATTTGATTTTTATAATTACTTAGAAGATAGAAGAAACTACCCTGACGTGATTGAATTAAAAAGTATGTTTGATTTGGCAACTAGTATTTTAACATATATGCGTAATAATCCAGAGACAAATTGGATAGTATGTGAGGGCAGTGATGATAAAACTTATCTTGACTGCATGTTTGAAGATGAAGATAATTTAAAAATATTGCCAGTAGGTGGGTGTGGTAATGTGGTAAAGTTATTTCAGCTATTATATAGTCCTATGACGGAAAAAGAAGAGGCACAATCGATAAGTAGTAAAATTCTGTTTTTAATTGATACAGATGTGCAATTTAAACAAGTAAATAAACCATTAGAGTTGAGCGGTGGTAAAAAAAATAATATTTTCATTAGAAGATTACAACTGGATAATGGAGAAATACGGTTAATAGACCCAACAATATTAAATAATACATATGCTCAAACGGAAATAGAAGATTGTCTAATCCCTAAAATATATTATGATAGTCTTGTGGATGTTATAAATGTTGTTGGAACAGAAAAGGAGAAAGAAATTATGACCAAGTATGCTTTTGTTACCGATGCAAAGCAATCGCGTTTAAAAGGTGATAACAGTTGTATAGTAGTTACAGATATTTCTTATGTCCAGAAGAAGCAGATAATAGTTGATTTCGCGGAAAATAGCGATAATAAATATTTAATTGCAAGGAAGTATGCAGAAAAATATAAACAATCCCTTGATAGAGAACCGCATAAATTACAAATAGCGATATCAAGATGTTTTGATATATAAAATGTGAAATCAAAACTTGTAAGTATTGACTTCACCTTACTTATGATGAAAATTAAGGAGAGTGGTGTCATTTCTTATATTAATAAGTAGTAGAGAAGAAGGTTGAAATACACCTTCTTTTTTATACCAATTTTTAAGGAGGAGGTGCCAAAAAGCATACATAAATACTGGGATGTTCCATAAAGAAATGTTCATACATTCGGGACTGTTTAGTAGTTTCAAAAAGTACACATTTTAAGACCAAGGAAGGAGCAAATAATTATGAAGAGATCTAAGGCTGCTTTACATATAGAAAATGAAGGCTGATGGTCGATAAAGAAGTATGCAAAACTGCATCCAGATGAACCATTTGCCATATATCACACCCCATGTGCTGCGTCATACATTTTGTACAGATATGCATTATCTTGGATTAGACCCAAAGAGCTTACAGTATTTCATGGGACATTCAGAAGCAAGAACAACAATGAATATGGTATATATGTCATACAATAATAGTAAGCTATAAGAAAGTATATACAGGAACAAGAAAAATATGACATTATGCACGATAAGTTAAGTGTAAAGGAATATGAAGATCCATTCAAAGAGTAGTGAGAAAAAATAGCCCCTTCAAGGGGGCTAATGTAACGAGTCAAGTGCAATAGTGACTTGAACGAAGAGAAAGTCTAGAGCGCCTTGAGACGCTGCCGGGTACCAAGGGCTTTTAGCCGGCGTCCCGAGCCACCCCCTTTAGGGGTGGCGGCGACTTGAAATAGGACGAAATAAGTGATAGTAAGTAAAAATGGCTATCAAGTAGTATTTAAAAGCATTCGGGAGAGAAAGGGCAGAAGTACAAGTGGTAAATTTACCTCCATTTGTACTCTTTTTACCTACCAAGACAGGAAAAAATATGCTAAGCTATACCAAGATAAGGTTTTATGAGAAAGAGGTTATACCAATATATGCAAAGAAAAATAAAAGTTCTCTTCATTTGTTTAGGCAACATCTGCCGTTCCCCCATGGCAGAATTCATCCTAAAGGACCTCGTCGCCAGACGAGGGCTCACCGACCGCTTCGAGATAGCCTCGGCTGCCACCAGCACGGAAGAAATCTGGAATGGCATTGGGAATCCGATTTACC
>ULOM01027924.1_pt1 | contig 13485 bp, 13 predicted proteins | sample 1952561 | NCBI WGS metagenome assembly ULOM01 (sample SAMEA4835602, study PRJEB28245) | human gut metagenome | biome: gut microbiome; material: fecal sample | place: Denmark | collected 2008
AGCCATTTTTTCTATCACCAGGTTTGCCTCCTCACGCGTCTTGCCGAGCAGACGCACCAGATACAGATGGCCAGACGATGTATAGTCCTCAGTATAATGCTTCAGCACAGCCACATCAAGTCCCGCAAAAGCCTCATCATAACGAGCTATCATCTGGCGGCGACGCGCCAGCATACCCTCATAGCGATCCATCTGCACCAGTCCGATAGCAGCCACCACGTCAGTCATATTACACTTATACCATGTACCAATGATATCATACTCCCAGGCGCCGAGCTTGGTCTTCGCCAGCGCATCCTTGTTCTGACCATGCAGACTCAACAGCTGCGCCTTGCGGTAAATGTTCTCATTCCAGGTCTCGCCCGCTATCTCAGGCACACCGCTGAAGGTATTGTCCTCATTCTTGTCCAAATCTTTCACCACCAGCTCATTGCCGAACGGCAGATTCCACGACAGTGCACCACCCTCAGCAGTAGTCAGATTCTTCACCGCATGAAAAGAGAACGATGAGAAGTCTGCTATCGAGCCCACCATCTCTCCCTTGCGCGAAGCGCCAAAAGCATGAGCTGCATCGCAACAGATGGCAACACGACCTATCATCTTCTGCAAGTCAGTCTTAGGAGTGAAGATGTCCTTCTTGCGCTCCACTATCTCGAACAGACGGTCGTAGTCACAGGGAATACCCGCCAAATCTACAGGGATAATGACCTTGGTATTAGGAGTCACAGCCTTCTCCACAGCGTCATAATCCATCTCGAGGCAATCCTTCTGCACATCAACAAAGACGAGCGTAGCCCCAACATGTTCTACCACCGAAGCACTTGCCGTATAGGTATAAGCAGGCACAATCACCTCATCACCTTCGCCTACGCCCAACAGCCTCAGTGTCATTTCGGCACAAGCCGTCTGCGAGTTCAGGCATACTGCCTTATTCACACCCACATATTCGGCCACTTCCTTTTCCAACTTCTTTGTGCGCGGTCCGGTTGTTATCCAACCAGACAAAATGGCATCACGCACTTCTGCCGCCTCAGCCTCCGTCATATCCGGCGGAGAGAAAGGCACATTACGCAATTTCATTGTCATAATATGATTATAAATATCTAATTGTTCAAAATATTTGTTTGGATAATTTCGTTTATCGCCAATTTATTTGTTTGGATAATTTCATTTTTCGGCGATTTATTTGTTTGGATAATTTCATTTTATCGTATTTGTGACTGAAACACAGCAATTAACAAATTAGCAGAAATCGACTATCTCCTTCCATCTCATCTTAATATTCTTCCCATTGAGGTCAAAGCAGGAAACCAAGGTGGAATGAAAAGCCTGTGGGCTTTTATGCGTGAGAAGCATATCACCAAGGCCATCCGTTGCTCATTAGAGAATTTCGGAGAGTTTTGTTATACTGATAAAGGAGGTAAAGATACCGTTCGTCATGTCAACATATTCCCTCTATATGCTGTTTCGCAGATAATAAAATCTACAGCATCTGAAACTATGTAAACTATTCCACCTAGTCCAATTTCGCATTCAAGCCATCCACCTTACTTTCGGCCGACCTGCGTCTCTTAACCTCATCCTAAATGGGTATCTGTGTGCCATTTGTAGAATATTTTATAAAGAACTTTGTTACTTGAGAACTAAGGCATTGCCCCCGTATGGTACTGGAAATAGAACCTTTCCAAATCTTCTCTGTCATACATAAGTCAATATGTAAATTCAGAATCGAAGATACTTCTTCCTAATTTAAGCCCTAATTTGAGTGCTTACCGCTATTCTTTTCTTCTTAAGAAACCATACACAAACTGCCACACATAACCTATCATATTATAGTGTGCCACATCTTTGTATTTCCATGAATATCTGAATGCATTTCCGATAACATGCAGACGCTGATACCATTGTCCTTTGCCACGATTATAAATAAAAGAATCATCATACAAAGCGCTTTTTATAGCCTTTTCAGCAAACTCGCTATCAGTAAAAATAGTTTTGTCGTGCAATTCCACACCAAGATAATTTACGGCAATAGAATTAAGCACATCTACAAATCCATCCAATCTGAATCTTTTGCATAGCGAATAAAAGCCCATCCACTCCACTTTGTCTTGATTAGCTTTAATCCAACAAGCCCAATCCACAAAATGCCGCAGACTAATACCTTCTACCAGAAAATGCGTCAATGAATGATAGAGCATAAACAACCCCTCGGCCTCAACGGGCAACACATAGATGTCAGTTCCTTCCAATCTTTCAAGTTGACTGCTATTCTTTACAGCCTCAACCATGTATTTATGCAGAGCCAAATCCGTACCACCACGACGGGCTGAAGTAAAGTATCGGTGGTTCTCAACTGTCAGATTCCTATAACCTATATGCGAATGTTTATACCATCCATCCTCCACCATCATACCTTTATCACGAGCTATCTCATTTCCCTGCCTATAAGCACAGTTTCCATGTGCATCCGTCAAATAGCAGTCAAAGTCTCCAAACTCCCTATGTGATGGCTTAGGATAATATCTACCATGAGCCAATCCTTTGAAAACGATAGTTTTAATATCATGTTCCTTCCAGAGCTCCACAACATTCTTTACCCAATTTGTATATTGCGCATTCCTTTTCTCCACAAATACCGTCTGTGCATACCATTGCATTAATGTCATGCGATCAGGGAAAGAATAGCAAGTCGCATCATCTTGCCTCAATATTTCCAAAGCCTCATACGCCAGCCCGCGCACACCTTGCATTTGTGAAAGATTCATTACACTCTGCCAATCCACATTATTTATCATATCACACGCTCGTCCATTTATGGCAATATCCAACAAGCGCAATAATGTTTCAGCAGACTTATCCATTGTGGTCCTATTCATTGTCTCTTTACATACCACATCTTCTTCCAGCCATTACCAACGACATTCACCAATGTCCAAAATGTTGCCATCACAGGATTCATCTCTTCTGCCACATGAAACAAAGGATAATGTGCCCAAATACGTTTCCATAATGGCTTAGGGGTAATGCTCACCTGACGGCGACGATACTTTGCCAAGTTCTCCTTCAACAAATAGCAAGGAGCTCTTCTGACAACTTTCAGCCACAGAGCTGTATCGTTATTCTTTCTTACATCCTTAATCTGCACCAGTCCTATACGCTCTCTGTCATACATCACAGCCAGACATCCTGGCCAGCAGCACATAAACATAGCCAACTTGCTCACTTTCTTGATGCCCGACACATACACGCCCAAGTCCTTGCCATCCTCACTCATTTCCGTATATTCATGATAAGAGAAGGCATAGCCATTCTCCACCATAAACTCCAGTTGATGCTCCAATTTCTCAGGCAACCATAAGTCATCCGAATCAAGAAAGGCAATCCACCTTCCCTTTGCCCTACGCAAAGCATTGTTGCGGGTTATGGCAGCACCAGAGTTCTCAGGATTACATTCATACTTTATACGCTTGTCAGCCTCCATAAACGGCTTTACAACTTCCAACGTATTGTCCTTAGAACAGTCGTCTTGAATAAGAAGTTCCCAGTTTTGGTAAGTTTGACATTGAATACTCTTGATTGTTTCAGCAATAAAGTCTGCACACGCCCAAGTGGGAGTGATGATAGATACTAATCCGTAGTCTTGCATAACTAATACACTTTAATCCAAGAATCATCATATACATCCAATTCACAATCTCTATTTAGCCATGGGAATGGAGCATATACACGATTTACATATTTATTTAAAAAAGCTCCCCACCAACTGAAAGAGCTATTCGCTATTATCAAGTCCTTACAGTAAGTCATCAAGAACATATCCCAGCAGCTGTTTTTACCAGTATTGCCAGTAACAAAAATCAACTCATGACCTTGCATCAGTGGAGCTAAGTTCTCACGACACCATTGAATATCATTAGAGAAAATATAGAAACAATGCTTTTTCCCATCTGATAGAACATCCTTGATAGCTTTCTTATAATAATCCACATCACATATACCACGGAATTCTGGTTCATTCAAATAATCTCCCCTGCGCACATGAATGCCGACAGATTCCGTCTCCTGGATTTTTTTTATCAGTTCATTATTATATGCATTAGGCTCTGGATGTCCATATATTATTCTTAATTCATCTCTTATATCTGTGAAATAATGAGCAGATTGCCAATATCCTTCATAATAGCAATCGTCTTCACGTTCTATGGCATATTTGTCATAAGTGTAATTCATACTATATGGTGGGATATATTCTGTTTTACGTATTGGCAAATATTTCCTACCAAGACGAGACAATACATAATTTGGAATCCAATAAGATATCTTCACCAATTCTCTAAAACCTGCAACGGGAAGAATTGCTTTGGGAAAAACCTTATCAATCTCATATCCGTTATGCAGATTTATACCTTTATACTTCTTAAAGAAAATGGTATTGTAATGTTGTATGTCAATATACACGTCCTCTTGGTGATGTTTATGAATCAACGCAAGAGCAAATGCATATTGAAACATTTGATTACCAAGGCCTCCTGTAATGTTTACTATTTTCATACTTTTCCAAGTAATAATTTTGCTGTAATATCAGAACGTAAAAGAATCTCAACAATAGAAATAGCAATACAACTTGTTAATGTGAAACTGATTAATATTATTATAGGCAATGGATATGGAGACAGCACAATGGCAAGCCACTTTGACAAACTAATAATTAGTACTAAATGTACGACATACACCCCCAATGAGATTTGACCAAGATGAGCTATTCGAGCATTAAGAGCCACACTCGTATTTAGAAATCCATGTCCTATGTTCAACACAACATATATTCCAATAAACGCAGTCACAAATCTATAGGTATACAACAATATTGTTTCTGGAACATAAGGAATACATTGAAGAAAAAAAGGAAGATGATGCATGTTCCAAAAACTTGCCATAAGCAACCAAACCAAACTACCTAATACCAAGTGCCATATACTGTTAGTTATTAGTAGCTTATTATATTTGTTACAATAATAGCCAATTATATAAAAGACAAAGTAATACGATATATACTGAAAACCAAATAAACGTACATCCCCCAAAACCATCACCATAATTAAAGCAAACATTATCGCAACATCAGTTATTTGCTGTTTTATGCCAAGAAATTCTGACAACATACTTCCTAGTATAAAGATTATATTGATAACCCAAAGTGCCCAAAGAAACCAAAAGAAGCCACCGGAACTAAACGCTATATGGACTAATTTAACCAAACAAAAAGAACCATCAATAAGCCACTTGATTACTGACCATAAAAAGAATGGCACCAAGAGTTGTCTTGTTCTTCGCTTACAAAGAGTTATATATGAATCGTATCTGGGGGGGTATTTGCCCTATAATTAACAAAACCACTTAATGCCATGAAAGCAGGCATGTGAAAAGAGTAAATTAAGTTCCAGAAGTAATTAGAATCACATTCGCCATCATTCATACAATATTGAATAGCATGTCCCATAACAACTAACAACATTAGCCAGCCTTTGAGTGAATCCACCCACACCAATCGAGTTTTATTCATATATTCAAATATTTGTCTACTACGGCTCTATTTACTCGCACAAAATCAAGCCGTTCTCTAAGTGTTTCCCTTGTATTGTCAACATAAGGCTTTTGCAAAATGTTCACAATTCTATCTGCGGCTTTAATTGGCTCACGACTGATTATTGCACTATTATGCAACCCTTCCAACTGCTTGGCAGCATCACCAACTTGAACACTGAATACCGATTTGTTTAGTGACAATGCTTCACGAATAATATTGGGTGAACCTTCTTCATCGCTGGTGAGCAACATAAAATCAGAAGCGTTAATATAGTATGGCACTTCCTGAGGCTTTACTCCACACATTATAAGCAAAGAATAATTACCGCCCAAACACTTCACAATATTTTCAGCTATATCACGACGTTTAATGCTTGTGTTACTCACATCCGAGAACAACACATATTTCTTATTATCCTCCAATCCAAGGTGCCTGATCGCTTTTTCCTTATCTACTGGTTTAAAAACTTCATAATTCACACCAAGCGCTTGCACAAATCCTTTCTTTTGTAATATGCAAGACAAGCATTTGGGAACATAGTCAATCATTTCAGCAGCAACAAATCCACATGAGTCAAAAAGACGAATGCTTAGGAAAGAAGCCTTTTGATTCAGTTTTATTTTCAATCGTTCTTTCCATCCTTTTGCTGTCTTCAATGCTTTGGCATGAATATCCGTTCCATGGAAAGTTATCACCTTCTTAGCATTGACACCCAATAATGCGATTCTGATAATCAATGCATATAATCCCCCAAAATGAATATGAACTATATCATACTTTTTTGCTGAACGTCTAATATTTCCTAAAGATGAAACACTATTCGTGAATGGCAAGAATTCCACCTTATCAATACGCTCGTCTTTTTCCAAAGCTTCTCGCATCCTATACATGATAGGATTTCCTACCCCTTGCTCATTTTGTCGTTGGTTTGATACTAAAAGAACCTTCATCACTCCAATATTTTTTGTATCGACTTTCTTAAAAACGCCAATCCTTTACATAAAGGATTCTTTTGCTGTCGTGTCCACAGCGTTGCATAATCATCGAAAATTCGTTCTCCCGTAAGTTGATACATAGCTTGCATCTGAGCTATATGAAGATTATGATAAAATGGGCTGGCTATCAATCCATCAAGACTATACATGCTCCAATAACCACACTTGAACTTTGGCAGGATTTTTACAAGTGTTCTCAAAGTATTATCCAAAGCCCGCTTATACTTTTCCTCTTTATAGGTAGCTAATACATAATCATACAATCCCCACCAAGAGAAAATAAAACCATTCATCACCACATTCTTAAAGGTATATTCCATAAGAAAGCTATCTTCACCTTCATATTTGGTTGTTCCTCCCTCTTCCAATGGCAAAAGCATGAAGTCTATCGCTTTCTTTGCAGCATCCATATAATCTTTCTTGCCTGTATGAACAAAGGCCCTAACCAGTAGTGAGGTAGCTTCTCCTTGTGCCATCGCTCCGTATGGAGTTTTGGGGCAATAATGTGAGAAATTATTCCAACGTCCTTTGTCGTCTTGATGCTCCAACGTCCATTCTACACATTGCAGAAATTTTATTTCATACCTCTTTTCCTTAGTAAAAAGAAACAAGTCATAGCATCCAAGACCATATTGAAAGATTGCTACGGGGAAATAAGTAAACTTGCCATTCTCCAAATTAAGTTTTGGGAGTTCTGTATTATTCAACAGTTCCGGCATTTTTGTCACTTTTTCCATCATATTGTTATAGTACCCACATATTTCATCTTTCGCAAAGCACTTACCAATATCTTGATTAACATGCCACACACTTTTGCCTGTGAGCATCAGATACCAACGCTTAATTTGATACATCGATAAAGCCATTATAATAGTTTCATATATGTGAGACCATCCTCACCTCTTGTCCTGTAGATTTCGAAGCCATTGCGTTCGTAATAGCGTCGTGCCCGCAAGTTGTCAGTCCTTACAGATAGTAGACACAGCTTACGCCCATATACCTTCATCGCTGCAAGATATGCCTCCATCATAGATTGTGCATAACCTTTGCCACGCCCCTCAGGTATAACGCAGACAGAGAGAAGATCGCCTCGCAAGTTATTTAATATGTGTTCATATTTGTCATTTACTATTGTCCAGTCACTCTGCGATGGCTTATGCTTGAAACGCGCTAACATTTTGTTCCATGTCTGCTTATTACCACATAGCATCAGTAGTAAAGTCTTCCACAACACCTTAAATCTGTTGTGTTTCATAAAATTCTGCATTTGGTCATCCTTATCCATATAGTAACCCATGCAAAACCCTACAATTCCTTTGTCTTCATCATCAGCCACCCAGAACAATTCCGGATTGTCGTTTAAATACTCTCGGTAGAAAGAAACCAATAAATTACCCCCCCATTACATTTTTCAACTTGCACAATTGCGATGAATAGCTATCTGGAAAACATATACTATGCACCTTTGCAATGGCAGGTAAGTCATGTATTGTTGCTCGTCTTATCATAATTGTTTTATTTAAAGCAGTTTAACAACAATTCTTTATCAAACAGATTATACTTATTTTCTATATTCTTTAATTTTGCGGCTTTTATCATACAATCAGCCAATGCTTCTGGATCTTCAATATCACAATAATATCCATTTTTACCTTCCTGAATAATATCCTTTATTACAGCTACACAAGTGGTACTTGCAACAGGGCGATTAAAACATTGTGCCTCAAGTACCACATTAGGGAATCCCTCCATTCGTGAAGGCAATACAAACACATCGCAATGTTTCAAATATACATACGGATTAGTTTGAAATCCCCAAAAAGTAAAGTCTTTCAATTCTTTTGCTCTTTCTAACTGTTCCTTTGCATATTCTGAGGTATTACGTCCTACAATATTCATATGAGCATTCGGAATTACCGATTTAACCTTAGGCCATGCTTTTTCCAACACATCAATTCCTTTTGAGTATGCTATATTGCAAACATTCAAGAAATTAACCTTTGAAGCATCAAATGGGTCAACACTTCCTTCTGCCGAAGAACGTACATAATCAATATCTATAGGATTGTTGATAACTACAACCTTGTCTTCTGAGAGGTTATAATATTCCAACAGTTGCAATCGCATCTCTTCATTCTGTGCTATTATCTTCCTGGCATTTGGAAGTAACCATTGATTGACAGTTTTGATTACACGCATCTTAAATCCTGCCATACCTTTTGAAAGCTTATTTTTAGGCATATTTGGAATACGTACAATCATTTTGCTTTTAGACAATTGGGCAGCAAAAAGACCTACGATGTTCACATGTTCACGACTGGAGAAAAAGAAACATCCTGGATGTTCTTTCATAAAATGTATCAACTTTGGTACAGCACTGAGTACACGACAATAATTAAAACACGTCATCTTGAACTCAGGTTCTATCCATGACACCATATCACCATCGTGTGATCCTAAATTCAGAAACTCGACTTCATACCCATGTTTCTTTAGAATTCGGGCAATAGTTATAGTGACTCGCTCAGCACCACCTGCAGAAAGATTGGGTAGTAAAAAAAAAACTTTATTCATTTCTATATAATGAATTTTGAACCGTTACTTCACTTTTATATATGTTACAAAGATCTATCATTGCTATAATTGACCAATAGAATGTAATACCAGATTGAATTCCTGTAGAATGTGTTTGTGAATAAAGAATATAAATAATCACAGAGAAACATAAGGATGTTTGTAAAGATGGTTTGCGTATATTTATATGATATGTTACATAATTTAGTGTTTTGAAAAAATAAATAATGAATACAACAAGACCTATCAATCCTGCTCTTGTTACCACATCAAAGAAAGTGTTATGTTGTCCTTGAAACCCTAAGCTAAGATACTTTTCAAATCCACCAAATAAAACATCTCCATTTTGAAAGAAAACAAATAGACCGTCTATCAATGTTAAGCGTGCAGAATTATCTGTTTGAGAAGATAATCTTCCAAAATCATAATTATCACTTGAGAAATCCCATAAATACAAAAACAATAAGGCTAATAAGGCAATAAATAATGAAATTTTAGATGTTGATACTTTGTAATAGAAAACATATATCATATATAACGCTACACATATTAATGCCATACGTTGCTGTATACAAAATATTGTATATAGACCAACTATTGTACAGAAATAGCCAATCATTCTTTTCCATATTGATTTAGACCATATACCATAAATCATCACGGGGAAAAAAGATGCCATAAAATATCCATTAACTACAGCATTTCCATTGATACCTGCCGAGAATGCAGCATTTAGGAAACTATCATTTCCATGAGCATCAAGGTATAATTCTGCACTTTCAGAGTCTACTCCAAAGAAATTTCCAATACTCCAACCAATTGGAATATTGTGGAATTGTAATATCGTAACAAATGAATTAAACAGACACAATATAATGATTAACACCAATAATAAGTTTAGTTCCTTTTCATTACGAATTATACAAACATATACTAAATAAGTTGCTATTGAAAGAATATGATATGACAACATATTTTTGGAAAAATCTGCGGTAAACATATCTCCATTTATAGCACAAATGCAAATGTAGAACAACAGGTATACTATATAGTATTTAAAGCATATATTAATTTTTTTTAGTCCATTAACAAATAGTGCATATACCATTAATCCCATAAGGACGTAAATGCGAATAGAAATTCCAGCAAAGCCAACTGTCGCTAAAAGATATTGAGAAATAAAGAAAAATACCAAAAAAAAACACTTTAGCTTAGTACTTTTATATTGTTGCAAATTATTATTTAATACCATAATATTTATGCATTTTGTTAAAACATGTTTTGATAAAAGATGGAGACACGCTTATTAGATGGTCAAATACCTTATCGCTTTTATATAAATCTATATATTGATTCACGTAATACCTATATGTCATAGAATCTAGTATTTTTTTATCAGATTCCGTTAACGACTCTATTTCTTTTCTAAATATACCCAAATGTATACCATGATGTGGCCTAAATTCGGGTCTTTGAGGATTATTAAAATCTAACGATGTCATACTATCAGTTTGAATAGCCATTTTTTCTGGTTTTAAACCTTCTCTTTCTAAGATAGAATATAATAAGACTTCATCGTTTGGATACATTGCCCATCTCGTCCATCCTTTATTGTAAATTTTCTCCTTGTAGTATTCCAATTTATTGCGCCTCAAAACTCCATAATACTTCTTTGCATCTATAAAGTGAAGTCCTGTTGCTCGATATTCAATCTTGTTACCTAAAAAGAATTTCAGCCAAGAACGAAATTTAGCATACTTAAATCTTTGAAGTATAGTAGTCATTTTCGTAACATTTCTTTTATGTTTGCGTCTTATATTATCAAACATCAGATTGTACACTTGCATATGTTTCTCATGTTGTATATGTAAAGGTTGTGGTTCTCTAATATACAACATATCTATATCTACGACATAAATAAAATCGTAGTTAATAAATGAATCATCCCAAAGCACCCATCTTAAACACTGACTAACTCGTGGAGTCATCTTGGGACAGTCACTAAAACAATTTTCTTTTATCTTTATATTTGTATACTGTAAAGAAACCACTTGTTCTTTAATATTTGGGGTAAGATTCCCATAAACAAAGAGCATAATATCATATTCAGGGTATGCTTTTTTACACGAATAAATTAAAAGAGGTATATATGCTTGATACTTTTCGCCATATACAAATGTAGTTAAGAGAACTATTGAATTATCTTTCATTGTTTTTGATTTTTTTTACGTAATAAAATGCAAGAATTGCTCTAACAGATTGTGTAATTAAAGAACATAGGGCGACTCCGAAAAAACTAAAATATATAGCTCCAAAAATTCCACCAATAATGCCGATAACAGTAGTAAGCACCACTATATTCTTCAATATTCTATCATATCCTTTAATGGCTAAATAATTTGTGCCATAAACGTTGAATATACTAATAGCCAAAGGTGTCAATGCAACTATTCGTAATACTTCTACCGTTTCTGCGAATTCTTCTCCTAGAAAAATATTCACAATTGGATTAGCACACAGCAAAAAGAATAAACTTATTATAAAACCAATAAATATTGAAATCTTTGCATATAGATTATGCTTATCCATTCTTCTTGCCAAAAGAGGGTAGAAAACTCTTGAAAACAAAGTTGTTATACGATAAGCGAGAGAGGTAAATTTCACCCCACCGCTATATATTCCTGTTGCTGAGACTCCGTTATATGCACCGAGTAATAATACATTTAGATTTGTATATATTGTAGGTAAGAATATGCTTACGAACATATTAAAACCATCTTTTATGCGATTGATAATCAATCCAATCGAAGGTATAAATATGTGTATTCTATATTTACGTATCATTATGTACCAACACATGATTGAAGAAATTGTCGTACCTATAGTTAGTAATAATGGCTGTAAAATATAATCATCATGTTTTTTTATTACAACAAAGACCAATATGGTTGTTATCAAATTAGACATGACACTTGCAATGGTAATGAACTTCATGTCCTCAATAGCTTGAAAGAACCAGTCTGCCATTAAAGTGTATCCAATCAACATTGTGGATGTCATTAGTATAATAACTTGGTTTTCTTTGAAAAAAGGGATAAAAAGAATGCATAATCCTATTATAAGATAAGATGCTATCAGAAATAATATCCTAGCCCCCATCGTTTCAGCAACTATCTTCTCTATAAATGCATGATCATTTTTATGTCTTGCTATTTCTTTAACTGTAGAGAAATTAAATCCATAGTCGATAAGCGTCTGAAAATATGCTATTACAGACGTTCCAATAGCAAGCATTCCAAATGCATTAACTCCGAGAACTCTCGCAAGATACGGAAGCGTTATAAGCGGAAATACATAATTTGCTATCTGAAGCAAGGATAAATACCCAAAGTTCGCCAACACAGTTTTTCCATCCTTGCTTGATCTAAGCCGATTAAACAGTAATTTTATATGTTTCATTCAACAACTTAATTATGATAAGTAAGTGTTAGTACTCAATTTAGGGCATAGCGCTTTGTATAGGTACTTTTACAAGTGCCTATACAAAGGGTTGTTGTTTTCACTTGTTTATTAACTATTTCATACATTTTCTTCGCTCGACAATTTAAAGCAAGCTTTCATTGTTCTCACTTATCGAAAATGTTGGCATATTGCCAATCCTATTTATTTCTGATTTTCGACCGCACTCGGCATAGTTCAAACTAGTATGGCTCTTCACTCGTTGGTGCGAAAAGTTGTCAGGTCGCATACATCGAAAAACTCCAATTCTTCAATACTGTACATAATTCGATGTTTTAAATTCAGTTGCGAAGATACTTCTTTCTTATTTAAGTCCTAATTTGAGTGCTTTCTATTATTTACATACCATAATACCCTGCATACCACTCAGCATATCTCCTCAAGCCTTCTCTCAGGCTGGTATTGGGCTTGAAGCCGAAATCTTGTTCCAGGGGGGTGGTGTCGGCATAGGTTACGGGCACATCACCTGGCTGCATGGGAACAAGCTCCTTGTGGGCATCAAAATCATAATCCTTGGGCAGCACGCCGGCACGCACCAGCTCTTCCTGCAGGATGGTCACGAAGTCAAGGAGATTTTCGGGGGAGTTGTTGCCGATGTTGTATACCTTGTAAGGGGGGATGGGCAGTCCGTCCTCGCCGTTCTGCTTCTCGGGGGCGTGCTGCATGATGCGTACCACTCCCTCCACGATGTCGTCAACATAGGTGAAGTCGCGCTTGCAGTTGCCATAGTTGAAAATCTTGATGGTCTCGCCTTTCACCAGCTTATTGGTGAAACCGAAGTAAGCCATGTCGGGACGACCGGCGGGG
>ULOM01007133.1_pt1 | contig 13298 bp, 11 predicted proteins | sample 1952561 | NCBI WGS metagenome assembly ULOM01 (sample SAMEA4835602, study PRJEB28245) | human gut metagenome | biome: gut microbiome; material: fecal sample | place: Denmark | collected 2008
AAACTTGTTAATTATTTTTTAAAAAAATTCCGCCCAAAAAGGGGCGTCCCTATTGGGCGAAATTTTTACATTACTGCTGGCAATTCTGGTGGTAGTTCTATATCTTCCTCATCAGATACCTTTTCTAATTCTTTTCCTATATTATTATTTACATATTCTTTAAATGCATCATATACTGGTTTTGCCCAGTCTTCGTCTGACATTACCATAAATATTGTATTTCCGCTGTTTGTTATATATAAATTACTAGCTGAAACACAAATCCATTTTGCCATGTCGATATTATCTAGCATTTCTTGTTTCATCTTTTCTACATTAGCACCCGATTTTACTTTTACTGCAACTGCTGAATATGCTTGTGAAGACATTGATGGTTCAGATACAACAAGTGTTTCTACATTTTCGTTTGATTGCAAACCTGTATAATCTTTTACAGCTACGGCATCACTTGCATCAATTTTAGCTGTTTCTAAATCTGGCAATTCATCTCCTAATTTATTATAAATAGATTTAAACATTGCCTTCATTTGAGAAGCTGTCTCTATAGTACTACTTTCTCCTTTTGTTTTTTTACTGTTTCCTACAACTACTCCTATTGTAATTGCAAGAACTACGATTACTGCAATAACTATTGCGATAATTGTTTGTTTTTTCATAATTTTAAAATTCCTTTCTTTTATTTTTTACTCTACTTATACTTTAACATATCCAAGCATATAAAGTAAATAGATTTTTCTAATTTTATAACTTCTTATCACTTATTGTTTCCTTTTATAAAAAATCCCCTGCACCAGACATAATTTTTTCTTCGTCTGTTGCAGAGGATTATCTTCGAGTGGCTATTTTACTTTAGCAAGCCATTCATGGCATTGTCTAACATAGAGAGATCTTTCTCTCCAATTTCTACCGTCTCGATCCATGTTTTGAGGCTATTAAACCTTTCTTCTTGGATAAGCGAGTAAGACAGGACCAATTTTTTCTGATCCTCGAGTTTTTCATGTGTGGTCTTTTCATCCTGCAGGCATTCTTTCAGCCTCAGAAGAGCTACGTTAAACAGAAAACGTCTGTTATCCTCTTCAATCTGAAGAAGTTTAACATAGCACTCCCAACCGTCCAAGTTTTTGTTTTCTTTCTTAAACCTGTTAATCCGATAATGATGATAAACCTGTTTCACAATTGGTAACCCTGTAATTTTCATTGTCAAGTCTTTCATCAACATCTGCCTATATTGATAATCTGACAAAAACATTTTCAATTTCATACTCCTAACCTCTCTTTTGTTAGTATAACATCTGCCGTGCACTTTAGTTGCCATTGTCAATTTGACTTTGGTATTCAACAACTTTTTGTACAATTTTATATTTTACTATATTTTACATAAAATGTCAATTAAAAATCAATACAAAATGCTAATATGCAAGACTTTTTCATCCAGCATATTAGCATTTTAATCTTTATATTACATTATATTGTTTCAAAATAAGTTCTATATCTGTTCCTTCTATCTTTTTTAGAAGTTCTTTCACTGCCATTCTTTGTGGTAAATTCATATCCATATCTGTTGCTTTCTTGCCATCTCTAAGTTTTACAGTTGCATTCAATAAATCCCTTATATCATACACGCTGCCCCATACTTCTGGCACGCCTCTATCTACATTTAACAAAGTGTAAACGGCTTCCATTGCTGTACGTATAGAATATTCTGTTGTAAATATTGTATCTCTTTTAGTTTCTGCAAATTGTCCTAAGAATGCAAAATTTACACTTCCATTTGGTACAACAAGCGGTCTATCTCCATCTTTTCTTGGCATAAAGAATGCTGTTATATATGGCATCATGCATGGAATTGTATTTGCACTTTTTTCTGCCATATCTTCTATTTGATTTTCTGGAACTCCAATATGGTATAGCCATTCCATACAAATTTCTTTTCCTGTACATTCTCTCATTGGCTTTTTAACAAAGTTTCCTGGCTTATCTGTAAATAATCCATAAATCCAGCCAACTAATTGGTCTTTTGGTTGACTTCTAAATTGTGGCTGGCGGTTAAATGTCCAGCTTAATAACCAGTTAGAATCTTTGCAAGTTACTATTCCTCCAGTTACAACCTTTCCACTAAATGGATCTCTCTTACATATTTTTTCTACATAAGGTGGAATTCTTCCATCTAAAGTAGTTACTGTTGCACTCATCCAGTTTGTTTGTTCTGGGTCTGAGCAGAATTTATCTGGGTGACCAAATTCATCACATTGCTCTGCTATTTTTCTCCACATATCCCAGCCACCGCCTGGTTTTATTTCTGAATCAAATGGAGCTGGTGTATTTTGACTTCCAAGTCTTGCATTTTCTACACATCCACCATTCGTAATAAATACTAAATCGTTTTCCGTTAAATCTATAGAATTTTGATTTCCATCTGTAGTATATATTATTCTTTTTGCCACTTTCTTATATTCTTGGATGTCGAACTCAACATTTTCAACTTTTGTGTTGTAATGGAATTGTACTCCGAATCCTTCCAAATACTTAATCATTGGCAATATCATAGATTCATATTGATTATATTTTGTAAATCTTAATGCTGTAAAATCTGGCAATCCACCAATATGATGTATATATCTTTGTATATATAACTTCATTTCCAATGCACTGTGCCAATTTTCAAAGGCAAACATGGTACGCCAATATAACCAGAAATTTGAATTTAACACTTCATCATCAAAAAAATCAGTAATCTTTTTATCATATAGTTCTTCATTTGGAGTAAAGAACAATTTTAATATTTCCATTGCACCTTTATCAGACAAACCAAATTTCTTATCTGTATGTGCATCTTCACCTCTATTTATAGTGGCTCTCATTAAAGAATAATTTGGATCCTTTTTATTAAGCCAATAATATTCGTCTAAAACACTTACACCTTCTGTTTCTATTGATGGAATTGAACGGAATAAGTCCCACATACATTCAAAATGGTTATCCATCTCTCTCCCGCCACGCATAACATATCCTAAATTGTCATACTTATATCCATCACATGCGCCTCCTGGAATTGAGTCCTTTTCAAGAATATGAACTTTTTCGCCTTTCATCTGTCCATCTCGAACTAGAAAACAAGCTGCAGCAAGAGCTCCGAGTCCAGAGCCTATAATATATGCTGATTTATCATCAACACCCTCTGGTTTAACAGGTCTTGCAAAAGCTTCGTAATTTCCACTACTATAATACATAAATTTTACCTCCTTAGTTTTAATAAATTTATTATAAAAATAAAAATTTGTAATTTTCAATAACCAGTTTTTTCATAATGTCAAAAATTTTTACAAATTTATATAATTGTCAAAAATTTATTAAACAATCAGTAAATATTTTACCTATCATTTCTTAAATTATACAAAGCTTTTTTAAAACTTCCATCTAAAATTTTACTTAACTTTTCTATTATTTCTTTTGGACTTTCCTTCATGCCTTCTTCTATCCAATTCTGAATTATTCCTACAAATGAATATCTATAAAATGTAGCTATAAAAGTCTTATCTTCGTCTTGTACCTTTATGCTTTCTTTTTCCGCTTCTTCATCGATTACATTTTTCAATAATTTATCAGTATGTTCATATATAAATTTGTTTACATATTTTCTACTTATTGAGTTATATGTATTTCTCACAAAATCCTTATTATCTTGCACATAATTAAAAATACTAAGAAATCCTTCCTGCCACTTTTCATATGTATCTTTATCGTGAATAATTGGTTTAATAACCTCATTAGTATATATCCACTCTATCAAATCATATACATCTGCAAAATGGTAATAAAAAGTTTACCTCTGTATTCCACAATCATCTGTTATATCCTTAATAGATATTTTCGTTAATTCTTTTTGAGACAGCAACTTCTTTAAAGATGTAGCTAATGCTCTTTTCGTAATTTCCGACATACTATACCTCTTACTCTATAAAATTTAATATATCTTTATATACAAGATTACTTTCTTTTTCATTTAATATTTCATGTCTCATTCCTTCATATAGTTTATTTTGTATATTATTATATCCTAAAATCTTTAGAAAATCTTGACTTTCCAGCCATTTCTCTTTATTAATTATAACAGGATCATTACTTCCAGCTATAAACAATATTGATAAATTTTTATTATTTAATCTCCAGCCATTTTTATCGTAAATATCAATCATTAAGCCAAATAAATTTTGAAATCCATTTGTGGTAAATATAAATCCGCATAATTCATCTTTATCATATTTGTTTACAGTATCCTCATTATCACAAATCCATGAATTTTCAGATTTTTCTTTCTTAGAACTATAGCTTCCAAAAGCAAGTTTTTGTATGAATTTACTTCTGTATTTTTCTCCTTTTAACTTTTCTACAAGTTTAGCAACATTAAGTCCTACCTTCGCATATTTGTTTTTACTTGGCGAACCGCAAACAATTAACTTATCTATCTCATCATCATACTTTTTTATATATTTTCTAACTACCATTGAGCCCATACTGTGCCCAAATAGCACAAGAGGTTTGTTTGGATATTGTTCCTTCATTAGCTTTGTTATTTGATGCAAATCTTCTACTATATACTCAGCACTATTATCATAAAAATATCCCAAATCATCATTACTTTTTACACTCTTTCCATGTCCTCTATGGTCATTTACAACCGTAACATATCCATTTTGTGTTAAATATTCCATGAACTTATAATAACGTTCTTTATGTTCCGCCATACCATGTGATATTTGAAAAATTCCTTTTATTTCATTTTCCGGCTCAAAAATAGTTACATCTAGCTCTAAACTATCACACTCAGATTTTACAGTAAGCATTTTCTTATTCACTTATCATTTCTCCTTTCAAACAACTACCAAAGATTATATATTGTTTATACCATATTAAAATCCAATTTTAAAGCTTTATAATATAATTTCTATTATATCTTCCATTCTTATTACTTTACCATCATTCAATATGATAATGTTTTTTATATCATCAATCTTTTTTACTAATCCTGTTGTTGTTTCGTATTTTCCACCTTGCTTTTTTGTGTCTTTCACAAAAAAGGTTATTGATACTTGTTGGCTGGGATTTTGTTTAATATCCCTTAGTTTTTTATTTATATCATTTCGTATTTCATCTGTTACTTCTATCTGATTTTCGGTTACTCTAGCCACTTCACTTACTTCATCTTCATAGCCTGTTACAGCAGAAAATGGAGCAAACTGTGCAGACCTGGCCTCTAGACTCATTCGTGGATGTATTTTTGAAACATGGTGCTCCAATTTTATTATGTCATCGTATTTATGTTCAATCCTCATAGTTCCATACCTCCGCTCTACAAAATATTTTCATTTTACTCTTGGTGGCCTCCAATCTGCCCATTTCTCTGTATTGTTGTAGCGTCTTCTTCTAAGTCCATTCCTTTTATTATTGCATTTTTACCGAATCTATTTTTTAAATCTATAATAGTATCTTGAATTTTTTTCTCTTTTTCTAATTTTACGTTTTCCTCTTTTTCTTTCTCTGCTAACTTTCCATAATTAGTAAATAAATTTACCTGTTCATATTGATTTTCCTGTTTTAATTCTTTTTCATCCGTCAAATTTCCAACAGTCAAATATATCTTTCTTATTAACAAATTTCTATTTATTATTTCATCATACAAATGAACAAACCCTTCACTAATTATTCTCGTAGAAAATGTTTTTTTATCTAGTCTAAATGTTCCATGTGCCGGTTTCGGAACTTTTCTTCCATATCTATCTTCTTTTATCTCTCCATTATAATTCTTACTGAGTTCTGCATTTTTTAAATTTTCCACATCATACTCTACCGTAAGAACCAACATGTCTGTAACAAAATGTTTCTGCACCATGTCTAAGACAATTTCATTTGCCATCTCCTTGATTATGAGCCTAGACTGCTCATAATTGTACGGACAGTGAAGCACCTGACCAGAACACAAGCTTCTATTTGCTGGCTTACATTCTTTAATACTCTTTATAGTAGCACATTCCCAACCCCAACTATGGTCAATTAATAATTCGGCATTTACTCCAAATAATTTATATAATAATTCTTCATTGTCTACTGAGCATCTTGCTACGTCTCCCATTGTAAACATCCTATATTTTTCTAATCTTTTTGCATAACCTTTACCTACTCTCCAAAAATCTGTAATTGGTCTATGATTCCATAACTTTTCTCTAAAGCTCTTCTCATCTAATTCTGCAATTCTAACTCCATATTTATCAGGGTCAACGTGTTTTGCCATAACATCCATGGCAACCTTACACAAGAAGAGATTAGTCCCTATTCCAGCAGTTGCAGTAATCCCAGTAGTTTCGTATACATCATGTATTATTTTCGTAACAAGCTCCCTAGGAGTAAGCTTATACGTATTTAGATAACTCGTTAAATCGCAAAATATTTCATCTATTGAATATGGAAATATGTCCTCTGGAGAAACATACTTTAAATATATGTTATAAATTTTGGCACTGTACTCCATATATGAAGCCATATGTGGAGGTGCAATTATGTAGTCTAATTCTAGGCTTTTATTTTGCTTTAATTCTATATCATCATAAGATTTTCCCGTAAAAATATTTTGAAAAGCCCACCTTTTTCTATCATTATTTATATTTTTTACTTTTTGCACAACTTCAAAAAGCCTTGCTCTACCAGGCAATCCATATGCCTTTAAACTTGGCGAAATAGCTAAGCATATTGTCTTTTCAGTTCTTGTATTATCTGCCACCACCAAATTTGTTGTGAGTGGATCTAGATTTCTTTTTCTACATTCTACAGATGCAAAAAAAGATTTTAAGTCTATTGCAGCATATATCCTTTCCATAAATAACCTTCTCTCTTTATTTTCAGCTCTATCATTCTGACAAAAAGTATATCATATTTTTAGCCGTTTGTAAACATATGTTCGTTATTTTTTCTATGTCTTATTATGTCGAATTATTGTTCTTTTTGTGATACGATTATCCTATTTTTTAGCGTTTTTTCGTTGTTTTTTATTGGTAAAATATGGTATAGTTTGTCATATTATGGTAGAGTTTGTAATAGGCAATTATCTATTACAAAAATTTCCACTCAATTAAGGAGGATTATCATGAAAATCACAGAAAAAACTCGCAGATTCATTCGGTCTATCGCACTTATAGTATTACCCATCACGCTCATACTATCACTTTCTTCTGTAATTCTAAAAGTGTACACTCAATATACAGAAGATAAACTTTTTAAAGAATTGTCCGAAAACATTTCTGTTGCAGAGAAAGTACACGATGAACATTCCATTGATAGCTCTGTATCAAGTATAAATTCCGAGAACGTAACCCCTGCCATTTTATCAGAGTATTCTGAATTGCACAATGAAAATCCAGATTTATATGGTTGGCTTCAAATTAATGATACAGTAATAGACTATCCGGTAATGTACTCTCCATATGACCCTCAACTGTATTTGTACAAGAATTTTTATAATGAAGATTCGAAATCTGGTACTCCTTTTATTCTTACACCCAGCAGTACAAATACCATTATATATGGGCATAATATGAAGAACGCATCAATGTTTAGTTCTTTATTAAAATATAAAGATATTGAATTTTGGAAAACCCATCGATATATTATATTCAATACTTTAACATCTAAAGGGATTTACGAAATTTCCATTGTAGCAAACGAAATTGTTTATTATGATGAAGCAAAAATACCTGATGGTGCATATCTTTTTTATAAACATTCTAACTTGGATAGCAAAGGAGATTTTGATGAATATGTAAATGAATTAAAAAAGAATTCGTATTTTGATAGTAACATTTCATTGGAATATGGAGATGAATTGCTTACATTAGTAACATGTGATTATGTTCAAGAAAATTCTAGATTAGTTGTAGTAGCTAAAAAAATTAATTAATTTTTTATTATTTAAAGAGCCCAGTTCATATGAACTGGGCTCAGTTTGTATTATGACTCTATATTATTAGAGTTATAAGAATTTTATAAGTTACTTAGATTTGTTCTCCTTCTTAGTAACCGCCAATGTGCCAATGCCTGCTATAGAAATCAGTAGCAACACAACATCAGTATTGTTAGAAGCATTGCCAGTCTTCGGAACTTCCGGATTAAACACCGGCGCAGTGATAGGAGTCTTAGGAGAATCAATATTCTCAATCGTCTCTTCAGCAGGTACTTCAGGCTCAGGTTCAATCGTAATCTCAGGCTCGAGATTGGGAGTAGGTTCGGGAGTAACCTCCGGTTCAAAGTCAGGTTTAGGACTCGGCTCAGGATTAGGGTCAGGGGCAGGGTTTGGATCCGGATCTGGATTGGGTACAACCTCAATAATCTTGTTGCACACGCTAATTGTCGTGTTTTCTTTAGACACGATATTAAACATGATATCTTCCTTACTGAGTTCATAACCATCGGGAGCCTTGAGCTCCTTCAGATAGTACTGATAGTCAGGTACCAGGTATCTAACTTTACAAGAACCATCTTCAGTAATCAAAGCTGCTGCCTTTGACTCATCAGTGGTAAAATAACCATCACCATTTTCATCAATGGCATAATAATAGGTTACCTTTTCCTCATTATCGTCCACAGTTTCAACCTTGTAGTAGTAAAGCTGGAATGTCGCCGGCTCCTTAATAAGGTTGCCATTAGAATCCACCTTATCAATGGTAACATCTCCATCAACTTGTTCCAAGGTAATGGAGTTATACCAGTTGTACTTATATCCCTGATAAGAGTTATTAGTCCAAGGGCCATCGACGCCAAATGCCATAGAAATAGCCAACTTACTTGCCTCATCTTTATTGAGACCTGCAGTAGTTGCCTGTTTCATATAGTCATTTACTCTACTCCAGACTTCATTGGTATTATCCATGTAGTCTTTCAGTCCCATGTCCTTATCGTTCCACTTGCCATGGCTACCATCTGCAAAAGCTTCCTGTCCAGCCTTATCACCAAAATAGAAGCTCAACAGTTCCTTGTAGAAAAGTTCATAACTTGCCGAAGCAATTTCTTCTTCAGGCCACTTCATCTGAATAAGAACTTGGCCATTGTTGCGTTTCATTACCGTAGAATACTTTCCGAAATAGTCCGGATAGTCTTCCAAGAGTTTATTGTACTGCTCTTCAGTAATAGAATACTGATCATCAGCCATCCCTCCCTGCATATCAACAACCATCTCAGGATGTTCTTTTGCAAGGTCAGTAAAGTTCTCGTAGCTACTCCCAAGCTTTCCGTTGTAATAATCCAACAGATAGTCGGTAAGAGCCGTCTCGCCAGTATAACCAGCTTTTTCAAGATAGCTATACATGTTAAGAACATGATTGAGTTTTACTTTAGACGACGAACTTACTCCAAAGAGTTCCTGCATAGGAACAGACTTTGCAATCGCGCCAATACTTTCGGCAGAAAGCTTCTGACCATCAAAGCCCCTAAAATCTGTCAGCTTTTCATTAGAAGAAGTATCTGCCGTTTCGAGTCTAAAAGACCCATCCTTGTACCGATAAGTATGACCATTAGATGTGGTAATTTCAATGTCAAACTTATTGGAATCGGATGGCACACAAGTGTATTCGCCATCCTTGTTACCGGTAACCTGTCTATAATATTCATTGAGTTCATCAATGACTTCAGAAAGGTCGATAACCACATCTCCATTGACATCTTCTCCAATGTCATAATAGATCTTGAATACACCATCTTCAAAGGTAATATCATACTTAGACGACACGCCTTCAGAAGTAGGCGGCTGATTAGACGGATCTGTCTCGGGTTTGAAATTCTCTTTTATAGATGTTTCACCCGAATCATCCACAAAATTTTCCACAGTCTTTTCATCAGAAGGCTCTGCAGGTTTGTTTGTTTCTTCTTCGTCAGAGGGTTCTTCGGTTTTTTTCGCTTTTTCTTCATCAGAGGATTTTTCGGTTTTTCCCGCTTTTTCTTCATCAGAAGGCTCTGCAGGTTTGTCTGCTTCTTCTTCATCAGAGGGTTCTGCGGGTTTTCCCGCTTTCTCTTCATCAGAGGGTTCTGCGGGTTTTCCCGCTTTCTCTTTGTCAGAGTCCTCTACAAGTTTCTGCTCTACTTCCGTATCTTCGAGCTCAGAAATCTCAACGATGTAAGGTCCATCATCGATGTTCCGTTCGAAAGGTTCAGCAGCCGAAGCAGAAACACCCACTACCTGTGCAAAAAGAGTAGCAGATGCAACAGTCAGCGCTAACATTCTTCTCGGACGTTCTCTCTCCCGGTTAGAAATATGTTCTGCCATGTGAATACGCTTTTTCATAAGGGGTACCTCCTTAACTTATAAAAATGTGAATGTTCAACCAGTGCTTCATAGCACCTAATTGCTAATATACCATTTTCTGGTAATCAAATCAATATACATTTGTAATTATTTTACATTTTTCATCTTCTTTTTTCGACATTATTCTACATTTTTTCATTTTTATATATCATAAATATTCGCCTTTAATATAATTTTTTGAATTTTGATTTTATCATCTAAAGATATATTCCAAGTACTTCCAGCAATACTTCTTTTTATTTTATGTTCTTTTGCCGGTTCTCCTAATAGCTTATTTAATTTTTTCTGTAAATCTACCTTATTAGTACATATAGAAAGAATATTCTCACTATATAATACATTTATTGTTGTTTCTGTTTCTGATTTATTTGGTTCTTTATATATCTTTTTCATAGTACTTCCTTTATTTAATAGTATTCCTAGGCTTAGATTATATCACATTTTTCTAGATTTGTAAGCTTTTTAGCTAAAAATAGCAATTTAAAATTATTTACAACTAACATTAAAAGTGATATAATATATAAGTTCGCAATTTACACATCTAATGGAGATATTCTCCAAGGAGGACAATATGAGTTTTTTCAAAAAGACTAGCCAGCCCGCTACCACTCAGAAAGATTCTGAAGCAGAAAAGATGTACAATTCTGCTTGCCTGAACATGGAAATTGCCACTGGCAATTTCAAAAATATGTCCCAGTCGGATATCTGTGCTTGTGTAGAGAGCTGCAAACCGTCTAAGTAAACTCATAAAAAGAATGTATTCTTTTCTCACCCTGCGAAGGGTGAGTTTCTTTTTGCTTATTAGGCTTTATGAAAAATAGAGTATATCTATTAAATACACTCTATTTATTCCATATTTTTATTTATGCGTTTTTTCCACAGCAATTCTTATATTTCTTACCACTTCCACATGGACATGGGTCATTTCTTCCAACTTTTGGTCCTTCATTTACAACTGTTTTGTTCATTCCGCCTTCTTTTTCTGATATATTTCCATCAACTAGGTTGATTGCTGTATCTTCAAGGCTTGCTCCTGTTACTTTTGTTGTTTCTGTTCTTTCTATTGGACCTTCTTTTTTACGAATGTTTAGCAATATTTTTACAACGTCCATTCTTATGTCTTCTATCATATCGTCAAACATTTCTGTTCCTTCAAGTCTGTATTGTACAACTGGGTCTTGTTGTCCATATCCACGAAGTCCAATACCTTTCTTTAATTCGTCCATGTTGTCTATATGATCCATCCATTTTTGGTCAACTATTTTAAGCATTACAACTCTTTCAAGTTCTCTTAAATTTTCCTCACCAAATTCTGTTTCTTTAGAAGCATATATTTCGTGTACTTTTGCTATTAATTCGTCTACTAAGGCATTTCTGTCGAATTTTTCTGTCTTTAATGCTGCTACATCACTTATTCCTAAGTTTGTTTCTATGTCTTGAGCAATTGATTCTTTGTTTACTTCTTCTCCGTCTACTATATGAGAATCTACTATTAATTCAACAACAGAATCCATCATTTTTAGTATGCTTTCTTTTAAGTTCATGCCGTCTAAAACATCTCTTCTTTGCTCATAAATTACTGTTCTTTGAACATTCATTACATCGTCATATTGTAGAACGTTCTTTCTTATACTGAAGTTTCTTCCTTCAACTTTCTTTTGGGCATTTTCAACAGCCTTTGAAATTAATCTACTTTCTATCGGCATGTCTTCGTCTGCGCCTAATGTATTGTAAACTTTTGTTACGATATCTCCTCCAAAAATTTTCATTAAGTCATCGTCTAATCCAATGTAGAATCTAGATTCTCCTGGGTCACCTTGACGTCCACTACGTCCACGTAACTGGTTATCAATTCTTCTTGATTCATGTCTTTGTGTACCAATTATCTTTAGACCACCTGCTTCAATAACTTTTTCTTTTTCTTCTTTTATTTCGTTATCGAATTTTTTCTCTAATTCATTGAATTTTTCTCTTGCAGCAAGTATTGCCTTATCATCTGTCTCGTTATGAGCTGCAGCATCTTCAATTTCTTCATCAGTGTATTTTAGCTTTCTCATTTCTTGTTTTGCAAGATATTCGCTATTTCCACCAAGCATAATATCTGTACCACGTCCAGCCATGTTTGTTGCTATTGTAACAGCTCCAAATTTACCAGCTTGTGCTATAATTTGAGCCTCTTTCTCGTGGTATTTAGCATTTAATACTTCATGAGGGATTCCTTCTTTATCAAGTAATTTACTTAATTTTTCAGATTTATCAATAGATACTGTACCAATTAAAACTGGTTGTCCTTTTTCATGAGCTTTTTTGATGTCTGCTATAACAGCTCTAAATTTGGCATCTTCATTTTTATATATTATGTCCGAATTGTCTTTTCTAATCATTGGCTTATTTGTTGGAATTTCAACAACGTCCAATTTGTATATTTCTTGGAATTCTGCTTCTTCTGTCATTGCAGTACCTGTCATACCAGATAATTTTTCATACATTCTAAAGTAGTTTTGGAATGTAATTGTGGCAAGTGTTTTAGATTCATCGTTTATCTTAACATGCTCTTTTGCTTCAATTGCTTGATGTAATCCGTCATTGTATCTTCTTCCATACATAATTCTTCCTGTAAACTCGTCTACAATTAGAACTTGTCCATCTTTTACAATGTAATCTTTATCTTTCTTCATTATTCCATTTGCATGTAAAGCTTGATTTACATCATGAACTAATTCAGAATTTTCTAAATCGTTGAAGTTTTCTAGTCCAAATTCCTGCTCAGCCTTCTTTATACCTTGTTGAGTAAGAGTTGCAGATTTAGCCTTTAAATCTACTATATAATCATATTTTTCGTTATCTTCTTCTTGCTCATAATCTTTGTCATCTTCTTCAATTATAACTTTAGCTTGTAATTTTTTTACAAAATGGTCAGCCTTTTGATATAAATTAGAAGATTGTGCTCCTC
>ULOM01046927.1_pt1 | contig 13284 bp, 9 predicted proteins | sample 1952561 | NCBI WGS metagenome assembly ULOM01 (sample SAMEA4835602, study PRJEB28245) | human gut metagenome | biome: gut microbiome; material: fecal sample | place: Denmark | collected 2008
GCGGTAGGTAATGTTGCTGGTGCTGTAAAAGAAACTTTAAAGAACCCGGAATTCTTAAAAAAAATACTATGCATTGCATTGGCAATCAGCTTTTTCTTATTTATGCTTATCGCGGGGCCTTTTATCGTAGCAATCGCTATGCCCGGAAGTATTTTTTCCGCTGTAAAAGATGCTTTTAATCATAAAGAAGAGAATGTCTTGGAAGGATGGGACATGAGCGATGCGGATGATTCCTTAAAAACAACAGCAAACGGGTTTTATGATTACCTATCAAGCGAAGGAACCGAGTCAGAACAGTCATTTTTTACATCGAACACGGCAGATTACGGAGACAGCCCTTCAACAGATGCTTTTTGGGGGGAATCTAATCTCCAAATAACAGCTTTGGATAAGTATTTTAGAAAGTCTTATAAAAATGCTGCAACCAGAGCAAACAATAAATATAATGACTTGGTAGATGAAAATGCTCTTACACAACAAGCACTCGATGATGGAATTGAAAGTGCCGATTATGTTAAGTTTGTCACCAATAATATGACAACCGATGATAATAAAGGATTCCAAAGAGTTTCTTTTTACATCATGGCATTGGATTCTTATAAATACACAACCAGCAACGATGAAACACAAGAAGATGCTGATACAGAACGCTTAAAACGAATGATAAAAAAAGCAAAAGAAATCAGCCCTAATGGTCTTCTTGATGATGCTATTACGGCACTTTCTGCATTGGGTATCAATATTGATTTAGGTAGCGATAAGCTATGGGTCGTAAGTACTGACACTACATATGATGATGTACAAGATGTTGTCGGTTACGAAACAATCAAAGAGTGGGTTGTAGATGAATATGACAAAAATGGTAAACCAGTAAAAGGTCACGAAGAAGATACAGGTGAAATAGACCCCCAACGCCCCATTATGAAAATGGTTCGTACATACACCACAACAATATCTCTTGAATTGAACTCAAATATTAGAAATTCGCTTTATGAGAGTTATGGAATTGACCCAACAGAAAACATTGGTGACCACAGTGATGCTTTTAAAAGCACGGAAAACCCTAACTATTCAACAACAGAAAACCTAAATGGAAAAACTATGACTGCTGCTGATATTATCGAACAGCAGGTGGAACAGTACATGGAAGTATATAATGTTCCCAGAACAGCCGGAGGAACTGGCACAGACATCGGAACTATTGGCCCAGGTGGTTCTGGTCAGGTCAGTAATATGTCTGATGAAGAAATCCAAGCAATTCTGGCAGCAACCAACAACGGTAATTATACACCCAAACAACAAGCGCTCGTGAGTAAATTGCAGGACGCATTAAACAGTCCTCTTGGTCTGACAGGATATATGAAGAGTATTGGTTGTACTGTCGCCACAAATTACTGTCAGGCTTTCGTTGCAGATTTCTATTCTAAGTGTGGTCAAGCGCGTATCAGCTTCGGCTCCGCAATCAACGCATATAACACAAGCGCTATTTGTAAGAAAGGACAACAGGGTTACGATACGCCCCCTGATGGTGCAGCTGTGTATATAGGCGCAAACCATGTTGGTATTTACATCGGCGGCTGTGTCATCGACAGCGTCTATGGACAAATTCAGGTAATGCCATTTGAAAAGTGGAAGAGCCAAAAATACTACCAAAGTGGTGGCGGCTACTTAGGTTGGGGCTTCAATGGATGGGATGTCTCGTAATATTGACCAAAACACAAAAATGTGGTATAATATATACATAGAAAGGAAGTGAGTACGCGATAATTCGCGTAAAATTATGAAAAAAAGAACAAGCCCTATTGCGATTGTTGCAGCAATCATTGCAGTTATCGTTATTATTCTTGTTTTTGTTGGCATGAATCGTCACAAAGATGATGCCAATCATCAGAATAATGAGTCCGTTACGTCGTCCGCAGAAAGCGAAAGCGACGGTTCAGACATGGCAAGTGCTGAAACTGCAAGTGGCATCGATAACAGTGACATTTCTACCTCGCTCCCCGGAAATATTGGAAAAGAAGTTTTAGAATCTGATGATACGAAAGATTCTGAGCGTGCGAAGGCGAATGTAGTTGCAGAAGCAACCAATATCCCGGACGGAAGCGACGCTTCTTTCGTAGAGTTCTCGTATGAAAATCCGGAAAGTTCTGATGTATTTCGATACGATAAGAGATACGTGCATATGCTGGACAAATCGTACTTTGATTTACAAAAAGAGCGGCAAGAGAAATACAACCTAACATTGGCATCGTCCAGTGACGGGAATCCATACATGGTTTTTGGCGGGAATTGCTACGTTTATGACGGAACAGATGAAAATGGCAATGCAAAAAAATACATCATTTCCGGTGCCGATGTGGTCGAATATGATGGAACATTGAATCCGTTTAATACGCATCCCATTCTTCGCAAAGAAAATACTTGTGAACGCATTTATCTTTTCGACGATGAAACAAAGAAAAACGAATTCTTGGAACGTCGCGCACAAGGAAAAGAATTTCTTCAAAACGGTTCAACTGACAATGAGTGGAAAGTCATTTTGAACGGAGAATATCTGCCTGATGCGTACCCCATTATCGATGATAACGGGAATTTAAACCTGTCTTTGGTACAACTGGCAACTGCCTACAATCCCTTGTTTACAAGAATAGATAAGAATTACGTTTATGTGGCTACTGATTGGGGGCTGTATTCTGTGCCTAGCACAGAGTCCGACCAAGCTACAAAGGGAAGCTGTGACTTCTCTAAAGATGAAGACGGCAATGATGTCTATTACGTCACCGATATGGGATTTGGCGGAGTATCTGGCTCGTATGGTGTGGCAGCTAAAGCACCCAAAACGAGAGAGTATTATTGGGTCACGCCGGATGATTTAAACACAATTCTTGGCTGGACAGTTTCCATTAAGGGTCGTGTTATCAGTGTGTGTAGCAATCCGCTTGATGATTCTGACTTAACAGGTGTTATTCAGAAAGTTTCTAAAACATACTACGACCTCAACGGGAACGTCATCACCGACCAAGAATAAGGCAAAACATAAATCGACGTTTCTGTGAAAAAATCTATTCGTTATTTCGTAAAGAAAAACATATAGCAATTCAAAATCATTCGATATATACTTATTATAAGCGAATAGTGTATAAGCACATTCCCCCTCGGAGTAATTCGAGGGGGATTTTTTGTTGTTTTTTACAGCAAGAGTGTGCTAACGGCATCAAATGAGGAAGATTACCAAATGAGTAGTTATATGTTGATTCACGGAGATTGCATGGATTCATTCGGGCTGATTCATGACCATTCTGTCAATCTCGTTCTGGCTGACCCGCCATACGGAATAACGCAAAACACATGGGATGTTGTGCTGCCGTTTGATGATTTTATCGAATGCGACGGAAAAAATCTCAATTATGAGAAATATTTACTGCATTGCTTCAAAAAGAACATTCCCTACAAGGACGCCAACGAGGAATGGAATAAAAGAAAGCAACAGGGAATTTGGTCACAACTGGACAGAATACTTGCCGATAGGGGAGTGGTGATTCTTTTCTCGGCCGGGATTTACACGAAAACATTGATGGAGTCCACTACGATTCCTTGGAGATACAATCTTATCTGGCAGAAGACGACTCCGGTTGGATTTCTTAATGCAAACCGAATGCCGCTTCGAGCACATGAAGACATTCTTGTTTTCTACAAAAAACTGCCGACCTATAATCCTCAAAAGACAACAGGACATCCGAGAAAGGTCTCAACGGTCGAACATAAACGAAATTCTAAGATGACAGAAGATTACGGGAAATACACAGCAAAAGGTTATGACAGTACCGAACGATTCCCCACGAGCGTGCTGACATTCGCTACTGATAAACAGAAATATGCAGCGCACGGCACACAGAAACCGGTGGCATTGTGTGAGTGGCTCATCAAAAGCTACACAAACGAAGATGATACCGTTCTCGACTTCTGTATGGGAAGCGGTTCGACAGGCGTGGCAGCGAACAATACGAAAAGGAATTTTATCGGCATCGAAAAGGATGCCGATTTTTTTGATATTGCAAAAAAGCGGATAGAGCTTTGAGGAACGATTATGAACTTTGATATACTGGGCAAAGACATTGCTGTATTATTCATATTGGCAGTGATATTCGGCATTGCTACATATTTTTATGTGTTGCACAAAGGGAAAAAGGAAAAAAGAACAGTAAGCGCAGAGGATAAAATTATTCTTGGTTTCGAAGTTCTTGCATTTTCTTTTACATTTTTTATCTTTTTTCCTTTAGTAGTTGAAGACGTGTTTGATGCAAATGGAAGCAATTCTGCCTTATGGCATAATCTCGCTGCAATAATTAGCTATGGTGGTGCAGCGTTTTATCTTTTCTGTGGTCAAATTAGTGGCGACTATTTTACAATACAAAAGTTTTTGAAAAAACATAAAAAACATAAAACAAGAGCTCAAAAAAAGAGATGGAAACGGAAAAAATAAGTCGAAAGCATTCTGTGCATTTAAAAATTAAAGCCGAGCAGTAAAGAAAAAGAAATATTCGACTCCTCCGACGTTACAGCATTGGAGGTTTATTTTTTAGGGTATTGCAAAATGGGTGGTTTGAATAAAAGTATCTGGTTTTACAAGTATCCGGGATATCGAAATCCTAAACGCAATTTCCCCGGCTGTGCGCATAAGAGGTGAAAAATGCAAACTGCACTGACTTTTGTGGCAATACTTACCATGGCGATGCTGCTCCTTTGCGGAACGCAGCCTGCATTTACCCTTTTAGCAGTTCTTGCTGCGGTATCAGCGGTCTGCTGCATTGTGGTTTCTTATATTTTGCGAAAGAGAACTGACGAAAAGAACGCAAAAGACGCAGTGCTGCAAAAGAAAATTGCAAATTGGCGTAAAGCCCGGCGTAGGCAGCTCAGAAGTAATACCGATAGCGATGATATGTTCGACGCCTGTGGTATAACGCAAGACCTGCGATTGTCTCTGGAAGAGGATGAACAATTCTGTGAGAAGAGGCACGAAATAGAGGAGCTGGAAACTCAAATCAACTTGTGGAATCGAATCGGAGATGTTTTCAAACACCTGCTGAATAGCTGCGTAATCCTTGTTTGCCTCTTGGCATTTTCGTCTTTCATCGCTTTTGCATATAGCTATGTATGTCGTTTGTGGAGGTGAAGGGACTATACATAATAGCATTTTAAATGCACGCGTGCGTTCGATAAATGCACGCGTGCGTTTTTGTGCATTTCCGCGTATTTATCGCTCATCTTTTGCGAGGAGGAGAGACCGTGGCTCAACCGATTCAGGCTGTTCAGATTTATTATGAGCATCCATTTGGTGCTGAAAGAGAAGTGCTAAAAGCATTATTTCTGTATGCGCTATATGCTCGTTAATAAAATTTCGCAACAACAGCGGCGATAACGATAAGTCCGAAGAAAAACCGTTTATCCGATATGACATTGTCCTTCGAGGACTGTCGCGCGTTCTTGCACATGGATTATAACTTGGATAAGTTAAGGAAAAGAATGAAAGATGAAAGTAAGACAGAATAAGGTACTTTAGTTTAAATCCGTCACGGAATGGTTCATGACGGAATTTATTGTGAAAAGGAGAAATATAATGAATAAATACTTTTTACCGCTAAATCATGTTTGTTCATTGGATAGAAATTTCGAAATAGAACAGCAAAGTTCTGATATTTCAGTACGAACAGAGTTGAATAATATGGAATTCCCAATATATTATAAAAATCAATGTCCTATTTGTCATTTTGGTTTAGAGATGTCTCAAAATGTAGCTTTTAGCTGTCACAATATTCATTCTCTTGAAAACAACAATTTTCATATTTTCACGATTCATTTTTGTCCACACTGTAACAACGGCTTTTTAGTAGACCATAATATGGAATGTAAAGAGGGCTGTGAAGAAGTATCGCAAACGATTTATCCATATAAATTGGCAAATGCTAATATTGATGATGAAATCAAAAAAATATCACCATCTTTTTATAGTATATATAACCAAAGTTTAACTGCCAAAAAGATAGGACTCACTGAAATTTATGGAATGGGTTTTCGTAAAGCGATAGAATATTTAGTAAAGGATTACGCAATTAAAAAGAGACCAGAGGATTCAGAACAAATAAAGAAAATTAGTTTACATAAATGTATAGAAAAATATTTTGAAGATGCAGATACAGAAATGGCCTTATTGGGAGCAAAACATCTTGGAAATAACGAAGTGCATTATACTAACAACAACAGCACAGAAGATTTGATACTTCTTGAACAGTTGATAGATGATATTCTGTATTACATAAAGCGTGAATTAAGACTTGCAAAAGCAAAAGAAATAAGTGAAAGTAAATAAGCAACAATATGATTTCGTAAAAACAAATCTTTGATTTTACTTCGATGTTCTATTTGGCATCGAAGTTTTTTTATTTGGGAGAAATTATTATGGGAAAGACCTATTGGACAGAAGATGAAGTTCGTGACAGTGCCAAGCTGGTTCTTGGCTTCGATAGGAAGGAATCCGGCGTACAGCAGGGAACTGGACAAATCACTACCTTCAATCAGCTGGGATTCCGTGGCTGCAACGATAAGCCCGATGGCTGGTATCTGCCGGATGACGCCAGCAAACTCGCCATCATTCTGGAGACGAAATCGGAAACAGAAGGCGTTTCCAAGGAAAAGCATGTCAAGGAACTGTTCAAGAATATCGATGTAGTTGCCAAGAAATACTCCAAGACCATCGGTATTCTCTATAGCGGCAGTGCAATCCGTGTATTCAAGAACAAAATCGAGCTGTCTGATGCGTCCAAGCGCTTGGAAAACAAGGACTACTACATCCGCCTGTGTACGAGCCAGAAACTCGATAGCAACTACATCTTCGAAATCACGCAGAAAATCAACAACAGCCGGCATTTCAAGTTCGGTATGACGGACTTGCAGGACCGGATGATTTTCACTGCTTGCGCCCTTGTCGCCCAGCGTTACAACCCTCAGAACGGTCTTCAAAAGCTGAAAGACATGGATTACAGCACTTTCCATAACTGGATTTACAGTGCCCTGTCTAAGGCTCTGGAAGAGGATAAGAAGCAGAATAACAAGCTGGATGTGCTCTTGGAGGAGTATGCCTCTGTCCGTATGTCTATCACGGAAAATCAGGAAGCCATCAACGATTTCATCGACAATGTCTGCCAGATTGCCGACCTCGTCAATTCCGATAACTGGAATGGTGAGGATGTCATGGCAATCTTTTTCAATGAATTCAATCGCTACCGTGGCAAGGCTCAGGCGGGACAGGTGTTTACCCCTGACCATATTGCATCGTTTATGTACCGACTCATTGATGTGAATATGAATGACCGGGTTCTGGATGCTACCTGTGGTTCCGGCACCTTCCTCGTAAAGAGCATGTGCAATATGATTCGTGAGGCAGGCGGCAGCAACACCAGCAAGGCAAAGCAAATCAAGTCTGAGCAGTTGTTTGGTATTGAGATGTACCGGAAAGTCTACGCTCTGGCCTGTGCCAACATGATGATTCACAAGGACGGCAAGACTAACCTTGTGCAGATGGATGCTACTTCGGCTGAGGCGACTGAATGGATTCGGAAACAGAAAATCACAAAGGCCCTGATGAATCCGCCTTACGAGAGACGATACGGTTGTGCAACAATCGTTGCCAATGTGTTGGATAGCGTTCCTGCAGGTACGAAGTGTGCCTTCATTCTCCCGGATAAGAAGATGGAGAAGGAATCCAAGTTGAAAGCCTTGCTGGAACGCCATACTCTGACCACCATCATCAAGCTGCCTGAGAACCTTTTCTTCGGTCTGGGCGTTACTACTTCTATCTTCATCTTCGAGACTGGCAAGCCTCAGAATGGGCGCAACATTAAGGGCTACTATGTGGCTGATGACGGTCTGGAGACAGTCAAGAACAAGGGTCGGCAGGATGTACACGACAAGTGGCCTGCGCTGGAAGATTACTGGGTCAAGGCGATTCAGGATGATAACGATGACCAGTACAACACTCGCCAGCTTATCAATCCGGCTGAACACCTGTCCTATCAGATGCCGGAGAAGCCTTTTGAATTGTACGAGGAAGACTTCATCAAGACCGTGATGGACTACGAGATGTACAAACGTGGTATCAACGCCAAAGAGTTCGGGGACAAACTGCTGCAGAAGGTGCTCTACGGTTCGACTGTGACCGGCACTGAGGAAGGCACGAACATTCTGGTGGAGAAAGGAGAGGACAATAATGGGGAAGATTGATACTTCCGAATGGAAGGAGTTCCGGGTAGGGGAGCTGTTCGCGGCAGAAAGAGGAAAGGTAAAAAACATCCAGCCTTTGTGCCCCGGAGAAACTCCCATTATCGCTGCTGGTGCTTATAATCAAGGCATTGCTGGTATGTACGAGATTGATAGTGCATACGAAAACAGGATTACAATTTCCTGCAATGGCGCGGGTTGCGGTAGTACATTTTATCATCCTTACAAATTCAATGTAAATGGTGATGCTATCACGCTTATTGAAAAAAGCTCTATGTCCGATAAAGCTAAAAGCTTTATTGCGTGTATTTTGAATGGGGCTTTTACTCGCAAATATAGTTATGAGGAAAAGTGTTCGCCTCAAAAGGCGCTGGACGAAATCGTAAGACTCCCCGCCACCCCTGACGGTGCCCCCGATTGGGCTTATATGGAATCCTACATGGCAAACCTTGAAACAAAAGTCGCCGAGTCGCTGTCTCTGCTGCAGGCTACGCTGGCGAAAACCTAATCCTATAAGGCCGAAAAGAAATCATATTATTGACTGAATTATTAAGATTGGTCTTGAGTAATTCACGAAGCGTGGTATAATAAGACTATCACAAAAGGTTTAAGCCTCCCATCGTAATCAGTAGCATGCTGACTGCGGTGGGAGGCTTTTTGACTAAATAGAAAAAGGAACTATACAACAAAAACGACTACAGAAGAAAAAACAGTTCATTTAGTTGTAAAAACGCATCCAAACGCGAAGATTAAACTCAAAGAAAAATCAGATAAAAGCATACACCCATAGCATTTACGAATAAGATAATTTTATTCAAATGGTTTTATTATATAAGCATTCAATAAATGATAGGAGGTATAATATGTCACCTTTAAGCATCTTTTTCTACATTGTAATGCTCATTATCACAGTATGTGTTATTGCAGGAATAGATTATTTGCGTATCTATTTAAAAAGTCCTTTTGAATATCCTTACTTTATACGCAAATTCGACGTGACGGGGAAGAGAAATATTGATATTGAGGATTATATTGACACATATCTCATAGAAAACAGGTTTGATGAAATCCAAAATTATTACAATATGATTCAACAGTGGAAAGTTGATTCAGAAGAAAAAGTAAATAAAACTATTTTTAAAAAGTTACGAAGAAAACAATATTTAGAAACGATTGACGATGAACACGCATTTGTATTTCAAACGATACGGAAAAGAACAAGATATACACAAAGTAATTATACCCGTTCTCCATACAAAGTAGAGATGGTAGACTCGCAAAAAGAATTCAGCTATAAAGACATTTATAATAGGTATGTAGAACTTGAAAATATAGATTTTGAATGTACGTTAAGAGAATATCACAACAAGACAAGATGCGCCTTTGTACCGCAAGAACTATACTACAGAGTAAAATTAAGAGATAATTACAAATGCCAGCACTGCGGACGACAAATACGAGATTCCCAAAAAGCATATATTGACCATGTTATTCCCATAGCCAAAGGAGGAAAAAACATTCCATCAAACTTACAGGTGCTATGCGAAATGTGTAACCGAAGAAAACACAGTCCATAATCTCAAAATTCAATATTGACTTTTTTATCAATGTTACTATAATTAAAAATCATAATAAATCATAAGCCCCTACTGCAATTATCTTAAATTGCGGTAGGGGCTTATTGTTTTAGGAGGGAAAAATATGGTAGAAGCAAAGAAGCCAACGATAAATCAACACTATGTTCCGCGTTTTTATCTAAGAAATTTTGCAATCAATACCAATACGGATTTGGTATATTCTTTAGATATGACGGCAATCAATCCTACACCAAGACAGTCATCCTTATCTCAAATATGCAGTAAAGACAATTTGTATGAATGTGCAAACACCATAAAAACAAGTGGAAATATAGATTGGCTTGAAAGAAATAAGACGGAAAAATTACTTTCAGAATGTGAACAACAACAAAGCAAAGTAATAAGTAAAATATTATCTATAACATCAAATAAAGAAAATTTTTACACTGCTTTAATATGTAACAAAGAAGAAAAAGAAACGCTTTTTTCGTTTATCGTCCACTTGTTTTTGCGAAATCCTGCAATCTATGAACAGTTGTATTTCGATATAATTAACGCAGCAAAGCTTAGTAGTCAAACAGATTGGGATGGGTTTGGTCGCGCATGTTTCAAACTTGGCCTAAATGAATCGTTATTTAATCAGGAGAGTAAAACAAGAATATCATATTTTAAAAAGTATTACGACTTTTTAAATACATTGAGTTTCGAATTTCTCTATACGCAAAATACATTTATAACATCAAATATTCCAATCACGATTTATCCTGTTGACAAAACAGAGAAATGTGAAATTTGGCTGCCTTTAAGTTCACACGTTGGTGTTTTATTCTCAGAGAACAAAAAATATAAACGAAATCATCTTATAAACCGGACAGGAAAAACAGAATCACTCAATTGTTTAGTTGCTAATAACGCAAATCTGTACTATCAAAAAACAGCGCTGCTTATAGGAAGCAATAAAAATTGTCTTACAAAGGCATATGATATCGTGTCAGACCCTCATTTTAAATTATCTAACTTATAATTTGAAATTTACGAAAAAATCTATTCGATTTTTCGTAAAGAAAACCATATAGCATAGCGCAAAAATCAGTATATAATGAATATAAAGATAAGTGTGCTCAGAAACACTTATCTCCGCAAAGTCTTGTTCGAGTTCACACATCGGACAAGGCTTATTTTTTATGTTCAGAAAGGAGTGTGGGAGAAACATGGTGATGATTTGTTTCTCTTTCATCGCACACAGGAGGTGTTGACGCGTGAAAGAAAAGATAACAAAACTCAAAGACTGGTATAACAGTCTGAATTCCACAAAGCAAAAGCTGGTCAAGTACGGTATTATCGCTTTTCTGAGCTCGTTTCTTGGCGGATACTTTGCAGAAAGTGCTTATAGAGTATCTACAAACGGGTTACTGGGAGCTGATAATGCCAGCATCAATTTTCTGCTTTGCCCAATCTACGCACTTATCAGAGCGAACGGTCTGATTTACACCCTCATTATTACGTTAGCCATTTCCGGCTTCCTATTTATAATGGAGTTCAGAAACCAAGACCTTGCGAAGGAAGCGCATGAGGATGACAGAGGTGTTGCGGTCGCCGCAAATCCTCTTTATGGCTCCGCTGACTGGATGCAGCCAGAAGAAATCCATAAGCATTTCGAAATCGGCCCGGTCAAAGATGTGGAAGGAATTATTCTCGGCCAGTTGGATAAAGAAGGCAAGGAAGCCATTTGTTTGGCAAACAACTCTCCCGGCAACAGAAACATCATGATTTTCGGTTCCCCCGGTTCCGGTAAGTCCTACGGCTTTGTTCGGTCTGCTGTATTCCAGTCAGTTAAGAACCAAGCCTCCATGGTCATTACTGACCCCAAGGGCGAAATTCACAATGATATGCGCAAGTTCCTTTTGGATAATGGATACGAAGTAAAGCTGTTCGACCTTGTTGACCTGCTGTATTCCGATTCTTGGGATTGCGTATCTGAAATCATTGACCCCAAAACAGGCAATGCAAACGAACTTCGTATTGCCGAATTTGCAGATGCTATCATGAAGAACTCCGGTGAAGGCGATGAGTTCTGGGACGGCGGCGAAGCCAACCTTTTGAAAGCTATCATCTTCTATCAGGCATATCGAAATGAAAGCGCCAAAGTAGAAAAGTTCACCAAGTCTATTATTGAACTCTGTAAAGACCTATCTATCGACAGCAATGACTGCCAGCAATTCATTACTATCATTCAGGATGAATCTACTATTATGAATGATAAGTATTACTGCGTAAGAGAACTTGCAAAGAGAAAGGCCGAACAAGACCTCGAAAACGGGCAGCGCGACAGCGCTATCGATGCCTCGTTGACCGGTGATGAATATGTATCGGCATGGGTCGAAAAGTACATCGCAGACATCGATGACTGGGTAGACCGCCGCGCACCGCTTCATATCGATGAAATTTATCGTCTGCTTTTGAACAACGACCTTGCAAAATGGGAAGAGTGTTTCAAGGACATTCCTCTGGATAATCCTGCACAGCTTGCATGGTCAATCTTCAAGCAGAACTCTGATAACGCAAGACCTCAGTTCATCACAGGACTTGGTCAGCGCATGCAGCTGTTCCAGATGCGCGATTTACGCCGTATTCTTCGCAACAAAGATATCGACCTTGCTTCGATTGGCGACCATCCTTCCAAAAAGAAGACGGCCTTGTTCTGCGTTATGTCTGATAAGAGTGCAGCTATGAAGCCTATTACTTCTTTGCTGTTCAACTTCCTGTTCAAGGATATTTCCGACGCAGCAGATACCTATGGCCCCAAGACCCGTAATACAGTAAACATGATTCTTGACGAGTTCGTTAACATCGGTATGATTCCGAACTTTGAAGTTCTGATTTCTACCGTTCGTTCTCGTAAAATCGGTATCTTTATGATTTGCCAGACATACTCACAGCTGCAGGAGACCTACGGTGAAACGAACGCCGAAACCATTATCGGTTGCTGTGATACTTTGTTGTGCCTTGGTGTTAACGATAAAACGACGGCTGATTTCATTTCTTATAAGAGCGGTGTCATGACAGTCGTATCCAAGAGCGTCAAGGATAATCGCCCTACGGTTCTTGGATATCGTCCTATGAATCAGGGCTATTCCTTATCTCTTGGCGAAGGCAAGCGTAATGTCATCAACCCCGATGAAGTTATGGCGATGCCTTTTGAGAATGTTTTGCTTTTCAGACAGCACGCAAAAGTGCTGAAAGCCAACAAGTTTGGCTATAACCTACATCCGATGTTCAAGGAGTTTGCCATCAAGAACGAAAAAGGCGAACTCGAACTTGAACAGATGCCTATCATCAGCCTTCTGCCAAGCCGCAAGAAATATGCAGCGACAGAAGACAGAGACGCATTCAGTGCCGGTACCAACAAAGTCAAGACGGGTGCCGATTTCTT
>ULOM01026304.1_pt1 | contig 13216 bp, 10 predicted proteins | sample 1952561 | NCBI WGS metagenome assembly ULOM01 (sample SAMEA4835602, study PRJEB28245) | human gut metagenome | biome: gut microbiome; material: fecal sample | place: Denmark | collected 2008
GTCCGCTCCGCTGCCGTGGTACACACGATGCTCGCGGACTGAACCGGCACCCATCATCCTTGTCCGCTCGTTCTCGGTGTCTATGACTCTCTGCATCTCTTCCGAATCAGTCACCACGTCAAGTCCACCCTTGCGCATACGCTCCACAAGGTTGTCCCTCAGTTCCCGCTCCGCCGCTGTCAACTCCGCCTTCTCGTGCCCGGCAGCTTTATTTCTGCTGTACAGAATGTGCTTACCTGTCTCCTCGTCGACACGCTCCTGCATCACCTCGAACAACCTGCCGAATTTCTCGTCCATCCAGTCAGCGTCCTTGTCGAATGGGTACGGTGCATATTTCTTTTCTGCGTCGCTTGCCTTCTCATCCACTAGACGTGGATTGTTGGCGAGATAGTCGTTTATCGTGCCGTACTTCGACAGTCTGTTCTCAACCCACACCGCAAACGCTCTCGCTCCAAGCTCAGTCGGTTCAATCCAATATCTGGAGCCTTTAAGACGGGCGTATTTGTCTGACCGCTTGAAATAATCACTTCCGTTTATCGCACGCACCAAATCCTTCCACGCTTCAGCCATTTCCTTGCGTTCAACGTTCCGCGTGCTTTCTGTGGCAAATTCGTCCCAACCTTGCATATTGAAATAATTGTCAATGGCGTGGAACCATTCGTGCGCAAGGCTTCCTGCACCTTTGGTCTTTGTAAGGTTTATCACAACCTTATCCGGCTCGTAATGAGCGTTGAATTTTCCACCTCCTCTCGCACCGAATGCCATTGCCAACTTCCCTCCAAGCGACAACGCCTTCGGCGACACTCCGCAGACCATCGCCAAGTCCATAAGAGAGTCGTAGCATTCGTTCAACGCCTGACGTCTGTCCTTCTGCTGCATCCAGTTGCCGAACTCCACTCCTCGGAAGTCAAACGCTTCCCGGAAATCCTCCGCCGACACATCCTTGCCGCCGCGCCAGTCGCGCCCTTTGCGCTCCCTGTTCTCGTTGAATTTCGGTTTGATGCCATCCATCAACGTCCGATAACGCTCCTGCATCTCTGCATAATGCTCCTTCTTATATGCAGATGCTTCGTATAAAGTCTTGAATCCGTCCTGAATTATCACATCCGGCTTTCCTTCTGGAGCTATGAACATAGTGCCGTCCGTCCGCCTTTTGTATATCGCAAGTTTCACTTCCTTGCGTTTCCCTTTGCCGTCAACCGCAGCGTTCTCTCCTGCGAATTTCTTCAGAGCCTCGGCTGCTTCCTCGTAAGTCTTATAAATTCCATCATAGGCTCCAGCTTTACGGACACACCATTGCCCGGCTACGGACTTTCCATCACTATACCCGTCAGCAATCTGCCACAATTCGGCGTTGCCTACATCACGTCCACTTTCATATCCTCCGACTGCCATTGCCGCGCGGTACATATAGAACGGTTGGCTATAGTACTTCCATTCGTCAATCTTCTTCTTGACGGATTCCCAATTCTCCAATGCCTGTTCGCACATATCATATTGGTGCAATACTTTATTGATCCACATCTTTAATTTGGACAAAGACCTCGGTTTCGTTCCAAGACTGCCCTTTACCGCTGAGATGAATGTCACAACTTCATTCGACACACCGCTTTCAAGCAACTCCTTCTCGTCAAACAACGAAGAGAACAGCTTGCCCGCAGAGCTCTTCTTCAACGCTTCTTCAATCCCTTGTTTTTTATTCTTGATCCTGGCAATTATTTCCTTCCAGACATCCTTCCTCGCATTGCCAATCTTCTCTCCGACATCTTCTATCCGCTCCGCTATCGGAGCGGGTCTTTTTTTCTCAGCCTCTTGCTTTTCTCCTCCGACTTCGCTACCTTTGTCCGTAGGCAAGCCAGATGTAGGAGTGGGAAGGCTTTCCACCTTGTCCTTTGGCGACAACACGAGGAGTTCGCCGCCCTCACGCTCGGCTTGCCTTTTTATCCTTTCAAGGTTGCGCGCATCCAACGTGTACCAGCCAACGACTTCCACATTGTCTTTTCCATCGTTTACTTCCAATATCGTTATCGGACTTTTCTCGTCAACCTTTATCGCAACCCAATGTGTTTTCTTTGTAGAAGGCTGCGACTGACCCACGATGTCGGGATTATACAATGCGTCGCCAAGTATCTTCCTACTTTGCTTCGGTGTGAATCCGTGGCTTTTCCCATTCTTCTCAAAGATATTCTTCTTGATAATGACCAGTCTACCGTTCGCACCGAGTGCGTCATCGACATTCTTAGGTATCTTCGGAAGCTCAACAGAACGTGTAGGATTGTTGAAATCATCGTCCGACAAATCGCTGATGTCTTCAACTTTCTCAGTTATCAGTCTGCCTTCAGCGTCAATTGGATTCCCCTGCTTGTCAACTTTCTGCTTCTCAGCCTCAGCCTTGCGTTTCTTCTCCTCCTTGTCGGCAATTTCCTTAGCCTTGTCAAAAACGCTCTGCTTCTCTTGCTTCTTCTCCGGCTTTTCGCTACCTTTGTCAGCGGAAACGTTTCTCTCCCGAGTGTCGGTATATTGGTCAGAATTGGGCTGACCCAGAAGTGACCGCTGCTCGGGAGTTATTTTTTCGTCCGTATACAACACTTCCTCTTTTTGTGTAATCTTTGCATCTCCTCGTCTGCCGAATATTGTAGATATAGCATTCACCTCCATATCACGACCTACGTTCTTCACATCTACACCGACGACTATGGTCTCGCCATTTTCGTTCTTCATTGTAGTGTACAGACGATAGCCTTTGTACTTTCCTCCGAATCTTGTTATAGCAAAAGGCTTCTGCAAAGCATCAGGCAATTCCTCCCACTGCTTCTCTGTAAGCGAATGGGAATCATCTTTTCCTGCGTGCCGCGACAGCACTCCATACTTGATTGTGAAGCGGTCGCCAGTCAAACCAAGTTTTTTCATAAAGTCCGGTGTCTTGGCAACATCAAAGAATGATCTTCCGAACAATTTAGAAGCGACAGCCTTGCCTTTCTCGTAAATCGTCTTGACCACATCCTTGATTTGCGGTTTTTTCTTATCCTCTTTCAGTTCCGCGTCTTTCTCCACCGCTTCCTCCTCTGCTTTTCTTTCCGCTTCAAGGCGCGCCTCCTCGTCTGCTTTCTGTGCGTCGAGTTCCGCCTCTATTCTGTCACGTTCCTCCTCAGCACGTTCGCGCTCTTCCTGCGCTTTCCTCTCAGCTTCGGCTTTTCCCTCGGCAATACGCTTCTCCTCTGCGGCACGTTGTTCCTCCTCCGCTTTGCGTTCAGCCTCAGCCTTCTTCTCAGCTTCTACACGAGCTTCCTCTTCAGCCTTTTCTTGGACAACACGCTCAGCCTCTTCAGCTCTGCGCTTCCGTTCTCCTGCTATAGCTTTCCAAGCGTCAACCACTCTCTGTGCCTCCGCCGCTGCCGCCTCGTTTTCCTTGATTGACCGCAACAATTCTTCCGGCGTCTCTCCTTTCTCCTTCAGTGCCTTTGCCGCCTTCAACCTCTTCTCGGCGCCTCGAAAAAATACCAATGCGAAAGGGTCGACCTAACAACGCGAGTTCGGGATAAGTGTGGACTGAAAAGGCGTGATTCGGATGCGGATAGTGTCGGACGACCATGAACGTGGCCGCCTGATGCGCTTCAGTAAAAATGGGATTTGAGCTATTGCCAAATGGTGAGTCGACCGTCTGAGTTCGGCACCTCGTAGTCGAAGTTGACTGCTGGCTTGGACTGGAAGAAGCAGTACGCCCCATTGCCGCGAGCAGATTTATCAGAAAGTTGTGCACGCTGCGGTGCCATGTGTGTGTACAAGCTGCGCCACGTTTTTTAAGCATGTCGTTCACGGTCTCTATAATGCTCCTCTGCGCAGCATTATCTTGTCATAAAGAGGCATCAGTCGCTGCTTCATGTTAGAGCGCAGCCCTGTCACCACATGTATCCCCTCACTCCAAAGCCGTCCGAAAAGCGCACACACAGGCCTGGTAATAATGCTTGAAGTTGCGGTAGAAGTTGAAGTGGAAACAGATGAGGATTGTGATGACCTCGGCGTCCGACATCATACGCTTGCGACGGCGTTTTGGGGTATCAGGCGTTGATTGAACAGCGTTTTTTGCCATCTCTGCATCAAATTCTTTGCAGAAATCATCGGCAATACAAAAATTTCAGTAACTCTACTCTTGGTGATCATGATTTGTAATTGTTTCTTTTTACACCATTAAATTACTAAAAATCAATGATTCCCTTTTTTTTGCCATTTTTTCAAACACCTCTTATCCCGAACTTGTGTGAATAGCAAAAACTAATTGTCAATCAGTTACGAAGTCAGGAAAAAGCCGTACTAATGACCGTATTTGGGATAAATAAGCAACCTTCCGGGTTTGATTCCCAGAGGCTATCCGCATAAAGCAATCATAGATTTGCAGCCAACGCCCGCCACAGGTTGTCGTCTGGTATTGGCGCAACCAAATCGATTATTTTTTTTGACACAGGATGCTCGAATACGATTCTATGCGACTGTAATGATATGCCACCGTCGGGATTGCTCCGTCGGTCACCATATTTTAAATCTCCACGGATCGGACATCCCATAGCCGATAATTGTGCGCGTATCTGATGCTTCCTTCCCGTGTGAAGATTCACTTCAAGCAGGCAGTAATAATCAGTTTTTGCCAACAATTTGTAGTCAAGCACAGCTTTCTGCGCCCCGTCGGCAGGCGTGCGGCTGACATACGTTTTGTTATTGCGTTCCCGAGGTGTCAGATAGTCAACCAACGTATCTTCCGCTCTTGGCGGCAAATTTCTTGAGATTGCCCAATATGTTTTTTTCACTTTCCGATTCTGAAAAATCTCGTTCATCCGCGCCAATGCTTTGCTTGTTTTGGCGAATACGACAAGCCCGCTCACCGGGCGGTCAAGCCGGTGAATCACGCCACAAAACACATTGCCTGGCTTGTTATATTTTTCGCGCAGATAATCTTTAACCATCTCAGACAGTGGTTTGTCGCCTGTTTTATCGCCTTGCACGATTTCACCTGCGGCTTTATTCACCACTATCAGATGATTATCTTCATAAACAACCTCCATAGACTTAGTTGCCCATTTCAGAAATAAACTTAATGCGAACCAACCGGATTTCTTCTTCAGTATAGTCTCCGCCAAGTTCATTTATCGCCAATTCCAAATCGTCGCTCTCGCTTTCTTTGAAATATTCAAAAATGTCGTCCAAGTGATCTTCATCCATCACCTCGTCCAGGAAATAATCGATGTTTATTTTTGTCCCAGAGTATACAATTGCCTCCACTTCATCCAACAACTCATCGAATTCCAACCCCTTAGACTCCGCAAGCTCATCAAGTGCAATCTTACGGTCAATACCCTGGATGATTGATATTTTAAGCTTGCTTTTATTTGCAACGTTCCTCACCCGCAGGTCTTCCGGACGTTCAATATCGTTTTCCTCGACATGGGCCTTTATAACTTTCAAGAAGTCCGCTCCATAGCGTTTCGCCTTGCCGGCGCCAACGCCTTGTATAGTTTGAAGTTCTTCCATTGTGATTGGATATGTTGTAGCCATAGCCTCCAACGAGATGTCTTGAAAGATTACATACGGCGGCAACTCCAGCTTCTTGGCAATCTTTTTGCGAAGATCTTTAAGGATGGAGTACAATTCTGGGTCGACGGCGCAAACTCCGCCCGATTTTATAGTAACATCTTCATCATCTTCGTTGAATTCCTTGTCTTCAACAATCTTAAACGACTTTGGATTCTTCAAAAACGAGTGCCCAGCTTTTGTCACTTTCAGCAACCCATAGTTTTCAATTTCCTTGTCAAGATATCCAGCAATGATTGCTTGATGAATCACCGCGCCTAAAAATTTATCGGTGTCAGCCTCCATGCAGCCGAACACTTCCAATTGATCGTGTAAATATGATTTTATTTCGGCGGTCGATTTTCCGAGCATGACATTAATAACATAGTCTGATTTAAATTTTTCTTTCAATGCCAAGACGGTCTCAATTACCGCACAAAGTTCATCTTTTGCTTCCACTTTTTTCTTAGGATTTAAACAGTTGTCACAGTTTCCGCAATTGTCTTCTTGATATTCCTCTCCAAAATAATAAAGCAACGACTTTCGCCGGCACACAGATGATTCACAATATGCCGCCGTTTCCAAAAGCAACTGCTTGCCAATTTCCTGTTCTGCAATTGGCTTGCCCTGCATAAACTTCTCCAGTTTCTGCAAGTCCTTGTTGGTATAGAATGCGACACACAAGCCTTCGCCGCCGTCACGTCCCGCGCGTCCGGTTTCTTGATAATACCCCTCCAAACTTTTGGGAATGTCATAATGTATTACAAAACGCACATCCGGTTTGTCAATACCCATACCAAAAGCAATCGTTGCCACGATGACATCGACAGTCTCCATCAGAAAGGCATCCTGGTTGGCACTGCGTTGCGCGCTGTCCATGCCAGCATGGTATGGCAATGCTTTGATGTTGTTGACAATCAATGTCTCTGTCAACTCTTCCACTTTTTTTCTGCTCAGGCAATATATTATGCCCGATTTGCCCTCATGACTTTTTATGAATTTTATGATGTCCTTGTCAACGTTCTTGGTCTTCGGACGCACTTCATAATATAGATTTGGCCTGTTGAATGATGATTTAAACACTTTAGCATCCAGCATTCCCAAATTCTTCTGTATGTCATGCTGCACCTTTGGCGTAGCAGTGGCTGTCAAAGCAATGACCGGACGGTTGCCTATCTGATTTATCAACGGTCTGATTCGTCTGTACTCTGGCCGAAAATCGTGTCCCCATTCCGATATACAATGCGCTTCGTCGACTGCGTAGAATGAAATCGACACCGTCGACAAGAATTCTATGTTCTCCTCTTTTGTCAGCGACTCAGGCGCGACGTACAACAATTTCGTTTTGCCCGACACAATGTCCGACTTAACTTTCTCTATTGCAGCACGGTTCAATGAAGAGTTCAAGAAATGAGCTATTCCGTCGTCCTCTCCAAAATTGCGCATAGCGTCTACCTGATTCTTCATCAAGGCGATTAATGGCGATATGACAATTGCAGTACCGTCCATCAGCAAGGACGGCAATTGATAGCATAGCGACTTGCCGCCGCCTGTAGGCATAAGCACAAACGTGTCATTGCCGGCCATCAGATTTTCTATTATCGCTTCTTGATTGCCTTTAAAGTTGTCGAATCCGAAATAGTTTTTCAGTTCGGCTTTTAAATCAGTTTTGACTGCCATAATAATTAGAGGTTTGCTTTACTTACAAAGTTAAGGACCTATCGACAATTTGCAAAATGTTTTCGCTATATTTTCACACAAGGAGATCTAAATTTGCCTTGTTAAGCTTCTCCAATGCATATTCTCTGGTAACTACAAACTCTTTTTTCTTTGACGACGGACTTTCATACATTGCGTCGACCACAATGGTTTCAGTCAGCGAGCGAAGTCCGCGCGCGCCAAGTTTATATTCTATTGATTTATCAACAATAAGGTCAAGAGCATCTTTCTCAAAAACCAGCTTGACGCCATCCATCTCAAACAATTTCTGATACTGTTTTATTATGGCATTTTTGGGCTCTGAGAGGATTCTCCGCAACGCATTGCGGTCCAATGGCTCAAGATTGGTCAATATCGGCAATCGACCTATAATCTCAGGAATTAGTCCGAATGACCGCAAGTCTTGTGGCGCTACGTAGTTTATCAGATTTTCCCGTTTCTGCTTGCGCTCCACATTGTCAGTTCCGAAACCAACCACATATGTGTTAAGGCGCTGGGCAATCTTACGCTCAATTCCCTCAAAAGCACCGCCACAGATAAACAGGATATTTTTTGTGTCGACAGGAATCATCTTTTGCTCCGGATGCTTCCTTCCGCCTTGTGGTGGCACGTTGACCACAGAGCCTTCGAGCAACTTCAAAAGCCCTTGCTGCACACCTTCTCCACTCACGTCTCTTGTGATTGACGGGTTGTCGCCCTTTCTTGCTATTTTGTCTATCTCGTCAATGAATACGATGCCTCGTTCAGCCTGTGCCACGTCATAATCGCAAGCCTGCAACAAACGCACCAAAAGACTCTCAATGTCTTCGCCCACGTATCCAGCCTCTGTGAGTACGGTTGCATCGACAATTGCAAACGGCACATTAAGCAATTTCGCTATTGTTTTTGCCAACAACGTTTTGCCGGTTCCAGTAGGACCAACAATTATCACATTACTTTTCTCAATCTCCACCCCATCTTCATCAACAGGCTGAAGCAGACGCTTATAGTGATTGTATACAGCAACCGACAAGTATTTTTTTGCCTGTTCCTGACCGATAACATATTGATTCAAATAATCAACAATCTCCTTTGGCTTCGGCACACTTTTCATTTCCAAGTCGAATTTGCCGCCTTTGCCGTTTATGGGCTTTGTGTCAATATACTGCGAAATCATAGCATGTGCCTGCTCGATACAATTGTCGCAGATAGCTCCCTTGCCGTCAATTGTTGGAATAAACAGCGCCGCATCTCTTTGGCTGCGGCCACAAAAACTGCACCGCATTGTCGATGTTCCAGAATCTTTTTTTGCCATTAGTTTTTATTTGGTCTCTCTTGTCAAAACTTCATCAATCATTCCATATTGCTTAGCCTCCGCCGATGTCATCCAATAATCACGGTCGCTGTCTTTTTCAACCTTCTTGAATGGCACTCCTGAATGATTCGATATGATTGTATACAGCTCTTTTTTCAATTTTTGAATCTCTCGCGCTGTTATTTCAATGTCGGAAGCCTGGCCTTGCGCACCGCCCATCGGCTGGTGAATCATAACACGCGAATGGTTAAGCGCAAAACGTTTGCCTTTTTCTCCAGCGACAAGCAGCACGGCAGCCATCGATGCCGCCATTCCTGTGCAAATCGTCTTGACATCGCTCGAAATGTACTGCATAGTGTCATATATGCCAAGTCCAGCATATACAGAGCCACCAGGAGAGTTTATATAAATTGAGATATCCTTGCCCGGGTCGGAAGAGTCAAGATAAAGCAACTGGGCTTGGATTACATTTGCTGTATAATCATCTATCTGTGTGCCCAAAAATATAATTCTATCCATCATCAATCGTGAGAACACGTCCATTTGTGCCACATTCAATTGACGTTCTTCAATAATAGTCGGAGAGATATAGCTGCTGGTGATGTTCATATAGTCGTCAACAGCGAGCCCGTTGAGTCCCATGTGTTTCACTGCGAAATCTCTGAATTCATTTTTCATATTTATCCTCTTGTTATTCTTTTTTGTTGTCTATATACGTTTTTATGTCATACAAAATTAATCAAAGACGGCTGAAGAAAAAAATTTCGAGAATATTAATTTCAGATTTACCCGAAAAGCGAGCGGAACACTTCCTCTACACGCGCCACTTCTTTAACTTCCACATTATACTGAGACACATCTACACCTTTCAAATTGTGCTTTGGCACATAAATCGTGGAAAAGCCTAATTTGTTAGCCTCTATTATGCGCTGTTCTATCCTGGTGACTGGGCGAATCTCCCCCGACAATCCGACTTCCCCTGTCAAACAAACCGTCTTTGCGATCGGCATATCGACGTTGGAAGAAAGTATCGAGCTGATAACAGCAAGGTCAAGCGCCGGATCATTGACCTTGAATCCCCCCGCAATATTGAGGAACACATCTTTCAAAGCCAATTTAAATCCGACACGTTTCTCCAGCACTGCCAGCAACATATTCATTCTTTTTGAATCAAAGCCAGTCACCGACCTCTGCGCTGTGCCGTATGCCGCAGTGCTTACCAACGCTTGCGATTCGACGAGCAATGGACGCGCCCCCTCCACTGTCACACCGATAGCAGCTCCCGACAAGTCTGAATCATTATCAGACAACAGCAGCTCCGATGGATTTGCCACTTCACGCAATCCCGATTGTGTCATTTCATATATGCCCATTTCCGACGTGCTTCCGAATCTATTCTTTATCGAGCGCAACAACCGATACATATAATGACGGTCGCCCTCAAACTGCAGCACGGCGTCAACAATGTGTTCAAGCACCTTCGGCCCGGCTATACTTCCCTCTTTGTTGATATGCCCGATCAGCACCACTGGTGTTCCGCTCTCCTTGGCATATTTCAAAAGAGACGCCGCGCATTCCCGCACTTGGCCCACACTTCCAGCCACAGATTCAAGATTGTCGGAAGCAATAGTTTGGATGGAGTCGATGACCACTATTCCTGGATTGCTGTTTTTTATGTGTTGAAATATCTTCTCCAACGACGTTTCACAAACAATATAGCACTCTCCTCCGTCTGCACCAAGTCGGTCAGCCCGCATCTTCAATTGCTGCGCGCTTTCCTCTCCAGACACATAGAGCACCTTTCTGCTTCTAATGCGTATTACGTTCTGCAAAACGAGGGTCGACTTTCCGATCCCGGGCTCTCCTCCTATTAATATTATAGACCCCTGCACCAAACCTCCACCAAGCACACGGTTCAACTCTCCGCTCGGCATCTGTATGCGCTTCTCCTCCCCAGCTTCGATTTCAGACAAGCGAAGTGGCTTCGAGTCCAATTTTGTTTCCGGGAGGAGCGATTTCCCGCCTCGAGTCTGCACAACGCGCTCTTCGACGAAAGTGTTCCAGGCTCCGCAATTCGGACACTTCCCCACCCATTTTGGCGACTCATATCCGCAATCGCTACAAAAAAACGCTATTTTATCCTTTGCCATAGCACATACTACATTGTTCTTCTTCTAAATTCTGCGACAACAATGGCTGTCGCCATCCCCACATTTAGCGATTCCGATGTCGGAGTGCCGATTGGGTATGACGGAATGAGCAACTTTCCTGTCACAAGACGTCTTATCTCCTCCGAAATCCCCTTGCCTTCATTGCCCATGACGATGAATCCCGACTGTGACAATGGCGTTTCGTAAATATTGTTTCCGTCCAACAAAGTTCCGTAAACTGGCATTTTCTTATATGTCGCAAACAGTTCCGAAAGGCTGCAATACACGACATTCACACGCGAAACAGCCCCCATTGTCGCCTGCACCGCCTTAGGATTGTAAACGTCTACGGTATCTTTGCTACAAAACACGTCTTTGACGCCAAACCAGTCTGCGATTCTCAATATGGTTCCGAAGTTTCCTGGGTCTTGGATTCCATCAAGCACTAATGCAAGACGCTTCTCCAAGCCTTTCTCAATCTGGACATCTGGCATTTCATAAACAGCGATGACGTCTGTCGCCGTTTTCAGCATCGACATCCTCTCTATTTGAGCTTTGGTTGCGACCGTCACGGGGCAGCGCAATCTACAGCCGACGCTGTCCGCCCAATCAGACGTGGCAAACAAATATCTAACCTTAAAATAATCGAGTGTGTCAACCACGCATTTTGTTCCTTCTGCAACAAAACAACGCTCCTTGTCACGATTCTTTTTCTGCGACAAGGAATGCACCCATTTTATTACTCCTGCTGAAAGTTCCATATCCACAAAGTTAACGATATTACAAATAACATAAAAATGCTGAAGCATAAATTTTGCCGATACGCAATCGAAAGTTATCTTTGCATAAAAAAGCAGATGACTAAAGATTTCACACCAGCCCCAAATGCCATCATTGTGGATGCGGCATTCCTTAATTTTATCACATCGGATTTCAAAACTAATTTTGAGCGCATTCTAAACCGCGAGCTGAGCACCATAGATCTCTCTTCGCTGTTTACATACATTGCTTTGGACTGGGGTGTCACTCCCGACGAAAACCAAATTGACGTTTATATTACATACAACAACGGTTGTGACAATTTCGATGTATGCGCCCCGTCTGACATTGCCGGACTGAACGGAATGGCTTTCAACGGACATCTCGGCGAATTTTCGTTCTACACATATTCAAATGAAGGGATGGTTGACTCCAACGACTTTTTCCTTGACTCTCTTCACAATCTTATGTCAGAAAAGGAGATAAAGCGAGTCGCTGTCATTGGCTTTGATGGGCGTTGCGGCGAGGAAATTGACAAAATTCTTTCTGAGAGCAACGGCAAAATAGCCACACGATTCACCATGGACAAATCTGCGAAAGGGAATGGATACGCCACTCAAATTGTCGCTTTTCCGATAATGATGGCTCTGGGAATCAAATCCGATGAATTAGGCTGATTCCCCCAAAACGAATAAGTTCCGTGCATTTTGCATCGTTGATATTCAACGAATATGTCGCCACGTTCTTATCGTTTCACCCCTTCGATTCGCGCCCAAAAGCATAGAATGGCTTCCGAGCATCGTCCTCCCCGGTAAAATCGCACTCAGCGCCCCTCCCACACGCTTCTATCCACGTCATCCGACACACGTGACGCATAGTCGAAAATGCTCTCGCCCGGCTTTCTGCTGAAGCGTGGCTTATCCTCGTTTTTGGGATTCTCTCTGACGGAGCGGTCGATTGAATCTGAACCCTTTTTGCCGTCATCAATAATTTCTTCGCCAAAAAGTTTTGGCGATTCGGATTTATCCTCTACCTTTACGCTCGGTTCAGAATCGGGATTGTGCGCTCCTTCGGGAGTGTTGTTAACACCATCGGTGTTACGAAGCACGTAACGTTCTGAACCTTTTTTGTCTACTTCTTAAATTTTCCCATCAAAAAGCTTGGGATCTTCAAAATCTTTCACTTTCTTTGCCACATGATCCAAGTTGAGATAGTTAACGTCAGCGAGATTGGTTTGCTGTTTATCTATCAACGCTTGGATTTTTTCTTTGTCTGCATAAAGAAGTTTGTTTTGAGAAATCCAATTCAGCCAATTCCTTCAGTTCCTTCACCGTGTGGCTCCATTGCTCGGGATCCTTGCGCCTCAGCATATCGCCCCACAGATGTGTGTATTCGTGTACCGCAGTCTCCAATGTCGCCACCTTTGGGTCAAGGTATATGCGTCCGTCCTTCACCAAGCCGTACACCTCTCCGCCTGCTGTCCGCAGAAACCGCTGCATGCCGTCTGTCCGTGTGTCCGTCTCCGCATCGAGGTATGAGAACTTGCCACCGAAGTCCTTCGTGTGGAGTTTCATATCAACGTCTATCATCCTCTCAGTGCCTTACGGTCGGACTTTTCTGAAGCCGTATATTTGAACAGGTTGACCTTCTTTTTCTTGCCCACGGCTCTTGTCGCTTGACCGAGAACTGAGTCGTCCTAAGCCTCAGCCTTGCGTTTCTTCTCCTCCTTGTC
>ULOM01001134.1_pt1 | contig 13039 bp, 11 predicted proteins | sample 1952561 | NCBI WGS metagenome assembly ULOM01 (sample SAMEA4835602, study PRJEB28245) | human gut metagenome | biome: gut microbiome; material: fecal sample | place: Denmark | collected 2008
TCGAAATCTATGGCTACGACTTCACTACGTCCGACCGCATTGCCTCCGATGTGTCGGCAAAGATGCTCAGCGAGGACTGCTGCTCGCAGGTGAGCATCAGCCGCGACGAGTATACTCCCGAATACCGCGTCGACTTCGACCGCCAGAAGCTCGCCCTCAACGGACTTAACATGCAGACAGCCGCTTCCTATCTCCGCAACCGCGTGACAGGCAGCACACTGACAAACTACCGCGAGGACGGCGACGAATATAAAATCCGTGTGCGCTACGACAAGAAGTTCCGCCAGTCGGTTGAGGACATCGAGAACATAACCATCTACAACAGCCAAGGCAAGGGCATCAAGATACGCGACCTCGGCAAGGTGGTCGAGTCGCAGACACCGCCAACCATCGAGCGTCGCGACCGCGAGCGCGTAATCACGGTGAAATGCATCGTGGCCAAAGGCTACGCTCTCTCTGATGTGGTCAAGGCAGCCAACAAGGCGATGGGCGAGATAGACATGCCTGCCGACTTCACATGGCAGTTCGGCGGAACGTTTGAAGACCAACAGGACACATTCACCGATATGATAATGCTCATGGCATTGATCATCGTGCTCGTGTTCATCATCATGGCATCGCAGTTTGAGTCGTTGACCTATCCGTTTGTCATCATGTTCTCAATCCCGTTTGCGTTGACCGGCGTGCTGATGGGACTCTTTGTCACAGGCACACCGCTCAGCATCATGGCGATGCTCGGCTTGCTGATGCTTATCGGTATTGTGGTCAACAACGGTATTGTGCTTATCGACTATATCATGCTCTGCCGTGAGCGCGGCCTCGGTCTCGTCAACGCCATCGTGATTTCCGGACGCTCGCGTCTGCGCCCGATTCTTATGACCACCCTCACCACCGTCATCGGTATGATTCCTATGGCAGTGGGCAAGGGCGAAGGTTCCGAGATGTGGCGCGCCCTCGGTATGTCGGTGGCATGGGGATTGTCGTTCTCCACGCTCATCACCCTCATCATTATCCCGACGCTCTATAGCGTGTTTGCCCGCATTGGCATCAAGCGTGCACGCAAAAAAGAGTTGAAAACGTTAAAGAAATAAGACAATGAAAGCAGTATTTATAGCATACAACCAAGCGCACGAAGACGACGTGCTGACAGCGATGCGCGAACTCGACATCAAAGGATTCACCGGATGGCCGTCGCTCGTCGGGGCTGGACAGCGCGGCGGAGAGCCACACCTCGGCAGCCATGCGTGGCCAACGCTCAACGGGGCGTTGCTCACCGTGATTGACGACAGCAAGGTGGACACGTTGCTCGTCCGTTTGCGCGACATCGACGCGGCAAGCCCGCAGCTTGGACTGCGTGCTTTCACCTGGGCGGTGGAGCAGGCAATCTAAACGATTCAGAAAACAGCGCGCTGAAAAGTGAGCCAAAAAACGGCATTCCGGACGTCGATGTCCGGAATGCCGTTCCGCTTTTACGTCACCGGAAAATGGCAATTGGTCACGGCATTGTTTTATATTTGTGCTGGCTAAGAGGGGATTGCCAAAAACAACGCAGATATGTTGCATAACATATCTTATTTGTTTCACGTGTTCAAAAGATTACTTAATTTAGCAAAAAATAAGTAACTTTATGAGGCTGCAGAAAATATCTATTTTTTACCTTGTTGCCTTTTTCGCTTTGCTGCCTTCAATAGGCAATATTTGGTCTGGCGAGAACTCTCTCGACCTCTACGACAGCCACGCCCGCTGGTACGACTCTATGATCGGCCGGACAACATCCCAAGACCCCCTTGCTGAAAAATACTACCACCTCAGTCCCTACCTCTGGTGCGCAGCCAACCCAATAAAATTCGGAGATAAAAATGGAATGTATTTAAAGGGTATTGATGGAAACCCTGTGTTTTTTGATAAGAAAAAAGGATGGACATCAAATGCCACCCCAAGTATTGCTAAAATTGGTGGCGCTATGATGAGAACCAAACAAGGAAAGAAAATTTTATCCCGAATGATGAAAACAGACTATCCAATCACTCTGCTTATCGACAGGACTTCTACTAGTAATAGAATGGGCGAAATTACCGCAGGAGAGACTTATTCAGATTACACATTTGATGACAACGCAAAGGCTCAAGATTTTAAAGAAGTGGTTATTGTAATTTATGAGAAAGTTATAAAAGACAACATGCAAAATGAAGAATTTTACAGAGATTCTGGCTTTTCAACATCGGATATAATTGGTACTGTAGCAGCACATGAGGGTGAGCACGGGACAAACAAAAAGGCCAATAGTGGTTTCGTGTCAGAGGAAGAAGCCGAGACTAAAGCTCTCAATAGTGAGAAGAAAGCTATAGATGATTTGAAAAAACGAAATAATAAGGCATCAAGATGAAATTATTTTTTGTTTTACTATTTACAGTTGCGTGCAACTTTTATTTTGAAGCAGCAACCAAAGAAACGCTTGAAATTTTTGATATTATTTCATCATTGGAATATAGCCACTCTTATCCTTTAACTTATAAAGATGTAGAGCCAGTCACAGGAGACACAACTTGTTTGATTATTTCTGATGGAGCTGAATTTTTAGCAACTCCACAAAATCAACGTTTTTGGATTCGTGATTTAAAGACTGGAAAATATTGGAAAAAGGATAATCATGATTTTGATTTGAACTTTGGGCTTTATTCAGCATCTAATAGAAGAATATCACATGGAAGGACGTATATTATTGTAATTTACAAAGGCGTTATTACGGTGTATGATTGGCATGATAGTATGGTTTTTGTGTCTATTGATAAAATTTTAAAAGAATTAAAGTATTCTCCTTTAGATAGATTGAAAACTTTAGAAAATGTCTTAAATGCCAAAATATCCACTCATATTTTTGAACAACCATTAATACAGAAAAAAATAAATCTGCGTTAAAATATTAAATATGACCACTTCTCCAAGCAGGCAGATCCCAGATTTGTTGAGCCGGATATTTCAGTTGACAAAAATACTGGAATTTTTTACATTAACGATAAAGAAAAAGAAAGTGTATTGAAATGAAATCATTACCATATATTGTAATCGTCTATATGTTAGCACAGTCCTCTTGTACCCCGAAATTATTAAAAGAATATGCTGGATCGCCTCGTACCTTTTACGAAAAAGATACAGCAGAATTGAAATTAGATATTGACAGTGTGAAACAATATAGCCGTGTATTAAGTTTTTTTGGGGTCAAGAACAATGAAAAATATTGTATTTTCATTGATAATGAAAAGTGTGGCCAAAACTTTAATAAGAGCCGATTTTATGGAATAGTGAGCGCTGTCCGGCGTGTTCATTTAAGCCCCATTGGTTATGGACATTATAAATATTATATGGTTTTCGGAGAAGACACAATTCCTGTAGATTTAAATATACAGTATTATGTTTGCCTAAAACAAAAATGATTGAATCAAACAAAAAGATAATTTTCAATATGGAGGGTTTAACGATGATTGGTATAAAAAATAATAACGGCTTTTTCCCATATGAATTCTACTTTAGTGACAATAGAGCAAGGAGGTTAACCGTTAACTTTTATGGGAAAAACCGCTTAGTTATCGAGAACAATTCGTATGTGTTAGGCATAAAAATTGTGCGAGATAAAGATAGAGGTCTGTTCCCTTTTCGTGACACAATTTATTTTCATGTGATTGACCCTCCACAAAAAGAATTGAGTGTACGCCACAGGCAGATAATAGTTGACAGCGTTACTTCGACAAGGCATATTACTGCCTCTCAAACAGTCCCACCATACAGAGATATAAAATTTGAAGACACCAATATGGTTTTCCCGTTATTGCAAAGATCTGACACAATTTTTGTCAGCAGGAATAATCGGCATTTGAGGATAAGAGATTTTGAATTTTCTGTTTACCAATACGTTATTCTGCCTAATGGAGAAGCATTAAAACAGGAGTCTGTGAAATTTCCTCCACAAGAAAGAATGCGTCCCATCATATATAAAAAGTTTTTAAAATGGGTCGAAGAAGAAAAAAGCAAGGACGATGGCTTAGTCCCTGATGAAACCATTCTGAAAATAATAGACAAATATTATGATTGGGATGCTAAATAACAGCATAAACGAGAGAATGACATTTCATAGGCAAATTCACGAATAGCTTTTGATTTATACGAAATGATTAGCAATCGACGAATAGGTGTTGAAGAGCCATCTACAATAAATGCTGAATTTTTGGGCTGGCAAGATGGAAACTCTGTGTGGAGACAAAATTTTTCAAAAGGGCCAGTGCCAATTGATTGGTGAAATATAAAAAACGAATAAATGATGAAAAAAGGATGTATGTTTAACAAAAAAAACAAAGTAAGTGAGACCATGATATGCATATATATATATATCACCCTCACCTTGATAGTCGGATTGAACGTTATTGCTTTTCCTTGCCTTTCGTTATTCCCCTTCCAATGGGCGCTAATATTAGGAGCATTATTTATTAATACCTTTACAAACAAAATGCCACTAAAATGCATCACAGTGATAATCATACTACTATCGTCAGTGGCGGTGTTCTTTATGGATATAGTAGGAAGTCTGTTTTTCAATCAAAATGTTTGGTTATTATCTTCTTTATCTTTTTTTTCGATTCTGAATATGTTGGTTAGCGTGAAAATCTTGATTGATATGTTGACTATTTTGTCACTAAAATAACTAAAATCCCTCAATATAAACGAAACGATTTTCAAGCCTTATGACTTCGTCTCTCAAAAAACAACATTATGTATCTTTGCATACCCTCATTTTGGGGTATGCAAAAGGATTCCTTGGAAATCAGCCAGATGAGTCCACAGTAGTGCTGGATACATATGGTAAAAACATTTTTTATAACCCCACAATTTTAATACAAACATTGACATCATATTAATATGAAGAAACTATTTATATTCTTATTTATGTCTATGAGTATGAGCTTATATGCCATAGACAGCTGGGCGGATATCAATGCAGAAATCCGATTGAATGAACGAAAACTTTCAGAAGGAAACGAAACTATCTTATCAGAATTGTATTTGATGAGGGAAAAATCGAATGTGCCCGACCACATCAAAATACACTCAAACGATACTGTTTATATAGTAGAGTATGTAAATTTATTTGAGCGCACACTTGATTTTTGGAAGAATAAAGATTACAAACAGGAATATTGGTCGGCCCTTTATAAATATAAACAAGAGAAAGGGGAAAAAGACATAATAGTAGAACGGAACTATATTGAATGGCAACATCTGTGTCCTTGTGACCAAAGACGCTTTGACCTATGTGCAAGAATGGATGTTGATGGGTTGCATTTGGAATCTGAAAAGCAAAAGAATTCAATGATATCAGAAAACCCAACAGCATTTACGTTTTTGACGCAAATAATTTTCGAGTCAAATGGCAAGAGCAAAATTACCACCATCAAATTTGATGGTTATGAAGGTATGTTTTAGCGCTGCCACCGCCGGTGTGCCGCCACTTAAATACGGTGCAAAAGAGCTCGACCGCGAGAACGGTCTCGACCTCTACGACAGCCACGCCCGCTTCTACGACTCTATGATCGGCCGGACAACATCCCAAGACCCCCTTGCTGAAAAATACAGCGGTGTCAGTCCTTACCTCTGGTGCGCAGGAAATCCAATACGAAATATAGATGAAGGTGGCGACAGTATTGCTGTGCTATATCTCCATGGGTTAGTGGGGCACTTGGCTTTACTAATCCAAAAAGATGATGGAAAATGGGCTTATTATTCCATGAATGGAAACAATGTTTATAAATTGACAAGTGGTGTTTTTGGAGGGAAAAATTATCATGATTTAGGAACAAAAACATTTGACAGCCCTATGGCTTTCTTGAATAGCTTCTACAATCAAGAAGGCAAAAATAAACGTGACATACAGGATGACAAAGTCAATAATTATGGCTATGAGGAAGCATATGTGATTCCAACAACACGAAATCAAGATAAAAATATTAGGGAAAGATTCCTACAAGAAACTAGTCAATCATATAATTTAGTAAAAAGACAATGTGCGCAAGTTGTTCAAAGAGCTCTAGAAGCAGGAGGTATTAAAACAACAAATTTGGAATATTTGTATTTTGATGATTCTACCCATACAGAAGCAGTCCCATATATGCCCAGAACCACATTTAGAGCTATTATTGATAACAATTCTAAAGGAATAAACATAAGAAAAAATGGAAAATAAAATGGAAAATAAAATGGAAAATAAAATTTTAAGACTTACTACATCTTCATTGTTTGCTCTTCAAGGAGCATTTGCGATATTTTGGTCTCTGTATATGTATTTAGAAGACAATATGAGGCTAACAGAAGCGTTTGTGATAGGCTGCATTTTATTGCTGTTTGCCTTGTTGTTCAATTTTAGAAAACCAATAATAAAAAAAACCGCCTATGCTGTATTGGTGCTTTATACTGTTTTTTTTGATGTTTGTGGGATTATGTTGATAGGGGTTGGCAGTCCTGTAATTTGGATTGCATGGGTTATATTCTTTTTAATCGTTTCAAATTCGGCACTAATATTGCTTCATTACCTTTCGATACAAATGACAACACTTTTGGTTTTGTCCATGATAATACTTGCCATCAGTTCAATGCTTTGAAATCAACAGGCAAAATTTATGACATTTTTAAAAGGATATGAGATATTTGTGAACAGCCACGTCTATCAGTTAGATTGATTTGTGAGGCGGTTTGTGATTTGGAAAAGAGAAAATAGAGAGGAATTGTTTGTGTTTCTTCCGGATAAGCACTACCTTTAGGTGAAATTTAAATCTGCTATGAAACTGCGATTGCTTTTTATTGTCATTATGCTGTGTATTGCCGGCGGAGCGTCGGCCGACGATGCCGACCGCCTTATTGCCGACTTCGACAGAAAGGCGGATGTGGCTTCTGCCAATAAGTTTTTTGAGTTTCTCGACCGTCGGGAGTTCACCGACAGCAAAATAGTGTTTTCAAATGCAGTGCCCGCCGACTCTCTGCGTCAGCAAACGTGGTATTGGGCGGCGGAGTGGTACTATGACTGCCAGAACTATTCACTTGCCAGGGACTATGCCAAGCGGGCATTGCCGCTTATGCGCTGGCCAAACCTTGATAAGTCGTGTTGTTTGAATCTTCTCGGCATTATCCATGTGCGTCTTGGCGATTTCAAGACGGCGGTGGAGTATGCCAAGCGGTGTGTCGACATCGATATCCGCCTCAATGATCCCGACCGCGTTTCGTCGAGTCTTAACACTCTGGCGGGAGCGTATATGGCGGCAGATCAGCCTCAGGATGCCGAATGCTACATCCTGCGCGGGCTTGAATATGCCGAGCGTGCCGGCAATCCTGCGCGTAAGGCAGTGCTGCTTGGAATGGCTTCCGAAATTTATTATAAACTTGGCGATTACAGCAAGTCGGTCGATTATGCCGACCGTGCCTACCTCCTTGATTCTATCGGAGGGCGCGATGCGAAGATGGCAGTGCGACTGTCGCAGAAGGGCACCGCGCTTGTCGGTCTGAAGAAATATGCCGAGGCCGAACAGGTGCTTCTAAAAGCCATAGCCGGGCTGCGGGCCTCGGGCAACGTCCATTCGCTTGCCATCAACCTTAACCAGTTGGGATTTCTGATGCTCAGACAGGACCGTGAGCGCGAGGCAGTGGGCTATTTCAGCCAGGCAGCCTCGTTGTTTGGCAAAATGGGCGACCTCTATAATCTTGTGAATTCACATAAGGGCCTGTATGAGAGCTACTGGTCGATAAACCCCGACAGTGCGCGGATTGAGCTGGAGCATTTCAATGCGCTGCGCGACTCACTGTATTCCACCGCCACCGCCGACGCTTTGGCGCGCTACAAGGCAGAGTTTGACACCGACCGTCTGCGCGAGGAGGTGGAGCGGACTTACGATGCCCGTCGCCGCGACATCGTGGTTGGCGTCTGCGTGCTGGCTGTAGTGGTGCTGGCTGCCGTAGCAATCCATCGGAGAAGGATGCGCCGTTATCGCGCCGAGATGCTCGCGCTGATTCGCGATGTGGAACGCCTCGACGGCACGCCCGAACCAGAAGAAGCACCGACTGAAGCGGCAGAAAATTCGTTTGAGCGCATGGTTGTCGACGTGGTGCGGCAAGGACTGGCAAGCGGAGATGACATCAGTGTCTCCGCCATTGCCTCGCGGCTGAATCTCGGAGAGCAGACCTTCCGCCGGCGTTTTGTGGCAGAGACAGGGAAGCAGCCCAAAACGTTTGTGACGGCGATACAGATGGAAATGGCGGCGCGCCTGCTTGCGTCAGACACGACGGTGCCTGTTGCCGAGGTGGCTCGCGCATGCGGCTTTGACGATGCCAGCGCATTCTCCCACGCATTCAAGAAGGCATATTCCTGCTCGCCCACACAGTTTCGCCAGAAACGTGCCTGAACACGCTTTTTTCAAGGGTTGAAAAGTATTTACAAAAGAATGTAAGATATTTACAAGTCTCTGAAACACATACGGTTGTAAATTTGTGGCCAGACAACAAACAATATGATCGTATGGAGAAAGACACTAATGCACACCAGCCGTCGGCAACTTCTGGAAGGGAGTCGTTGCCGGAACACGTTTTGCGGACACGCAGGGAATTTGTCGACCTTGTTGCCAAGATTGTCGCGGATGCCATCCCGTCGCATCGCTACGATGTGGTGGGCATAGCGGAAAGACTTGGGCTGTCGGAGCAAACCTTCCGCCGGCGGTTGTATGTCAGCACCGGATATACGCCGAAACAGTTTATCACGAGCATACAGATGCGCGAGGCAGAGCGGCTGCTGTCGGAATATCCCGACGCAAAGGTAAAGGATGTGGCATTCAAGTGCGGCTTCGACGAGACAAGCCCGTTCTCGAAGGCATTCAAGAAATGGAGCGGGTACGGCCCGTTGGCATTCCGCAAGCAAAAACGGATAGAGGAAAGCGAGGACTGGGTGCGCCTGCTTGAAAAATACAAATGACGCAGGCAAATTTGTAAGAATTTTACAACAATTGACCTGCTGATTGTGTGTAGATTTGCATTTTGAAGGGATATAGACATGAATGAATCCTGGATAGAACCTAAAACATAACCTAAAACATAACCAACAAAAAACTATATGAAAAAGAATTACAACCACAAACAGGCGCGATGGCTGTTGGTCGTCGCGACCCTACTGGCATTGTTTGTCGCCAGACCGGTGAAAGCCGAAGACAATGTCTACAATGGCGACGGCTATTCATTGAAGTATATCGCTATTAAGAATCCACCGGAAGGCGAGGAGAAGCGTGCGATTGTCATAGGACTGACAGACGGCACACTGGATTATGCAGGACATGTAAACATTCCATCGAAGATTGAAAATCTGCCGGTGCGCCACATCGGAGTGTATGACCGGATGTCGAACAGGGTTGGCTTCCCTAAGGTTTCGAGCATCGACATTCCATCATCGGTGCGGACAATAGGCAGGAGTAGCTTCTATGGCAACTCCAATCTGACCAATGTCAAGATTGCCCGCGGAGGATTGACAGAGATTCTCTCGGAGGCATTTCGGGGGTGTGTCGCGTTGAAAAACATAGAATTGCCCGGAACGTTGAAAAGTATCGGGACTATTGCTTTTGACCATTGTGAGAATTTGGAAAGCATTGAGTTTCCAGAGTCCGTCACCGATCTTCAAGGATGTCTTTCCAACTGCACGTCGTTGACAGAGGTGGCTTTGCCAAAGTCGCTGACCACTTTCGGCGACGGAATGTTCATAGGATGCACATCGTTGAGGAGAGTCGTTGTGTGGGAAGGCGGCGACGGCATGTCGGTGCCGGCTGCATATCTGAAAATCCCAGCCAGCACGTTCCTCGGGTGCAAGAATCTCGAAGAGGTGGTGTGGAATGCCCCAATCACTGAAATCGAAAAGAATGCGTTCAACAGCTGCGAGAAATTGAAAAATTATCCCGACATGTCGAATGTGAAAATAATTAGGGAGGAAGCGTTTTCTTATAGCGGCATAGAGACGTTTACAACGCCGGCGTCGATGGAGCTTATGGACCGCCCGTTTACTCATAGCCATTGTCTGGAGACGGTCACGATTACCCATAAAATGGACGTCTATGGATACCTTGCATTTGCCGACTGCCCAAAACTCACGTCGTTTGTTTTCCACGACGACATTGAAAACCTCAATGAAGCTTGGTATATGTTCAGCGGTTGCACGTCGCTTGAGGAAATCCGTCTGCCAAAGAAATTGAAGAAAATAGACCGTTATATGTTTGATGGCTGCACAAACCTGAAGAGGCTTTACATAGGCGATGCTATTACTGAGATAGAGACAGGGTCTGTCTATGGCACGGCTCTTGAAGAGCTTCATATAGAAGCGGCAACACCGCCAAAACAGATTGTGTCGGAAGGACTTATCAACAATCCTCCTTTTGACAAATTTGCCTATGAAAACGCTACTGTCTACTGCCCCGATGCGAAGGCCTATTATTCCAACTACATGTGGCAGCGATTCAAAAAATACAAACTCCCGGAAGCGTTTAAGTACACCGAGGTTGAGGGCGGCTATTCCGCAACCTACAATCTCTTTGATTATGTCAAAGACCCAACAACAGGCATCGATTATGGCGAGCTGTTTAGAAACGCATATCCCGACGGTAGGCTTGTCGTGCCTGACACCTACAATGGAAAGCCCGTAGTGGAGATTGCCGACAATGCATTCTATTATAGGCTCAACAATATAAGATACACATTGCAGACAAATATCAGCGAGGTGGTTTTGCCGGAAACGATAAGAAAAGTAGGCAAAGAAGCGTTCTACTATCTTACAGATATAAAGAAGGTCAATATGCCGTCGTCGCTCACCGAAATCGGAGAAGATGCATTCTGGAGCACCGGAATTTCGGAAGTGATTCTTCCCGATGGGCTGAAGACGGTGGGCAGAAACGCGTTCCAGTATTGCAACGACCTTACAAAACTGGTGATTCCGCAGTCGGTGGAAAGCATCAGCGGGAACGCTTTCTACTGCAGCTCTTATTCAGGAAATAAGATTTTGGAAATAATCTGCCATAATCCTACTCCTATACCGCTCTCCGAGCAGTTTGCAAACACGACATACAGCAAGCTGAGGATTCCTTTCGGCAGCAAGGACGCATACTACGAAGCAGACTATTGGCGCGATTTCTTCACGAAAGGCACTGTGGTTGTGGGCGTCGGCGAGCAAACGCTTGCCGCCCTGGAAATCACCCCGACGGAAGAGATGCAGGAGGGCGAATTCACGGTGACCATCAACAACAGCAACGAGGGAGCCGTGGTGAGATACTACATCATGAAGGATTGGAAAATGTTTAAGGGAATTTCGGAATATACCGGACCGATCACTATTTCGGAAATAGGCAACATCGACATCTATGCAATCGCCGAGAACGGCGACAAATGCTCGCCCGAGGCGCATCAGCATTATTACGTCGAGAAGAAAACCAACAGCCCTTGCAGCCTTGTGACATTCTGCGGAATGAACGTCAAAGACAAGGCGTTTGCTGCAAAGTTCGGCAAGAGTGTTGCGTACAGGGAGACAAAGGACGCCGGCGTGCTGACGTTGAGCTATGCCGACATCAACGCCGCCGACAATAAATACAACACAGGCATCAACGCTATGGACGGGACGCTGATTGTTGAACTGGTGGGCAACTCTACTATCGCAGCCGAGGCCTACGGCATCACGATGGGCACACAAGGTCCGGGCATCGGCGGCAAGGGCGGCAACCTGATTGTCCGCGGCACGACCGGCTCGGAAGTGCTGACTTTCAACATCTCCGACAAAGGTATGGGCATCTATGCATATCTTGCCAATGTGACAATCGAAAACTGTACGGTTGTTGTCAACGGTGCGCGTGACGGCATAGCCATGAAGCCGGGCCACGACGATGGCTATCTGACCGTGCGCGGCAAGAATACCGTGCTTAACCTCAACGGCAGCAATGCCGCTATGGAAAATGTGTCGGACTTGATGCTTGAAGACGGCTTGGATATTGTAGAGCCGGAAAATGGATATTTCAGTGATACGGGTTTTGGCGGCACGGTGTTTGACCCCGGCACCAAGACGGTTGCCACCCATGTGGTTATCCGTTATGTCGACAATGGACTCCAAAGCCCGATGTTCTCGCATCGCGCCACAACATTTGCCGAGCCGTTTGAGCTTTACATCTACAACCCCAACGTAGACGGAAAGAAGAACGAACGTGGCACGGTGATTTATAAAGTCGTTCCGGCGGGCATAAGCGACCCAAGCCTCATAAAGGAGCAGCCGTATTACGGCAAGGGCATCCTTATTGAAGAAACGTCGACGGTATACGCTTACGTTGTCGACGGCAAGGAACAGAGTGAAACGGCAGTGGTCGAGTATGTATACGCACCCAGTGTGCCGCAGATTGAGAAAGAGCAGACAACCGACTTCGGCAACGACCTCACCGACAGCGACGGCAATGCCTTGACGGTGGAAAACGTTGTGGTCAACAACGTGTACTACAACCTCCCGGCCGACAGCGGCAACGGCTACGACACTGCAGGAAAATGCGTTGTGGTCAACACACCGATGTCGGAAGACGCGTTTGTCGGCAATGACTCTCCGGCGACACCGTCGGAAGGCGACAATTTCGAATGGTTCAATGGAATGATTGTGGTTGTCGGCGGAATAGGAACCGTTGAGATTACCTGCGAGACGGTAGGCACTATGGTTCTTGCCGTGAGAAAGGGCAATGACGAGCCTGCGTATTATACGCAAAGCTCGGAAAACACCGTTGTGGTAAACTACGATAACAACACACCGGAATATCTGTATATATACGCTGTGGATACGGCTGCGGGAAAGAAAAAGACACGTGAGGTGTCGGCAGCCGCAGACTGCCTCAAGATTTACGGAATGAAGGTGACTCCGACCACGGTTGTGACAGGTGTTGAAAGCATCTTTGAGGATTCTGAGACACCGGGAGAACGCGTGATCTACGACCTCAACGGCCGCCGTTGCACG
>ULOM01025446.1_pt1 | contig 12304 bp, 9 predicted proteins | sample 1952561 | NCBI WGS metagenome assembly ULOM01 (sample SAMEA4835602, study PRJEB28245) | human gut metagenome | biome: gut microbiome; material: fecal sample | place: Denmark | collected 2008
CGGTTGGCTTCTCATGGGACTTCCGGGTTCGGTTTACCTTGCGGGAACAGGTGAGGTATGGATAGCAGTCGGACTTTTGATCGGTACTATACTCAACTGGTACATTGTTTCGGCACGATTAAGAAAATATACAATCGTTGCAGGAAACTCACTTACAATTCCGAGCTTTTTCCAGAACCGTTACCGTGACGATAAGGGCGTAATAAAAATGGTATCTGCCATTATTATTGCAATATTCTTCACAGTATATACAGCCTCGGCATTCAGTTCGGGCGCAAAGCTTTTCGCTACACTTTTCGGCAACTCTGAAAACTACAACACTGTATATACAATCGGTCTTATAGTTGCTGTAATTGTAATTCTTGTTTATACATTTCTCGGCGGATTTAAGGCTGTTTGCTACACTGACTTTATACAGGGACTTTTAATGCTTGTTGCCATTATGGCGGTTCCGATAATCGCTTATGTAGCTCTTACATATAACAACAGTTTCTCACAGTCACTTATCGACAGCGGTGTAACAAACCCGGATAATTACCTTAACTTCTTTAAAAATGATGACGGTTCAAATGTTTCTGCCGTTTCCATTATTTCTAACCTTGCATGGGGACTCGGTTACTTTGGTATGCCACACATTCTTATAAGATTTATGGCGGTAAAAAGTGACTCTGAAATCAAAAAGTCAAGAAAAATTGCTATCGTATGGGTTATCATTTCACTTGCCGCATCTTGCCTTATCGGACTTGTTGCAAGAGGTTACCTTATCGAAAACCTTGACGCTACAGCAAGCGAAACAGTATTCATCAGACTTATTCAGCAGATCTTCTCCGATAACGGAATAATGATATTCATCGGCGGTATATTCCTTTGCGGTATTCTTGCCGCTATTATGTCAACAGCCGACAGCCAGCTCCTTGTTACCGCATCTGCCGTATCAGAGGATATTTACAAAGGCGTTAAGAAAAACGCTACAGAGAAAAGTGCTCTTAACATCGGTAAGGTTGCGGTAGTTGTTGTTGCAATTATCGGCTTTGTAATTGCCATTAATCCTAACTCAAGTATTATGGGACTTGTTTCTGACGCATGGGCAGGTTTTGGCTCTGCTTTCGGTCCGGTTGTACTTCTTGCGTTATTCTGGAAACGCTCAACACTTGCAGGTGCAATCAGCGGTATGGCAACAGGCGCACTTACAGTTATTGTATGGGACTATTTACCGCTCGTAAACGGTGTAACTCTTTACAAAGCAACAAATCTTTATTCTCTTGTTTTAGGTTTTGCGCTTGCGCTTATCGTAAATATTATAGTTTCTCTTATAGCAAAGAAACCTTCAAAAGAAATTCAGGACGAGTTTGATTCAATCAAAAGCATTGAAATCTAAGATACAAAAACAGGTTGTCGCAATTAAGCGGCAACCTGTTTTTTTTGATATTCAGTTGTTAAAGAATTTTATTACAAATTCACTGCCTTTATTAAGTTCAGACGATACACTTATGTATCCGCCTTGTTTTTCAATAATTGTCTTTGCAAGTGAAAGTCCTATACCCACACTGTCATCACTTGAGTTTTTGCCCTTATAAAATCGTTCAAATATATGAGGCAAATCTTCTTTTGCAATACCGCTGCCGTTATCCTTTATGCTGATTTTTGTATAAAGTTTATTTTGGTCAGCGGTTATTTTTATATTTCCGTTCTGTGAATGTTCAATGCAGTTCTTAATTATATTCGTAACAGCCTCGCAAAGCCATTTTCTGTCGCAATTAAGAATTATGTCATTGCAGTCGGTTTCAAGTCTTACACCCAAAATTTCAGCCATTACAGCGGTATTTTTAATACATTCATCAATAATGCTTTTTACATCGACCTGCTCATATCTGAATTTAACCGCCTCTGCGTCAAGTTTTGATAACTTAAGAAGGCTTTGCACCAAGAATGAAACAGTGCTTGTATTATGCTTAATATCATTTAAAAATTCACGCCTGATTTCAAGCGGCATATCGTCATCATCTAAAATATTCTCCACCATAACAATTATTGAAGTGAGCGGAGTTTTGAGCTGATGTGATATATCCGACAATGATTTTTGCAGGTTTTCCTTGTCTTTCCTTGAATTTTCCGCCTGCTCTCTGAATTTTACGGTTGTACGGTAAATCTGATTATCAAGCAGAGAAAGCTCATCCTCGCTGTTCTCGTCAATCTGCAATGAATAATCGCCAAGGTTAATGCGTTCAATCCGCTTTGCTATTTCCATAGTCTGTTGCTTTTGCATTTTTAAATATAATAAAAATATCACTATAAAAGCAATGCCAAAGGCTAAGCAAATAATTGCCGAAATAACTACATATTTATACGAGCCTTGATTATTGTACGAAACCCAATCCTTTTCGGGGTAAATTCCGTACTTATTTAAAAATTCCGAATTATCCGTATATTCGGTTTTATTATTAAGTATTTCGGCTACTTCTTTTTCGCTGACATCAGGGTATTTTTCAAGCAGTATATTTACAAGCTGATTTATGGTATCGTTACTTTTTTTTCTTATATTCTCAAGACCGATAAAAGTAAAAACAGCTGATATTACACAAAATACAATTGTTACCGCAAGACCCGCACATACAAACTTTTGAGCATTTTTCATTTGCTGACCTCCGCAACCTGATACCCCATTCCCTTTACCGTTTTTATTATATCCGCATCAAGTTTTTTGCGTATTCTCTTGATATATACGGTAAGCGTATTGTCATTTACAAAGTTGCCCGATACATCCCATATTTTTTCAAATATAAGTTCTCTCGTTACCACCTTGCCGACATTCTGCATCAGCAACGACAGTAATTTGTATTCAAGTGCGGTAAGCTCAAGCTGTTTTCCGTTTTCAAACACCGCCGATTTATCCAAATCAAGCGTAACGCCCGATACTGTAATTATGTTCTTTTTACTGTTTTTATTCGCCACTCGCTTTATGCGTGCAATAAGTTCTCTTGTAGAAAAAGGCTTTGTTATGTAATCGTCCGCACCAAGTTCAAGTCCGTTTACTACACTGTCTTCATCATCAACAGCGGTAAGAAAAATTACAGGCAAATCGGAATATCTGCGAATTTTTTTAAACAAATCAAAGCCGTTTCCGTCGGGAAGCATTATATCAAGCACTGCTACATCATAATTAAAAGGTGCTTTTCGTACAGCCTCGTCTAAACTAAGACAGTATTCACAACTGTAGCCGTTCTGTGCAAATGCATACTCAAGTCCTTTTATTATGCTTTTGTTATCCTCAACAAGCAGTATCTTCATACTAACACTTCCCTTCTTTTGTGATTATATCACCCTGTAAGCCGATATGTCAAATATTATCGTTGCGTATGGTTTCAATTATATTCTGTTTATTCACTTTGCTGATAGAAATTTTCATAATAAGCCATACAACAAAGAATACGAACACTATGCTTATGAGTACAGCCATAGTCGGGAATGAATAGTCAAGCATAATGGTATTTCCCGTAGCCTTAAATATAGCATAACCTCCGAGCAATCCGAGCGGAACACCGATAAGCAAGGATTTTAAACCGTAGAACAGACTTTCAAGTCTTATCATTCTGTTAAATTCTTTCTTTGTCATACCGATAGACTTGAGCATCGCAAATTCCTTACTGCGCAAACGCATATTGGTATTGATTGTGTTAAATACATTTGTTATACCGATAAGTGAAATTACAATAATAAAACCGTAAGCAAAGATTGCAATAATAAGCACAATGGCATTCATCTGTTCTTTTTGCTCGTTAATATTAAAAACATCAAGATTTTCTATATCAAGATTATTTATATATTCTACCGTATTTACAGGGTCAGCCGAATCAATAACAATGACTCTTGTTGTATAGTCATTATCCTCGCCAAACAGCTTTTTAAAATAATCCTCACTTACAAGCACACTTCCCTCAATTTGGGTACTCATAATACTTGAAACTATAGACCCCGGCACTTCCTTATTAATTGTATCATATATAACAAGGTCAACAGACTTATAATCATCCGGATTATATACAAAATCAGGATCTGTTTTCTGAATTTCTTTAATATCATCCTCAGTATATGACGGGGTTCCGTTAGGATACAACTTTACAACAGTGTTCATAGGCAAGTCAAATTCCTTACCCTTGATAAGAATATTATCCGAATTATAGTATTTAAAATCATTCGTAATAAGTGCTTTATCCTTGACATCATCGTAATTATATCCAAGTGCGCTTACATACTCCTTAAAGCTCTTATTATCCACACCAAACACATACGCTAAATCGCCGCCCGGTAACTCTGCCGCTTTGGCATCCTCCGTATAATAATCGGTAAGCCCCACTATATTGCCATAATCATTTCCGCAGGCTTTTATACTTGAATTTATATCCGTATCAGCAATGATTCTTTTGTAAATATTTTCGTATTCATCATACGACAGCTTATCGTTTGCATGTACAGTAATATTGTAAGGCATATCCTTAAAGTGATCACCTACAATTTTTAATCCGTACTCAATAAAGGTGGAAATTGAAATAAACATTGCAACTGTTATAATAATAGAAATCACAGTAGTGCGGTACTTCTTTTTACTGCGTTTAAGGTTTTTATAGGCAATTTCTCCGCCCACACCAAACAGCTTTTTAATAAATTTCGGTGCTTTATAACTTTTCCTTTTATTTTTATTAATCTTAATATCATTGTTGCCTCTGATTGCGGTAATCGGAGCAATTCTTGAGGCTCTGAAAGCCGATGAAAGCGTAGAAAACAGAATAATAACCGCTGACATTACAGCAGAAATAACCGCTACCCACCATGGAACAGCATAAACAAATGAGATTCCGTTCAGCATATTTTCGAGCAATGCGTTCAAAATTACCACAAGCAGCGCAATTACACCTACGCCAAGCAAAATGCCTGCCGGAATACCGATTATGCCAAGCACAAAGCCCTCAAAAAGCACATTATGCCTTATCTGCTTTGATGTAGCACCGATTGAAGCAAGCATACCGTACAACTTTGTTTTTTCGGTAATTGAAATTGCAAAGCTGTTACGGATAACAAAAATACTTGAAATTGCAATAATTACAATAATTATTACAGCTAATGATAAAAGCATTCTCATATACTCGTCACTTAGCGCAAAACCTTTGTATCTCAGCAAATCTTTGTTTATATCCGCCTCATCAAAATCACCGTTTTCAAGATAAACTTCAAAATTATTTTTTAAACTCTCAAAATCGTCACCCGTTAAATTTAAAATTTCACCGCTCGTTGTAATATAATTTTTTTCACCGTCTGATGTAAAGCTTATAAACAAATCATTTATATCGGCATTTTCTTCAGCTAAAGTGAAAGCGGAACTGCTCGCAGAATTGCTGTCTGCCGCAAAATATGATGAAGAAACCTTATTAAACACACCTACAACAGTGTAAGTCTTTTTATGAGTATCGACAAGTTTTTCCAAACCATTTTCGTCAATAAAATATTCGGTATCGTTTAACGGTATTTCCGCACCCGATACATAAACTCTTTTGCCCAAGTCAAGTGTAATTGTATCGCCTATTTTAAATTCCGCTCTGCTGTTCTCAATTACACTCTGCGAAAGCACAAGTTCGTTTCCGTTTTGCGGAAGTCTGCCCTCTTTAAGTGTAACATTAAAGCAGTCTGTAAATGATTTTTCGTTAAATGCAACCACATTTATGTACGGCTTTGTGTCAAATTTCGCCTGCGGCAGATATGCGCAACCGAGATTTTGTTTTATATAAATGTCCTTTACATTTCTGTTTGCCTGCGCATTGTCAATAATTTTTTTGTTTGCTCCTTTTACAAATAAATCATAATTACCCGTAATATTAATTTGTAAGTTTACCATTGTCTGGTGTGCGCTTGCCGCCATACCGGCAACAACCATAATCAAAGCGCACGAAAGCATAATACCGATAATCGTAACAATCGTACGGCTTTTATTCAACTTTAAATTTTTAACAGTAAGTTTATTCAGTATCTTCAAGCCTTACGCCTCCCTTAAAATTTTGCCGTCCTGAATTGTAATAATTCTGTCGGCTTCCTTTGCAATTTCAAGATTGTGCGTAATCATAATTATTGTCTGATTAAAGTCACGGTTAGACATTTTCAAAATACTCATAATTTCTTCTGTGGATTTTGAATCAAGGTTACCTGTCGGCTCGTCAGCAAGCAGAATAGCCGGATTATTTATTAAAGCTCTTGCAATCGAGGTTCTCTGTTGCTGACCGCCCGAAAGCTCGTTTGGCAGATGATTTCTTCTTTCAAAAAGTCCGAAAGACTTTAAAATCAAATCCATTCTCTCTTTGTCGGGTCTGTTACCGTCAAGGTCACACGGAAGAGAGATATTTTCTTCCACCGTAAGAATCGGAATAAGATTATAGAACTGATAAACAATGCCAATCTGTCTGCGTCTGAAAATAGCAAGTTTATCATTATTCATATTATTTATTTCGTTTCCGTCTATATAAATTTTGCCGCTTGTCGGTCTGTCAACACCGCCGAGCAAATGCAAAAGCGTTGATTTTCCGCTGCCGCTTGCGCCTACTATAGCAACAAATTCGCCCTTATTTACAGACAAAGAAATATCGTCAACCGCATTTACAATATTATCTCCCTCTCCGTAGGTTTTTACAAGATTTTCAACTTTGAGTATTTCCATAATAATTCCTCCAAATTTATTTTACAGGTTTATTATAAATACTCATAATGACGCTAAAGTGACTGCTAAATAATTTTTTTGTTTTTACAAAGCAATTTGCATATGCAGCTTATAGGTATGCACAAAAGCGTCCACAGCATACTGTAAAACGGGCAAATCTGTCCTTTAAAATTCAAGGTGCAGTTACTGTAATCCCAAACATTGAGCTTGCACTTTACATTTACAATAAAACCGCATATGCCCTCCATAAATGTAATAATCGCTCCGCCGATAAGGCACTTACTGCGCAGGCAAAGTTTCGGGAACTTTTTATATACTCTGAAAATAGCAAGGAAACAGCTCCCGCCCGTAACCGCCATTGTCCAATGAGTTTTTCTGCGCCACAGTATTTCAAGCAAAGCATAAGCAACTCCGCCGATTGAAAACAGGATACAATCACATTTTAATCTCTTTAACAAAAAAATCACCGTTTTTATTATGTCCAAAAACGGTGATTTAAATTCTGATTATTAAATTTCCAATTCATTAACTATATTTTTCAGTTCATCAAGCGAATATAAGCAATTGATTGCCGACAGCATAGCATTGGCAGTAAGGTAAGACGGCATATCTAAGTGCTTTAACAAGGCTTTTCTTAATTTCTCGGAGTTTTCCCTGCCGGTAAGACCGAGCCTGTATAAGTCGGCTTTTGTTACCTCTTCTCTGTCTGCCTGTTCATCTTCACCGATTATTGTAGCTCCGCTTTTGCGAATTGCCTTGATAATCACATTATCGCTCACTCCCTCAACACCAAGAAAGCCCTCTTTTGAACCGTGCGCCTTACGCTTTTCCTTGCCGTTTATCTGCGGTATGTAGCAATGCTTTATCTTACTTTTGTCAACCGTACCACGCAAAAAATTTCTTATAACAAAGCCTGCGGAATCGCTGTCAGTAAATACAAGTATTCCCCTCGTCTGTGCTATTTTGCGGATAAGCGTTTGCTTTTCTTTATCCGAAAACACACGGAAACCGTTTGTTTCGATAATCGTTGTGTCTACAAGATTTTTCAATTTTATTTTGTCATATCTGCCCTCAACTATTATTGCCTCTTTTATTTTCAGCAATTAAACTCTTCCCCTCTCAGCGGTCAGCAAAAGCTGTGCAATCAGTTTTTCAAAGAACACTCTGTCATTTACCGAAACACTTTTAAATTCGGTTTCCGCCTGCAAAAGCAAACTAAGCGATTTTCTTAAAGCCTGCGTAGAAACTCGCTTTGTTGCCCTTCTTGCATTATCAAGTACAAACGCTCTGTTTTTATAATTAAACTTACTCGCAACCTCCGTTTTTTGTACGCCGCTTTCATCAGCAACTCTGATTCTGTATGCGTCTATAAAAGCCTGCGATAAAATAAAAAGCATATCCGCCGTCTTTTCCTGCTGATAAAATAAGGTGTCAAGCGTATTAAAGGCTTTTTGTGCATTGCCGTTAAGCACAGCGTCCGAAAGCGCAAAAATCTTTGATTCAAGTGTAACCGTCGCAAGTTTTTCTATGTCTTCGTCAGAGATTTCTTCTCCCTTTGCATATGCGGAAATTTTATCTATCTCATTTTTCAGCATATTAAGGTCACGACCGCAAAGCGAAATAAGTTGTGTGGCATTTACCTGTGAAATGAATTTTCCGTTTGCATTCGCCCATTTTGCAATAAACTTAACAAGCTCGTTTTGAGTAAGAGTATTGAACTCGCAAATAATTCCGTTTTTATCGGCATATTTTTTTAATGCAGGCAAAACGGTTTTATTTTTAACAGGTTTTACAGACGGCAAAGAAACTATAAATACGCAACCGTCAGGCACTGCCTTGTATATATCTGCAAACCTTGCGTTATCATTTGCATTAAATTCATCGAAAGCCGCATCGCTTACGAGAACACAGTTAAATTCACTCATAAACGGAACTATTTGTACAGAGGCGGCAAGCTCGTCAAAATTAATGCTGTCACCAAATGAATGAAAATTAAACTCTGACGGTGTCTTACCTGCTACAGCCGTAACAAGCTTATCGGTATATTTTTTTACATACATTTGCTCTTCACCGTAAATCAAATACACCTTTGCAAAATTTCTTTCTTTTATATGCTTGTCCATCTGTTTATCTGTTAGTACAGCCATATTTCCTCCGTCAATCAATAACAATCTGCAGATTTTTGTCCCGTACAAAAATCATATCTTCGCAATCTTTTGCGTTTGCATCGTCGGTATTCGTAATAATTCTTTTACCGCAAATATCTTGCAAATTATCTCCGTCTTTATCGGTAATTATGTAATCTGCTTTTCTGTGTTTTTCCAAAATATCTTCTGCCTTGCAATTAGCGTCAAGTAACAAAACAGCGGTGCTTTCGGTGCTGATATACTGGTACACACCGCTTTCAGTGCTTACTGCTTCATCTTTGGTTTCCGAATTTAAATTAAGCGTAAAACTTTTATTTACAGTAAAATATTTTACATTACCGTTATCTTCATTCTCACCTTTACTATCATATATCAAAACATCCGATTCGTCAAATTTTGTTTGGAAATTATCGGCATAAAGCAAACTTCCGTCCGAATCCGAAGGCACAATCAAAAAATCAAGCAAAGTCGTATCTTCCATAATATCAGACACGGCATAATATACATTTGCTGCTTCTCCGCCGCAGCTGACAACCGAGCAATTTTTTCCACGCTTTACCGTAACCGTATTTCCTCCCGTTGCGTAAATATTAATGACGGTTGTATTTACATCAATTACGGAGTAAACCGCAAAACCGAGTGCAAGAACACACAGCGAAATAACAGCGCTCTTAACGGCATAGTTTGCTTTGTTTTTAACAAAATATCCGACAATCACCATAACCGCAATAAGAGCAAGCCAAATGTAAAAATACGGTTTTCGTGCGTTTACCGAAGAAAACGGAATATCCGAAAATGTGCCGACAATAAAAATTACATACTTACTTAACTGCTCACATACAAAGGTAAGCGGATAAGCAATAATACTTACAATTCCAAAGCCGTAAAGAATCACCGCAAGCAACGCACAAGCTACAAGTACGCTTACCGCAGGCGAAAGTATAACGGAAAGCAAGATTGAAAATACCGATACTTTACCAAACATCAACACTGAAATCGGCATTGTCCATACAGTGGCAGAAACGGAAACCGCAAATAAGTTTACTGTAAATTCAACGGGCTTTTTAAGTCTTTTCAATTTTGCAAATTTGCCCATTATATAAACTGAAATTTTTCTTGCCCACAATATTATTCCAAGCGTTGCTGTAAAAGATAAAAGCATACCCACATCGGCAACAGCTGTAGGATTGGGTACGGTGAGAATTAAAGCCGCAATTCCGAGCGAATTGAGTGAATCTCCTTTGCGCATAAACATTTTTCCCGAATACACTACGGCAAGCATTACTCCCGCTCTTACAACAGACGGTGCAAATCCTGTTACCGCCATAAATGAAAATGCGCACATAAGCATTATCATCGAACGCAAAACTCTGTTTTTTATTATTTTCTTGATACACAAAAATACAAAACTGCTGATTATGGCAAGATGCATACCCGACACAACTATCAAAAAACTTACGCCGCAACGGGTAAAATCGTTCTGAATTTCTTGCGATAAAGCGGTTTTTTCTCCCAATAAAACCGCTCTGCACAGTGATGCGCAATCCTGCGACATATTTTGTTCAAAACTGTCCGCAAAATTTTCTCTTATCTTTACAGCTTGATAATACAGAGGCTTGTCATCGGTCTTTTTTACAATATAAGCAAAGTTTTTATTAACAGATGCCTGTAAAAACGCACCGTCAGCAATCATCTGACTTTTAGTACATTCTTTTAATGGCAAAACACAGCTTATTCTGTCAAATTCTTCAACATTTAATTCATTAATTGTTGAAAGACAGATTTTCAGTTTTTCAATTTTTCCGTTTATACTATCGGTTTCAATTAAATATCTGTAAGTATCGTACTGCACCGTGGGTTGCTCAAGTACAGTTGCCGTCACATATATTTCTCTTTCAGAATATTTATCTACAATCGGCTGTTTAACAAATATATTATATCCGCTGAAAATCGTACTTGCAAATGCTGCTGTCAAACAAAAGCCAAGCACCGTATGCCGTAAATTTCTATTTTTAAGTATAAAGAGCGAAACAATCGTTCCGATAAAACACACAGCGGTTAATATTGCCGCTGCTAAATCCGACTCTAAATAAAAAAGCGCCGCTTGCACAGAAAGATAAGTAATACCAATCAATGCAAACGGTCGTTTCATAAAATTCAATCCTTATTTATCAGTTTTATTTAAAAAACAGCGGCAATTCCTCAAGATAAATAATATCTTTTCTGCCTCTTGCGTCACCCTCGGCAAGCACAGCCGCTTTACCTACTATATTTCCGCCGGCCTTAGTAACAAGCTCTTCAATTGCCTCAAGGCTCTGACCTGTTGAAACAACATCATCAACAATCAAAACTCTTTTGCCCTTAATAAAGTTTGCGTCACCCTCGCCAAGATAAAGCTTTTGCTCATTCTCGGTTGTGATTGACTTAACATTTACTTCAATAGGGTTTCTCATATAAACCTTAACGCCTTTACGGGCAACAACATAATTTTTGCAGCCCTGTCTTGCCATTTCATAGCAAAGAGGAATACCTTTTGCCTCTGCCGTAACAACAACATCGTGTTCAGGGCAAATCTTTAACAGTTCTTTAGCAGATGCTTCGGTAATTTCAACATCGCCAAACATAATAAAAGCTGCAATATCAAGTTTATCGCTTACAGGAAAAAACTCAAGTTCACGCTCGTGACCTGCAATAGTAATTTTGTATGTACCCATCTTTTCCACCTCTTAAGCCATATTTTCAGCAAGTTTTTTGCCGCCGAGTAAATGGAAGTGCAAGTGCTTTACTGACTGACAGCCATCCTCACCGCAGTTATTAACAATACGATAGCCGTTCTCAAGACCAAGTGATTTTGCAATCTCCGGAATTTTTGAGAATATGTAACCGACTATCTCACAGTTATCGGCAGTAATTTCATCAGCACAGCAGATATGCTGTTTCGGAACAATAAGAGTGTGAACAGGTGCTTGTGGATTTAAGTCCTTGAATGCAAGGATTTTATCATCCTCATAAACCTTTGTAGACGGAATAGAACCGTCAACTATTTTACAAAAAATACAGTCAGACATAATATTCGACCTTTCAATAAAATTATCCGTCATTATTTTACAACTTTTGCAAAAGTCCGTCAAGCGTTTGTCTTTTTCTTTGCGGTAATTTTCTTTTCTTCGCCACGCATAAGTCTTTTGATGTTATCCTTATGCTTAACAATAACAAATATACCGATAATCAATGCCGCAACCGTTGACAAGATAACATAGCCTAAAGAATATCCGTTCGGATAATCAAACAAGAATGTTGCAAGGAATGTAAATGGGCCGTAAAGTGCAGCCGCTGTTATGCTCGAAAGCGAAATGATTTTTGAACAAGCAAAAACAATAAGGAAAGCTGCGATAACCGCAATAAATACTCTCCAATCCTCGCTTGCTATAAGAGCGGCAGCGGTTACAACACCCTT
>ULOM01021223.1_pt1 | contig 11958 bp, 10 predicted proteins | sample 1952561 | NCBI WGS metagenome assembly ULOM01 (sample SAMEA4835602, study PRJEB28245) | human gut metagenome | biome: gut microbiome; material: fecal sample | place: Denmark | collected 2008
CTTATCGTACAACCGCTCATTCTGATGATAACGGAATCACCGGACCGGATTGGGGTCACTCAGAGCTGGTCTTCACATTACACTCCATCAGAATACTCTCACCAAATGTATTCCTCTCTTTGACTTCCTGTCATGCTACTCGTCTCTTCTTTGTTTTGTCCTTTTGACAAAAGCTATTGTATACTCTTTTTTCTGCTATGTAAAGAGTTTTTCTGTGAAATATTTTCCAAATGTTTTCCAAAATATTTTATTCTTATCTTCCGCAGCAGAATTTATATTTCTTTCCACTTCCACAAGGACACGGATCATTTCTTCCGACTTTCTTTCCAACTACAACAGTGCCGGATTTCTTCTGCTCTAAATAAAGCTTTCTCTTGGTTTCTGCATCAAAAATTTCATCCCACTGTGGTAATTCATAGAGCCAGTCAGCTTTGGCATCTACCATGTTCTTGTATAATTTTTCTTTATCGAATGCAAGGCTTACCTTGGTATCCTCTTCCATAGTATCAATTGGGTTTGGTGTTACCAGGCTGTCATTGATTCCATCTAAGAATCCAGTCATATCCATAATGCTGAGGTCGTATTTCTCTGCCAGCTCTTTTACAGTTCCTTCTACCTTCTCATCCGGGTTTGTTAAAAGCTTCTCATATACACCCTTCTCTAACATAAAATATCTCTGCCAGAACTTCTGTAATTTTCCTCTATCTGCCTGCTGATCATAAGCAATCTTCTGCCATTCTTCTAATAATGCCATTGTTCATATCCATCCTTTAATCCATATTTAGTCGTATAACGCTTGTTTCAGTATAGCATATTTTGTGCTTTTTTCAAGTATTTATCCTCTGCAACTTTACATTTTCTGATTGACTATCCGCTGTCAAATGTTAAAATAATGTATATTGCTTTTTTCTAAAAACAGGTCATCAAAGAAAGTTGAGGTCATATATGAAAAAGACAAAACAGATTCTTGCAATTATCGGTGTTGTACTCTTAGTTGCCCTCTATGTTTCCACTCTTGTTTTTGCATTGATTGGAAGCGATCTTGCCACAAACTGTCTTAAGGCTTCCATCTATGCCACTGTGGTTGTCCCGGTTCTCATCTGGGCTTATACCATGGTATACCGCTTACTTAAGAATCATTACTCTTTAAGAGAAGATTTGGATTCCATCAAAAAAGAAGCTTCCGGGCAGGATGCTTCCGCAAAAACTTCAAATGAACCAAACATCAAAAAAGAGGATTGCGAATAACCACAATCCTCTTTTATAACTTGTCCACTTCTTAAAATTAAGCAAGTTTTGTTTTTGCAAGCTCTGCTAATGTTGCAAATCCTTCTGCATCATTTACAGCCATCTCAGCTAACATTTTACGGTTCATATCAACACCAGCTAATTTTAAACCATACATAAATTTGCTGTAAGATAATCCATTCATTCTTGCTGCTGCGTTAATACGGGCAATCCATAACTGTCTGAACTGTCTCTTTCTCTGTTTTCTTCCTGCATAAGAACTTGTTAAGGCTCTCATGACAGACTGTTTTGCTACTCTATACTGTTTGGAGCGTGCTCCTCTGTAACCTTTAGCTAATTTTAATGTTCTATTATGTTTCTTTTTAGCGTTTAAGCCGCCTTTAATTCTTGCCATGTTCTATTCCTCCTTAACCAATTCTTATAAATATGGTAAAATCTTCTTCATATTCTTAACATTTGTTGCATCTGTCATTGCAGGTTTTCTAAGATTTCTCTTAGTCTTAGTTGTTTTCTTTGTTAAGATATGTCTCTTATAAGCCTTGTTTCTCTTTAATTTTCCTGTTCCTGTTAATTTGAAACGTTTTGCTGCTGCTCTGCTTGTTTTCTGTTTTGGCATAATTTATTCCTCCTTAAAATCATTATCTTTTCTCTGCCAGCACCATACCCATGCTTCTGCCTTCCAGCTTTGGTGCTTTCTCCACTACTGCAATATCTGCAAGTGCTTCTGCAAAATCATCCAGAATATGTTTGCTTGCCTGTACATGTGCCATTTCTCTACCACGGAAACGAAGTGTAACTTTTACTTTATTTCCTTTGGAAATGAACTTTCTTGCGGCATTCATTTTGGTATTCAAATCATTGGTATCGATATTTGGAGAAAGACGAACTTCTTTTAATTCAACCGTTTTCTGTTTCTTACGTGCTTCCTTCTCTTTTCTTGCAAGCTCATATCTGTATTTACCGTAATCGATAATCTTACATACAGGTGGCTTTGCTCCAGGAGCAATCTTTACTAAATCAAGTTCTGCTTCCTGTGCCAGCTTATATGCTTCTCTTGCTGACATGATACCTAACTGTTCACCATCCGCGCCAATCAGGCGGACTTCCTTATCTCTGATTTGTTCATTGATCATTAACTCGCTAATGGTCGTACACCTCCAAAATTAAATTCACCACAGCTTTGCCAGACAACTTTCCGTTTATTTCCGCAAAAAAAGTGGATAGACAGACTATCCACTTCAAAATGATTCGCTCATTGCATACTCATTATAAACACTTAGTCACTTGATTGTGCTAAGGTGAGAGTGGATACTCTACTTTCTTCAACTTGCTTATAGTACCATATGTCATTTCGTTCGTCAAGCATTATTTTTACCGATATTCGCTTCTGATATTTTCCGCCCTCTCAATAATCGTTTCAGGGAACCCGGTAAAGGAAAGCAGGCGGATTGCATTCTGGGAATTCGCCGGTCCCTTCTGCAATTTATAATCAAATACAATATCCTCTTCTCCAAACTCTTCGGAAAAATGATAATTGTCATAACCAATTTTTTCAAGCTCCGTCAATTCCTTATCATGGGATGCCACAATTGCAATGCAGTTATGATGTGCCAGATATTCCATGATTGCTTTTGAAGCTGCAATACGCTCCTGGGTATTGGTTCCTCTTAAGATTTCATCAATAACACAGATAACCAGTTTATCCTCCGACAAAGCATCCAGGATACGTTTCAAATATTTAATCTCTTTAATAAAATAACTGTCACCGGATAAAATATCGTCTCTTACCGCCATGGAAGTAATCATTTTTGCATGAGGCAGATGCATTCTTTTTGCGGTGCAGGTATGAATGCTCTGTGCCAGTATCACATTGACAGCTATGGTCTTGATAAAGGTTGACTTACCGGAAGCATTGGAGCCTGTGATAATGCAGTTATGCTGAAGTTCCATAGAATTGGTCACTGCTCCATGAAGCAGCGGATGATAAATTTCTTCCATCTCAAGCTGCTTTGTTTCCTCATATTCCGGTACTGTCACAAGAGGCAGACTCTTTCGGAAAGAGCCTGTGCTGATCGCTGCATCCAGTTCTCCTACCACCCGGTAAATCTTAAGATAAGCCTCCTGGTTATCCATAAACTGATTCAATACTTTCATATAAGTAAGGATATGCCACTGGGTTACTCCCAGCAGGAAATCCTGCAGCATTTCAAACACATCTCCCATGGCATTTCTGCTCTGGATATTTAGCAGAAATGCCTTCTTATCCATTTTGGCAAATACCGGAAGCAGCGGTGCCAGTTCCTCACAAATTTTGTCTTTCCGGTATTCCTGCTCCAGTTCTCGTGCTACCGTAATCAGGTATGCCGCCGTTCCCATCATATGAATCTCCTGGTCAAACTTCAGCCGGACCGTAAAGATATACACCGACAAATTCACAAGAAATACTACCACCAAAGCTGACAGAGCATATATATTATGAAATACGACTGCCGCCACAACAACTACCACCAGCAATATCCGGAGCATCTGATAAACCCAGAGATTTGAAATTGCAAAATCCTCTACTGTCTGGATAAAGGATGGAATATAGTAAGCCTCGTCTCTCTTTCCAAGCTTTGACAAAGTTTCTTCCAGATGATAGCGTTTTTCATCATCTGCTTCACAAAAAGCTATTCTTTTTTCTAAAAGCTCCTCTTCTTCCTTCGTCTGCTTCGCATAATGAAGCTTTGCATATAAAATTTCTTCTCCCATGGTGGAATCACAGTTGTTGATTCTCTGGTACACATCATCCATATTAAGGTCATTCCATGTGACCTCATCCACCTGTTGTGTTCCATCCACAGTATCCAGATAATTTCTTATCAGTTCTCTTTTGAATTCCTTTTTCTCAGGTTCTTTTCCATATTTTTCTTTCAGTGTCCGTTTGCAGCGGTTCTTCCAACTTTCTTTTGTCTTAATTGCTGAATAAGTAAATCCTGCAATCATAATTACTACAAGGATTGCTGCTTCCATTTCTTCGCCTTCCTACTGCATGATTCCAATGGTATCTATCCAGTAAATATTATCTTTATCCATAATTCCATTTACAGTAACGGTATCTCCCTCATGCAGGAAAATCAATTGTTCATTATCAGAAAACTTCTGCCAGTATACCATACCGTCATCTCCTGCCAGATAAACATAGGTCTCTCCTGCAATCTCAACATACTGTATTTCACTGATTACAAAACTTCTTGTCTCTGTCTCACCTTCCGGAATTATTTTTCCCTTGGCTGCTGTCTGTGCATTACCTGCAGTACTGTTGCTGTCCCCGGAAGAATTTTCTGCCTCTTCCGGATTCCCAGTGTTTTCTGTACCGTCACTGCCTGTCATCTTACGATACTTTGCAAAGCACTCATCGAGACTGGCTGCTGTTGTTACCATATTATAAGATTCTACATTTACCATGCCATAAAGCTTCACTATGCCGCTGGCATCTTTTAATACCATAATATAAGTCGGCTGACCATCTACATTAATCAAAGACGGGAAAGATGCACGGTATCCTTTCTCCTGCACTTCTCCTTCTGCAGCAGCCATTGCAGAGCTTTCATCTGCTCCTGCAATACTGTAATAATGTGCTTCTGAAGTCCGCTCATTTACCAGTATAAACCCGATATTGGAGGCATCATCATTGACGGAAGTAACTCCGGTATAAATCCAGATATCCCCGTCTTTGGCAACATAGCCGAAGTTTGCTTCGTAAGATTCCTCATCTCCGTCTTCATCCTCTACTACCGTTTCCGTACATTTCTTACAGCCTTTTTTGCCGAAGATGCTGTTCATAAATCCATTAGATAATTCTCCATACCAGTTATACTGTTCCACCAGAAGATCCCCGTCAAAGACATCATCCATCCAGTTCGGCACTTCTGATGCATCATAATACTGACAGTCTCCGCTGATTGGGTCACAGCTGATTGCACCCTCGACGGTTTCTCCACCAAATAAACCGATGGTGTATTTGTATACACTGGCAATATAGTATGGGTTTCCATCTTCGTCCACTTCAAAATGAAGATTTCCGAAAAGTTTATCCGGGTAATTCATACGGATATGCCTTCTTAAATCCTTGCCAAAGTAAGCAGACGGAACATAAATCATTCCTTCCTTTACCGGAACATACTGCGCCTTCTGCCCTACCGGATCAACAGTTATATAACCCGGAACACCATTTTCCTTATTTCCCATATATTTAAAGAAGCCGGCATACTCTAATGCAGATACTTTCGTTGGTGCCCCCTGATAATCAATCTGTGTGTAGTCTTCCGATACATTATACTGGCTCACCACTTCTGAAAGGCTTCCGATTTCACGATTACCCAGCAGCACTGCACTGTCCGTATCCATTAACGCAATCTTTGATACAGAAGATGCTGTATTGATATCGCTGTTAAAATCACTGTCTTCGATGGTCAGGATATCTGCATATGCCTGTGCATGGAACATTTTGCTGCCATAAAATAAAAGAATCAGGAACAGAATTCCGATTACTCCAACTGCTGCAAAAATACCGTTTACCGGCTTTTCCAGCTTTCCTGCGGACTTACCTTCCGCCTTCCTGGCTGCCGATACCAACGCACCTATTATTCCTAACGGGAATAATATAACGCCTAATACAAACAGCCATAAACCTCTGGAATGAATATTCAGTGCCGGAAGCAGGAGATAATACATCACTGCTACCCATAAAATATAAATAACCGGAAGCACAATGGACAACCCCTTTACATGAGGCAGCTTTACCTGCATTGTTTCAAACTCCATTTTCTTCTTTTTCTTTGCCATACCTAATCTTCCTTTTCTTCTTTGCAATTATCATTGTATTATTTAATTAATACAATAACTCAATTTTAAAATAATGTCAAGCGGGAACTTTCTTCAAATGGCTGGCAACTAAAAACAGCAGGACGACAAAATGTATTTTCATTTTCTATCGTCCTGCCTGCAATACTTATTTATATTATTTTTTAAGCTCTTGCTGCTTTGCTATCACGCTTTTTATTCTGGATAACCATACATGCTACTGCAGCTGCGGTAACAGCCAGTGCCAGAATTCCCATTGGAAGATCTTTCTCACAGTCTCTCAAGAAAAACAGCACTGCCATAGCAATTACATATATAACAGCAATGATTCCATCTACTATCTTCATACTTTCTGCCTCCTGCTTTTATGCATTTTTCTTCTGACGAAGTACTGCCCTTACTACATTATATCCTGCAAATACAATCGTAAGAATCATCATAATCCAATGGATGATACAGTTATCTTCTCCCGCCGGATTTGCCGCCAGAGGAACTGCTTCATCTTCTAATGCAGTTACTTCCTGTTTTGCATTATCGTCCGTTACATTCGCCAGCGGAACCTCTTCATCTTCTAATATCACCGGTTCTTCTGCGTCCTGTGGCTGTTGTGCTGCCTGCTGCTGTCTGACTGGTGTCTGTGCCACCTGGGCCTGTGTAACCGGGGTCTGTGCCGGGGTTACCGGTGTCTGTGCTGCTGTCTCCGGCTGTGTATTATTGTCTGCCGGAGTTACCGCTGTTTCTGATGATGCTGGCTGGGTTGGATTTGCCGGCTGTGCCGGTTCCGTTGATTCTGCCGGCTGGCTTGGTTCGATCGGCTGGGTTGGTTCGGTTGGCCCAGTCGGTCCAACTGGCTCGGTCGGCTCAGTTTCTTTCTCCTTTTCATCAAAAGAAGCATACACTACGGTACTATCATTTAAATCTGCAACATTTACTTTACTGCCATCTTCTAAAGTCCAGCCGGTAAATTCATAAGTTGTTGTCTCTGTCTCTGCCTTTACAGGATCTGTTACAGAAACTTCCGTTCCCTTTACTTCGCGTACTTCCTGATATACATTTCCGTCTACCATAAAAGTAACGGTATAACTGTTATCAACAATTTCTCCATCAATATGCCAGGAATTCGGATTAATCATCCGGTACCATTCGATGCGGTAGAATCTTGCATCATCCCCTGCAATGCCACTGTTTGCTGCATATGCATCTAAAACAGATGCAAGGGTTACCGGCATCTTTCCATCATAATTCTTTTCTGCATCAAAAGACGCTGGTGCAGTAAAACCAGACATATCCGTTGTCACTTTCAGCTGATTTAAAGAAACTGCTGCTCTTCCCACATAATCATAATTTGCTGTTGCATCACCAACTGTTCCTTCCGGACGGACAGTTCCTGCTTTCCGGATGTAGAACTCTGCCTTCTGCGTAAATGTATCTGCTACCTTTACATATACGTTATAACCCTCTGTATTGCGGAAAAGTTTTGTATATGTTGTCACTACACCTGCATTTTCATCCTCTAAGATGAATCCACGGATTACGCTTTCCTCTGTGGTTGCATAATCTGCTGCTTCTTCTAATACAGCCGGGTCTAAAATACAGTTTCCGCTTAACAGCAGCAGTTTTCCATTTCCATATTTGGCATATACTTTTGCACGAATCTTACTGATTCCAAAGCTTACATTTACAGTTCCACTATAGTTACCGGTAAAGGTTACGGTTGCCAGCGCAGTTCCCTCTTCTACATTATCTTTGTAATTACCAACAGTATAATCGGTTCCTGCTGTTAATACTTTCCCATTATAAGTTACAGTTACATCTTCTTCACTGAGTGTTACTGCTTTTCCGGTATAATATTTTTCCTTTGCAGTTGCAATCACGCTGTCATTTTCCACTTCTTTCGGAAGAATGGTATAGGTTGTATTTACCGTTCCTTTATAGTTACCGATTCCGGTAATTGCTGCTGATGTCTCTCCTGCATTTGGATTACTTCCACTGTATATTACAGTATAATCTTTTCCTTCTACTAATGTTTTGTCTCCATCCTTTACCACAACTGCAACTGTGTTTCCAGTATATTCAGTATCCTTTGCAGTTACCATTTCATTAGTCAACGTTTTCTGCCGGATAGTAAAGGTTGCTTCATTACTGTCTGCGGATTCAAATTTCTTTGCACTGGCTGTTGCAATTACCGTATAAGTTCCTGCATCCACCGGTGCCTTGCTTAATTTATTTCCTGCCTCATCATAATAAGTATAAGTAATGGAAATGCTTGGATTTTTTTCAATTCCCCAGCTGTATGCATTCGCATCACAGCTTAAGTTTTTCTCATCATTACTGCCATTATATTCAAAATCACTGGCTGTAAGATTTGCATACAATGCTTTTAAATAGGTTCTTACCGGTACAATAAATACAGTCTCTTTATAGTTCTCTGCTGCATCTCCTTCCGGCACAAATACTACATGATGGTCTACATCTTCAAAGATTGCAGTTCCGGTAGTATTAAACCACAGTGTCTCATCCGGGCTCTGCCACTCAAAATGGCCTTCCAGTTCCTGGTTCTCATCATTGACCGCTACTGCCATTCCGCCATTCAGATGAGACTCTCTCAGTTTTCCGGACATATGATTGATTGTTGCAGATGGTTTTTCCTTAATTACTGCCTCTGCCTTATTTACAGTTACCGTATAAGTCCTGCTTCCTGCCTCATATACATCTGTTGCCGGTGTTGTAATCGTATAAGTATAAGTTCCTGCATTTAAAATCTCTTTGTCACAGGTTCCAACAATACCACTCTTTGGACCATCCTTTACAAAGTTCTTTGCATTCAGTGTCTGGACTTTTCCGTTATAAGTCAGATTTGAAATGCTCTCTTCAAATACCGGAGTTCTCTTACTGATTTTAATGGTATATTTTTCTGTTTTCCATTGAAAGAGATAATTCTTATACTTGCACTTCAAGGTAACTGTTCCTGTCTTATCCGCAGTTACAGATACCTCTTTCTTATTTGTATTTTTTAATGTTACCTTATCTTTTCCACTGGTAACACTCCATTTGGTTTCGTAAGCAATCCATGCAGAACACTCGATTTTCTTCGTATCCTGCAGCTGCATCGTAATTGTATTATCCTTTTCGGCAGCTTTTACTGTCATCCCGGTTATTCCGGATAAGGACAATACCATCAATGCCGCCATTACAAAAGCTGTAATTCTTTTTCCCAACATTTTGGCTACTCTCATGTTTTTTCTCCTTTTATTCATTTTATCCATTTCCTGTTGATTTATGAATTGTATAACCAATCATAGCCTACTCTGTGTTATAAAAAGCGTTATATTTTTCTATTTTTTCTTTATTCTTCCGAATTGTACTTAAATCTTCCTGTTTGTATTGTATTTCTCCTCGTATCTACTCGTCTGTTCCATTCACCAATACTTTATGATATTTCACATATTTCTTTCCAGCCGTCCGTTCCATGTTGTCATTGATTCTTTCTATCACAAGTCCGCAATTTTCTTCTTCAATACCTATTAAAAGTATCAGATACTGGTTTGTGCTGTACCTGGTATACAGGTCACCGCTGCGCAGGGAGTTTTTCAATGCCTGCTCCAGTTCTGCCCGGATGTATTCGAAATGAACACCGCCTTCTGAAGCATACCCCTTCCCATCGGTAATGGTGCTCATAAGAAGCCATGCACTCTTTCCCGTACGCTGCAAAACCCGTTTTGCAAAGCGGTAATTTTCAATGAAAACAGGATACGAACAGTAAAATGCTCCTTCCTCTCTCTCTTCTTCCAACTTCTCCTGTATTGCCTGAATATGAGTGGCATCCTCCGTAACACAGCTGCTGATTCGTTTTAATTGTTCCAGCATAGACTTTGAAGGCTCACTGCCAAGCTCTGCCAGCAGCATTTCTTCTGTCTTATGATATAATGCCACCGCCTCTTTGGAACGCTTCATGGCAATCAATGCCTCCATCTGGTATACCTGCCAGTCATCCAGTGGATAAAGAACCGCTGCTTTTTCTGCTATCTCATATAATTTCTGATACTCCTGCTCATCCCGGTAAATTCCGCACAGTCTCTTTACACAGGACATATATAATTTTCGGTATTTCGTTGCCCAGAAAATTACCCATTCTGATGCTCCCAGTGCCGGCAAAAATTCTCCACGGTACAGCCTGACTGCTTCCTCTAATTCTGCTTTTCCAAAATCTTCCGCCTGTTTCAATGCATGCTCTGCCTTCTCTTCAAAAGAAATGCAATCACAATGATACGGAATTTCCGGCGTCCAGCAATAAACTCCCTTTCGGCTTATAATATAATCGCTCTCCGGCAGTCCTTGCTCCTTAAGCAGTTTCCGCACCCGGAAAAGAATTGCCCGGAAACTGTTGGATGGGTTTGCAACCTCCTCATTTTCCCAAAGTCTTCCCACCAGTTCTTCCCTTGTTACCCCTTCTGTACCCGCATGCAGAATGATCTGAAGCAGCCGGTTCGTCTTTGTCGTTGATTTCCGGTCTATGATAAAGGATTGATTTCCATATTGCATTCGAAATGTTCCAAGCATACTTACTTCTAAATTTTTTTTCATGCTTCCTGCCCCCTGCAGATTATTTTTCCTAATTGCAGTATATAGGACTTTGTTTTTATACGCAAAAGATTTTTCTCATTTCTTCCGGATTGTCAAAACGAAAGATTACTCTTATAATCATATTCATAAATAATTCTAAAAAATAATTATTTCGAGCTGTTAGAAAGGATTATACCATGGAAACAGGATTTATTGATTTACATGTACATTCAACCTGCTCTGACGGAACTTTTACCCCATCTGAGCTGGTTCATGAAGCCATACGTCATTCGATATGTGCCTTTGCCCTTACTGACCACGACTGTATCGATGGTATTAAAGAAGCACAGGAAGAAACCTTGCGGCTTAACTCCCCGGATGCACCGGAAGTCATTGCCGGTGTTGAACTCTCTTGTGAACTGGATGACCGTGAAATCCATATGGTCGGGCTATATATTAACCCGGACGATAAAGTATTTAATAACAAATTAAATGCATTCCGTTCTTCCCGCACAGACCGCAACCGCCTGATGGTTGATAAACTGCAGCAGGAGGCACACCTTGCCATTGATTATGACAGTCTTATCAGAGAATTTCCGAATGCAGTCATTACAAGAGCACATATTGCAAGATACCTTGTAAATCATGGTCTTGCCAAAGATATGAATACAGTATTCAGTAAATATATCGGGGATGACTGTCCTTATTATGTAGACCGTCCTAAAATCACTCCGCAGGAAGGTATTTCCCTGATTCATCATGCCGGTGGTCTTGCCATTTTAGCCCATCCGGTACTCTATCGCATGAATGCAGACCGATTGGACGCTCTGGTTCAGACACTGGTAGAAGAAAGCCATTTAGATGGTATTGAAGCCGTCTATTCCAGCTACCAGCTTGGCGATGAACGAAACATTAAGAAGCTTGCACAAAAATATCATCTGCTTATTTCCGGTGGCTCTGACTTCCACGGAAGTAACAAACCTTATATTTCCATGGGAAACGGAACAAGACATATGCCGATTCCTTATTATATTTTATCGGATATTAAAAATGCGCTACATTGCAGATAGCTTACTACTCATGTACACCAAGAGGGACTGTCATTTTACAATTTCTGTAAAACAACAGTCCCTCTTTATAGATACTCTCTATTTTTTGTCTTTCACCTCGTCTAATGCATTTCGAAAGATTCGTTCAAATTCATTTTCGGAACATTTTTTCCGGCTGGATTCATCCGAATACCCTCTATTCTGCTGTCTTTCCTGCTCGTGAACGAGCAAAACAACCGGAACCTTAAAATAA
>ULOM01003638.1_pt1 | contig 11919 bp, 6 predicted proteins | sample 1952561 | NCBI WGS metagenome assembly ULOM01 (sample SAMEA4835602, study PRJEB28245) | human gut metagenome | biome: gut microbiome; material: fecal sample | place: Denmark | collected 2008
AACTACAGGTTCTACCATAACAGATACAAAAGGTCCTTTCACTTTGAACTCAAAGACCCTAACTGATAAAACAGCAGGTTCTTTCAGCAATGGTTTCGCCATCAGCAATGAAAAAGGAAAGACATATGATATTGGGTCTGGTACAAACTACATCAAGTACAGTGCAAACCAATACACCATCATTATTCCTGATGGAGTAAAGATAACCAAGATGGATATTGAGGGTCGCAACAACTATTCTGATGCAGATGCCTATATCGGCGAGATTAATGGTACAAGCTACGATGCATCAACCTATGCCTTCCCAAAGGATAAGAGCGTGAAGAACTATACAGTGGAGTTTAATTCACCAGTAGAACACACGTTGACATTCACACCGAAAGTAAAACAATGCATTTTGGCATTTACTCTTTATACTGAAGCAACCAACTCTATAGCAGGCATCATATTAAATAATAAAAACAAGGCGGACAACAACGTCTATGACCTCAGCGGTCGCCTGGTAATCAAGAACGCTTCTACAAGCGATTTGCAGACTCTCAACAAGGGTATTTATATCCACAACAACAGAAAGTATATTGCAAAGTAATATAAAACACTATATCACTCAAACAAAGTCCCCCAACCAATCAATTTTGGCTGGGGGATTTTGTTTGAGTAAAACACTAAAAACTATCCTAAGATACTTGCCAAACTATCCTAAGATAAATGGCAAAGAATCTAAGAATAAAGAAAGCGAGCACCATCCCTCGATGATGCTCGCCCAAAACTAGTGTGTTTCTAACCAAAAATATCTATTAGTATCCTGGGTTCTGCCAGAAACCTGTCGTACTGTTCACCTCTGTGGTGAAGTTCTGAACAGCGTCAATCTCATTCTGTGGGATTGGACGATAGAGATAATGCTTGCTGACATCAGCCTTCAGGTTGTCAGCTGCCTGTGCATTATACTTCTGCACGTACTCGTAAAGCTTACCTGTACGCTTCAAATCAAACCAGCGCATCTGCTCACCGCAGAACTCTACTGCACGCTCCTCAAGGATGGTATCGATGGTTGCATTACCACTCAAGGTATTATCCTTACCCTCGATAGCACGCGCCTGACGGAGCTGGTTGATAGTTGCCATGGCTGCCCCACCATCACCGAGAGCCAACTGACATTCTGCCTTGATGAGATACATCTCTGGGATACGCATCACGATGGCATCACGGCTGGAGATGTCATGAGTTGGGTAGTTTGGATCATAAACATCATCCAAGAACTTCTTGATGCCAGGGTATGAGCACCAACCAGCAATCTTATACAGGTTGTAACGATTATCACCATAAACCTTTGAGGTTGGCACGGCTGCTTCTGTTGGCTTGGCTGTAGCCTCATCCATAGATGTGTAAACAGGGATGTCACCACCTGCCATAAACTGGATACGGTATCTGTTCTTTGCCCAAGCCTGCATAGCCTGTCCCTCTGGAGAATCACCATCCATTGGACAATAGTAAATAGCGGTATCCTGCAACTCTGGATAATTCTTTGAATTCTTAGCCAAATCAGGTGAAGCTATATCATAGTGATCAAGCAAGGTTGCTTCTGAACGCTGATCGGTAGCTTTATGCTTCTCCAACAGGTTCCACAAGTGCAATGAAGGCAAGTAGCGGGTGAATCCACGTCCGTATGGAGAATAAGCAGCACCACATTCTACATTCTTACCAGTTGATTTACTCTTGATGGTTGTCTTGCCAGCAGCTATACGCCAGAACACCTGTGTATCTTTCTGACCATTGCCACCCAAGTCGTTAGCGCCATTGTTCCACATAGAAACAAACATCAACAACATGGCATTACCACCACGAGTATAACCCGTACGGGTAATCAAACTATTGTACTGCATTGGACTACCACCTTCCAAACGATAACGGTAAGGAATGCAGTTGGCATTGGTCTTAATGTCCTGAGAATAGGTTACACCGAAGAGCGCCTCCTGATTGGTATTATAGCTCTCATTAGCCATCGTCCATACATGCTTGTAGTTATTGTCAAGACTTGCATAATCGCTTGCACCAATAACAGCCTCTGCATCTGCCTGAGCAGCTGTATAGAGATCATTCTTGTCTTTACCATCATAATTGCCACCCTTGACGGTCTGACCTAACTGACCACCCAACCAAGATGCTGCATAAAGCAATACTCTTGATCTCAAAGCCTTAGCTGCCCAATAGTTGGCACGTCCATCAGCCTTGGTCTTGTAACCTGCAGCCTCAAACTTAGCGATAGATTCATCCAAATCGTCCAATACCTTACCGAACACTTCATTCTCTGGCATTCTGGTAGGATTGAAATTCTGAGCTGTTACAGGTTCTGAATTATATGGGATAGCTCCCCAGGTGTTAACCATGTGGAAGTAATAGAAAGCTCTCAGGAAATGAGCCTCACCCAGATAACGGTTCTTCAGATCCTCACTCAAGAAGTTTGCATCATTCACATACTTGATGGCATTGTTGCAGACATCTGTAGCACTATAGAAAAGTTCCCAATAGTTATCAAGACAAGGGTTATCAGCCACATTGTTTTCCAATGCTGCTGCATTGAAATTGTAGGAGCAAAGGCTCTTCTGCTTGTTATCATAACCATAATAGAAGAGGTCGGTACCCATTTCACTTAAACCTAAACCTGCTTCCTTACCATACCAGCCACGGGCAAAGGTGTAGCAGTTTGCTACAAGGCCTTCCAGACCAGCAGGAGTTTTATATGCCAAACCGGCAGTTTCACCCACTTTATTCTCTTCTTCCAGAAAATCAGAACAAGAGGTAAGTCCCAACATCATAGAAGATGCCGCTGCCATGAATAATATCTTTGTTTTCATAATTGATTCGATGTTTTTAGAATTCTACATTAAGACCGATTACAACCTGCTTCTGCATAGGGAATGAGATGCTACCACCACGCTCTGGGTCGTAGTTGTCAATCTTACTCCATGTCATGAAGTTCTTCATTGAGCAATATACTCGAGCCTTATTCATACCGATAGTATGCAACCACTTAGCTGGTACATTATAAGAAAGGGTGATATCCTTAATCTTGAAGTAATCAGCCTTTTCGTATGTGAACGCAGACTTGTAAGTTGACCATATCTTGCTGGAATTAGTATCCAAACCTGGGTTAGGGAATTTTGCATCGGTATTAGTTGGTGTCCAATAATCGATAGCATCACCCCAGTTAGCAGACTCAAAGTTCAACTGCTCATTCATTGCGTATGAAATATAACCGCCCAAACGAGCCATCAACTGTACTGAGAGTGAGAAGTCCTTATAGGTGAATGTATTGGTCATACCGAATACATGGTTAGGATCCTGATTGTAGAGTACACGGTCATCAGAGGTGATATTGCCATCACCATCCTTATCCAAAATCTTTGGAGAACCTGGTGTACCATAGCCCTTGGTACCTGTGCAATCTGGATTCTTGCCATCATTAGCTGCCTTAAAGTCTTCTACATACTGGTCGAACTCACCAATACCCCACTCACCGAGTACCTTGTAATCATAGAATGCGTTTACACGATTGCCTACGAACAAGCCCTTGGTACCTGATACGTACTTATCTACTCCACCTGTCAACTCAGTAATCTCATCCTTGAAATGAGAATAAGACCAGTTGGCTGTCCAGTCGAAGTCCTTGGTACGAATGATATCTGTCATCAAAGAAATCTCAAGACCCTGTCCCTTTGTCTTACCGATATTGTCGATAACGGTAGGGAATGATGATGCAGGTGCTGTCTTATAGAACAACAAATCGTAGGTATGGTTCCAATAGTAATCAATGCTACCGCTGATACGTCCATCAAAGAAACCGAAGTCGAGACCAAGGTTGAATGATGAGGTCTTCTCCCATGTCAGGTTAGGATTACCCAACTGGCTTGGAATCTTACCAGATACATCTGTGTTGCCTAAATAGTAATAATAGGTATTGGCACTCAGTGATGTCAATGTAGAATAAGCATCAATAGCTGCATTACCGGAAATACCCCAAGAAGCACGAAGTTTCAAGTTGCTCAAAACTTTCTGGTCTTTCAACCAACTCTCCTCAATCATTCTCCAACCACCTGCTACAGATGGGAAGTAACCCCACTTGTGACCCTTTGCCAAAGTAGATGAACCATCAGCACGAAGTGAAGCGGTCAACAGATACTTGCTGGCATAAGAATAGTTCAAACGACCGAAGAATGACAACATGGAAGTCTTGACGTAGGTAGAAGTTGTCACAGGAGAAAGGATCTTAGACAGATCATTGTAACCGCTCTCATAATAATGAGTAGCACCTGCATCACCGCCTACGGTAGAACTTTCTGTCACTGTCTGGGTCAACTCATGACCAAGCAATGCTGTCAAATCATGCTTCTCTGCTATCGTAGTATTGTAATTGATGGTATTATCCCATGTAATCGCAGTAGAGTTATTTCTGATCTGACGGATGTAGCTGGTAGAAGGAGACTGGTATCTCTGCTGACTCTGATAGTCCTGATACAAGCCATTGCGTGAGTCGCTTCTATCTACAGCAAACATAGAGCGCAAGTTCAGACCCTTCAGAGGAGCAACCTCCACATAAGCATTGCCGAAGAAACGGGTTGACTCTGTATTATTCTGATAAGCACCATCCACATCATCCAGCAATGGAGAACAGTGGGCTGCATACCAAGGGTTTGGAGTTGCATTGATGCTTCCATCTGTCAAATATGGATGAGTAATGGAGGTCATCTTCAAAGCCTGGTTGTAAACACCGGAATTACGACGATTCCAGTTTTTGTAAGTAAAGAGTAAGCTGGATCCTACCTTCACAACCTTATTGATACGATGGTCGATATTCACCTTACCATTGTAGCGGCTCATCTGATCGTTCTTCATCAAACCACGATCGTACATGGCACCCAAGGAAATATTGAAATTGGTTTTTTCACTACCACCAGCTACATTTACTTCATAGTTCTGAGATGTACTGTTTTTCAAGAGCAAATCGCCCCAATCAGTATAGGAACCATCATTATAAATATCGAATGTAGATGTACCGTCATCCAGTTTATTGGTCAGTACACTTTCAGGAGTGATGCTGCCGAGCACGGTATTGTAAGCCTCCAAAGTCTTGTCAGCACCTTTATACCAAGTCGAATAAGCACTCTTGTCTATCAGGCGCTGTACTTCCTTTGCACCGTACATAGAATTTGCTGCATTGGTAGCACTGTTGAAAGAGTTGTAGAAATTGAATCCTACTGAAGTCTTACCGGCCTTACCACGCTTAGTAGTAATGATGATAACACCATTGGCACCACGGGTACCATAGATAGCAGTAGAAGAAGCATCCTTCAATACCTCCATAGACTCAATATCTGATGGATTAAGGTCGAGCGTAGAACCATAAGCCACTCCATCCACAAGAATCAACGGATTATTGGATGCCAACATAGAACGGGCACCACGGAGATTGATGCTTACGCCAGAACCAGACTCACCACTTGACTGCTGCAAGTCCATGCCAGGAATCTTAGCCTGCATGGCCTGCATCGCATTAGATGAAGCCACATTCTTAAGATCGTCAGACTTGATGGAAGCGACAGAACCTGTCAAATCGCGTTTCTTCACTACGCCATAGCCGATGACAACCAATTCATCCAGAGAATTGTTATCTTCTTCCATCACGATATCGACGGAATTTTGGGCACCTACTTTTACCTTCTTTTCCTTGTAACCGATATAGGTAAATTTGAGAACTGAAGATGGATTAACTCCGTTAATGGAAAAGTTACCATCCAAATCGGTGACAGAGCCTAAACCTGCCATTCCTTCAGGAACAACACTAACGCCAATCATAGGTTCGCCATTAGAATCCTTCACTGTACCCTTGATTGTTTTCTGTTGTGCAAAAGCACCAAAACAAAACAGAGCCTAAAGCCAGTGCCATACTGACACGTTTCAGTTGTTGATACATAAACTTCTGTTTTAGATTATTATTATTTCAAGTTTTTAAGTTGAACTTTATTTCGCTTTTATTCAGTTTCCATACAAACTCACCTTATTCATCACGACTTGGTTCCGTTATTATGAAGCGGCTCCTTAGTTATTATGTAGGTTTGTTATGCCGAAAAGATATGAAAAATACTCAAAAGGTCAATGCAATTACATACACAAAATAACGTAAACGTTTACGAACAAGTGTATAAAAAAGCGCCCATTTTACATCAGATGAAGCGCTTTTTATACGTTTATATTCAAAAAAAGTGTATCTTCTAAAAAAGCCAGAAGATACACTCTTGTTTTATAATTTCTTTTCTTCAGGGATTTCCTGAAGAATCTCATTCCTACTTATCAGTAGTTTTCTTGGCTGCAGGTTTTGCTGCTGTCTTGGCAGATGCCTTCTTTGTAGCAGTCTTCTTTGTAGCAGCCTTGGCTGGTTTCTGTGCTTCACGCAGTTTCTCTACTTCCTTTTCTATCTTGTCCAACTTAGCCTGGAGACGGGTGATTTCCTTATCCTTCATCTCTATCTCCTCCTCCATATTGGTTACACTGGTCATGTAATTATCGAGCTGCTCATTGTCCATCTCTGGATGGAGAGAGTTTACTCGGTTGAGGAAGTCGCCCAGAATGTTCATGTAATTTGTGAAAGCATCAAATGGACTTGAATAGATACCACGGTCAAGCCCCACATTACTTGGCTTGGTAGTCATGAAACGGAAGTTATTGCTTGCCTGCAAGTAATCCCAGTCCTGATTGATACGAGGATCATTGGCAATACGTACACGGTCGGCTACACTATAGAGTTTGTTGAAAGCCTCACGCTGCATCGGATTTCCGAGCCATGTGCTGACATCACGCTCCTCATCCACCCAACTCAATGTATCAGGTACATTCAACTCGCCTACAGACTTCATCTTCTTGCAAATCTCTGAAGGTGTAGAGAAGGTGATGCCCTTCTGGCGTGCACATTCTGGCAATGCCTTGAAGAACTCGAGGATATTACTGGACAATGGCTGGGCAATACCAAGGGCTGACAGTTCCATGAAGATATTGATAATCTGCTCTTCCTGTGGCAAAGCTGCTATCTCATTGATATAGGTATCAGCAAAAAGTGGATAACCATCCCAACTACTATTATTGAAACGCAAAGAGATATCATCGCTCAAACGGATATCACGGAGCAAAAGCTTCAGATTTGGAGCTATCGGACAATGAAAAACATAGTGTGGAGACTTCCAGCCCAATACATGCTTGGCACCTTCGGTCAACATACCTTCGAAGCCCATCTGAGAAGCCTGCAAACCAATATCATCGCTGTAAATGAGTGATGAATTGCGAAGCACAGTTGGCTCCTTACCGAAATATTCCTTGATCTTGGAAGCCTGACGCTTAACCTCCTTGGCAAAGCTATCCTCATTGACGAGAGAGGCAAGACCATGAGAATATGGCTCTGCGAGGAACTCTACACAACCGGTAGCATTCAGTTCCTGCAATTTTTCCAATACCTGAGGAGCATGCATTTCCAACTGTTCCATGCCGACTCCTGAGAGTGAAAAGGCTACCTTGAAATACTTGTCACTCTGATGGATCATCTCCAACAGGGCATTGAGCGCTGGCATATATGACTTCTCAGCTATCTCGCTGATAGAACGCTCATTCTCGTAATCATCATAGTAATAATGATCAGTACCGATGTCGAAGAAGCGGTAGCGTTTCAGATGGGTAATCTGATGTATCTCGAAATATAAACAAATTGTCTTCATAATTTGAAACTTGATATTTGAACGTTTAACTTTATGACAAGCAAAGACAAAGAGTTCTTCGCTCTTCGTTCTTCACTCTTCACTTAACCTACTTCCATCCTAAGGTTTTAAGGTATAAGTCCCTGATGCGGGCACCCACCTTTTCCCAGGTAATCTGGTCAACTTCCTTCTTGCCCTCCACAGAAAGATAGTTGAAAAGACTCTCATTATGACAGATACTGTAGATGGCATCTGCAAGGGCATGAATATCCCAGTAATCTACCTTGATGCAGTTGGTAAGAATCTCACCGCAACCACTCTGCTTGGAAATGATGGTAGGTGTGCCACACTGCATAGCCTCCAAAGGAGAGATACCGAAAGGTTCACTCACAGAAGGCATGACATAGACATCGGAATCCTTCAGGCACTCATACACCTGCTTACCTCGCATAAAACCAGGGAAGTGGAAACGATCGGCAATACCTCGCTCTGCTGCAAGATAAATCATCTGATCCATCATATCTCCTGAACCAGCCATGCAGAAACGCACATTACGGGTACGATGAAGCACCATATTGGCAGCCTCAACGAAATATTCAGGTCCCTTTTGCATGGTGAGACGACCCAAGAATGTAACCACCTTCTCCTTGCCCTGATGATCAGGACGAGGAATATCCTGCCACTCCTGCTTCAATGGATATACCGCATTGTGCATAGCAAAGCACTTGCGTGGATCCTGGTGATACTGATTGATGACCGTCTGTCGGGTCAACTCAGATACACACATGATACAGTCAGCATTGTCCATACCATCCTTCTCGATGGAATAAACAGTAGGGTTTACCTTACCACGGCTACGGTCGAAATCGGTAGCATGCACGTGAATGCACAATGGTTTACCACTCACCTTCTTGGCATGAATACCAGCAGGGAAAGTCAGCCAGTCGTGAGCATGGATAATATCAAATTCCTCACTTCGAGCTACCACACCGGCAATGATGCTATAGTTGTTGATCTCGTCGTGGAGATTAGATGGATAACCACCAGCAAAATCCATACATCCGAGGTCGTTGACATTCATATAGTTGAAGTCGGCATAGATATGATCGCGATAACGGAAATAGTCATCCGGATTCATAATATTGCCTACTCGCTGCTGTACGTAATCATGATTGACATCACGCCAGGCGATAGGCACACAATTCATGGCCACAATCTTACAAGCACTACGGTCCTCATCACCGAAAGGATGAGGAAGACAGAGTATGGTTTCAATGTCACCCTGAGCATGCAAGCCCTGAGAAATACCAAAGTTAGCAGTAGCCAAACCACCAAATACATGAGGAGGATACTCCCATCCAAACATTAATACTTTCATATAGCAGTCCTCCTTATTAATATTGATACTTATCTAGTAATTCGAGTGCACGCAGAATCTCTGCCACATTCATGGCAAAGGAAATAGCACCACGTCCGGCAAATGGAGGGTTACCATCAAAGAGTTCGCTGATGGTACCGAGACAATGATAAGACATTTCATCTTCATATCCCACCATCTGGCGCTCGATGAAGCTCAATCGGGTTCTTCTGTAGAGTTTCAAACTTGCCTCCATATAGAAACCGCCGAGCCAAGGCCATGCAGTACCTTGATGATATGCATAATCTCGCTGGCTCTGAGGACCTACATAGACAGGATTATAACCGCCACTCTTAGGAGAAAGAGAGCGCAATCCCTTAGGGGTCAGGAGTTCACGTGTACAAATATCGAGCACTTTCTTCTTCTGGTCTTGAGAAAGAGGAGAATAGTCGAAAGCGACTGGGAAAATCATATTAGGTCGAACACTCCAATCGATCATGTTACCATCTACATAGTCATAGAGATAACCATACTCATTGAGGAAAGTATCGAGGAAAGACTGCTTAGTCTTCTCTGCCAATTCCAGAAGATGCTGTTGTCTCTCTTGCTTGCCTTCCTGTTCGCAGAGAGCAGCACAGAAGCACAATGCATTGTACCACAACGCATTGAATTCCACAATATAGCCACTTCTTGGAGCTACAGGTTTTCCGTTGGCAGTAGAGTTCATCCATGTCACAGCCTTATTCTTTCCATCAGCGTAAAGGAGTCCGTTAGGATGCAATTCCAGATTAGGATGGTGATTGCCTTCGATAAAGAGCATGACACTCTTGATGAACTTACCATATTTCTTCAGACATTCCTCCTTGCTGGTTTCCTTAGCATACTGCTGAAGAGCCCAGATTGCCCAGAGAGGAACATCCGGCTGTTCCAATTCGGTAATATGCACCGTGATATCCTTTCCTTCCATGAATTCCTGATATCCCTTCATGGCAGTCTTCATCACCAGTTCAAAGTAGTCATTTTCCTCTATAGAGAGGGTAAGACCCGGCAAAGAAATAAATGTATCTCGCGCACGGCACTTGAACCAAGGATAACCAGCCAGAATGTATCGGTCATCATTTTTCTCACGACGGTGGAACTGATGGGCAGCATTGACAAGACAATGGAAGAAATTGTCACGAGGGGCTCTTTCTGCCACTTCCTTATCAAAAAGTTTCTTCAATATACCGGTCTTGATTTCAGATGTAGATGCAGCAAAGACTATGCTCTCTCCTTTCTTGATTGGCATCTCAAAATAACCAGGTACATAAAGGTCCTCATTGGAAGCATAGCCACGCTCCTGCTCCTTAGGATACTCCACACCACGATACCAGTCTGGGGCAAAAACAAACTCATTCTTCTTGGAGAACTGCATATAAAGGTCTGGATAACCTGCATACATACAAGTCTTGATACCATTATCCACTGCTGAATACTCACGGGATGCTGTTCCATTCTCATGGGTAAACTGACGCACGCTTCTGAATGCCAAGAATGGACGGAAACGCAAGATTGTAGCAGAATGACAATCCACCATGGTGTATCTGATCAAGATGCGATCTTCATAATGCTGAAAAACGACCTCTTTCTTTAAAATGACACCACCTACACGGTAAAGCGTTGTTGGCACCTTATCGCAATCAAACTCACGAATGTATTTATGACCCATCGGGCTAAAGTTGTTGCCTTGATACTTGTGCAATCCGAGATTGAATTCAGCGCCATGCTGAATGACTGTAGGATCGAGAGAACTCAGCAATACATGATTGTCGCCATCCAGTTCTGGAATAGGGACAACCAGCAAACCGTGATACTTTCGAGTATTACAGTCAACAATCGTAGAGCACGAATAAGCACCCGAGCGGTTGGTTCTAAGCAACTCCTTCGGCAATGACTCCTGTAGGTTGGTCATCAGGGCCTTTTCGAATTTTAGATAACTCATAGATCTATATTAAGGTTTTTAATATTTTTGTTGACTTTATTGCATCCAAAGGTAAGGAAAAAAAGTGAAACGACAAAGTTTTTTAGCAAAGAATTTAAGAAAATCGCTATATTTAATGTTTTATAAGCTTTTAAAGGGCAAATATTCCCCGATTTTAAGTCACTTTGATGAATACACACAGTTTTGTGTAGTCTCTTTACAACAATCGCACAATCGAAAAAAGGTGCACCGGAACTTGTATTCCGATACACCTTATTATTCTTAAAAACATATTATTCTTGAAATAAGATCAATCTGACTACTGCGGTATCAGGAAGTTGATTACTTCCTGCTCCACCGTGATGCGGTAAGGCCCAACTGGCGTCTTCATCAATCGACCATCTACACCAATCATCGCATGAGAAGAATCCTCTACCACCACCTCTCTCGTGCGATAGGGATGCACACTTTTATGATTGAGGAATTTACCTTTCACGAAAAGATAAAAGCCTTCAAAGAGCTGGGTCATACCTGGATGATGAACAACAGAGACATCCAGCAGACCATTATAAGGCACCGCATTAGGAGTCTGTCCATATCCCGATGCATTTCCTACACACATGGTCATCACTCTACGCTTAATGACATCTGAATTGATGCAGATATGCATCTTATAGTCTAATCGCTGGAAAATCATCAGCACGAATGAGAAGAGGAACGACAGGGTGCGGGAACCAAATACATGATGAGTCTTGCGACGCAGATTCATGATAGCAGCTATCAGACCGACATTCACGCAATTGAGAAAATAGCGGTGACAGTTTTCCCCCTTCTTGTTCTGATAACGGATACAACCTAAATCA
>ULOM01045437.1_pt1 | contig 11504 bp, 8 predicted proteins | sample 1952561 | NCBI WGS metagenome assembly ULOM01 (sample SAMEA4835602, study PRJEB28245) | human gut metagenome | biome: gut microbiome; material: fecal sample | place: Denmark | collected 2008
AGACTTTCTGGTTTGACTTGCTCTCTCCACAACTCACAGCAATAGAGAATGCAAAGAGCAATGCAAGAGATTTCAACACAAACTTATTTAACTTTTTCATACTGATTATTTTAGTTTACCTAATTATTAAAAATATCATTTACCGAAAACCAACAAATACACCAGCCGCATTTATTTTCCTTTTTCTATGATTTTCAATGCATAAGCAGGGATATACGTTGTGCAGACAGCAAGTTCTTCTACCACACATACCACACACTTGTCCTTGAAGGGTCTGGCATAATAACCACGTACCCCGGCAAATCGCCCGGAAATAATCTCTACATAATCGTTCTTTTCAAGATTATCAGAATAACGTCCATCTACAAAACGGCTGAACTGATCATTGCAAACCCTGATAAAATCTTCCATCTGCTTGTCTGGAATGATAATGGGACGAGTATGATGAACGGAATCCATGCGAAGCATGACTGGTATTCCCAAAGCTTCGAGTGCAGACTTTGCTTCCAACATCTTTTCATAAGAAGTCTTGACAAAGACCATATTTCCCATGACAGGAACATCCATGAGTATCTCTTTTCCATGAATTACCCTCACGACTTTATGCATAGGCACAAAACACTCTGTCCCTCTGCTGTCGAAATAATCTCTCACCTTCAATTCTCTCCGGCAATTGGGGCGAAGATACAACCAACATTTTTGTGTTGCGCTATAATCCATGTTTACTAATTTAATATATACAAGCTTAGGTTTACCCTACCATATTATTACACATGCAAAGGTACATAATGTTTTCTAATTAAGCAAGGAAATAGATAAAAAAACATTATTAACATTAATTAACCGCTATCTAATGCAAGATTCTTGTTTTTTTTGAGTTATAAAATAGGATAGAAATAAAAAGAATGATATATCCGTAACTAAATACCTTTATCATAAAGGTAGGAAAATAGTATAATAACAATTAAACATAAGAAAATGAAAAAAATTACATTGCTATCTTTAGTTGCTGTATTGCTCACAGCACTAACTTTCACTTCATGTAATACTGGTGATGATAACGGCTATAGCTATCTTACAAAGGAGCAGCAAGATGCTTACCAAACGAACATGGCTGGTCATTATCCTAATCTGGTACTCTTATTCGATCACAAGAATGATGCTAACGTAAAGAATCAGGCAGATTCTGTAGAGACAGAATGCTATTTCAGCATGCGTAATGATAGTACATTTACCATCAGCAATTTCCCTATCAAGAAACTTGCTGAGCACATCTCTAATCCAGAATTGAAGGAAGCTATCAGTAAGGTAGAAGACAAGCCTGTGACAGGAAAGTACATGGTTTTACCAAAAAGTCTGACAAACCAAGCATATTTTAATGCTTATCCAAGTCCTATCAACCTCAATCTTACATATGGTTCAGATGCTAAAGAGCATAAGGTTGTATTGGTATTCACTCCCGATACATACTATGTAGGCGGCTGCATTTGGTCAACCAAGCAAATCGGTTTCCCATTCTATCTTACCCACATCTTTGTAGATGGCGCACAGACCAACTACATTAAGAATTCTATAAATTCACAGCCAATTGTAAGTTTTGCTTGCCGCAATAAAGCGACATCAAAATAATAAAAATATTATCAAGAAAAGAATTAAACTATCAAATATATGCGTAGTTAATACTCTCTTATATAAAGTTAATACTCTCTTATATAAAAACGTATAGAGGCGCAACCATCGTGAAGATGCTTGCGCCTCGTCTTTTTACTGATCATAAATGTTTTAAAGCATTATTCCTTTCTCCAGAGTTTACTCATATCCTCCAGACTCTTTCCCTTGGTCTCCGGCACAAGTTTCCACACGAAGAGGGCTGCGCAAATACAGATTGCTCCATAAAGGCCATAAGTAAACCAATGACCGAAATCATCTCCTTCCACCAAATGCATATTAAACAGCGGAACGAAGGTTGAGCTGACAATAAAGTTGAAGATCCACTGGAAGGCAACTGCGATGGCAACAGCAGCGCCACGAATGGTATTTGGGAAAAGTTCTGCGATGAGCACCCAAGCAATTGGTCCCCAAGAGAACATGAAGCTGGCGCTATAAACCATAATGCTGAGCATCGTGATGGTTCCCAAAGAAGGATTTCCGAAGGTCAAAGCCACACCAAGTGCTCCTATTGCCATACCGATGGAACCGAAGATCAGCAAAGGTTTACGTCCCCATTTCTCTACATAGAATACAGCAACTAAAGTAAACGAAATATTCACTATACCCATAATCACAGTCTGAACCATCGGATTGCTCATGCCCATATCCTGGAAGATACGAGGAGCATAATAGAGCACGGCATTAATACCTACAGCCTGCTGGAATACAGAGAGCATAACACCCACGAAGATGCACATAAAACCATAGGAGAAGAGTTTTTCTGTCTTCACCGTTACCGTATTCTTAATATCCTGGATAATCTCGTGAGCCTTATTACTTCCATTGATTCTTGAAAGAATACCATAAGCCTTCTCTTCCTGTCCTACCATGACGAGATAACGAGGGGTCTCAGGAACGAAACAAATCAGGAAAGTGAACAAGCCGGCTGGCACACATTCACTTCCGAACATATATCTCCAACCCGTTTCAACAGTCCATTCCGCATCAGCCCAGTTGGCAATAGCACCTGCAGCATCATAAATCGGATTAGCATGATTTCCCATAATGATGAAATTGACAAAATAGACCACCAACTGACCGAAGATGATAGCAAATTGATTCCAACTTACCAGCATACCACGTATATTACTTGGTGCGATTTCTCCAATATACATAGGACAAATAGCCGAAGCCATACCTACACCGATGCCACCCAAGACACGATAGAAGTTGAAAACGACAAGCAAAGTCCAGTCAGGCTTTCCCTGTGGCAGGATGTAGCTCTCTGGTTCCATTGATCCCCATGCAGACAGGAAGAAGCAGAGACCCGCAAAAATAAGCGAGCGTTTACGTCCCAACTTACTGGCAAAGAGACCAGAAAGAGCACTACCGATGATACAACCGATCAATGCACTTGAGGATGTAAATCCGTGCATGAAATCCGTGTATTCGAAATCACTTGCGCCCCTGAAGAAAGCTTGCATACCTTTTTCGGCACCCGAAATTACAGCGGTATCATAACCGAATAGCAAGCCACCCAATACAGCGACCATCACAATTGAGATAAGATAGGCTTTAGAGCCATTTTGATTCTGTTCCATATTTTTTTAGGTTTAAATTGTATCTGTTTTAGAATAGTTTGCAAATACTATATTTAGTACGCTATTTTTCCACAAATATTACATGATTCTTAAAAATATTACGTCCATCTTTCATTTTTCCCCATATTTTTTCATTTTTGCTCCTTATTTTTTCGTTTTGCTCCTTATTTTTTCGTCTTTCAGCCTATTTTTTTGTATTTTTGCAAACAAATAGGGCTATATGCTTTGTCATCCGCAAGAGTAATACCCTCAGAGTCTATTCAACATTAAAATTACAGTCTACATTACAAAAAAATAAAGAAGATGAACATAACAGAATTTCTGAATAACGGGGACCAAGAGAAAGGGTTTTCATTTGAGGTTCTTCCTCCATTGAAGGGAAATGGTACTGCAGCACTCTTCCGCACCATCGATGCCCTGAAGGAATTTAACCCTCGATTTATAAATATCACCACACACCACAGCGAGTTTGTCTATAAAGAGTTGGACAATGGTTTGCTTACCCGCCAGCGTGTGCGTCGCCGCCCAGGTACAGTTGCGATTGCAGGTGCCATCCAAAACAAATACGACATTCCAGTTATTCCTCATGTCATTTGTAGTGGAGCCAGCAAGGAAGATATCGAGTATGAACTGCTCGACCTCCAGTTCTTAGGCATTTCAAATCTCCTCGTACTGCGTGGAGACAAGGCGAAGGATGACCGCCAGTTTACACCGACCGCAAATGGTCACATGCATGCTACAGACCTCTTGAAGCAAGTCAACCAATTCAATGATGGCTTCTTCATGGATGGTACTCCTATCAAACACCCGGGAGAAAAATTCTGCTGTGGCGTAGCTTGCTATCCGGAGAAGCATGAAGAAGCTCCAAATCTGGAAATGGACATGCAGCACCTCCTGGAGAAGCAACAATTGGGCGCAGCCTATGCTGTAACCCAACTCTTCTACGACAATCAGAAATTCTATGTTTTCGTGGAAAAGGCAAGGAAAATGGGTATCACCATACCTATCATTCCTGCCATCAAGCCTTTCGCAAAACTGTCACAACTTACCGTTGTACCTAAGACTTTCCATTGCGACATACCAGAGGAACTGGCACAGGAAGTCTTGAAGTGTAAGACTGATGAAGACGCAAAAGAACTTGGCATTGAATGGACAACTGCTCAAGTGAAAGACCTCTTCGAGCACGGTTACAACAATGTTCATTTCTTCACCGTCTCCGCTGTGGATAGTGTAAAACAAATCGCAAAGACTCTGTTTTAAGCGAGATATTTCAAAAAACACAGAAGACGTTTTAGAAACATGAACTAAATAATAAAATCCTTTATATAAAAGGAATTGGTAAAAAAAGTCGGTTTAAACGTTTTAAATAGAAAAGATATAAAATAAGAAAACGGAGTTTACTCCTACAAAAAATACTATAATATGAAGTTTAGCGAAGTAATAGGTCAGAAAGAAGTATGGGCACGACTGATGCAGATGGCAGAGGAAGAACGTATTCCTCATGCCATCATGTTCTGCGGTCCTAAAGGCTGCGGCAAGATGGCTGTAGCTTTGGCTTTCGCCAGCTATCTGATGGGAGAAAAAATGGAAGAGAATGCTTCTACTCCTACAGACGCTGAACGCCGTACCAGTGCCATGCTCAAGAAATGGGAACATCCAGATCTCCATTTCACCTTCCCTACCATCAAAACATCTGATATGGGAAGTGAACACAAGCCTATCAGCGACGACTTCATTACCCAGTGGCGAGAATTGCTTGCCGAAGGACCTTACTTCCAGATCGACCAGTGGATGAGGAAAATGGGAAAGAATGACGCAGACTTCAACAAACAGGCAATCATTACTGCAGAAGAAACGGATGATCTCTCCCGCAAGCTCAATTTCAAATCGGTACTCGGAGGCAACAAGGTAAGCCTCATCTGGCTTCCTGAGCGCATGAATATTACGAGCGCCAACAAGATATTGAAACTTCTGGAAGAACCGCCTGCCAAGACCTACTTCATCATGGTGAGTGAAGAACCGGAATTGCTCCTCGAAACCATCAGAAGCCGTACTCAAAGAATCGATTTCAAGAAGATTTCTGATGAAGAGATGGAAGAAGCACTCATCAGCAGAAGAGGATTAGAGCAAGAGAATGCCCATCGCATCGCACGCATCGCACATGGCAACTGGAATGCGGCTATCGAAGAACTCAATGCCGGCAATGAGAACAGGCAGCATCTGGACATGTTTATCATGCTCATGCGACTTGCCTACATGCGCAATATCCACGACCTCAAGAAATGGAGCGAAGTAGTAGCTACTTTCGGACGAGAAAAACAGAAACGTATGCTTGATTATTTCACGCACATGCTCAGAGAAAGTTTCATGTACAATTTCCGGCAGGAAGAACTGATTTACATGACGCAAGAGGAAGAGAATTTCGCCAAGAATTTCGCCCGTTTCATCAACGAGGCTAATATCATCGACATATTCAACCTCTTCGATGAATGCAAAAGGGATATCGGGCAAAATGCCAATGCTAAAATTGTCTTTTTCGATCTGGCTCTCAAAATCATCGTATTGCTCATCAGAAAATAACAGCAGGAAATGCAGACTAAAGAGTCAGTAAAGACAATTAATTACCAGATAAGGAATAATCATTGTACAAAAATATTTGTACAATACAATATATATCATAAAATTATACATTATTAAAATCAGATTATTGTGGATTACAAGGATATGAAATTCAGAATGTGGAATGGTTGCGACCGAGGTCTCTGCTGCAAGGCAGTAGGACGCCAAGACCGACAACTGAACACATACGACTGGCTTGCCGATGTGCCTGGCAATGCCGAAAGCACAGACCTTGTGGAAGTGCAGTTTAAGAACACCCGAAAGGCATATTATCACAACGTCAACAACCTCGACCTGAAAAAAGGAGATGTCGTGGCGGTGGAGGCGAGTCCTGGCCATGACATTGGCGTGGTAACGCTTACAGGAAGATTGGTGAAATTGCAAATCAAGAAAGCCAATCTCAAATCTGCAGATGACATCAAGCGCATCTATCGAATAGCCAAACCTGTAGATATCGAGAAGTGCAAGGAAGCCAAGAGCCGTGAGCATGGCACCATGATCCAGAGCAGACAGATTGCAAAAGATCTTGGACTGAAGATGAAGATTGGCGATGTGGAGTATCAGGGAGACGGCAACAAAGCCATCTTCTATTATATTGCCGACGAACGTGTCGATTTCCGACAACTCATCAAGGTTTTGGCAGATACTTTCCATGTGCGTATCGAAATGAAACAAATAGGAGCAAGACAGGAAGCTGGACGCATCGGTGGCACAGGACCTTGCGGACGCGAACTCTGTTGTGCCACTTGGATGAAAAACTTTGTGAGCGTAAGCACAAACGCAGCCCGTTTCCAGGACATTTCTCTCAATCCTCAGAAATTGGCAGGTATGTGTGCAAAACTCAAATGCTGTCTCAACTATGAGGTAGATAATTATGTGGAAGCGGGCAAGAAAATTCCTGCCAAGGATATTGTTCTGCAAACGGCAGATGGAGATTTCTACCAGTTTAAGACAGATATTCTCGCAGGTCTTATCACCTATTCTTCAGATAAGAATATGGCTTCCAACCTCGAAACGATTACAGCAGAACGAGCTCAAGAAATCATAGCAATGAACCGTCAGGGCGAAAAGCCTTTGAGCTTACTGGAAGATGGTAAGGTGAAAGAGAAACCAAAATCTGCAGACTTGCTTGCAGAAGCAGATTTAAGCCGTTTTGACAAGGCGAAGCGAAAGAAAAAGAATAATAAGAATCGCAGCAAAGCTGTTAATGGCGAAAATGCTCAGCAGCAAAATACGCCACAGCAGCCAAATGCCGATATTTCAAATACAGCGTCTGCACCTGAGGAACGTGATGGTAATAGAGAGAATCGACGCAATGATCATCGAAACCGCGGACAGAGACCTCAGAGAGATAATCGCCAGCAGGGAGATAGACCTCAGAGAGACTATCGACAGCAGGGAGAAAGACAGCAAAGAGGAAACCGCCCACAGCGAGACAGAAACTATCAAAAAGGTAATGGAAATCAGGGAAATAATCAGGGAGAAAACCCAAGTCACAACCCTGTAAACATCCCTGAAAGCAACCAAGGTAACAACAACCAAGGTGGCCATCAAGAATAACATGAAGTAAGGAATGATAATATAAAAAGGTAAGAAAGGTAATATAAGATAATGAAGAAACTATTCTATACCTTATTAATAATAGGTACATTCACTGCTTTAAACTTTTTCTCATCCTGCAAGGATTCAATGGTTTACGATTCGTATTCTCATACTCCTATTGCCGGATGGGAAAAAAACGACACCTTGTCGTTTGATATTCCACCTTTGGCAGCATCGGGGTACTATCAGGAACATTTAGGACTTCGCATCACAGGTGCTTATCCTTTTATGGGACTGACCCTCATCGTAGAACAGAGCATCTACCCTGACAGCCACAACAGGAAAGAAAAAACGGTGAAGATAGACACCATCCAATGTAAGCTCATCGACAAAAACGGAGTTACTACAGGACAAGGAATCAGTTATTATCAATATAACTTCCCCATCAACGTTTATCAGTTGAACAAAAACGACTCTATCCACGTCACCATCCGCCATGACATGAAACGAGAGATTCTGCCAGGCATCAGTGATATTGGATTTAAAGTCGTGAAACATTAAAGAGAAATCCCCCTTGAAAGTCCTCAACATCACAGAGGAACTTCAAGGGGGACTTCTCTTTTTCTCTTTTTTCTCAGGGATTATTTTTCTGAAGAAATTCCTTCTTTGGGATTATTATTTTCTCCTCGCTGGTTTATTTTTTTACGATCTTTTTACGAAGATTTCGCAGATTACACAGATTTTATCTAATACTTCGCATTCTTACCAAGTTTAATCTCTGCTTCTTTCCAAGCTTATCTCTGCTTTCTTTCCAGTTTAATCTCTGCATTTTTTAGTTTCTTATCAGATTTCGTCCTGCATCAATCCTTAGGAAAATGAAAAGCAGGATGGTGAAACCCCAAAGCGAACTACCACCATAACTGAAGAATGGCAAAGGAATACCAATGACAGGAGTGAGACCCAGCACCATGCCCACATTGATAAATAGGTGAAAGAGGAACACACTCAGTACGCAATAGCCATACACTCGCCCAAACTTAAAGGGTTGTCGTTCTGCCAGATGAATCAACCTCAATATCAATGCCAGGAAGAGCAGAAGCACACAGGCCGAACCAAGGAATCCTTCCTCCTCTCCTACCGTACAGAAGATAAAGTCAGTATCCTGCTCTGGCACGAACTTCAGTTTGGTCTGCGTTCCGTTCAGAAATCCCTTACCTTGCAAACCACCAGAGCCGATAGCAATCTCACTCTGATGAACATTGTAACCTGCACCTGCCAAGTCTTCATCCAAGCCTAAAAGTACATTGATACGCACACGCTGGTGAGGTTCCATCACATTGTTGAGCACATAATCGGCTGAGTAGAAGAAAGCTATAGAACCTAAGGCGAAGGCTGCTATGAAATAATAACTGCGTAATCGGGTTGCCAATGCCTGATAAACAATATAGCCAATCATGGCTGCACACAAACCAAGTTGAACCCAAACGATGTCGAAAGGAATCACATAGGTGGAGAAGAGCAGGAAGATGAGCGTAATGCCGACAGTGTATGCAAGAATCGTATAACAATGTTTCTTGTTACCCGTATAGGAACTGACCATACCTGCCGTAAATATCTGCTCCAGCAAAAGCACCACAAACTTACCGATGGAAGTATAGGAGTCCCACATCATCACATTCTCACACTTGATGCCAACTACGAAATAGACCACCATGGCCACAGCCGTAAAGAGGATGCTTCCGGGCATTCCCTCGCGATAGAGCATGAGGAAGAAGGCTGAATAAACCAGTGCAGAACCTGTCTCTCTCTGTCCTACAATGCACACCATTGGGAGCAGGATAATACCCACAGCAGCCATGAAATGCTTGATGTTGTGGATATTAAAACCATAACTCGACATAAACTTAGCTACGGCGAGTGCCGTGGCAAACTTACCAAACTCAGCGGGCTGGAGTCGGAGCGGACCTAACACAAGCCAGGAATGCGAACCCTTGATGCTATGCGGATTGAATATCGTGGCAAAAAGCAACAATATCAAAACAGCATAAATCACATACGAGAAGGTATCGTAAAACCTGTCGTCGAGCATCAGGAGTACAAAGCCTAATGCGATCGAAGTACCTATCCAGATAATCTGCATGCCCGAACGAGTACCCAGACTGAAAATATCATTGTCTCCATAAGTGTAGCTGGCACCACAGACACTGATCCATCCGAATGAAAGCAGTGCAAGATAAATACCTATCGTCCACCAGTCGATGGAACGAAGCACACTTGGTTGTCTATTATCTGCTACTTGAGCCATAAGCGATTCTTCTATTTTGCATTGCCGTCGCCTGACTTTCAGAAGCTGGCGACAATTTACCTTTCAAATATTGTTCCATCATCAATCCGCCGATAGGCACACCATAATCGGCACCCCAGCCACCATTCTCTACATATACGGCAATGGCAATCTTTGGATTGTTCATTGGTGCGAAGCCCATGAATACAGAGTGGTCATGACCACGGTTCTGCGCTGTACCCGTCTTACCACAAGGTTCAAAGTCGTATCGGGCAAGCATCTTACAGGTTCCTCTCAAAGCAGAACTTCTCATACCTGCCACTACGTAATCATAAGCTCTTCGAGTAGCCATCGTCTGATGGCGTCGGGTATAAAGCGTATCAAGCGGCTCGCCCTTTACCTTACGTACTACATGAGGCACGTAGTAATAACCACGGTTGGCTATCGTTGCACCCAGGTTGGCTATTTGCAGAGGGGTCAGGTTGACCTCACCCTGTCCGATGGAGATACTGATAATGGTCAATCCGTTCCATGAGCCTTTATAAGCCTTGTCATAATAGGCAGCATTAGGAATAAGACCTCGCTTTTCACCAGGCAAGTCTATGCCCAATTTATATCCGAATCCCATACTCTTCATATAGTCGCGCCAGGTGTCCATAGCGGTCTGCACGGAATGGTACTTGCGCTTATTACCTATCATATAGTAAAGTCCCCAACAGAAATAACCGTTACATGAGGTACTGATAGCATCCACCAGAGCAATAGGCGATGGATGGCCGTGACATCCCACGTGGAGCCCCTTGTAAGAGAAACCTCTATGGCAAGGGAAAGCCGTACCTGGCGTGATAATTCCCTCAGAAAGGAAAGTAAGCGCCTGCGTAGTCTTGAAGGTAGAACCCGGAGGATACTGACCCATGATACTACGGTTGAGGAGTGGTTTCCACGGATTGTGAGACAGCCACTTGTGCATCTTTCCACGCTGTTTGCCCACCAGACGGCGAGGGTCGTAAGTAGGAGATGAAACCATAGCCAGCACCTCTCCCGTGCGCGGATCAATAGCTACGATACTACCGATTTTACCCTGCATGAGTCGCTCACCCAATGCCTGTAATTTTACATCAATACCGAGCGTCAGATCCTTACCTGCGATAGGTTTCTGGTCGAACTTTCCGTTCTGATAACTGCCTTGTATTCTACCTCGGGCATCACGAAGCATGATTTTCACACCCTTCTGTCCGCGCAATTCTTTTTCATAATGCTTTTCCAGACCGAGTTTACCGATGTAGTCACCTGGCTGATAATAGCTATCATCCTCTATATCGCTTTCCGAAACCTCTCCCACATCACCCAGCACATGGGCTGCATAAGGATAAGTATATTCTCGGATGCTTCGTTTCTGCACATAGAAGCCAGGAAAACGGAACATCTTTTCCTGGAACACGCTAAAATCCTTATCGCTCAACTGAGTCATGAAGAGCTGTTGTGTATATCTGGAATATCCCGGATTCTTACTTCTGTCCTTGATATCTTCCATACGCTTGATGAAAAATTCCTTGGTAATACCTAAGGCATTACAGAAATCCATCGTATCAAGACGGTTTTTCTCTTCGTTCATCACTACCATGATGTCGTAGGAAGGCTGGTTGTAAACCATCAGCTTGCCATTGCGGTCGTAGATGGCACCTCTCGAAGGATATTCTATCTGCTTGAGGAAAGCGTTACTATCGGCATTTTTCTTATAGTCGTCGCTCATAATCTGGAGCGTAAAGAGACGAATCAGATAGGTGACCACTATTACTATGGCCACA
>ULOM01013463.1_pt1 | contig 11287 bp, 9 predicted proteins | sample 1952561 | NCBI WGS metagenome assembly ULOM01 (sample SAMEA4835602, study PRJEB28245) | human gut metagenome | biome: gut microbiome; material: fecal sample | place: Denmark | collected 2008
GAGGTCAGCGGATATATCACAGAAGAAAAAGTAGAAATAGCCCGCCGGCATCTTGTTCCCAAAGAACTGGAAGCCAACGGCATTAAAAAAGAATATGTGAAGTTCTCTAAAGCTGCCTTGGAATGTATCGTAGAAAATTATACTCGTGAAAGCGGGGTGCGCGAACTTGAGAAGAAGATAAACAAGGTAATGCGTAAAATAGCGTTGGAATTTGCACGTGACGGCTATGAAGTGATGCATGAAATAAAACCTGCCGATGTACGCAAATACCTGGGCACGCCAGAATATAGCCGCGACAAATACCAAGGAAATGAATACGCCGGTGTTGTCACAGGGCTGGCGTGGACAGCTGTCGGAGGTGAAATTTTGTTTGTAGAAACCAGTTTAAGCAAAGGAAAAGGCGGTAAACTGACATTAACCGGGAACTTGGGTGACGTAATGAAAGAGTCGGCCATGCTGGCTTTGGAATATCTCAAGGCACATACCAAACTGCTGAATTTACAGGAAGATATCTTTGACAATTGGAATATCCACATCCATGTACCTGAAGGAGCCATCCCTAAAGATGGTCCGTCAGCCGGTATCACCATGGTGACTTCATTGGCATCCGCCCTCACCCAGCGTAAAGTGAAAGCAAATCTGGCAATGACAGGCGAGATCACATTACGTGGAAAAGTCCTGCCCGTAGGCGGTATCAAAGAAAAGATCCTAGCCGCTAAACGCGCCGGAATCAAAGACATCATTTTATGTGAGGAAAACCGCAAGAACATTGAAGAAATTCAGCCGATGTATCTGGAAGGACTGACATTCCATTATGTCACGGATATTAAGGAAGTATTGGCTTTGGCTCTCACCAATGAAAAAGTAAACGGTGCCATTGATTTTAATATTACCAATCAAAAAACAGAAGAAAAGAAATAAATATGACTTTTGACTTACAATATACAGACCCCAAATCGAATGCCCGTGCCGGATTGATAACGACTGACCACGGGCAAATAGAAACCCCCATCTTTATGCCTGTAGGCACATTGGGAACGGTGAAGGGCGTGCATTTACATGAGTTGAAAGAGGACATTAAAGCGCAGATAATCCTGGGCAACACTTACCACCTGTATTTACGACCGGGACTGGATATAATAGAACGTGCCGGAGGTCTGCATAAATTCAACGGCTTTGACCGTCCTATGCTGACTGACAGTGGTGGTTTTCAGGTATTCTCTTTATCAGGTATCCGCAAAATGAGAGAAGAAGGTGTGGAATTTCGCTCACATATAGACGGTTCGAAACACCTGTTCACTCCTGAACGGGTGATGGACATAGAACGGACTATCGGTGCAGATATCATGATGGCTTTTGACGAATGTACTCCGGGAACCGCAGATTATGAATACGCAAAAAAATCAATGCAGCTTACCCATCGTTGGCTGGACCGTTGCATAAAGCATTTCAACGAAACCGATCCCAAATATGGTTATCAACAGTCATTATTTCCCATAGTACAAGGCTGTGTCTATCCCGACTTACGCAAACAATCAGCGGAATATATTGCCTCCAAGGGAGCTGACGGAAATGCCATCGGTGGTCTGGCCGTAGGTGAGCCAACCGAGAAAATGTACGAAATGATAGAGGTTGTCAATGAAATCTTACCCAAAGACAAGCCCCGCTATCTGATGGGAGTCGGTACACCGGTAAATATACTGGAGGGTATAGAACGCGGTGTAGATATGTTTGATTGTGTAATGCCGACCCGGAACGGACGCAATGGAATGTTGTTCACTAAAAACGGCATAATGAACATGCGCAACAAGAAATGGGAGGATGATTATTCTCCTATCGAGGCCGAAGGAGCATCGTATGTAGATACCATGTACAGCCGTGCTTACTTGCGCCATCTGTTCCACGCACAAGAACTGCTGGCCATGCAAATCGCTTCTATCCACAACTTGGCATTCTATCTGTGGCTAGCAGGCGAGGCCCGTAAACACATCATTGCAGGAGATTTCTCTACGTGGAAACCAATGATGGTAAAACGCTTATCTACAAGATTATAAATTACTAGAAATGAAGAATTGGTTCAAGACAAACACAGATTCATCCCCAAAGGATAAAAAATGGTGGAAGCCGAATATCAGTTGGCTGAAACTGGATAAATGGGTGAAAAGACTGGACATATATATCATTAAGAAGTTTCTGGGAACCTACTTTTTCGCTATTGCATTGATTATCTCCATTGCAGTAGTATTTGATGTGAACGAAAATATAGACAGGTTCATCAATAACAAAGCTCCGCTGAAAGCGATTGTATTTGATTATTACATGAACTTCATCCCCTACTTCTCCAATCTGTTCAGCCCCTTGTTTGTCTTTATCGCTGTTATCTTCTTTACTTCCAAGCTGGCAGAAAACTCGGAAATCATTGCCATGTTCTCCACCGGAATGAGTTTTAAACGAATGATGCGGCCCTATATGATTTCGGCCGCAATCATTTCCGTTGTTACTTTCGGACTGGGAGCATACGTCATACCTAAGGGAAATGTAACCCGTTTGGATTTTGAGGACCGTTATAAGAAAAAAAAGAAACAGGAATATGTGCGGAATGTGCAACTGGAAGTAGACAGCGGGGTCATTGCCTACATAGAACGTTATGAAAATTATAATAAAACGGGATACCGTTTCTCTTTAGACAAGTTTGATGACAAGAAACTGGTTGCCCACCTTACTGCCCGAAGTGTCACTTATGATACAGCATCTGTACACAAATGGACAATCAAGAACTATATGATACGTGAGATGGAAGGTATGCGTGAGAAAATCACTCGGGGTGACCGTTTGGATACGATCATTAAAATGGAGCCTCAAGATTTTCTGATTATGAAAGGGCAGCAACAAACCATGACAAGCCCTGAACTGAAAGAATATATAGACAAGCAGAAAAGACGTGGGTTCGCCAACATAAAAGAATTTGAAATTGAATATTACCAACGTATAGCCATGTCCTTTGCCGCTTTTATCTTGACAACCATTGGTGTTTCCTTATCATCCAGAAAAATGAAAGGAGGAATGGGACTGCATTTAGGAGTAGGGTTAGCACTTAGTTTTTCATACATTTTGTTCCAAACAGTGTCAGCAACCTTTGCTGTCAACGGAAACACCCCTCCTATTATAGCGGTATGGATTCCTAATATACTTTACACATTTATTGCTATCTATTTATACAGAAAAGCTCCTAAATAATCATAGGAGCTTTTCTAGTTTTTGACGCCAATCCTCGCCGTTCTCCGGTTGCATCGTAATAAAGCCCAGTTCTTTACCAATAACAATATTGGCCGCACCGTCATCTACAAATATTGTTTCAGCCGGATTCAGTTTACTATCTTTGATCATATAGTTAAAGATGCCAGGATCCGGCTTGGTGGAACCGGCTTCGTAGGAAGTATAAATCTTGTCAACATAAGCGTCCAATGGCTTTCCCGCAGAAGTAAATGCATTGCTCCTCGCCCATCCCATCACATAAGGATTGGTGTTGCTCAATATATATACCTTGTACTTCTTACGAAGCTCATTCAGGTAATCCAATTTATATTGCGGCACGTCCGTAACAAATCCTTTCCACCCATTTTCCACGTCTTGATAAGTCAATTCTTTCCCGCAGATTTTACTCAACTCACAGCGAAAAGTCTCAGCGTCTATGTTTCCATTTTCTACTTCCTGAAAAATCCCCTGCTGGTGGTATTTCCCTAATAAACTGTCCGCTTCCCTCACTCCTATCCGCTCAAATGCCTTTACAGCCTGTTCACGATCAAGGCTAATGACAACCCCGCCGAAATCAAACACAATATTCTTAATCTGTTTCATAATCTTTTTATTTATCCGCTGTAAAGGTAGGCATTTGATTGTGAATGGTAAATGATGTAAGTCAATAAAATACCATATAGCAAAAAAAACCGCAGATTCCATTGAGAATCCACGGTAATTATTTTTGTTGTATTTTTCTTCCTTTCGGAAATGTTCTCTCAATTCAAATAAGAAGAGAGTTCGGATACGGTGACATCCTTGGCAACGATAACACCATTTTCATCTAACAAAAAGTTCTTAAAGCCTCTTTTCAAGCGATAAGTCTGATATAGATCCGATGAAACACCAGCCAATTCCACAAAACAATTAGAAGTTGAAATCTGGTCTTTTTTAATGGTCTCGTTAAATATCGACTTGTATTCATCAAATGAAACGGAAACCATTTCTACATTGTCGGCCTGCGCGACGGCATGATTCAAAGTAGCATTCTGCATCCTTGACAAAGCATCATAGCTGGCCCAAAAACTTAGCAGTACATATTTACCTCTTAAATCCTTCAAGTCAATCAACTGCTTTTCGCCACAGATAGTAAATGTAGGAGCCTTGTCTCCTATGGTCAAGCCTTCTGTCGGCGTGGTTTTCCCTACAAAAGAGAATGAAATCAAGGAACTAATAATTAATACAACAAAAATCCACTTTACATTTTTAATCATGTAATTCGATCTTAGTTAATACTATCCGAGACTGCCCTTAAACAGTGATTTCCACCCGGAACATTATCTTTAGTACTGATAATCAATACCATTTAAATTGGAAATCTGCGACAAAGGTAAGGAGTTTTGAAATTAACTCCAAGATTTTTTCTCAAAAAATATGTTATATAGCATAAAATCGTCCTTTTCATCGAGAAAAAAGAATGCAGAAAATATAGCTGATAAGGATTTATTTACGTACTTTTGCAATCTGTAAATAGCAACCACAAAGTATGAATAATAATACTGAACTTATTTTAATCAGAATTACCGGTCTTGACCGGCCGGGATTAACCGCTTCCATTACGGAAATTTTGTCAAAATATGATGTTACCATTTTGGATATTGGCCAGGCCGATATTCATAGCACCCTGTCATTAGGCATTTTATTCAAAAGCCAGGAAAAAGATTCAGGGAATATCATGAAAGAGTTGCTATTTAAAGCTTCCGCATTAGGCATCAATATCCGTTTCTATCCCGTTACTGTGGAAGAATATGAGGAATGGGTAAACATGCAAGGCAAGAACCGGTACATCCTGACTTTACTGGGACGCAAGCTGACAGCCAAACAAATCGCGGCAGTCACAGGAATATTGGCGGAACAAGGTTTGAATATTGATGCTATCAAACGTCTTACAGGGCGTATTCCATTGGATGAACGAAAAGCGAATGTACGGGCTTGTATCGAATTCTCCGTCCGTGGCACCCCCCGCCAAAGGGAAGAGATGCAACAGGCGTTAATGAAACTGAGCAGTGACCTGGAAATGGACTTTTCTTTCCAGCTGGACAATATGTACCGGCGTATGCGACGCTTGATTTGTTTCGATATGGATTCCACATTGATACAGACAGAGTGTATAGATGAATTAGCCGAACGCGCCGGTGTGGGTGACCAAGTACGAGAAATCACAGAACGCGCCATGCGTGGAGAAATTGATTTCATAGAAAGCTTCACAGAACGGGTGGCTTTGCTGAAAGGACTGGATGAAAGCGTAATGAAAGAAATCGCAGAAAACCTTCCCATCACCGAAGGTGTGGAACGTCTGATGTTCGTGTTGAAAAGATATGGTTACAAAATAGCCATCCTATCCGGTGGATTCACCTATTTCGGCAATTATCTGAAAGATAAATTCGGCATAGATTACGTATATGCCAATGAACTGGAAATAGTAAATGGCAAATTAACCGGAAGATATCTGGGAGATGTAGTTGACGGAAAACGTAAAGCCGAACTGCTGAAACTGATCGCTCAAGTAGAACGTGTGGACATAGCACAAACTATTGCTGTAGGAGACGGAGCGAATGACTTGCCCATGTTGTCCGAAGCCGGTTTGGGTATAGCATTCCATGCAAAACCCAAAGTAGTGGCTAACGCACAACAGTCCATTAATACGATCGGATTGGACGGCGTCCTCTATTTCCTGGGCTTCAAGGACTCTTACCTGGAAGAACGCGGCAAACTCTAAAGAAAGAAGTAACTATATATATGAAATTTTCAGAACTAAATTTAGAAGAAGGGGTGCTTCAGGCATTAGATGCCATGAGATTTGAAGAATGCACTCCTGTACAAGAACATACCATACCGGTCATTCTTGAAGGAAAAGATTTGATCGGAGTGGCACAGACCGGAACCGGCAAGACTGCCGCATACCTTTTGCCCGTTCTTAATCAATTAAGCAAAGGCGGATATCCGGAAGATGCCATCAATTGTGTGATCATGTCACCCACACGCGAATTAGCGCAACAGATAGACCAGCAAATGGAAGGTTTCTCTTATTTTCTACCGGCATCCAGCGTGGCTGTTTACGGAGGAAACGATGGTGTGCGCTTCGAGCAAGAAAAGAAAGGTTTAACTTTGGGGGCCGATGTAGTCATTGCTACTCCGGGACGTCTGATAAGTCATCTCAGCCTAGGTTACGTAGACTTGTCTAAAGTTTCTTTCTTTATTCTTGATGAAGCGGACCGTATGCTGGATATGGGATTCTCGGATGACATTATGCAAATAGTGAAATATCTGCCGAAAGAACGTCAGACCATCATGTTCTCGGCCACTATGCCGGCTAAAATACAACAATTGGCAAAAACGATCTTAAACAATCCGGTAGAAATAAAATTAGCGGTTTCAAAACCTGCGGAAAAGATTATCCAAACGGCTTATATCTGTTATGAACGCCAGAAATTGGGAATTATTCAATCCCTTTTCCAGGATCAAACACCCGAACGTGTCATTATCTTTGCCTCTTCCAAATTGAAAGTAAAGGAGGTGACACAAGCATTCAAGCGGATGAAACTGAACGTAGGTGAAATGCACTCAGACTTGGAGCAGTCCCAACGGGAACAGATTATGCGTGAATTTAAAAGTGGCAGAATCAATATTCTGATTGCTACCGATATTGTTTCGCGAGGAATAGACATTGACGATATTCGTTTGGTAATCAACTACGATGTACCACATGACAGCGAGGATTATGTACACCGCATCGGCCGTACAGCTCGTGCCAACCATGATGGTTGCGCCATTACTTTTGTCAGTGAGAAAGAGCAGACCCAATTCAAAGCTATTGAAAATTTCCTGGGTAGGAACATCTATAAAATCCCGGTTCCCGAGGAATTGGGAGAAGCGCCCGAATACAACCCGCGAAGTGGCGCCGGTCGTAGCAATCACAAAGGTGGCGGCTCCAGAAAACAAGGCAATTATAAGGGGAAAAAGAACGGTACGGGCAAGCCCAATGCCAATAATAGAAGAAACACCCCAAAAGAATAGACGGAAGAGATGATATCTAAAAACCATTGGAGGAAGACGGACTTGTTTTCCTCCAATTTTATTTTATGGAGAGGGTCACTTCATGGCTCATCTGCAAAATAGATGCGAGGCAATCACAAACATCCATTATATGTATTGCTTGTAGGATATATAATCTTTCACCTGTAACATTACTAACCTTACACCCCACACATTAGTAACGTATGGGGTGACACGTTACTAACCTTCCGGCATGTACGTTACTAACCTCTCAAACGTCCTGTTCTTTTCAGAAAAGAACAAGGTCTTTAAAAAAAAGAACAGGACGTTTTCATTGAAAGAACAAGAGCTTTTTAAAATTTGACCTGTTATTTTTTCCATAACGGTATCTACATGCCGAAACGCCTTTTTTTTCCTTCAGATCTTTCAGCCACTCCACAAACGCCCTGCCCATCGGCATTCCGGCTGAAGGATATGCATTGTGAAATGTTTCAGCCGAAAAATATCCTTCAGGAAAACCAATTCCCCAAGAATCGGAAGAATACCAATCCGGCTGAAGGATTCCAATCTCCGGCTGAAGAATTCCCAAGCCCAATCCTTCAGCCGGAATACCGATGGGCAGGGCATTTGCGAGCAGGCTGAAGCTTTTGAAGGATTTTTCAGGATATTCTCTATAGAGCATGATAGTGACCAAATAGTAATCGCGAAATAAAAAAATGACATAGCCACGACTACCTTACCAACTCGAATGCAAGTCCTCCATCCTTGCCGGCAGTGATATTGACCATATAACAAGACGCGCCGTCAGGTATGCACACCGTGGCCTGATAATGATACCCTTTCGAATCGACACCCATAAAATCCATATCCGACAATATAGCCCATTGCAAGAAATCATCCGGAACCACCCCCTTGAACATCTGCTTGGTGATATCTTTGGCATAAAGACTCTTCCTGCCTTCATACACGCAAATGTGTATGATATTGTCATAATATACATTATCCACCCCAAGTCCTTCCTCCGAAACTCCCGGACGCATTACTTTAATCTTTGACGGGTTAATGTACACATATCCGCGATAACGGACATTATCGTATGTCACCACCGAATCTTTCTTAATAACTTCGTTATAAACAGGGATTTCCCGAGTATGGATAAATGCCAGAAAATCATTCTCCGCATCAGACTTATGCAGGCGTATCACATCTCCCACAGCCGAATGAAACCAAAAAATATGCTCCCCCTGCTTCTCAATCTTATAACCATTAGTCCGTGCACCATACGTAATCAACGAATCGCCTATAATTTTAAAAGCAACGGGAGCCGTAGCGGCATCTGCATAAAACAGGGTATCGCCTTTCACCCTCAGTAATGCCGTTTCCGTATTATCGTCCAACCATATACCTTCCAACAAAGATTTTGCCTCCTTGTTTTCTTCCAGAGCGGATGCTTTTTGTTGCGGAGTTCCACAAGAAGACAGCGCAACAGCCAACATTATTATCGAAAAACGTTTGTACATGGTTATTCTCTCTATTTTTTTATTTATCGACCGATGCAATGATAAACAAACCCCATTTCCTGTAGTTCGTCACCATCATAAATATTTCGTCCGTCAAGCACTACAGGCTGCTTCATCGCCTTCTTGATTACTCCCCAGGTAGGAAGACGGAACTCTTTCCACTCGGTTACCAGAATCAACGCATCCGCATCAAGAGCCGCATCATACATATCGTGCGCATAATAAACCGACTCTCCTATCCGGCGGCGGGACTCATCCATAGCAGCAGGATCGTATGCGCGGACATTGCAACCCGACTGTTTCAATTTCTCAATAAGTACCAAAGCCGGAGCCTCACGCATATCGTCCGTACCGGGCTTGAATGCAAGTCCCCACAAAGCCACTGTTTTGCCTTTCAAATCTCCATTGAATACTTTTACCAGTTTCTCGAACAAAATGCCTTTCTGATTCTCGTTCACATCTTCCACCGCTTTCAACACCTGCATGGAATAACCATTCTGCTCGGCAGTCTTAATCAACGCCTTCACATCTTTCGGGAAACAAGATCCACCATAACCGCATCCCGGATACAAGAACTTACGCCCGATACGACTGTCGGAACCTATTCCGTCACGTACCATATTTACATCAGCTCCCACCAGTTCGCACAAGTTGGCAATATCGTTCATAAAGCTGATACGGGTGGCCAACATGGAGTTTGCCGCATACTTGGTCATCTCGGCAGAAGGAATATCCATGAAGATAACGCGGAAGTTAACCAGCATGAAAGGTTTATAAAGCTTGGTCATCAGTTTTTTAGCCCTTTCCGACTCTACGCCCACTACCACACGGTCCGGACTCATAAAGTCATCGATAGCATTACCTTCTTTCAAGAATTCCGGATTAGAAGCCACATCGAAATCTATCGACTCCCCTCTTTTCTCCAATTCCTCCCGGATAGCCGCTTTTACTTTCCGGGCCGTACCCACGGGCACCGTACTCTTGGTCACGACCAAGGTGTATTTCTTCATATTAGCACCAATCGTCTTGGCAACTTCAAGCACATAACGCAAATCGGCACTTCCGTCTTCATCGGGAGGAGTACCCACAGCACTGAACACAATATCCACATTGTCCAGACAACTCTCTAAAGAGGTGGTGAAATGAAGACGTCCAGCCTTTACATTACGCAAGACCATATCTTCCAATCCCGGTTCATAAATAGGAATAATACCCTGTTGCAGATTAGCAATCTTATCCGCATTTACATCTACACAAGTTACGTCTACGCCAGTTTCGGCAAAACATGTTCCGGTAACAAGTCCTACATACCCGGTTCCTACAATCGCTATATTCATTTTATTTAATTCGTTAGTCTAACTTTTTCGCTGCAAAATTACAATAAATTATGAGTGAGTTGTTATTTTCTTCCATAAAAGTTGCGCTGAAACGGAATAAAAATGCTAATTTTGCGATATGATTGAATTGGCTAGACATATAGAAATTCTGTTACTGGAAAATGACTGTGTGATTATTCCAGACTTTGGCGGTTTTATAGCGCACTATCAACCGGCACGGTATATCAAGGAAGAAAATCTTTATCTTCCCCCTGTACGTACTATTGGTTTCAATCCCCAATTGACTATAAACGATGGTTTATTAGTTCAATCGTATATGCAAGCCCATCACACCGATTTTCCTGATGCCACACGCATGATAGAAGAAGAGGTAGCCGGATTGAAAGAACAACTATACCAAAATGGATGTGCAGAAATGCATGGCATAGGGGTCTTACATTATAATATTCATAGCACATACGAGTTCCATCCCAATGAGGACGGTGCATTATCACCTACCCTATACGGGCTTAGTTCGTTTTCCATCAACAGATTAGAATATCTTACTTCAACAACATCTGCAGCAACCAGAGAATTACTTCCCCGACAAGAAAAAAGGAAGAGAACTGTACGTTTCAAACGTCAGTGGATAGGAAATGCAGTAGCTGTGGCTATAGCTGTAGTCTTATTTTTCTTCTTGTCTGTTCCGGTAGAGAACACATATGTGGACAAAGGTAATTATGCTTCTTTAGGTACGGATGGTCTGTTTGACGCCATTCGTTCCCAATCTTTGGCAACGACCTTGGTAACCGTTCCTTCCAGACCGCAGCAACCCAAGAAGACGAATATCAAAAATAATCAAAACACGTTGAAACCTGTAACTGTAAAAGTAGAAAAGGTAGGAAAAGCACAAGAAGCAGTGCCCAAGAATACTGTTGCAGCAAAATTGAACAGCACAGAACAGCCAGTTGCCAAGCCTGTTACTGTAAGTAAACCTGCCCTTGAGAAGAAAGAAACAGCAACACCTTCGAGCAGTAAAAAAAATAAGTATTATATCATCGTATCCAGTTTACCGACAGCCAATGACGCACAGCAAGTACTTAATGAGTACAAGCAAAAAGGATACAAGGATGTAACAATCATAGAAGGTAACGGACG